>Ga0185299_10001020_pt1 | contig 62868 bp, 49 predicted proteins | sample PaiPotPPA55metaG_FD_128002 | JGI IMG/M metagenome (GOLD analysis project Ga0185299, IMG submission 128002) | Iron sulfur acid spring bacterial and archeal communities from Banff, Canada, to study Microbial Dark Matter (Phase II) - Paint Pots PPA... ... | reverse complement strand
AGCGATACACCGGCGCACGTCCGCGGTAACGCCGGCGCCCCGGTTACGCTGGAAGAGTTCGGCGATTTCCAGTGTCCGCCGTGCGGACAATTCGCCGGTTTTGTTGAGGAACTACTAAAGGAATACGATTCGCGATTGCGCGTCGTTTTTCGAAATTTTCCCCTCCCTGCTCACGAACACGCTCGCGAAGCCGCACTGGCCGCGGAAGCCGCCGGTTTCCAGGGAAAATTTTGGGAGATGCACGACACGCTCTACCACGAACAATCAGCCTGGAGCCAGGCCCCGAATGCGCGGGAATTGTTTGAATCGTATGCGGGCACGCTGGGCCTTAATATGGATCAATTCAAGAAAGATATGGACAGCGACAAAGCGAGGGACCGCGTCGATTCCGACCATGCGCTTGGCGATTCTTTGGGAATAAAGGTCACTCCAACGCTATTCATCAACAACCACCCAGTGGAGCCACAAGACAAAAACCCCGAGGGCGTTCGCGCCGCGATCAATGCAGCGCTAAACGAAAAATCGCAATCGTAACTTTGTTCCAGCGTTAGGTAAGCCCGAGTGATTTGTCATATGGTTACACCGTTACTTCCAGTTTACGATTTGACCCTTCGACGATCTAACGGTCTAACGAGCCGAAGCCATTCGTCATTCCGATCATGACCATATTGCGGTTTCGCACCATTCTTTACACAGCAGTGGCCCTTGTTGCCGTGGCCGGTCTGGCGGATGCAACTTATCTCACGGTGCAGGCGCTCACTGGCGAGACCCTCAGCTGCGGAGGTTCGCCGGATTGTTTTCGGGTACTGGGGAGTTCGTACGCCAAGCTGCGCGGAATTCCGATGGCCATGCTTGGAGCGCTCGCATATTTCACGGCGTTCACTCTCGCCACATTCGCAGCGTTCGGCTACGCGTGGGCACCGAAATTTCTTGCTTTGATCGCTGGTGCGATGTTCCTGATGACGCTTTGGCTGCTGTACGTGCAGGCGTTTCTCCTGCATGCGTATTGTCGATATTGTTTGTTCTCAGCGGCAATCACATTTCTTATTGCCGGACTGCTGATCGCCGTACCGCCCTCACAACGCCGGTCTGGCGCATGAGCCGCACGCTCGTATAGGCAATGAGCCCTATGCGCATTTTGGTGATCGAGGACGAAAAGAAAACCGCGGCTTTTCTTGCCAAAGGATTGCGCGAGGCCAGCTTTGCTGTCGATGTTGCGATTGATGGCGAAACCGGATTGAAACAGGCGCGTACGATCAAATTTGATCTTCTGATCGTCGACATCATGCTGCCGCACAAGGACGGCTGGGATGTCGTCGCGGAACTGCGACGCCTTGAAATCCGCACGCCCATTTTGTTTCTTACCGCCCGCGACAGCGTCCGCGATCGTGTGAAAGGACTCGAACTGGGTGCAGACGATTATTTGGTCAAACCGTTCGCGTTTCCTGAATTACTGGCCCGTGTCCGTTCGGTGTTGCGGCGCGCTCCCCAGCAGCAACCGGAACATTTGCGCATCGAGGATTTGGAACTCGACACGGAACGTCACAAGGCAATGCGATCGGGCGTTCCGCTCAACCTCACGCCAAAAGAATTCCTTCTGCTGGCGCATCTGGTTCGCTCAAGCGGCGCCGTCGTATCGCGCGACGAAATTGCAGAACACGTTTGGGACGTTGGATTCACGACCGACACGAACGTCGTCGATGTGATTGTACGGCGGTTACGCGCGAAAGTAGACGACCCGTTCAGGACGAAGCTGATCCACACGATTCGTGGCGTCGGATATGTTCTCAAAGGGCGCTAGTGCGTCTTCATGGTCGTCCTTGAACAAACCACGCTCCATCTCATTCCAGCTCATTCTGCTGTTTACGCTGGCGGCGGCGCTTTTGCTCGCCTCCGGCCTTGGCGTCTTTTACTCGATTATTGTGCGTCACGCGTTCGCAGAAGACAACGCGGTTCTGGCAGACAAGATGTCCGCCTTGAGCGCGGATCTCCGCGAGAACGGAGCCGAGGTGTTCGCCCAAGAGTTGACGACCCGCCGAGTCGGCGAACATACGCCGTACTGGATCAGGCTACTAGACTCACAACACCGCACCGTTGCGGAAACGCCGGGGATGGATCGATTGATTCCGACACAGATTTTTCCAGCAGGACGAGAACCGGCGGAAACTATCCGCGCTCGCAAGGATTATCGAAGCGCAGAAAAGATGTTCTCCCTGCTGGCCTTTAATGAGCATCCCGGTGACAAGGTTTACACACTTCAGTTGGCACAAGACCGCTCGAGTGACGAGCAAGTTGAAAGAAATTTCGCTGTGTTATTCATCACGGTCCTCTTCGGCGGCGTTGTGGCCTCGGCTTTGATTGCGATCATCGTTACACAACGCGGGTTGCGGCCACTCTGGGAGATGACGCAGTCACTCGGCCGAATCGGGCCGGACCAATTGAAGCAACGTATCGGTTCCACCGGGTGGCCGCGCGAGCTGCAACCGCTCGCCGTCGCTTTCGACCAAATGCTGAAACGTCTCGATGATTCGTTTACCCGGCTCTCGCAATTCTCAGCCGATCTTGCGCACGAGCTCCGCACGCCGATCGCCAATATGCTGGGCGAAGCGCAGGTCGCCCTTACGCGAGATCGCACTGCTGCCGACTATCGCGAGACCATCGAATCTACCGTCACCGAATGCGAGCGGCTTTCCAGGATCGTGGACAATTTGCTTTTTGTCGCACGCGTGGATGCGGCGCGTGAACCCACCGCACGGAAATGGTTCGATGCGCGCCGGGCAGCCGAAAAAATCGCTGCCTTTTATCAAACAGTCGCGGACGATCACCATGTTAATATCAGTTGTGACGGCGACGGGCAGATTTATGCCGACCCCGACTTGTTCGAACGCGCCTTGGGAAATCTGCTCGATAACGCGCTGAGATTCACAGCGGAGCACGGTTTAATTCGTGTCGCGCTTTCGAAACACAACAGTGATTTCGAGGTCACGGTGAGCGATAACGGCTGCGGAATAGATCCGGAACACTTGCCACGTGTTTTTGATCGGTTTTACCGTGCTGACTCATCGCGCGGCTCCGATGGCGCAGGGCTCGGACTGGCTCTGGTAAAATCGATTGTCGATCTCCACGGCGGCTCAGCAATCATCGAGAGCAACGTGGGTCGCGGTACAACGGTCAAACTGATGTTCCCGCTTCCGCAGAAATAGAAGGCACCGCACCACGGCCTCTCTTTGTCGCGGGAGAGATGACAAAAAAGTAAGGGTAAAATCCTTTGACAGAATCTCATTTGTGTTCGGAAGTCTTCTTAATCAAACGAAAGGATTAACAAATGAAAACTCGGGGATTACTTGTAACGATTTGTGCCGTAGCGATCGCATTCGCTCCGGCATTCGTAAACACCTCAAACGCAACAAGCGGCTATTCGTCCCAGTTGATCTCGCCGACGGCTGGACAGGTCCTTTATCCTGGTCAGAAGATCCGAGTTGAGTGGAGATCAATACTTCCACCCATAAACCTCGGGGCATGTGAGATGGAAGTCTGGCTGTCGCTGGACGGCGGCCACACATTCACAGTGTTAATTAGCCCGTGGATGGACCCGAAAGCCCAATACTTCTATTGGACTGTTCCGAACATCCCTACGACCAAAGCAGTGTTGGACATTCGGTTCGGATGTGAACCGGGCTACCCCGAAAGCTACGCTCCCCAGCCTGCGTCGATGTTCACCATTGCACAGAGTGGAGTGCCGTCGTACTAAATTCTGCCCGCAAGACCAGGTTTTTGCCAAGGGAGGCGCATCGCGAACCTCTTGGAATAGCTCCGTGGACAACTTCGGCTGCGGCACAAGCGTCACCTTCGCCTCTCATAGCCCTCGCGATTGGCTGGTATAAAGCCGTACCAAGCTTTATCGAAGAAAGCCGTTACACCCGCGATTCCAATGTTGAACAGCGGCAGCGGTTCGGGCTTCCTGCTTTCCGACTATCTTTTGGTTTCGCCGTGCTGTTTCAGGAACTTTACCGTTCGGATCGACTTCAAAGCCGCATTCTTTCCCAGCGGTTCTGACGACGACCTCATAATTCCATCTACCGTCGGGTTCGTCTTCTTTTTTACTTCAACAATTTCCTTCCGGATGCCTGCTGGTTGATCGTCTGTTGGACAGACATGGGAAGCGACTTACATCGACGCTTTCCCCGGGATGCTCCTTTCACTTGCGCGGTCACGCTGAAAGCGAGGCTGGCACCGACGGCTGGTATCAACACTGCTTTTTCGTTTTCACATATTTTTTTGCTTCTTCGTCGCCAGATGATGGCTCCTAAAAAAATGCCTTGTCTGAACATTACAATTTCGTAACGTTCATGCGAAGATGGATTAGCCACGGTGTGGTTACCGCGGTTGATGAAGTGGATAAGCCGCAGCCAAGTGAAGCGGGCTGCGGCTTCCCTTTTTATCCAACTTGTGCAGAGGTTGTAACTCTCGCATCAAATACGTGCGCTGCACAGAACTCCTGCCGTTACTTCTCAAATGGCCTCAGCGAAGGCACGCCCTGGCGAAATTTAATGGAAATTTGGCTTGTCAAGAATTACAATGATGTAATCATTCCGCCTTCCTCTAGACGGTTTTGTGGCCACGGTGAATGCCGCGGTTGCAATGAAGTGGAGAGGCCGCAGTTCGGTGGAGCGGGCTGCGGCTGCCCTTCTGCCCGACTTGCAGAGGCGCTGCATTGGTCGAAGATTTTGCGATCTGCTTTTCCGTTTAGAACTCCACTAACACACTGGCGTAGTCCGAGCGCCCCGGTGTGGATTCGATTTGGCCGACGAACGCTCGAGAATGCGAAGAGTGATCCCACTAATTCCACGGTCGCACGCCGACCCAGATTGTAACGGATCTACTGGCGAACCAAGCATATTTGGTTGCGTCCCCGCTCCGGTTGTTCAGCTCTGAAGGTCGGCGTCCACAGAGAATGCAAATCGCGCAACCGTTTCTCTTAGCGATTACGCATTGAAACCGGCGCTTCGCCACCGGCTTCCTTGCCTGGCCCGCCGGGACCCCACAAGTAGGAAGCCACTACGAATAGTTGCATGACTGGCGATTTGTGATTTACGCCAAACATTGGAGAGATGTCGAAACGCAAACTGCGAGTCGGCTTCCAATCGGCAGTCGGGCCAATCACGAAAGTATTGTAAGGTATGCCCCTGCCGAACTTGTCGCTGAAGCTACGGAATTGGCACTCGACTCCAACCTTGAAGTCTTCGGACGGAACGCCGGCTCCTGCGACCGGTTGAACTGCGACCGGTTGAACATTGTTCGTCTGTACGTTTTTATGATCAGGAGGCGGTGGCGGCGTCGGCGCTGGCTGAAAGAGGTGAATCGGAGTCATCACACTAGAAGCAATTCCCCACTCCCGCCCGCGATCGCCCTCAATTTCCTGTTCAAAAAATCCGTTTAGCGCCCACTCGATACGGTCGAAGAAATCTTCGGACAAAAGCAGACGCACTTCGTAACCGTCAGGAATCGGGCCAGACTTATCAAATCCGCCAGGCCCAAACTTTTTCCCAGGCGTAGGCGCGCCTTCATCGTGGAGAACGTTCCCCATGCCAATTTTGTATTCGGCGAAGACCGTCGGGTTCAGCGGAATCTTGTCCCAATCCGCAAATGCATACCGGCCTTCAAAGCTGACGGTCGAAGCCTGAGTATCGCCATCGAAATGCTGGATATCACTTTCGATGGCAATATTGAAGCGGTAAGGCAGACCAATTTCACACTCGACGGTCCAGTGAAGGTCAGGGGGACGATAATGCACAACATCGTCTTCGAAGATGACGCTGTTATAAATTTCACCGGATGGAAGGACGTAGGCATTTGTTAACGGCGAAAAGCGGGACTGTGAAAATGCAGGCGGCGCGCCATACGCGCTTGGTATCTCGTAGGGGGGCGGCGCTGCTTGAACGACGACTGTCGACTCGGTGGAGACCTGCGCGCGGATTGAAAGGTTAAAAGCAGGACATACGAACCACACGGACGCGATCAACAGCGTGAATCGCGGAAACATTGACCGGACAGAACACGTTATTTTCATAGATAGATTCAGCTTAAGATTTGATCCGATTACACCGCGTCGATATTACAAAGTTGTAATTTCAAATGTCATGTCGGATACGGCCTAATTTTTATGTAGGATTAGGCCGTACAAATTTGTCTTGCCAATTATTACCGCTTTGTAATCATGCACGGAACTTATGAGAATAATGTCCTCTTTTTTTGGAGGTGGGCGGCGCTGGCTTATTCCACTGATCGCATGCACGTGTTTCATATTGGCTGCCGATAATCATTCGGCCTTCGCGCAAGCAACAACAGAGCAGCCGGTCGTCGTCACGGCCGAAGGACCGGTCGCCGTCACGGACCAGGAAGTGCCCAGCGCCTACGGCGCGCCGCCGGCGTTTTCGCGCAGCCGTTTCTCCGACACGGTAAATGCCTATGTCTTGCCCCCATGGGCATTCTTCTTCGGCGAACTTTTTGAGGGTCAGGGATTCCGCCACGGGCCTCCCGATTATCTTTTCACCCAAGAGGTCGAAATGGGTCTGCCCTATCGTTTCAACGTAGCGGCCGAAGCGCAGTTCGAGCGATTTAATGGCGGTGGCGGCGCGAGGAGCGTAAGTCTCGAAGCGCGGTGGGCTCTTGCTGATTGGAACAAGATTCCGCTCAATCCGACAATCTTCGCCGAATACAAATTCGGCGTCGGCACCATTAGACACGAAGAAGTTCCACCCCCTCCCGGAGGAGGAGAAGAAGAGAGCGGGCCGCCCAAGGTTCCCGACGCCTACGAAGTTCGTTTGCTCCTGGCCCAGGATTTCGGCGAGCACGTCGAGTGGGCAATGAACTGGTTCTTCGAAAAAGAGAACACCGGCGACCGCGGCCGCGAATGGGGTTTCTCGCAGGCCGCAATGACTCCGATTCTCCTGCCTAACGAGCGTCTGAAAGTTGGCATAGAAATGGAATATAGGAATTTGACCGTCAAAGATACACGCGGCGATCCGTTGCACAGTTTCACCATCGGCCCAACCGTCGCGTGGAAACCGACAACGCAAACTCGCCTGGACATCTCGCCCTTGTTCGGTTGCACCGCGGGTGCTCCGGTTGCTGATGTGTTTGTGGCCTTCTCCTGGCTCTTCGGCGGCGAACGCGCCGAAGCAGAAGCCCCGATCTCTTCGCGCTTCCGTTATTATACCGACGCCGCCTATGCCCGTTCGGGCAAAGATTCGGGAAAAGAGATGAAGCAGGTCGCGTATGTTCCGCCGTGTCCAGAATGGTACGGCGACCGCGAATGGAATGTTAACCTCTGGGGCACTTATGCATTCACCAACACCGATTTCGCTCCTAATCCTTCACTAGTCGACATCGTACAAAGCACCAGCGAAGGCGGTCCTGTACTCGGCACCTACGACCGCTACATCGGTGGCGACCATGCATGGGGCGGCGGCGGGGATATAAAATATTTCTTCTGTCGCTATGTTGGGGTCGGTGTTGAAGGATTTGCTCTGGACGCCAGCAAGCCTGGTTTCGATATCTTCGAGGACCAGGCGGTTCCGGTTTTTGTTCACCGAAGAATCAATCACGATCACACGGTCGGCTCTGTTTTAGGAACGCTTACCCTGCGCTTTCCGATTCCCTGCACACGTCTTTCGCCTTATGCATGGGCGGGTGTGGGCGTGATTTTCGGCGGTGGCGAAAGGGACCAACTTCACACGCAGGGACCGCCAGACGCCTTCGCTGTCAATGCGCAGACCGACCATTTCGGCGCCGAAACGAAATTACTCGGTCAATTCGGTGCCGGCGTCGAATTTCGGTTCTCGCGACACGTCGCGATGATTAATGACTTGAACTTCGGGGTAATTGATGGCCCGAGAAATAATTTCGGAATGTTTCGTAGCGGCCTGAATTTCGCTTTTTAAAAATCTTGAGGGTTAACGCCCTCAGGGCTGAAAACCGCGGCTGTTTCCGCGGTGCTGAAGTGGAGATGCCGCAGCCTGGTGGAGCGGGCTGCGGCACACTTCTTTTTGAGGCGCTGCACGCACTTGTCCAGGTTGTATTCGCAAAACGCGTTGGCCAACTTGCCGGTATGACTCTTGACCCGTTCTGTCTAGATCGATAGCTTGGCTGCGGAAAGGAGCTTGCTCGGGTGAAGACCGAAGTATCAATCGAATACTGCGTCGTTTGAAACTACACACCGAAGGCCGTCAGTTTGGCGGCCAAAATTCTCGAACTCGGCGAGCGCATCAAGTCGCTTGCGCTGATTCCATCGAGCGGCGGCGCCTTCGAAATTCGCGCTAATGGCAAACTGCTCCATTCCAAACTCGAGTCCGGCCAGTGGCCGGATTTCGACGAGATCGTTAAGGCGATCAAGAAAGCAAAATAGCCAGCCTCGCGCGGCCGTTTCTGTAATTTGTTCCCCGGCGTTCAGCCTTCAAGAACGTCGTCAAGTTCGCCACGTCGAATCCGTTTTGTGGCGGACCGCCGCACTTCAAAGTGGGCTCCGCGCGCGAGAAATTCAATCGGCATTCCGCAATCGGCAATCCGCAATCCGGAGAGTGAAGGGTGCCTGGTGGTCCTCGCGGTCTTCAAAACCGTCGTCGCTACGCAAGTGGCGAGGTAGGTTCGATTCCTATCCTCTCCGCCGGATTATTTTGATTGGCGATTGCCTCGAGACAGGTCGGATAATTTCAGTCGCAAATCGCACTTCAAAAATCGAAAATTGGCTGAAAGGAGGTGAGATCAATGTCGCGTGAACAAATCCAGAAGCTAACGTCGCTTTCATCCAGCGCCGGGTGAGCGTCAAAATTGAGCCAACAGGCCCTGCGACAAGTTTTGCCGCAGCTTCCCATTTCGCTAAACCGAAACGTGCTGGTCAGTTCGAAAACGTTCGACGACGCGGGTGTGTATCGGTTGGACCGCCATCGCGCCCTCGTGCAGACCGTTGACTTTTTCACACCGATTGTGGACGACCCGTTTTCGTACGGCCAGATCGCTGCCGCCAACGCGCTCTCCGACATCTATGCCATGGGTGGACGTCCGTTGACTGCGCTAAATATCATCGGGTTTCCTGATAACCTCGTTAGGCCAAGAGTGGTTTCGGCGATTTTGCGTGGCGGTCTTGCCAAGGCAGCCGAGGTCGGGTGTGTAATCGTCGGCGGCCATTCCATTCGCAATCCAGAACCGATCTACGGACTTGCGGTCACAGGACTTGTAGACGTCCGACACGTCACCACAAACGCAAATGCGCGTCCGGGCGACGTGCTCGTTCTGACAAAACCGCTGGGCATCGGTATCGCCACGACTGCGATCAAACGCGGAATGGCTTCGCGCGCGCTGCAAAAAAACGTGATCGTCCTTATGTCACAGATCAATAAGGTAGGGGCCGAGTTGGCCGAACGCGGGCTCGTGCGCGCCGCCACCGATATCACCGGCTACGGCCTGATAGGGCATCTGATCTCATTGTGCCGGGCGAGTGGTGTGTCCGCGGACATCGATCCCGCAGCTGTGCCTATCATCAGCTACGAAATTCACGAACTCGTCAATCTGGGCTGCGTTCCGCAAGGGACCCGGGATAATCTCAACGGAACCACGGTTCTTGTTGATTGGGCGCGAGCGGATGAGACGTGCAAACTTCTATTAACCGACGCACAGACCAGCGGCGGTTTACTGCTGTGCGTCACAGAAGCCAACCTTGAAAAGGTGCTGACGGTCCTGCGAAAAACGGGTACCGCTTCTGCCGCGTTGATTGGACGAATCGTATCCCAACGACGACGACGTCCATTGATATGCATGACCGAATGAGGCGCGATAAGCGACGCCAAATTCCGGCGGTGTCGAAAGTCTTGGATGCGCTCGGGCATTCTGATTTGCCGCGGCCTTTCGTCGTCGAGCTTGCCCGCCGCAAACTCTCACAGATTCGTGCGAGCAGCGCGGCCTCGGAATTTGCGTCGATTGTCACTGATCTCCGTAGCTCGCTCGATGAACTTCGCGCCAGCAGACTTCAATCGGTCATCAACGGAACTGGAATTGTCATTCACACAAATTTCGGTCGCGCCCCGCTTCCGAGCGAAGCCATGCGTGCACTGAATGAAGTCGGAGCGGCGTATTCGAATCTCGAATACGATCTTGCGAAAGGCGAGCGCGGCAGTCGCGGCGTTTATGTGGAGAGTGCGCTCGCCTTACTTTGTGAAGCCGAGGCGGCAACCGTGGTGAACAACTGCGCAGCGGCATTACTCCTCATCGCCACTCATTTTACAAAGCGGAAAGGCGAACGGCGAACAGATGAGGTTGTCATTTCACGGGGCGAACTGGTGCAAATTGGCGGCGGATTTCGCATCAGCGAAATTCTCGAAGCAAGCGGCGCGAAATTGCGCGAAGTCGGCGCGACCAACAAGAGCACGCTCGAAGATTATGCGAACGCCGTTGGACCACAGACCGCGATGATTCTGAAAGTACACCGCAGCAATTTTTTCATGAGCGGCTTTGTAGAATCACCCTCTTCGAACGAGATCAGGACGCTGGCGAAGAAAAACCGGATTCCGTTTGTCGAAGATCTCGGCAGCGGCGCGATGATCGCGACTGAATCATTGGGAATTGACGAGCATGAGCTAACCCCCGGCGACGTGTTGAAAGCGGGCGCTGATCTTGTCTGCTTCAGTGGCGACAAACTTTTCGGCGGTCCGCAGGCCGGAATCATCATTGGTAGAAAACGGTTCGTCACCGCACTGAAACGCGAACCGTTGTTTCGGGCTTTGCGCTGCGACAAGCTTTGTTTTGCCGCCTTACAAACGACTGTGGATCTTCACCTCGATGATAGGATCGGCGAAATCCCAACGCTCGCCCTCCTACAAACTCCAGAGGACGCATTGCGCGCTCGTGCCACAGCGATTGCTTCGCGTTTGGCGGATTTGCCGCTGAAGATTGCAATCGGCCGCGGTAAAGCAAAGACAGGCGGGGGCACGTTGCCGAAGTCGAATGTGCCATCCGTGACGGTCGACTTCCTTCCCAAAGATTCCTCGATCGCCGAATTCGCAGCGAGCCTTCGTTTGTCGAATCCGCCTGTGATCGGCTATATCGCAGACGGCCGATTCAAACTCGATCTGCGCACAATTTTTCCTCAGCAGGATGATAGCGTGATCAGCGCAGCTCGCGCAGCGTGCACGAAGTGACGACGCGTCATTTCATCATCGCCACAGCTGGCCATGTTGATCACGGCAAGAGTGCGCTGGTCAAAGCGTTAACTGGCATCGATCCTGATCGTCTGCCGGAGGAAAAGAAAAGGCAGATCACAATCGATCTTGGTTTCGCAGCATTGAATGTAACCGCGCCAAACGGCGACAGAATTCACGTGGGCATCGTCGATGTCCCTGGCCATGAGGATTTCGTGCGCAACATGATCGCCGGAGTTGGCTCAACCGATCTGGCACTGTTTGTCGTCGCCGCAGATGACGGCTGGATGCCACAAAGTGAAGAGCATTTGCAAGTCCTCAATTACCTCGGTGTGCAACGCGCCGTGATTGCGCTGACCAAGAGCGACCTGGGCCGAATTGACGTCGTCACTAATCAGATTCGCGAGCGACTTACCGGTACATCTTTTGCAGATTCGCCGATTGTCCCTACTTCGGTCCGGACAGGAACGGGCATTGAGAAGCTGGTAAACACGCTGGCTGCACAACTCACGAGAACGGAGCCCCAACGCGACATCCGCAAGCCACGCTTGTTTATCGATCGGGTGTTCACGCTCCGTGGGATCGGCACAGTTGTGACGGGGACACTAACCGGCGGATTATTGCGCCGCGGCCAGCAAGTCGTCATTTACCCGACCAATCTCGAAACACGTATTCGTTCGATTCAGAGCCACGGCGACGAACTGGAAGTCGCACACCCGGGAATGCGCACCGCTATCAATCTACCGGATCTCCGTGTCGATCAGGTCAAGCGCGGCGACGTAGTGACGCTTCCGGGTCACGGCGCGCCAAGTTCTACTCTGATTGTTGTCGTGGAAAAACCGTCGCGCCTCAACGGCGATAAGACCGTTGCCCATCCCCTGAAAAATGGGTCGTCGATGTATGTTCACCACGGTGCGTCGCGAGTCGCCGCAAGGATTAGGTTCCGTGAAAATGGATCGCTCGAGGCAGGCAAAGAAAAAGTTGCCCAGTTAAAGCTTGCCTCACCTATTTTTGCGTTCATCGGCGATCGTTTTGTCATTCGCGATTGCTCGGAGCGACACACTATCGCCGGCGGAATTGTGCTCGATCCAGATGGCGACAAGAAATCGCTGGCGTCCAGTGTCGCACTAGACAACGTCGATTCTTTGGTGCGCGCGACCCTCGCGCGCCAAGGATTCGCGCGTCTAGAAAGCCTTTTGAGCAAATCGCGATTCAGTGCCGATGAAATTTCTGAAGCGCTGACAAATTTGAAGGAAAACGGTGAGATAGTCGTCTTCCAACACATTGCGGCCGATTGTGAATTCTGGCGGAAACTCCGCGCACAGACAATTGGCGTGATTGATGCAGCGCACAACGAGTCTCCCGACCGCGCCGGTATCGATCTTGGTGAGCTACGGTCAGCACTGCGTATTCAAGAGGCGGAGGTGCTTGAATCGCTAGTGGCGGATCTTTGCGAGGGCGATTTCCTCCGCAAAGGATCCGTTATCGCGCGGACTTCCCATCGTTCAACGCTGCCGGTCCACCTTCAACCGATCGAGAAACGAATTCGCGAAGCGCTCACCGGACAACCATTCGATCCACCCTCGCGCAAGGCGATCGAGTCGGACCCGCAGACTCGGCAGGTGGTGCGCTTTTTGATCGAGAACGGCGACGTGACCGAGCTTGCTCTTGATGTGCTGTTGTTGCACGAGAGCTTTGAGCGCATGAAGTCGCACGTGGCCGAATTCATTTCCAAAAACGGACCCGCAACTGTGAGCCAGTTGCGCCAGGCGCTGAGAAGTTCGCGACGCATCATGGTGCCGTTGCTGGAACGGCTGGACCGAGACGGTGTTACGCGACGCGAGGGGGAGAAAAGGATGCTGTGCAGAATCCGTAACCGGTGAAACGATCGAGGCCGCTTCTGCTCGTTGTGCCGTCCCCGCAGGAAGCCTGGGAGGATGTAATCGCTCCCTGGTTCGATCAAGTTTTGCCCGGGGCGTGGCAACGTGAGTTGCCTTCGCTAGTGGTCGTTCCAACGCGCGGACAGGCTAACGATATAAAGACGCGCTTAGTCGCAAAAGGGTCGTCGCATTTGGGTTTACAGCTTGTAACGCCGTCGAGTTTGCGTGCGCTGCTCGCGCGGGATGATGCGACTCCGACTGCTCAGCCTGAACTTCTCCGTTTGCTTCTCGCAATCGCAGCCAGTGAAATGGAAGATCGGCCTAACGAATCTGAAGCGCTTGCTGCTAAAGCTGTTGCTCGCGCGCCCGCGCCACTACTTCGCGCGTTGGGTCGCCTCGAAACTGCCGGTTGGAAATTCGAAGAACTCGGGCTGCCGTCGTTTGCGCCAGTAGTTCAGCGTTTTAAAGAGCTGTTGAAGAAATGCGATTTTGTACTTCGCGGCGAAAGTGACCGAAGTCGTTTGCAACAGCCCACACGTGGCCGGCGAGAATTTTCCCACGTGCTTATCAGCGGATTCGACGGAGCCCACTGGGCGAACTGGTTTCTCCTGCGCAGTGCGGTCGAACTGGCAAAAAGCGCCACGATCGTGCTCGAAGAACCTCGAGAAAACTTTTCCGACGTCGATCTTTGCTGGATTGGCTCCTGGGAAGAAGTCTGCGGCGAAGCCCAACGCGTATCGAGAGGGACAGCGATCACCGCGATCGGCGATTCGCTTTTCAGCGAAATGGAAATGCGCGGAGGTGCGGAAACGGAAAAGCGTTTCGATTTTCTGATCGGTACAAATTTTTCCGAGCAAGCCGAAGCTATCACGCGACAATGCATTCGTTATTTGGCAGATGAAAAATGCACGCGGCTGGGCGTGATTTTTCCGGGCCGCGGGGCCTTGCCGCGGCTGGTCGCGAGATCATTGGAGCGGTTTGAAATCCCGCATAATGACGGGCTCGGCCACATTGTGCCCGGCATTTTCGAGTCTGCGGAGTGGCAGGCCTGGATCGAATTGCAACGCGCGCCACGACTTAATTCTTTTCTACGTTTTCTAAATGCGTTGCCCGACCCTACGGTCGTATCGCCCAAAATCAGCCGGCAAGTTTTCGAAAAGGTTCTGCGCGAAAGTTACAAGGAGGTATTGCGGGACGACCTCGAACTGCTGCGCGAATTCTGTGCGGCGCGCGCGGACGACAAATCTCAGGCGGCGGCCGAAGCTCTGCGTGCGCTGCCGTTTCTTCCTGCGCGCGCCACTTTCGCGCAGTTTCTCGAACGAACTCACGCCGCGCTCGCGCACGTCGAGTGGAAGCAACATGCGCTCGAACTTGCCAACGTCGCCCATGATTGGTCGCAGCGTCTCGATGTAAATTTTTCACGTGCGCTTTTTTTGCGCTGGCTGGAAGAAACTGCTGCCACATCGGATGCCGCGCGCTCAGCCGCGGGCGATCATCCATATGCCCGCGTGCAATTGCTGACAGTGGCGCACGCTCAAAATCAGGAATGGTCGCACCTGATTCTTGCCGGCTGGAATCAAGGGGCGTGGCCGCCGCCGGCGGGTGCAGAATTCGCACGCGCCGAAGAAATTCATGCCTTCAATCACAGCGTGCAACAGCTCAACCAGCGCGCAGCGCGCCAGGGAAGCCAGGGCGAGGGCCACACGAGTGTTCGCAAAAACCATTCGCTCTATCTCGGGCCCAGCGAGCAGCGCGCGACCGCGTTGCGGCAATTCAATGCGCTCCTCGAATCGGTCAGCGAGGGCGTGACGCTTACGGCCAGTCTGGTGCAGGAAGATGCGCCGGAACGCTTCTGGAATCCGAGCGAATGTTTAACCGAGCTTTATCTCAAAACGGGGCGTGGGCCGCTCACCCAAGCGACGTTGAAAAATCTCCAACTCACTACGGCGCTGTTGCCAAAGCCTGCTGCTATACCGACGGATGTGGAGCAAACCCTGATCGCGTTCAACGCGCGCCGCGACTCCTCTAAACCTGCCAGCGAATATGATTTCGCGTTGCGACCGAACGGATCGTATCGACCGGTGCCGACGCTGAGTGTGACCGATCTCGAACGAATGGTTACGTCGCCAGCGATTATTTGGATGAAACGTTATCTCGGCGTGGAAGCACCAGAGGACGCCGCGAATTCGTGGGCGGCGACAACCGGTAAATGGGTGCATCATTGGCTGGCGAATATTATCGAAACGCGGAACGAAAAGATTTTCTCGGCGTTTCCGACCCTGTCTAAGATCGACGACCGCATTCGCTTTGCCGCGGACGCGCGGTGCGAGGCGCTTCGGCGTCTTTGCGGCTTGGTAGGCAAAGTCGTCCCTGATTGGTGGAGCTCAGGCTGGTTGAACGCGCGCTATCTCGCGCGGCACCTCGGCGCCAAAATCGGGTCGGCGAAAGGGTGGAATTGGATGACGACAGAGTTGGCCGTCGGTCGTGAAGGTACGGTGAAAATCGCCGATGGCGTGGAGCTTGATCTGCACGGCCAGATCGATTTGGTGCTCGCGCAAAATGACGCATCCAGTTTCGCCGGAGAAGGAATCTGGATTGTCGATTACAAAACCGGTTCGACCAAGGAATTGAAGACCACCGATCTGCACGACAATCTGGTCAAAGGCACAACTTTACAGCTCGGTCTTTACGCGCTAACCATGCGCGAGCTCGGCGCCGCCGAAGTGAGTGTGAGCATTATTTCGCTGGCGGTTAAAAACGTCGCACCACAATTGTCGGTTGTCGATCTTGCACCGCATACCGACGTCTTTGCCGATCTCGCGGAAATGCAACGCACCGGAATTTTCGGGATGAAAGGCGAAATCCGTCCGGCCTTCGGTTACAGCTCGCCGTATCCGCTCGCGACGTTGCCGATCGACAACGACATTTTGGAAGACAAATGGGCGCTGACGCATCCCGCGCTCGTGCTTGAGAAAGAGGAGTGGGAAATATGGTGAAGCCGCGCGACGAATTTGCACGCGCTCGTTTTGCCAGCGAGTTGGACCGCAATTTTTCTGTTGTCGCATCGGCGGGTTCCGGCAAAACCACTGCGATCACCGAACGCATCTTGTCGATCGCGCGTTCGCCGAACGCCGTGGAAATTTTGCCGCGTCTGGTCGTCGTCACCTTCACCAATCGTGCAGCGGACGAAATGCAACAGCGCACCCGGCAAGCTCTGCTCCGGGAACATTTGCGACAGGAAGTGCAGACTGCGTTCAACCGCGCTTTCTTCGGCACAATCCATTCGTTTTGCATGAAGCTCCTGACCGACTTCGGTCATTATCTTGGTCTGCCTGCGCCGCTTGAGCTAGTCGAAGACGACGACGATCTATGGCAGGAGTTTGCGCAAAACCAAAATCGAATTGGCAGGTCGTTAGGCGAAAAGGACCGGGCCGTGCTTCTGCGTTTCGTGCAGGCGCGCGACCTCATGGAACTGGCCCGACGCGCGCGGTCGGCTGTTCTGCAAGTGCCAGGGTTGTCACCTTGTCCGCCGCTCGATTTCACTGAGGTCTACTCACAATCGCATAAGGGAAAGGGGAACGACAACATCGCCAAATCGCAGGCGGAATTGCGCGAGTGGGAATTGCGTTTCGCCGGCGATTGGGAATATCTGCGCTGGCCGGTTTATTTTACGGCTGCAAACGCCAGGTTTACTCAGCTGTGGCAAGAAAAATTTGCGCCGCTGCGACAATGGATCTGCGCCGCGGCCACGTGCGTCGCGGCAGAGGTGCAGCGTGATTATCTCAATTTTCGACTCGACCACGGACTCGTCACTTACGGAGATCAAATCGCGCTCGCAGAAGAGTTGCTGCAACATCCGGTCGCCGCGCAAAGAATTCGGGAAGAAAGCTTTCGTGTCATCCTCGACGAGGCACAGGACACGGAGCCGCTGCAATTTTCCGTGCTGCTGGAAGTGACCCGCCCGCCCGAAGCGAAGGGCTTTTGGTTGCAAGATCGAGATTTAGGTCCGCGGCCGGGGCACTTCTGCATGGTCGGCGATTTCCAGCAATCGATTTACTGGCAGCGCGCGGACTTGAATTATTACCGAACAGTTCATGAAGCGCTCGTTTCCGACAAGAACGGCGAGAGCCTGGAATTCGCCGTCACGTTTCGGCTCGACCAGAGGCAGCTCCGTTTCGTTAACGAAACGTTCCGTGAAATTTTGAATAACAAGGGCGGACAGGTCCCTTTCGTCGAATTGCAACCGCGCCCGGAAATTCTTCCCGGGAAAGTCATTCGGGTGCCGCTTGTCGCGAAAGAACTGTTGCCGGAAGGAAAAAAACTCAAGGACTACCAAAAGGCACGTATTGAAGCGGAATATCTGGCACGATGGATCAAGGATTCAGGACCGAAAAAACTTTCGGCCGATTCGTGGCGGGAGGTGGCGATTCTTTGTCCGCGCAAAGCCTGGCTGCAAACGACGGCCGCAGCGTTACGCCGCGTCGGTTTACCGGTCGCAATCCAATCTGAACGCGATGTCAAAGGCGACAGCCCGGCTTATGCGTGGCTGACCGCGCTCCTTACGATTATGACCGACCCGCTCAATGATTACGAAATCGTCGGCGCGCTGCGCGAGATCTTCGGCGCGTCCGATCACGATCTTGCTGTCTTTTCCGAAGGGCAGAAAACGAGGTTTCGCATCGACGAGATTTTGTCGGCGACCGGAAGAATTTCGTCGGTTTTGCATACGCTCGCAGAAATTCGCCAACGCGCGGAAGGTCTTGCGTTATTTGATGCCGTTACCTTGATCGTCGAGCAAACGCAATTGCGCGAGCGTTTGCTCCTATTGCCCGCGACTGAGTTTGGCGATCTCGCGCGCGAACTCGATGCCTTGCTCGCACAAGCAGCGGAAGCGGAAGCAAACGGATTAATCCTGGCCGGATTCGCTGAACAGTTACGCAACGATTTCATGTCACCGCGCGCCGTCCGCTTTTCCGCTGACGAAAACGCGATCCAACTCATCACTTCGCATAAGGCAAAAGGGTCTGAATGGCAGGCTGTGATCGCACCATTCCTCGCGCGCGAGCTGCGGGTGCCCTCGCCTCGTTATCCGCATTTCGTTAAATCGCCCGCAGATGGCGAACTGATTATCGCGTTCGCCAAAGAAGACAAATCGAAGGAGCTGAAAGACGCGATCGAGAGCGCGCAACAGCAGGAGCTTGAACGCCTTCTCTATGTCGCAACAACACGGGCGCGCCACACACTCGTAGTTGTGCTCGATCAGGAAATCTTCTCGAACAGCGACGGCAAACTGCCGAGGACAGCACAACTTCGACGACTGATTCGAGACAAGGATTTTTACTCAGGCGAATTCGATCAACACAGCAACACCATCGATGAAGTTTTCGAATCTTCGCCGATCGTAAGGGACGCGCCGCAGAAAAACGGCTCTGAAATCGAGCCGTTAACCTCGAGCGAACTCAAGCGCGCTGCGAAACGCGCTTCGAAATTCGCGCGAAAGATCACACCAAGCGCTCTCGATTCGGAAGTGTCGGCAGACGTGCGAACGCGCTCGCGGCTCGATACTTTGGCCACCCTCTACGGCCGCTGGTGGCACAAATTTTTCCAACGTCTGGATTGGAAAGGTGGAATCGAGTGCGCACAAAAGTTATTCGAAAAAGAATTGCCGATTTCTCCCGACGCGAAAGCCGCGGTAAAAGACTGGAACGCCACGCGCCCGAATTTGTTCAGCGACGCCACCATCGCTCGTTTTCTTGCGAGCGATGAAACGTTGTTTCACGCGGAATTTCCATTTTCGTGGCGCAGAAACGATCGCAGCGTACTTGAAGGCTTAATCGATTCGATCATGATTAACCGCAAAGCTGGCAGGTGTCTTCTGCTTGATTGGAAAACGAACGATATTTCCCCAGGCGACGTCGAAATGTTTCGCGAAACTTACCGGCCACAGTTGGCTGCTTATTGGAAGGCGGTCACGGAGATTGCCGGCCTCGAAGTAGAAGCCGGCTTGTTCTCGACTGCGCTTGGCCGTTTGCTGCTCTATTCTGCCGAGGAACTGCAAATGGAATGGCGCCGGCTGGAACAACTCCCGCCCGCGCAAATGGAAAATGAAATTCAGCCGGACGCGGCCGATGGTTTTTGACGGCAGAGCAAACCACCAAAAGCGGTCAGCGTACCTCGTTAGGCTCGCAGTGACTAGTTCTCTCGGTCGCCCCGGATGAATTGCTCGACGCAGCGAAACGCTTCGTCGTCGGTCATTTGCACGGGCGGATGCTTGGAAAAATAGGCGGAAGGTGAATGCAACACGCCGCCGATGCCGCGGTCGAGCGCAACCTTGCAGCAGCGGATCGCGTCGATCGCTACCCCGGCCGAGTTCGGCGAATCTTCGACTGATAGTTTCAAGTCAATTTCCATCGGCACATCGCCAAAGAGGCGGCCTTCCACGCGAATGAACGCGATCTTGTTATCGAGTTGCCACGGCACATAATCGCTCGGGCCGATATGGATATTTTCGTCCGCCAGGCGATCGCCCATCACGGACTGCACTGCCTCCGTCTTGGAAGTTTTCTTCGACGCCAACCGAGTGCGATTCAGCATGTTCAGGAAATCGGTGTTGCCCCCCGTGTTTAACTGATAAGTGCGCACAACTTTCACGCCGCGCTTGCGAAAGAGATCGACCAATGCCCGATGCACGATGGTGGCACCCACCTGCGCCTTAATATCGTCCCCAATAAGCGGCAGATTTTTATCGGCGAATCGCTTCGCCCAAGCCGGATCGCTCGCGATAAAGACCGGGATGTTATTGACAAAGCCAAGTCCGGCTTCCAGCGCGCAACCGGCATAAAATCGGGTGGCCTGCTCGGACCCGACGGGAAGATAATTGACCATCAGTTCCGCAGAGGAATTTTTCAGCTCGGCGATAATGTCTTCGCGAGTGGTTTCTTTCTCGAGAGGAAGAAATGTGCGCAGCGGATCCTGATCCTGCATGTGTGGCGGGTAGCCATCTAGAACGCACCCCATTTTTACGATCGCGCCGGTGAGCTTGACCTTTTCACAAAACGCCTTTGTGCAATTGGGCGGCGAAAAAATAGCCTTGCTCACGTCCAGGCCGACCTTGCGCCGGTCAATATCGAAAGCAGCCACAACTTCAATGTCACTCGGGCGATATCCGCCAATCTGACGGTGCATCAAGCCAATGCTATTACCGTTGACAGAGGAGCCATCATAAAAATTGATTCCCTGCACGAGTGAACTGGCGCAGTTTCCAACGCCCACGATTGCGATTCTGATTTTTCTCATTTCTAAAAACTACAACCTAACTGATCTAAATAATTCGGAGCAAGCGATAAATTAGGCTGGTCCTATGCCGCGTCCCGCCTAGTTAGGCCCCGAATCCGGGCCGCGAAGCCTGAATGTGTCTGAAGTCGCACCGGCTTGCAAGGCCTGATATAAGGGCAAGATTCAGAGGCGTCCTTTGGCAGGGGAGGCCTCCGCCAGGAGATAAAACCAAATGTTTTCGAAATTCGCAGCCATCAGTCTGACGATCGCTGCCGCTTTGGGCGTTTCCTCGAAATTCCTTGAGGCGACGCCGGTGTATACGATCGAACAAGCAGTTGCCCTGGCGCAGGAGCGGAACGCCGAGATTCTCATCGCGCATAAAAAGGTGATTGCGGCTCGCGGTGGTTTTATTGAAGCCCGCTCGGGATATCTCCCGTCGGTGAGCTCAAGCGGGCTATACGATAAACGACAGACCGAGAGCCAGACAAATCTTCGGCAGGAAGATTACAACGCGATAGTAAAGCTCGAACAGAACCTTTATACGGGCGGGGCGGTCAGCAGTGAGGTGGCGATAGCGCAGTTGAACATCGCCAAGGCAAATTACGACCTTCAGGAGACGACCAGCCGCGTCACCATGGACGTACGAATCGCATTCAATCAACTGTTGCTGAACCGGGCGAAAGTCCGCGTGCACGAAGATTCTGTGCAAGTGTTCGAACAGGAACTGAAAGGCGAGCAGGAAAATTTCGACGCTGGCATTGTCGGCAAATTAAATGTGCAGCGAGCCGAGGTGGCACTCGCCAACGAGCGGCCGGAATTATTTAACGCGCAGACGGAACTGAAAAACTCGTATTTACGACTGGCAGAACTTTTCGGGACCGATCTCGCCCCCGGCGCAGAGGCGCCTCCGTTCGAAATTTCGGGCCAATTGGAATATCGGCCCAATCATCCGGACCTCAACGACTGCCTCGCACGGGCTGACGCGAACCGTGGGATCATTAAATCCAAGGCGAAGGACATCGAGCTCGAAGATCGCCAGTACGTTTTGGACCGCAGCGCGACCCTTCCCCACGTGCGCGCCTTTTCGGGGTACGAAGTTTACAGCGAGCGTGACCCGGACGTCGGCCCTGAATTTAATTATGGCGGCGTGATCGGCATAAACGCCACGTGGAATATCTTCGATGGGCACGCGACCAAAGGACGCATGCAGGCGACGCGCGCCCGGCGTGATTCGGCCGTGCAAGCCTTGGCAGCAGCGCGGCGCAGCGTGGCCTCGGAAGTGCGCAGCGCATTTTTCGATCTCCAACAAGCTGACCGCGTCCTTGAGAGTGAAACAAAAAACCTGCAAACGTCGGATGAAGCGCTCGACATGGCCAGAGGCAACTTCGCCGCCGGATTGGGAACACAACTTGATGTGCTGCAAGCAGCCACGGACGTCACCAGGACGCGCACAACTCGATTGAGCGCGATCTATCTGCACAACGTAGCCCTGGCTCGCCTTGGTCACGCCTGCGCCAGTTCAGCCGAAGCGCTCAATTTCGGATCCGACTTCAAAGACGTGAAAAACGAAACTCGCAATGCTGCGCACGCTGCCGATGTGGCCAAGCCGCCCCAAAAAATGACCCAGCGATGAAGCAATCGTTAAAATTGACAGCCCAATCTGCAGCCGTCGCCCTGCGGGCGACGCCACATGAACGTGTTAAACGCATGGGTCTTGCGCTTCCCACGGGGAAGCAGCTGCAGCCAGCAGCGAGCGTTCACATTTTCGTCTTAATTCTGATCGCTTCCTTCGCATACCCGACCAGCGCGGTCACTCTGCGAGAGATCCTCCGCACCACGCTCGACAACAATCCCGCCATACTCGAGGCGAAAGCCGGTCTGGAGCAAGCTGCCGGGCGGCGCTTGGTTTTTCGCTCCATCGTCTGGCCCGATTTCGAGGTGGACGTCCCCGCAGGTGTTCAGTATGGCCACCGGGCCGGCGAGAACGGAGTAAAAGGATTTGCTGTGGGTCGCGGTAATTTGGAACAGACGTTGTTCAACATGGCTGTTCCGCCTTCGCTTCGGCGTGGAGACATTGAGGTTCTAATCGCCCAACAGCAACTAAATGTCGCCGTAGTGGAACAGTTGCACGCCGCGCGGCTCGCGTTCTACGCGGCGCTTTACAACCAATCGCTGGAGTCGATTCGAGACGAACAACGACAAAAATTAGAAGAAAATGTTGCTACTCAGAAAAATCGGTTCGAAGCCGGATTAACTGATCGAAGCGCATTCACGAGCGCAACTGTCCAAGCTGACGAACTCGGTCCCCAAATGGAAGACGCGCACCGCGCTTATCGGGAAGCGCAATTGAATTTGGCGCAAGCAATGGGGATCGACCCTGCGAAATCATCTCTGCCCGAACCGGATGGCGACCTGGAGTTCGCCCCAATGCGGATCGATCTTGCTGCCGAAACAACAGCAGCTTTACAGCGCAGGGTCGATCTCAAACTCGCCCGTTTGTTTGTGCGCGCCGCGAATGAAGATCAACGCATTATTGCAGCCGACTATTATCCGACGCTCGCAGGAACCTTCCACGGGGAATGGGTTCCGGTCAGCGGAATTCATCGGCAGGATTCGACAAGCAAGACACAGGATTTCATTGGGTCAGAAATTCGCGAAAAAGCGGCATACACCTGGCGTGTTATTGATAACGGAAAAGTCGGGGGCGCGGTGCTGAGGGCACGAGCAGCACGGGAGGAAAACGAACTGACATGCAGGAAATTGGAATCGAACGTGAGCCGCGAGCTCTCGCGGATCGCCAACGACGTTCAAGCAATCGCCGCCCGTCAAGAATCACTCGCATCCGCGTCATCCGCTGCGGAGGAGAGTGCCCGCACTGTTCGGGAAAATGTTGCAACCGGTCTGATCTCGCCGCTGGAGTACCGTATGAGTCAAACCGCTTTTCTGAAGACCAAGAGTGGCCTGCTCGACGCTGTTTATCAGCACAACGTCGCAGCCGCAGAATGGGACCGCGCAACCGGCCGGTATTTTCAATTTTCGTACGAAACTCGCAAACCGGGTTCGGGGGCGGATAAGTAGTCGAATCGCCAAGGGCTTCACAAGAACCGACAGATTTGGCAGCTGGAAAGCCGTCAGTCCCTGAAGCCCATTGATCGAACGGATATCTCGCCTGCAGTGTCTTGGCAATAATGGTCTCGAAGAGCTACGAACAAGCCGGAACAAGAACGCCTATTGCCGGGCACGAGCGTATTGCAAACAACCGAAGTGGACATCACACTAGTTCTGCAAAATTGAAATTGCCGGAATCAAAAACCGTTTTGTGGATCGGGGCAGCGGCGATCGTGGTCCTTTTCGCGCTCGCATATTTTTTTCTGATGCCAGTCGCGGAAGTGGAAACAGTCCAGCGGGGGACGGCCATCTCGGCGGTTTACGGGACGGTGCGGATCGAACCCGCGTTTGTGGTACGTGTACGGGCGCAAAACGATGGGTTTATCCGGCTGGCCGAGCCTTTCTCTGCCGGTCGCGGCGCGATCGGTAAAGCTGTAGAAAGGAGCGAATTACTAGCAACCATCGCTGACGAGGAAACCTCCAGACAATTGAAACAAGCGCGCACCGATTTACAGGCAGCCGTTGACCGCGCTGCTGTTCCCCTCCCGTCCTCGGAGTTGCTCAAAGCAGCGGAGGACAATCTACGACGGCTCGAGAAAGTCGTTTCCTCAGGGAACGTGCCCGCTGTTGAGTATCAGAAATCCAAGAGCGAGGTAAACCGTTTGCGCGGCGTGGTGGAGACAGAGCGCATCGAGCGGGATCGCAACCTCAAGTCTCTTGAAGAAACTGCGAAGAAGCTCGAAGCGGAGATGAAGAATGCCGAAGTCCGCTCGCAGATTGATGGGATTCTCACAAATGTTCAGACAATTGATGGGGAACTGGTGTCAGACGGCAACGAGCTTTTCACCGTTTCCTCACGTAAGAATTACGTTCGCGGCGAAGTTAACGAGGAGGACGTGGGCGAAGTGAAGCCGGGAATGAAAGCAAAGGTGCAGCTATACGCGTATCGGACACGGAGTTTCACTGCGCGAGTCGCGTCAGTTCAACCCGCTGCCGATCCAACCACCCAGCGTTACACCGTTGTGCTGGAGATGGAAAATCCGCCCGACAATTTGATGGTGGGAATGACGGGCGAGATGAACATCATTACCGGCACGCATCAAAATGCTCTTCTGGTGCCGACGCGCGCGCTCCTTGTCGATCAAGCGTTGGTGCTAAATGGAGGAATTGTGCAGCGACGAACCGTCAACGTAGGATTTCGGACACTGGATTTTTCCGAGGCGCTCAGTGGTCTGGCAGACGGCGATCATGTGATTGTTTCCGATCAGGACAAGTTTCACTCCGGCCAGCCGGCGCGCCAGCGCACGATCAACGCGCCGCCTCCCCCGAAAGCGCCGTGACACCCCCGCTTTACATTGCCCTGCGTTTTTTAACGCATCGCAAGCGGGCATTGCTTTTGAGTTTGAGCGGCGTCGTTTTCGGTGTCGCGATTTTCATCTGCACGCAAGCGCAGACGCAGGGTTTCGCACGCTATTTCATTGATTCAACCATCGGCAGCAATGGCGCACTGGTCGTCAAATCGCGTTTTCGTCCGCGCTACGAACCGCTGATGGTTTCTGCCAAACATTCTGAAGGGAACGCGGGACGTCGCCTTTATTTTGAAGGCATCACGAACGCAAACGAAATCATGCGAGTGAGCAGGCAATTTTCCAATGTGGTTTCCTGTTCCCCCGTTCTGCGCGGAAATGTTAGCGCCCGCGCGGGATTTGAGAACGCGACTGTCGAGCTTTACGGCATTGATCCTGCACTTCACGCGCAGACGACCGATATTCTTCACCAGCTGATTGACGGAAACTTTGATGATTTTCGCAACAACACCAGCTCGATCATAATCGGTTCGCGTCTGGCAGAAACTCTTCAGGCTGGCGTCGGCGACACAGTGCAATTACTTGCGCCCAACGGCGAGTACTGGCGATTCAGCGTCGCAGCGATCGCGCGCGCCGGCATCGGCTCGATTGATTCAACACGTGTTTATTCGCACGCCCGAATCGCGCAGGCTTTGCTGCAACAGCCCTCAGGTGCATCAATGATCCTATACAAACTGCGCGATCCAAATCGGGCGCCTGCATTAGCCGAACACTTCGAGACACTGTTCCAGCACGGCGCGACGAGCTGGCAGGACCGCGAGGAAAGCACGCTGCAACTTTTTCTGACCTTAAGAATGTCTGTCGCGATTACCGTTTCTCTTATCATTCTGCTGGCTGGCTTCGGCATTTTTAATGTCCTTACGATGTCCGTGCTCGCGAAAATAAAGGAGATCGCGATTTTGCGTTCGATGGGTTACCGGCGCATCGACATTTCATCGATTTTCTTGTGGCAGGGGGCGCTGATCGCCGCAGCCGGATCACTGCTCGGCTGTTTGCTGGGCGCGTTAATGACCTGGGGCGTGTCGCACATTCCGATTCGTCTCCGCGGGTTGTTGTACACGAATTACTTTTTGGTAACATGGGATTGGCGCCATTATGCGTTTGCAACGTTGCTCGCGATCCTGGCCGTGTTCATCGCGAGTTATGTTCCGGCCCGCCGCGCCGCTGAGTTGCCACCGGTCGTGACCCTGCGAGGCTCAAGCGTGTGAACTCGGAAGTTTGCCTCAGTTGCGAAGGCATCGAACGCTACCTTGGCGAAGAGGAAGAACGCGTGCACGCCCTGCGCGGCGTGTCTCTGGAGGTCGAGGCCGGGAGCGTCCACGCCGTTGTCGGCCCGTCCGGCTGCGGCAAAAGCTCGTTGCTCTACATTCTTGGGCTGCTCGATCTGCCGGACGCCGGCCGTGTTTCAATCGAATCGGAGCCGGTGGCTCAGCTAAGCGATGATGAACTGGCGTATAAACGGAGTAAGTTCATCGGTTTCATTTTTCAGTTCCATTTTTTGATGGAGGATTTCACTGCACAGGAAAATGTGATGATCCCGATGCGGAAGCTCGGAAAGCTTTCCGATAACGAGATGCGCGAACGCGCTGCCGGCTTGTTGGAAGCGGTCGGCTTGGGAGACAAATTGCGGAGACCCAGTCGTCATCTCTCCGGAGGCGAACAACAACGTGTGGCTATCGCACGCTCTCTCGCCAATGATCCGCGAGTCATTCTGGCGGACGAACCGACCGGAAATCTCGATACTGCGAACTCGGAGCGCGCGTTTGAACTGCTTCAAAATATCGTCCAGGAAGGCGGCAAAGCTCTGCTGTTGGCCACGCACAATCCTGTGATCGCCGAAGCCTGCGATTGGATCCATGAGATGAAAGACGGCCTGATCACCGCGAGCCAGCCGCGGGGCGCGAGAAGTTCGATTTCTTAAGTCGATCAAACGCAGAGCCACGCCTCGCCTGAAACGTCGCTAACAGTTGGCAGCGCGCGGCCCCACCATTAGTCTCGCGAGCGATGGAGAACACCCTGCCAATTTTAATCGCGAATGCGCCCGAGGCGCTGATTGAATTGTGCGGCGTCAACTTACTGGAACGTTTGCTCCGCATTTTGCAGCGACTCGGATTTCGCAGCGCTATAGTTTTTTCTACAACACCAGGGATCGTCGGAGCTGAATTAGCGAAGCGCTCGTGGGCACGCGACCAAATAAATGCTCATGTCGTTTCGGATCCAATTGGACCGCTTACTTCCCAACTCATTTTAGAACACAGCCCGTCCGACCGTTTCTTAATAGTACCCGCAAGCATTTATTGTGACGCCCGTTTACTTGCCGCCCTCTGTGCAAAAGATTCATCCGCAGCGCTTGTCGATTCCAATCCACCGGAATTCGCTCAGCCTTTAATCCGAAATCCGTGCGGGCCTGCATTGATCACAAGGGATTTTCTGTTTGGGCTTCCACCCGCTGCGCCGGTGTTTGAAGAACTCAAAAACAAGACTGATAACCGCCAGATCGACATTATCGATGCCGCCGAGGAAGATGATTACATCGTCAGCATGCGGCGCCGCGTGAGGCCACTTTGTTTTTTAGGCCCGCCAGAGCAGAGCCATCGTTTAGCGGAGCAGGTAATTCTCGATTCCGCTCAAAACGGAACGCTCGACTTGCCGGCTTACATTCATGCACCGATCGAAAACGCGATCATCTCGCGTCTTTGCAAAACGCGAATCACACCAAACCAAATCACGATTGCGGGCTTCATCATTGGATGCAGCGCAACGCTCGCATTCGCACTTGGCCGTATCGGGCTCGGAATCATCGCTGCTCTCATATTGGGTATCGTCGATGGACTGGACGGAAAACAGTCGCGCGTCAAAATAGAAATGACCGAGCGTGGTAAGTGGGAACATTATCTCGATTATTTGATAGAGAACTCATGGTGGACGGCGATCGCTTTTCATTTGTGGGAAAGCGCCCAACTTCGGAGCGCATTCTACTTCCTGGCGTTGCTCGTTGGATCGCACCTGCTGGATGAATTTGTAAAACGAAGAGCGAAGATGGCAACGGGCAGGCTGCTCGATGATGTTGCGCCGTTCGACAGAGGTTTCCGGCTGATCTCGGCTCGCAGAAACGTTTACGTTTGGGTGTTGGGGTGCGGCTTTTTGTTAGGCACGTTCCCCAAAACCTACGCGATTATCTGCAGCTGGGCCGCCGTTAGTGCCGCCGTTCATCTCATGCGCTCCGTTTGGATTTGTAATGCTCTCCGGCGTCGAGTTGTTGATTCCCGGGCCTGACGAAGGGCGCAACAATGAAGGCACACGCTTCGCCCGCGCGAGAATTTCCTTACCGAGAACACGCACTGGTTTTTCGACCAGCAGTGAAGCACTCACAGCGCAGTAAACACCGCAACCTTCCTGGCAGGATTTCTTCTTATAATTGGCGAAGAGGTCGTCCAACGTCACATCCATAATATCCTTGTTCGTGTGCACCATGCTGCAAATCCAAAACTTTCCCTGCGCGGAAACGAAGAATAACTTGTAGCCCGCCGCGCACGTCCATTCGACGTGCTCCCCTCGAAGCAGACTGCGCTGATAATTAAGGATCGCCTCGCTGGTGTGAATCTTCTCGCCACGGCGTTTTCGTTCGATCATTGAATCGATGAACCGTTCGAGTTCATCACGCTGCCCGCGATCGACGCGAAACCGCCGTAGCGGGTCCGCATGCACGAGCCGAACCTCAGTCGGAATTCCTCGGGATAACCCGGTCTCGAGGACCGCTTGTGCTTCGGGCAATGTGTCGGCACAAATCACTCCGGTGATGTGCAGGCTGATTTTTGAATCACGGAAATAATCCAGCTTCGGCAGGATGGTCTTGAACGACTTTTTTGTGATCGCGCTCGGCGTCATTCGATCAACGCTGATCTGCATCACCTGCAATCCCGCATCCTCCAGTTGCGCAACTAGTTTGCGCGTCAGGAGGAATCCATTCGTGGTCAGGCTGGTGGCAAAGCCCAGCTCATGACAGTAGCGAACGAGCTCTACAATATTGGGGTGAACGAGCGGTTCGCCGCCGACGAGCGCGATACGCATGGTCCCAAGCTCGCGAATCTTCCGCACCCATTTCTTTAAGTCGTCGATGCTCGGATGCGGCCGGCTGTTGTCGTATTCGGTGCAATAAGCACAATCGAGGTTGCACTGGTCCGTTACATAAAGACTGCATTGCAGCGGTTTGCGATCACGGAGACGCTTAGCTGATTCCAAGATGTTGTAGCCGGAAAATTCGCGGCCGATTTTACCGAGAAGCTTCATGCGATGATGAAAGAGCGAACAGCCTACGACAACTTGCCCGTGAAGCAATTGTGCCCGCAGGTACCTTCGCGTAACACTCGCGACCTTCTCTTAGGTCCCATAACCCGTCAGCCCAGTGCAAGATCGAACCGCAAGCGAATATGCCTAAGCGGAAATCATGGACAGAGACACCTTGGTTACGCTCGGCACAGTCGGAATCTCGATCCATCCGGCCTCATCGAAGAACCACGACCGCCGATCGACTTTGATGAACAAATCATGGAGCGGCGAAAACAGGTGCAATGGAAGCGTGAACTCGCCGGCAAATGGATGGCCCCGGTAACGGCCGATGCCAACGCTGCGATTCGTCGCGCAATCCAACATCTCAAAATCGCCCGAGCAGCCGGGAAGACGGATCTGGCACGCGCGTTTCCGCCCAAGGGAGTCGCGACCCAAAATGAAAAACTTGCTCCTCTGCATACGAAGCGGCTGGACCGCAAAGCGAAGATCGACATTGAGGTTGTCGTGTGTTCGAGAAACGGAATGAACGGCTCCATCGCGCCAGACAACGGTCTCGCGTTCGACACGAAGAAAACGTTCCGGGCGCGTGGCGTACCTAAGAAAACGTCGCCTCGACAGTTTCATTTGCGTTTGATGACGGCTAATTGCGTCGCGTTTTGTGGCGATTTCCACTTCGGATGGTGATAATTGCGCGGCGCGGTCGAAAAACGCGGGGCTGCTGCCGTGCACCAAATAATTCCACTGCGAAAGTCCAGGTGTCACAAAGTCGGCGAAGATGAGCCGCATCATCACGGCAACCGCGTTGTGGTCCGGGTGAATGTCGAATATTGAAGGCGCAAGGATGTCTGTGGGTGACCAATCGTCGATCACTTGAGCAATTCGCGTGAGAGCGCTGTTGCAATCACGCAACAGAAGATCTGTCAGACCCTGGTCTGGCAGAGCAAGGAATTGAATGTCCGCAGGGCCGATATCGAGGACGCGCAGCGCGGCTAGCGCTTCTGCGCGCCGCAATTTTCCCCAGCGTTTTCGATCCGATGCGCTCAAGCGCCATCTTCTTTCGAGTGCTCGTTGTGGCCATGGATTGTCATCCCCATCTGTGACGTAGATAATTCGAATGGCCGCTCCAGCGCGAACCGCTTGTTGGAGAATGACGCTACAAGCCAACGCTTCATCGTCGGGATGTGGAGCGATCAGCATTAACCTCGAACGGATATCGAACGTCGGAGCAGTTAAAGTTAGAAATGACACGCTAGTTAACAGAAGAGAAATGAAGACAGTTGGCAATTTAATTCAGCTGTCAGGCGAGGTTACCACTGGATGAGCCTGAAAGGGAGATCGACGGCCTGCGCCGAAAAGACCACTAGCTGGAAGTTGGCTCAAAGGCGTAAATGCCTCGCCGAAAGAAAGCGCTCCTTCGCGCCGCTCGACGTCGAGCACACCATTACGGTGCCAACATCGGGCGCGAAGATTTCGTACGATGCAGGAATAACGGTTTCAAAATCAACGTGCTTCCCGTCGGTAGATAAGTGCAACAGGACGCCTGCCACCCGTAATCCGTTTCCAATCGGCCAGCAGTTCCACTGCGCTATGTATTCGATGTCAATCTTGGCTAGAGTTATTCAGCCAGCTGATGCGATCCTCTGTCAAAACTTTCTCTAGGAGAATATGCTCGACGCTGGGCGATTGAAGGTCCATCTAACCTCTTTATCAGTCCTTTCCTTTCCGTGCGCACTGGCCCCCCTTCCGATCCAAACTTTATCGATGGCCTGCTTTGCCTGTTGAGGCGGTAACGGGGCGAGCTGCTACTATCACTTACGAGCAGGGCTGTTTATGCGGGTTGCCATTGATTGCCGATACATACGAGAGCGACCGAGCGGCATCGGCACCTATGTCGAAGCGATGGTTCACGCTATTCCGCAGATGGCGCCCAGCGACGAATTTGTTTTATGGGCGCACCGGCTCGCCGCTCGTCCACTGACGAACGCGTCAAACGTTTCTGAGATCACAGTGCCAGTCGAGCCGAACTCGCTTTGGACCCTTTGGTGGCCCGAACATTATGCAAGTTTCGACGGCATGAACCTCTTTCATGCTCCGCACAACACTCTGCCATGCCATGTGCCCTGTGCCACGGTCGTGACGATCCACGATTTGTTTTCCTTAGATTATCCGGCGCTGGCCTTCACCCGATGGAGTCAACGCATCAAACGCTTGTATTATCCACGAGCACAATGGAGAGCATTGCGTCACGCAACATTCCTGATCACCACAACATCCGTAATGGCTGACCGCATAGCGAACCTCTGCCCGTCAGCGCGCGGTCGCGTTGCAGTAGTGCCAATGGCTCCCGGCCAGATTTTTAGGCCAGCTGCCGACCCGAACGGCGCGCGGGAACGAGCCGCAGAGATTATCGGATCTGATGCTCCGTTTTTTCTAGTGGTCGGGCACAACAGACCAGCCAAACAGCACGCGACTGCTTTAGCGGCATTCGCCCGCTACATCCCAGGGCCGTGGCGACTTGTGCTCGTGCAGCGGGAAACGTACAAGCATCCGCTGGCGAATCTCGCGCGCCGCCTTGGCATCGAAAAACGCGTTACGTGGATCCCACACGTCGAGGCAGCAGATCTTGTTGTCCTCTATCAAGCCGCGGTGGCACTGGTTCAGCCTTCCCTGTATGAAGGCTTCGGCCTGCCGATTGTCGAATCGATGGCAAGCGGATGTCCGGTTGTTGCAAGTGATATTCCGACCTTGCGCGAAGTGGTTGGAAGAGCGGCGATACTCGTGCCGCCAAACGATATTGCTGGCTTTGGACATGCGCTTGTTGCGCTCGCCAAATCAACGGATCAGCGCCGCGAACTCGCCAGCGCCGGAATTGATCGCGCAAAACTGTTCTCGTGGGACCGCTGCGCGCGAGAAACCCTCGATGTATTTCGCGACGCCGTTGCGTTCGGTTCTGCCGTTCGGCACATTTCAGGTTAAATCCCGGTAATTTGTGTGAAAGCATTCGTTCAATAGGACAGCACACGCGTTTCATTTAACAAAAATGTCAGCAATGGAACGGGAGAGCGGTTGCCTCACCGGTTAGGGTTAACGTAATCGTGTCGGAGGCTAAATCCCAACTCTGCCGGAGCTGACGAGCTAATTCAGGCTGTTAGGCAAGCTACTACTGTCGATCGGTCTGAAATTGCGATCGACGGCCTGTGCCCAGAAAACAACGAGGTTGGCTCCGGCGGAAGTTTGCACAAAGGTATGAATTCCTGGTGAAAGAAAGCGCTCCTTTCCTTCGTAACGCTCTCCATCGAGCACACCCGTTACAGTGCTAGCATCGCGCGCGATGATTTTGTAGGGGGCGGGAATAACGGTTTCAAAGTCAAAGTGCTTTCCGTCGGTGGACGAGTGCAACAGCACCCCCGCCACCCGCAATTTGTTTCCGATCGGCAAGTAATTCTGTTCGATCCAGCGGAACGTGGCTGCTGGCATCTTGTCCGGCAAAGTGGCGAGACAGCTGCGTGTATCGATGCAACGCTGGATTGCATTGTCTGCCATCAATCCGCGCCGGAAGCGTTCCTCAGTAAAAGTTTCGACAACGGGATAAAAGCAACGCTGCCGGAAAACAGTTTCTCCTTTGCGATCAAAAACGAAGTCGCCCGGCTCAGTAAGCTTGAGCGTGTCGCGCAAAAGATCGCTCTCCAGTTTCGCCTTGTCTTCCCAGAAAGGGTGAACCAACAAGGCCACCAATAATTCGCATACACCGAACATGGCGGACACGGGCATGACGCGCCAGATCTTTGCGATACTTCGATGCCGCGCCCAGCGGTCCGAAATCGTCAGAACTGGGCCTGTACAAATGACAAAAGCGAGCGGATAGAATGGGAGGTAGTCCTGCCGCGACAGGAAAGGCCAAAAGGAAAGCAGCGCGGTAAAAAAGAAGCCGGCAGTGACAAAGACAAAACTCCGGCGCGCCGCCACTACGGTCTCGGGCGTCGCGGCCACAATCCGGCGCGCCCCGAGAATGACGAGCGGGAATCCGACAGCAAAGATGATCACCCACCATGCGGGATGATTTCTCACACCGGGAACAATGTTGTTATCGAAAACCCAATAGCGGAACTGCGGCCAAATGCCATGGAGCGCAAACGCGGCCATGATCGTAGCTGGAACAATTAACGCGGTGGCGAAGAACGCTGCCAGCGCGGCGAGTATCCGCCCCCAACCGATACCCAGTCGCTTGCGACCAACGAAAATCAGAGTCAGCACGCCCGCGGTCACGGTAGACATGAGGAGGAGTAATGTCTTCATGGAGACGCCGAAGCAAAGACCCATGAGGAAACCCGCGATCAGCGCGCGCCGCACCGTCAATGGGCCGTTCAGCAGAACCAACATGCACAACAGCCAAAGCGGAGCCCAGAGATTGTCCGTTCGGAATTCAACCGAACAAAAAGCGTAGTCGAAGGAAAGTCCCACCAGAATGGCTGCCCAGACGCCGGCGCGCCGGGAATAAAGCAGCGATCCGACCCGATAGGTGCACCAGAAGGCGAGAATGTAGAGCGGTTGCAGGGTGATCCGCATCCAGTAGAGAATGGTCCCGCGGTCGCCGATCAGGTTGTAAATTGGTGCGCATAGAATCTGAAACAACGGCATGTGGTTATCAGCAAGATCGCGATACTGAACAAAACCGCGAGCCCAGCCCCAAACGACGTGCAGATGCTGCGGCTCATCGCTACCAAACCGGTAGTGCATGATCGTAATCCCCCTCAGAAGGATCAGCGCAATGAGAAGCAAGGCCGCAGAAGTGAATTCGTACGGGTAGGATAAACCGAAATAATCGGCTATGCGCCGTGTTAACGCTCGTCCTCGACCGGGTGAAGCAAGCATGTGCCTATCGGCTCCAGTTGGTGCGCGGATCAACCTCCACGATTGTTAGGGTTCCAGCGGCCACAGGGGCGGTTATAGCGTCCTTAGGCAATGCCCCGGCCAAAATTCTTTGCTGCACGTTAAATGCGTCAACCGCAAATGGTTTGCCCGATCGGTAGTTTACTAAGGGCGGGCAAAGCACATCGCCGGGGACTCGTCGCACGCGCTGGACGCTATCAGCCATTGCCTTCTCCCTTATCGCAATCTCCTTTATAAAACTGCGATCGAATACCAGCCGCACCGGTTGAAGTTGTTTTGACACCAGCAGCCGCAGGCACACGGCAAGCAATAGAATTGCCTGGGCTTGTTCCAACCGAAGACGGCGCGCGACAGGCCATTGCGAAACTTGTGTGAACGCCAGACCAAGGCCCACCGAAACCGCAATAACGAGATCAAATTGAGCATTGATATCCACTCCAGCACCGCCTTTTTGCAAAAAACATGATCCCAACGCGATTGCGATGAGACAACTGCAAAGCTGAACGTTGACGTCACGCTGACAAGCCCAAGCATTGTAAAGGCAAGCGACTAAACCGACAGACACCCATTCTAAGTCCTGAAAAGAGCGGAGGGCCCTTTTCAGCGAATAATGCCTCGGAGATAAAATGTTCAGAAAGAAGTTTTCGCCGAACAAGGCATAACAAATTGCGGTCCCGATCATGATAGCGATCGCCGCAACGCAGAAACACTTCACGGCTTCGCGGCGACGGTATAGGGCAAGCCAAAGAAAAACAGTCAGTGGCATGGCAATGATGTTGTGCTTAACAAAGCCCGCCAAGGCCATCACGAGAATGGGCCCGATATATCCGCGGTCATTCGATCTGGCGATTAGAAACCCCAGAAAACCAAAGGCCATGATAGCTTCGGCGAGAAGTTGCGGCTCGTTCATTCCGACGTACGGCATAAAAAATCGGCTCATCGTCGCTACAAAGAATGCCGCGCTAATTCTGGCGGCCACTCCACTTCCACCGAGCCGCCTGACGCACAAAGCGATCGCCGTCGCGATCGCAACCACCGCAACCAGGGATAACAGTCTGCCGGCTAACACCGGATCACCTATAAACCGCGCAACCAGGCCCACGATGTAAAAGGATAATGGCGGATAGTTGTTGGTGATGAGTTGATCGGCAGATGGATAGAGCGGCATCTTACCCATCGCAGCGTCAGCGAAATAAGCATTCCAACCCTCGTTGTTTTCAATTTCAATGTTCAGAAAAACGCGATAAGCGGGCCATGCAAAAGACCAAATCGCTGTGACATAAAGCGTCCACTGTAATACACCGAGGTACCGCGGATGATCGGCCTTCGTTGTCACCAGGAGCAAATGACTTTCCAATCGAACAAAGCGCAACGAAACCTACCGCATCCGATAAATCACGCCTTCGCCAGTGTGCGCCACCGGCTGGTATCGTTCCGCCAAGAGTTTGGCCAGAATCGGAAAGTTCTTCACTGGATACTGCGCACTTTTCGGGTCGGATTGAAGATCGACAATGTAGGTCGGCGGATGCCTGGCAAAATCTTGCTGGAGGGTGCTCCAGGCGCCGGGCAAAATCCGGTCGCGAGTATCGAAACCCGGAATTGGTCCGCCGAAGACATAACCCGTGAGGGGGAAGGTTGTGATGTAGCGGCAGGCAGGACGTCTGTGAGCGTCCAGATAAATTTCCGGACTTTTTTGGCCCCAGATGAAAATCCTGTCGGCAGGGTTGGAATGCGTGAACAAATATCGTCCCGCCTCCGACGGTTCGCGTCGCCGAGCCAGGCCTACCCAGTGCACAACTGAGAATGCAACAACCGTGAGAGCCAGCCACACGTAGGTCACCCTGGGTCGCAGGAGCCAGTGAGGCGGCTGGATCGTCCGGGACCAAAGTCGCGCGTAGTACGGGGCCGCGAGCAGAGTGAGCGGAGGAATCAATTGGACATAGTAATGAGGATAAAAGCGGGCGCTTGCCGCAGCGCCAATCGCTGAAGCACCGAGCAATCCTAGAAGCGCTGTTCGTTCCGCCATTTTCCCAGCCCAAATCTCGCCTACACCCCGGCAGGCCATTATCGCCCCCACTATCAAAGGCAAACAGGCGCCGATGAACGCCAGCGTGAGCAAGATTCCTTTCTCCCAAAAAACGTGTGGAACGTCATGATCCCTAATTGTCCAGTAAAACGCGTCACGCAGGATTCCTTGTTTCCAAAGCACGATCATCACGAGACCGAGGACTGCGAAAAATCCTGCCGTGAGCGTAGATGCCTGCGTGATCGAATTTATTCGCGTTAGGCTGCGGCTGGCACGGTAGCTTGGGAGGAGTAGATAAATTCCGAGGGGGACTGCTGCTATCGCCGCCGGCTGCTTGAGCAGAAAGGCTGCGCCCAGAAGCGCGCCTGCCACAAAGAGTTCGGGTCGCAGTCGTGATGAGCTTTGGCGGAACGCGATTGCCCATGCCAGGATGATAGGCAGATTCATTAACATCTCGCCATCGAACGACAGGGTCTTCCACGTCCACCAGGGTTGGAAAACACCATAGAAGAGCGCGGCAATCAAACCGGTATTGCCATCAAACAACTCGCGACCGGTCACATAGAGCCCAGCCATCGCGCATAGGGTCCACACTAGTGCGACTATATGAAGCGCTTTCCAATTGTACTTGCCTGCTACTTTGAATACTGCTGTGTAAGTCCAGAAGAGAAGTGGCGGCTTGCGCTCTACCGCGTCAGCGTAGGGCCGACCTCCATCGACGATCTCGTTCGCCACCACCGAATACATTGCTTCGCTGTCTATTGGCTCAGGATGCAAAAGAGACGGAAGCCGAATTACGACGGTGAGGAGGATTATTCCAAGCGCGGCGAAGCAAAATTGGCGCGACGTATGAGTTGATACATGCATCGGTGCGTAAATTAATTTCCGGATCTGGTCCTCCCAAGGGAATCGTAGATGCGCGTAACTTTTTCAAAAACATCGTCAACTGTGATTGCCTGCATGCAAAGATTGTTACGACATATCGATTGCCGGTTGTTGTAGGCGTTCACGCAAGGACTGCACGCGATGCCGGCCCACAAGGCCGTCGCGTTCGACGATCGCGCGGAAAATAGCGCCGGTGTCTCCGGCCCGAACAACGCGATGACGCGAATCGGGGTCATCGAGGCAAAATGAGCCGGGCCACTGTCATTCGTCACCAAAATCTCACTGCGAGTGTACAGCGCGAGCACCTGTCTCAGAGTCGTTTTTCCGGCAAGCGGGACGACGCGGCTTGAACCGACCTCGTTTGCGAGCTGGTTATTGGGGGCAGCTTCGGCCGGCGCACCAGTAAACCCAATAAACAACTCCGGATAACGTTCGAGCAGCCGCCGCGCAAGTTCGACATAACGCAAAGGCGGCCACCGCCTTAGAGGCAGCAAGTCGCTCGCGTTTGGATTGAGCAGGATGATCGGCGCAGAACCGATATGAGGATTTTCGCGTTGTAGCAAAGCATTGATTTCAGCAACGTCAGACAGAGAGGGCCGAAATCTTGCGAGTGCCTGGTTTTCAGATGGCCTAAAGTCAAACGTCGGAAGCACCGAGGGATCGCGGGTCAACGCTTCAACCATCGCTTCAAACATCTGACTTGTATGGAGATGAGGATTGTACAAAAGCCGGTGCGTCATTAAGTCGCCGCGATACGGTCCGTCACCATAAAAAGTATGAAATCCAACGCGTGATTTTGCGCGGGTCATAAACGTCAGTATCGCGGAGAAACGTGTCAAAAACTCCATATCAACGACCGCGTCGATGCCGATTTTCCGCACCCGCAGCACCGCCCGTAGCGCACCAGTCGCGAGTCCGAAAAAACTGTTCGTCGCGATTGTTATCACATTTCCATCGGGAATAATTTCCATCGCATCGAGAATGAAGCGATTACCTTCGAATACGACGAAGTAAACGTTTTCACGTCCAACCATTTCGATCGCACGCAAAATTGCGGGATAGGCGAGAACGGTTGAGCCCTGCTCCGCGAACTTAACGAAGAGAATGCGCCGAAATTGGCGCGGTCCTGGCCGCCCAGCGGATTCAAAGATTTTTCTGAGAAGGGTTAGAATGGCACAAAGCGGCCCACCAACCCAGCGATCGGTGCGTTGCAAAGTTGAAATCCCGACTGGGAGATCCATTTTCTGGCCTCCTAAGATAGTCAATCCTTGCAAAACCTTTTAGCTTGGGGACGAATGCTCATGCTGTTTGGGCGGACCGGAGTGTAGCGACAGCCGCCGTTCGATGCAATAAAGGCTGTTGTTATCCACTGATGCGTGACCAAAACGCTTGGCGAGAAAATTTTGGCGGCCCCAAGGACTCGATTGTAGCGTCGAGAACTATCATGAGCGCGCATGTTAGGTTTACGCCCTAAAATCGAGCATGTTTCGGCGAAAATGAATCACGGCGCTTTTTTTCATGACGCATAACACTGAAATTGCCCAAGCCTCCGACCCGCTTCACGGGGAGTCAATGAGCCCGACGGAAGCTTTGCTCGATGTTCCGCCGCCGGCGTCGGACGCACCAGCGCGTGTAGACCAGACCGGAGTGGAGCTGAAACGCGGCGCCTTCTTGAACACGATCGCGATGTTGGCCTCGAATTTCCGCGGCATATTCACGTTTCTCGTGGCCCGGATGCTTGGGCCAGCAGCACTAGGCATATTTTCGGTTGCCTGGTCGACTACTGACATCATCAGCAAGATCGGGGTTCTTGGCCTCGACAATGCGATCACCACATTCATCGCGCGCTCGGAAGCTGTGGGCAACCGCGCGCGGAGCCGAGTGCTGTTTCGAATCGCTGTCGTCTTGGGCGTTGCGCAGTCTATTATCACTGCTGGCATTGTGATCGTGGGGCTCCGGTTTTTTAACAAACGTCTTCACGTACAGCCGCAAATGGTTTCGGCGCTCGCGCTGGTCCTCTGCGCGATGCCGGGTCTGGCTCTTTATCGCATTAGTACCGCGATCTCGCGCGGGATGAAGGTCATGCAGCATGACATCTACTCTCGCGGGATGACCGAGCCGATTGCGACGACAGTCGCGTTCCTGCTTGCTGTCGCCGTGGGCTTTAATGAGTCCTCGCCAGAAGTGGCTGCAATCATTGGAACGGCAGCATCAGGACTCATCGCAGTCCGACTTGCCTCAACGTTGTTTCGCCATATTCCCGCCCAGAGAACTGCCGTTTCGCATCTAGGCGAAGCAAGATCCCTGCTCGCATATTCGGCTCCCATCAGCATTTATCAGCTGATTAACGCGTTCATCGCCCGCTTAGACCTCATTATGCTTGGCTACTTCGTCGGGCGCGCACCCGGTGTGACGCTTTCGACGGTTGGTGTTTACAGTGCAGTCATCGGCACCGCGGACGGTCTTCGAAAAGTTAATCAAGCTTTCAACCCTATCTTTGCACCGGTCGTGGCCGGCATGACCGCGACAGGCGATCACGACGTGGCTGCCGCTACTTACGCTCGGCTTGCTCAGTGGATGCTTTGGATCCTGTTGCCGCTCGTAGCAGTGATGTCGCTCGCGGGCGGCACGATCCTGCTCATCTACGGCCCGGCATTCCAGCAGGGCAGCGTTTGGCTTGGGATCGTCGCTCTCGCAAGTGCCATCAACGCGTTTGTCGCATTGGGTGAAACCGTAATCATGGTGCAACGGCCGCGTTTGAATCTATTGCACTCATCGATCACCTGTGTCGTCGCTGTTACCGGGCTTCTCTGGTTGATTCCGCGCTTCGGTGTAATGGGGGCGGCGTTTGGTATTCTTTTGCCCTATTTGATACAGGGAACTTTACGCTACGTGACTCTGCGATGGGTCTTTCACTGGAAAGATTCCTGGAGCGACGTTCGCCCCCCGCTGATCGCCGCAGGAATCGCGATTGTTCCCGCTCTGATCTGCCGAGGATTTCTAAGTGGAGTTGTCGGACAAGTCACCAGCGCTGCGGTTTTCCTCGCAGTCTTCGGTGTTCAGTGGTGGCAGCACCACATCCATCGCAGGGGATAAACATCCTTAATCTGAAGCGAAGACATCTTAGGCGGCCGCGAAAAATGCGATCGTCTCGTTGTTGTTGTATTGACGTCCGTCAGGAACATCGTGAAGCGATAAAGTCCGGCGCTGCCGACGCACGCTCCGCATGATGGCGGACGCAGGGACCACATCTCTGCACTTTGCGACGAGTTAGGGACCCACTGACCCAAATATCGTCCATGAAAAGCGCTCCCTGCGGCGTCCGGGAGTAATCCGATAACGACTCGTCGAAGAACCTTGGCTGAATCAAATAACTTCCGCATTCCGTGATTACCGCGACGGCTTCCGGTTCGCGAAGCTCACTCGCCTTAATCATCCTGGCGTGACGCCAGTCCAGAGTTCGCGGCATCGCTGCACTGTGAAAACAGAGAGCCGCCCAGGGCAATTGCTGATTGTAATGGAGCTAAGTTTCGAGCGCATCTCGCGGATAAACGCGATCATCCTCCACGACCATTATCAATGTGTTTCCCCGACAAGCCGCCAACTCTTCGCGAACGATAGGAATAAATTTCGTGGCCGGTCCCCAATCCCTCCGTCAATGCAAAACACGGACTCGGGGGCTAACGAGAAACATCTTTGGGCACCGCGTAAAGGTGTTGTTCATGAATCGAAAATTCCGGGATGGCCAGGACAATCTCATCCGGCGGGCGTGTTTGCTTTAGAAGTGATCGAATCGTGAGCCTCAAATTGTTGATCCGACCGGGCACCGTCGATAGTGACGCGATTACGCGCCGGTTATCGAACGTGCGCTTGGCGGCCAACGACCGCGAAAATCAGCGGACACATGGGAACAAGGTCGACATCGTATGGTCAGAGAATTTTTCAAAACGGCACGGATAACAATTACACTCCACTCACAGGACTATCTTGCGGCAGCCTAACACTTAAAATACGATTCGATGCCCGAACAACAACGAATGCGCTGGCAACGATGACCTCAGCCGAGATGGAACAAGGCGATTCCGGCCGGCAATCCGTGATGAAAGCCGTGTTCCTTTTTTTCGCCGCCTTCACGCTTTACTTCTTCACACATTCGCCTGCGCTCGATGACATCGATGCTGTGCAATTTGCGATGGGCGTGCGCTCCTTCGATCTTTGGCACCATCAGCCACATCCACCCGGCTATCCGCTTTTCATTTTTTTCGGGTGGCTAGGGACGAAGCTTTTCCACGCGACGACGGAATCGTCGCTTTACTTTGCTTCGGCTTTTGGCGGTGGACTTTTCATCGCGGCCTGGTTCTCGATTATTCGCGTCCAGTTTTCCGAGAGGCTCGCATGGTGGGTCGTAAGTTGTTTGCTGATCACGCCAGTTGTTTGGATGACGGCTGCGAAGGCGTTGACGGACATGCTGGCAGCGGGTTTCATGAGCGCGGAGTTACTTGCCGCGATCTGCTTTTTGAAACAGGGGAAGCGCGGCCTGATTGTCTGGGCTGCTCTCCTTGGGGCCGCCGCGGCTGGGACACGCCCGCAATTGTTTCCTGTCGTTGCAGTGGTTCTTGGCATTCCGCTCAAGCAAGTTTCGGTGAACGCCAAGACATGGTCGTTTGCGTATGCGCTGTTAGTCGCAGGTTGCCTCCTTTGGCTTTTGCCCATGTGGTACATCCAGTCTCAATTGCGTCCAGATGAGCCGTTCTGGCGTGTGTATCCCGAGCTCGCGTACGGCCAATGGCGGTGGCGCTTAAACCTACCGTCCATTTACATCGGAGCGGGCGATATGAGTCCTCACTATCTCGGAGTGCGGTTCGCCAAGCACATTCTCGGGTGGTTTTCGAAGGGATTCGGCTTCATTCAATCGCCCCGGGTGCTTGCAGCCGGTATCGTTCTTACAACGTGTGGGATCATCGCTTATTTTCGGTTCGGACGCGAAGCGATCGATCAGCGATTTTGGAGATTTCACGGTCCCTGGCTCCTAGTTGACATTGCAATTGTCTTTATCGCGCTTCCCGGCGATCAAAGATACTATCTCATGGTCTTTCCGCCGCTCCTTGTCATAATGCTCCGCGGTTTTTTACGATTACCAAAACCGTGGAACTTGTCGGCAATCTGCGTTCCGGCATTGCTCTTGTATATTCTCGTCCCATTGGCCGTAGAGAATCACCGTGATGAAGCGCCAGCGGTCCGGCTCGTACGCTATTTGGAAAAACTTTATCCGCCCTCAAAGCGCGGCAACGTGCTCTTGATTCTACCCGTTGCGTACCGTTCCGCCCAGTGGTACGCGCCGCAATTCAAAATATTGGACCATGTCCCCATCGCGGAGGACGAGGAGGTGCTGCGGAATGCGGCAGCGGTTTATACCGACGATCTATCCGTCAAGCGGAAAGATTTTTACTTGATACAGCTCGCCTATTTCAGACGCTCAATGTTGATTTTCAATCAGAATCACCATGTCCGGCTTTATCTTGTCGAACGGCGCCGGTCCTCATGAGACGCATTCTTATCACCGCTGCCACATCCGGTAACGGCCTCGCTATGGCGCATTCCGCTCGTCGTCCTGCTAGGACGGTGTGATGTATAAAATGCAAATCGATTCACCCGGCCAATTCCAATCGTCCACTTCAAGCTATTAGCTGTGGAATCGGTGCGGACATGCGCTGAAAGAATTTCCGGATCGAATTAAAGCACAGCAGCTTTCATTTCGACATGGCGAACGAGCAAGCAACCCCGACAACTTTGCAACACATATCGCTTGCGCGGCGCGGCGCGACTTATTTCGAAATGTCTGGGCCGGGCGAATTCATCGCCGCAGCAGTTCTTTTCGCGCTGATGCTCGTGATCAGGATCGTAAATATCCTGCACTATAGGTTCGACAGCGATGAACCGCAGCATCTTCACGTTATCTGGGGATGGGCGCGCGGGTTCATTCAATATCGCGACCTGTTCGATAATCACATGCCGCTGTTTCATATCATGTTTGCGCCGATCTTTGGGCTGATCGGCGATCGCGTCACCATTCTTTATGAGATGCGATTCGTTTTGCTGCCGATGTATTTCGTTGCCGCATGGTGCACTTACAAAATTGGCACAACGCTTTTTTCCAGGCGAGCCGGTATCTGGGCTGTTATCCTCGCCGGTCTTTATACCCGCTATCATTTTATTTCGCTCGAATTTCGAACGGATAATCTTTGGGCGCCGCTCTGGTTGTTGTGTATTACGGTGCTAGTCACCGGTTCGCTGACTGTCCGTCGCGCTCTCGTTGCCGGCCTGTTGCTTGGGCTCTGTTTCGGCGTCTCAATGAAATCGGTCCTGTTTTTATTGTCGATTGCAGTCGCAGCGCTGCTGACACTGTTGCTCGTCGGACGCCGAAACCTGGCCCTCTCCTGGACTCATCTGCTGCAGTGCATTGCCGCCTTTGTTGTTTCGACAGCAACTATTCCTGCAACGATAATGATCTTCTTCGTCTTCAAAGGGCTCTGGCGCGATTTCCGATATTGCGTGTTCGACTTCAATTTTCTGGCGCGTAGCGCATCTGAAAACTCTCTCGCTTACAAAATCCATCTCACGCTAACAATCATCATTGCGCTGCCGGTTATCCTTTACGTCGCCTGGCGAATGATTTGCGCTACAGATGATGCGGGTTTGGCGTTCCGGCGCGTCTTTATTCTAATGGTTTGTACTTCCTATTTTCTCGCCTTCAAGACTTTCTGGCCGGTGAGAAGTCATGATGACGATCCGCCATTTTATCCGTTGGTTGCCGTGCTTTCCAGCGGCGCGCTGCTTGCTGCCTCCACCAAATTGATAAGTTTTAATTGGAACGCGGGCCAGATCCTTCGACGACTTTCTGTGCCGGCATTTCTCGCGGTTGGCGAAATCTTTGTTCTCATTGCAATGCAACCGATTTGGAAAGACAAAACTAAGCGGGAGACCGATTTGCTCAGAAACGTGCTTACGCTGCTAAAACCGGACGATTACGTCCTCGATTGCAAAGGCGAAACGGTTTTTCGACAACGCGGTGTTCGCGCCGTTTATGAAACGATCACGAAATCGGCTATTCAGCGCGGGATTATTCTGGACAATGCTCCGCAAAGATGTGTGGAGACACACACTTGCGTGGTATCTACCACACTGATCAGAACATTCCCGCGCGACACAGCCCGTTTTGTGCGACGTAATTACTTAAGGGTGACGAACAACTTGCGAATAGCAGGCAAGGAACTGAAACCTTCCCCCACGAATTCGCGTCAGTGCGAGTTCGAAGTAACAATTCCCGCATCGTATGAAATCATTTCCCTAAAGGAAAATGTCTCGGGTACGCTTGACGGAACCCCTTACAATGGCGCGCGGTTTCTCGCAGCGGGTTCGCACACATTTGAGTCGACATCGCCATCCGGCGGTTTGGTCTTGCTCTGGGCACAAGCAGTGGATCGACATTTTACTCCGTTTGAGCAGCATACTTCGCCCAATGGGTGATCACGGTCGATTTGCGCTTAGCGTCGGCGCAGATTCCGCTCGGCAGAATTCTCTATCTTTCTCCAACCTGGACAGATTACGCACCGCTAAGGCCCTCAACCGTTCTTGACTCCCCGAGTCGGGCGACAGCATTCTTAAACCATGACGATGGCGAGGAAGCGCATTCTTCTTATCGGCCTTGGGCGGTGGGGCGTGAATCATTTACGCATATTACAATCCATGCCGATCGAGCTTTTTGTTAGTGACGTCGACGAAGGGCGGATCAATTCAGTGGGACTTTCGGCCGACCACTGGAGTACGGATCCACGCACTCTCTTTTCTGAAATCGACGCCGCAGTAGTCGTAACACCAGCCCCCGCCCATTTCGCAGCTTGCCGTGAGTTGCTGGAAATGCGGAAAGACGTCTTCGTTGAAAAGCCGATCAGTCTCGTCTCCGCTGAAGCAAAAGAATTAACGCAGTTAGCAGAGCGTGCCGGGTTAATCCTGCAAGTTGGACACATTTTTCGATTTGATCCGGCATCGCTTTGGCTGCGTGATGCGATCGCGCAGCGCGTATTTGGCCGAATCAAAATAGTGCGCGCGAAGTTCACCGGCCTCAAACGTCCTCGTTCAGATACGGGCGTTACCTTTGCCGACAGCATCCATTTCATCGACCTGTTCAATTTTTTTCTCGGCGGCACGCCGCGTCGAATTCACGCGGTAGTGGATGACTTTCTGGGGCGCGGAATGGACGACGAATCTCTTGTTGTCATGGAATACGACCGGGGTGACGGCTCGGCCATACGTGCGACGGTAGAAGCAGGCTATCATGCACCGGGCAAGGTCCGTGAGGTAATGATTATGGGCGACGACTCCTCTGCCGTGTGTGACTACAATGTCGCGCAATACAAGGTCAAAATTTTCGAAAATCGGCACACCGCAGACGGCTCTTCCATTAAAGCTTTGGAGGGCGCGGTGAATCAGCTTGAGTTTCCGCCGGAGGAACCACTTCGAGCCGAGCTCGCCGCCTTCATCGATTCCATCGAGAGGCGCAGCCCTCCGTTGGTGGATGGATGGGCAGGATTTCAAGCCATTCGGGTAGTTGAGGCTGCGCTCGAATCGGCCAGAACGGGCGCATGGATCGAAATCGACGAAGCGAAGCGATGAAAAAAATCCCGCTTTCGCGCGTTTTTCTGAACGAAGAGATCAAAGAAGCCGCGATGCGCGCGCTTGAATCGGGGTCGTATATTTTGACGAAAGAGTGCGAAGCCTTCGAAGCCGAATTGGCCAATCACACAGGCACCAAACAAACAATTCTCTGTTCCTCGTGGACGGCGGCTGTTTTCCTGCTTCATCACGCCACGGGCGTTCAGCCTGGCGATGAGGTGCTCGTGCCATCGCATACTGCATTTCCATCGATCGAGCCGATGATGCATTGGGGCGCGAAGCCCGTCTTCATCGACATCGACGAAACTTACTGCCTCGATGTCGATTTGATCGAGGCGGCGATCAGTCCGCGAACCGTTGGAATTCTTCCGGTTCATCTTTACGGTCATCCCGCAAACTTGGATCGCGTTTTGGAAATCGCGCACAAACATCATCTTTGGGTGATCGAAGATTGCGCGCAGGCGCAAGGCGCGCGATTTGACGGGAAACGCGTCGGCTCAATGGGAGTCGCGGGAGCATTTTCATTCTTTCCTTCAAAGAACCTCACCGTCATGGGTGATGGCGGCTGCATTACAACGAATGATCCCGCGCTCGCGGATAAACTTCGAATGCTGCGAAACCACGGTCGCAAAACCAAGTACGTCCACGACCTGGTCGGTTACAATCTTCGCTTCAACGAAATCCAGGCCGCTATTGGCCGAATTGGACTTCGGAAACTGTCGGAGTTGAACGAACATCGACGGCGAGTCGCTGCTCGCTACACCGAGCGTCTGACCGGAGTCGTCCGGACGCCTCCCGAAAAAACATGGGCACGTGCCGTTTACCACATGTATGTAATTCGGACGGAACGGCGCGATGGGTTGGCGGCCTATTTGCGGAGCAAAGGAATCAGCACAGGCGTTCATTATCCGGTGCCGAATCACCAGCAGCCGGCCATTACTAAAATATATTCCGATTTACCGAAGCTGCCGCAGACCGAAGCCGCGGTGAAGGAAATTCTCTCGCTCCCGATCTACGGAGAACTGGCGCTAGAGGACGTCGATTATGTTTGCGATTCAATCCTGCAATTTCTCAGCGAGCAATGAAGGCGACGGAGATAAGTCTGGTTATTCCCTGCCATAACGAACAGGACAACTTACAGCCGCTGCTTTCAGCGATTCACGCGACGTTGGACCCGCTTGGTTTGGATTTTGAAGTCGTGATTACCGATGATTGCAGCACCGATAATTCATGGAGTATTTTGAAGCAGCTTTCCGCAAACGATTGGCGATTGCGTGTCCAGCGTTTCAAATTCAATTGTGGCGAGTCGGCCGCGAGTTGGGCCGGGATGCGAGTCGCCCGCGGCCGATATATCGCCACCATGGATGCCGATTTGCAAAATGACCCCAAGGACCTCCCGGCAATGATCGAGGCTCTCAACTGTGCTGATTGTGTCTGTGGCACACGAGTCACGACACGGAAAAGGGGAGACAACTGGGTTCGAATTGTTTCTTCACGGATTGCCAACTGGGTCCGCAACAAACTCTCCGGCGAAACGATCAGCGATGCCGGTTGCACGTATCGCGCATTTAAGCGCGAATGCATCGCCAACGTGAAGTTTTTCAACGGCGCGCATCGGTTCCTTCCCACCTTGATCAAACTGGAAGGGTTCCGCGTGATCGAGATTCCCGTCTCGACGAACACGCGGCTTTCGGGAATGAGTCATTATGGTGTCTGGAATCGTTTGTTTAAATCGTTCCGCGATTTGCTGGCAATTCGCTGGATGAAATCGCGCGCGCTCCGATACGAAATCGCTGAATCGCTCAATTGCTTATGAAGCCCGTCAATCATCGCTGTGACCTGGATCGGCAAGGAATAATTATCTGTCTGAAATACCGCTAAGTTTCGTTGTTTTAGTTGATCGCGAAAACCGTTCATGAAAAGCGTTTTTCTCACCGGAGCGAGCTCGGGTATTGGTCTGGCCATTGCAAAGCTACTCGTCGCTGAGGGTCACGAGGTTTGGGGCACCTCACGCAATCTGCAGCGAATTCCCAGGATGCCACAATTGCATCCCGTGGGCCTCGACCTACGCGACCCCCGTTCAATTGAGGGGGCCTTCAAGGCCGCACTCGCAGAAGCCGGTCATTTCGACGTGTTGATTAACAACGCCGGAGCCGGTCATTTTGACCCCGCTGAGCTCGTTCCGATGGAAACGATTGCGAGCCAGTTTCAAATTCTCGTTTTCGGGCAAATCCAATTGATGCAACTCGCACTGCGCCACATGCAGGCTCGTAGTGAAGGTTTGATCATTAACGTCACTTCGTTAGCTTCCCGGCTTCCAGTGCCGTTTATGGCGGCTTACAACTCCGCGAAAGCGGCGATGGCATCCTTTACCATGTCAATCCAGCTAGAGCTCGGTAGTTCCCGCGTGCACGTTGTGGATCTTCAACCGGCCGACATTCGCACCGAATTTAACCAGGGCGTGATTAAGAGCACCGAAGGTCATCCCCGTTATGACACAAAAATCGCGAAGACTTGGGAAGTCACTGAGCGTAACATGAAAAAGGCGCCGACCCCGGACCTCGTCGCCAGGCATCTTCTCAGATTAGTCAATTCTGTTCAGCCGCCGCCACGTATAACAGTTGGCGATGCATTCCAATCAGAAATTGCGCCTCTGATTTTCAGATTTCTTCCGCAGCGCCTCCGGTTGTGGGGATTGAAGAGGTATTACCAGATATGACCACTATCTCTGAAGCGGTCGTCTTGATGGCCGGCAAGGGTTCGCGTCTGCGGGGTTCGGATAAAACTATCCTGAAGCCCTTTGTGCCCGTGCTTGGCCGTCCGTTGATTTCGTACACCCTCGATACCTTGATTGGGGCAGGCATCAAAACCGTGAACTTCTTGGTGGGCTACGAAAGCGAGCGCATGATCGAGCAGGTCAAGCAATTCCTTCCTTCCGGCCTCAATGCGTTCTTCATCGAAAACCGCCACTGGCAAAAACAAAATGGCATCTCGCTTCTTGCGGCCGCTGGCCACGTCAGCACGCCCTTTCTTCTCACGATGAGCGACCATCTTTTCGATGGTGCCGTGGTCGATCGTTTGCTTGATTCTTCTGAACCGGGTTTTCTCAACGTCGCTGTAGATCGAAAACTCGATTCCATTTTCGATTTGGAAGACGCGATGAAAGTGCAAACCTCTGGAAATAGGATCACCAATATTGGGAAAAACCTGCGGCACTACGATGCGATTGATACGGGCTTGTTCGTTTGTCCCGTGGAAATCTTCGACTATCTCGAGCGGGCGAAGTCCGGCAGTCGCCAGAGCGATTGCAGCCTGGCTGACGCAGTTCAATTGATGGCCGACGATAAAAAAGTCAGAGCGATCGATATTGGCAACGCTTGGTGGCAGGATGTGGATACGCCGGAGATGCTGAAACATGCAGAGAGCCAGATGTCGGAACGCTTGCAGAGCGCGGCCACTTAAACGTGGCGCCTCAATAGTCCACCCCGACAGTATGCAGTTACGATCGTCCCTCCCGTTTGACGATTTCGGCGCGAGCGCTGCTGGCTCTAATCAAAGCCAACGCGCTGAGGACCAGGCTCACGCCGGCAACAGTCACCCAAAGGTGAAGGATCCACTGGGCCAGACCCAGTAATGCAAGTAAAAGAAAAACGAGGATTGCCATGTCGCGTTTGGTTAGCTGAAAGAGCCACCACACAAATCGTTCGCCAAGATTCAGTAAGCCGGAATGCCCGACCATGCCGCGGTGTCTCGGGTAAAACGACTCATGCAACGCGGACGGAGCAACCGCCGTTTGGCTTTTACCAGCCCGTAGGAGCACCTCGTTGGCGGTAATCAGCGCTCCACAAACAATTCCTTCACTCGAACGGTGAAGCCCCAACCCGAGAGTGAGAACATACAGAAGGCTTGCGATGAAATCGCAGAAATAATCCAAACGTTCCCCGAGCTTTGATTCCAAGTTCTTGGCGCGCGCGATTTCGCCATCGCAACCATCAAGAATACTAAACACCTGGAAAATGGCCGCGCCGATAACGATGCTCACGTAATCGCCGCGTACAAAGAATACACTGGCGATCAGCGGCAAAACACAGATCGATATTGTCCACGTGCTGGGATGGATGGGAAATTTGAGCAGAACGCTTGTTATCCGACGGGAAATCGGCCGGTTGAAAAACCGTGAAACGAAACCGTCTTGGGGCTTGCTCATTAGGTCAGTCTTCTCTTCGAGCTTCGATAGGTCTTGCAGCGCTGTTTTGCAATGTCGTAGCCCGAACATTCATAATAGGTGCAGATAACGAGGAGCGGGAAATCAAGCATTAGTTCGATGTATTATTCCAAGTGTCATGGTGAATTGCCATTCCTGGCATTTTCAGGTTTCCGGCCAACTGCCACGCGCCTTCGGTCTTGCTTCTGTCACTCGTAGCTGAAGGCATCGACGGTTTTGCCAAAGGGAGCGTTAATTTCACTATCGGCAAACTCACCGACGAGCTTAAAGCGTTTGAGCGATTTGTAAGCTCGTGAGCGGAGGGCGGGATATTTACGTCTGGATTCTAGCGCTCGGGCTTATCCTTGGCACTGTGGCCGAAGCCTTCAAACTTATCGCCTGGTGGGAAGCCTTCACGGCTGCCGTTCACCTGGCGCGCGTGGCCTGGCACTGTGGGTTTTGCGGAGTCAGAGTGCCGCCGGCTAGATTCGACACGCCTTCTCCTTCTCCGCGCCGATCGCTTCCAGAAGGGTTAGGAACTAGCCTAGTTGCTTGACACCGCGTCTATGACTGTGATAGGGGAACGAGTGCTCGATCTCCAGCAGATCCGTCGCGTTTTTGATACCAAACCTTGGGCTGCGCACCTGTACGTGACCGAGCAGTGCAACCTCGATTGCCACTATTGCAACGAGTTCAACAACTCGATTCCGCATCCGGCCCTGGCTGATCTCAAGAAGTGGATGGACCACATGCGGAAGCTCAGCGTCATGCGCCTCGGTCTACAGGGGGGCGAACCGCTCAAGCATCCGGACATTGTGGAGATAGTGCGTTACGCAAAATCCATCGGTTTCCGCAAAATGAGCATGTCCACAAACGGGTTTCTCCTGAACCGCCAGCTCCTCGCGGACCTTGAAGGAGCGGGCCTTGAGAAACTGCAAATTTCCGTGGACCGGATGACACCGATCGCAAGCACGCGCAAAGCGATGAAGTCAATCGTGCACAAGCTCGACTGGTTCAAAGATTCGAAGATCAAGCCGCAAGTCAGTGGCGTCCTTTTCAAAGAGACGCTCGATGAGATGGGGCAAGTGATAGACACCTGCCTCGACTTGGGCATCCCGGTCCATGCGCGCGTGGTCCACGATGATCTCGTGCACGACCGCGCCTTGCGCGATGCAAGTTCGAGCGAGCCGCTGCTCCGCTTTCTCGACCACCAGGAGAAACTGAAGCGCAGCGGCCAGAAAATTCACTCGAGCTGGAACCTTTTCGCTTACCAAAAGAAGATGCTGCGGCAGGAACCGGTCGAATGGACCTGTATCGCTGGCTATAAATATTTCTTCGTCTCATCGACCGGCAAGTTCTGGCTCTGCAGTCAGGTGCGGACCGAGAGGCACATTCTTGAGATCACGCGGGAAGATTTGCTGAGCTACAACCGGAAGAAGGATTGCCAGGCGGGATGCGGTGTTTATTGCACCGTAGGGGCCTCACTGGCCGTGAGCCATCCGCTGCAATACGTGGGCCGGGAATTGGCGGGGAGGCTGGCAAGTCGCATATCAAGGATACGGAGTCGCGGGCCCGAGCGTATTCGTGATCTGACGGCCGCCCAGCAAGACGAAGCTCCGTTTTACGCAGCCCCGGCGGCCGCGGCGTCATTGGGCAGTCGTTGTCAGCAGAGTAACTGTTTGCGGTAAATTCGGTACGTCTTGTAGCGATCCGCTCCGATCGCTTCCAGAAAGCGGTTGATCATGACGTTGTCTTCCAACGTCATGCTCAACTCGCCGGTGATTCCGCGTTTGACCATTGTTTCTTCTATCACGCGCAGCACGAGAGTCTCGGCAATGCCGGAGCGGCGATTTTTTTCGATTACGCCGAGAGCGATCAGGCGACCCTTTCGAATCCGCTTCCTGCAAAACAGTAATTTGATCAGACCGATTGGAAACCCAAATCGTGTCAGCCGGCCGTTGAGATCGCGCAGGACCACGTTGATGTCCGGCAGAGCCAGCGCGAACCCGACCGGCTTATTCCCGCTCTCTGCGACCCAGGAGAACTTCGGCAGGACGAGCGGCTTCAATTCTTTGGTCATAAACTCGATCTCCGCTTCTGTGAATGGCACAAAGCCCCAGTTCTTTTCCCACGCCTGGTTGTAAATTTCACGGAGTCGTCTGCTTTCATCCCGGAGATTTGTGAGATTGGCTGGACGAAAAGTGACAGAGCGATGCCTGTGAACGCGAGCCGCAAGCCGTCGCAACTGCGCCACAGCTTTTGACGGATCAGAAAACCACCACGCATACCAATCCTTCGCTTTGGTAAAACCACAGCCCTCGATCAGCTGCCGGTAATACGGTGGATTGTGCGCGGTCAAGACTGTGGGCGGAAATTCGAAACCGTCGATCAACAGGGCACAAACGTAATTGGTTGAATAATCGATCGGGCCCATGATCTCAGTGCGGCCTTTCTTGCGAAGCCAACTCGCCGCAGCATCAAAGAGCGCGGCGGCTACATCGTCATCATTAAAAGACTCAAACAGACCGAAACAACCGACGTTGGTCTGGTGCAACGAATTGTAATTCGGGTCATCGCTGGCCATGATTCGGCCGACGATTTTGCCGTTTTTCCGCGCGATGAATAACGCGGCGTCGCCATGCCTGTAAAAAGGATGCCGCTTGCGATCAAGGAACGCTTTCCGTTCGATGATCAGCGGCGGCACCCATGCCGGATCATTGGGATAAATTTCCCATTGGAATTTGATGAAGTCATCGCGCTCTCGGCGCGAGGTCACCTCTGAAACTTCGATATTCAACACGAATGTGGAAGCTAAGTGGAATGCCCCACCACCACGAGCTGCTCCAGCGATTCAGCCATTTTTTCCTGACGCATGATCAGGTAAAGGAACAACAGATTCAGCGGGATAAGTTCGAACCAAAAGTAATAAATCGGCTGCCCAAGGAACAACAGAAGAAATAAAATCAGCATCCGGGTGTTGGTCATTAACAGCCGCCACCACTTGAGCATGTGGCCGGCATCATCTCGATAGCGCTGTTCCAGCCAGCCGGGGATTTGGCCACGGAACGCCGTGTTTGTGGTCTCGCGCAGTTTTTTGAGACGGGGCGCGAGCATTTCCTGTTGCAGAGTGAAATTCGAATACAGCGCGAGAAGAAGCTTGTCCCATGCTCGCTGGCCCCAGCCCAACTTTCGATAGTCAGAGCGCAGTGCAGAGGAGGAATCTATTCCGTTGCGTGCTCCGCCTGTAAAATAGAGGAATGCTGTACGATAATAATCAGCCGCTGCTCCCTGCAACGCGTGACTGATTGCTGCGCCGAGCGCTAAAAGCCAGATCGCCGGCGACGCGCCTGCAAACGCACAGCGAAGCGTCAAATGAATGTAAACGCTCGCGAATACCAAATGATCGGCAACGCTGTCGATGATGCGACCTTTGCGGCTTTCCTGGTGAGTTAACCGCGCAAGCTGGCCATCCGCATTATCGAGTGCATTTGCGCTGAGATGCAGCACCATGCCCGCGATATTGACGCCGAGATTACGGTAAAAATAAAGATGTCCGGCAATGACTCCGCACAGACCCCCAAGCAGACTGACGCCCGCCGGCGTCATCCTGAGATGCGCGAAAAATTCGGCTAACCGAAATCCCAGTGGGCGATAGAAATAAACGTCGACAGCGCCTTCCACTTCGCGCGCTTTGTAAGTGGCTGCGATCCGCGAATGACGTGTCTCGACCTGCTGAGACATCATCAGGCGCTTTGTTTTTGCCGCAACGACGGAACGAGAGTGTCCTCTAGAATATTTAGCGCTTCGTCCAGATCCGCGCGGGTGTGTTTGGCTGTGACACACGCGCGGAAACAGATTCGATTTTGCGGTACAGCCGGATAGTCCACGGGCGCGACCCAAAGACCACGGCGCCGCAGTTCATGCCCCAGCCGATACATTAGCTCGCGATCACCAATGACGATTGGCATGACGTAAGTCGTCGATGCCCCGGTATTGAGTCCGAGCTTACGAAGCTGCGCATGGAAGTAATCCGCGTTTTCCCAAAGTTTCGTGCGCAGCTCCGGCTGGCTCGTCCCGAGCTCCAGCGCTTTGAGAATTGCGGCGATCACGACCGACGGCAGCGCGCACGAGTATACGTACGGATGCGCGTAAAAACGCAGATACTGAAGCGTCTCCTTCGAACCGGCCACGAAGCCGCCCAACGCTCCGAACGCTTTTGAAAACGTGCCGTACACCAGCGGGAACCGGTCTTCAACGCCGAAGTGCTCAGCAGCTCCCCGACCGTGCGCACCACACGCGAGCATCGAATGCGCTTCGTCAATGAAAACGCTCGCGCCGTGGGCATCCGCCACATCAATCACTTCCCGTAAATCTCCGAAATCACCGTCCATCGAATAAATGCCTTCGACGACCACGAGTTGACGCCGGCCCTTTTGACGGCTCAATGCCACGTCGAGTGAAGCGGGATCGTTATGCTCGAATTTTTCCGTGCGACACCGCGACAATATCGCGCCATCGCGAAGACTCAGATGGGATCGATTATCGAGAATGGCGACATCGCTTTTGCGCAACAGCCCCGAGATGGTGCCCAGCGCGCCGCCAAACCCGCTGTTGAATAGCATGGCGTCGTCGCGGTTGAGAAACTTCGCGACGCGCCGTTCGAGTTCGCGATGAAGATCGGTCATGCCCGAAAGCATCGGCGACCCACACGCGCCCATTCCGTGGGTGCGCAGCGCGTCGTGCGCGGCGGCTAGGACTTCGGGGTGGTTCGCAAGACCGAGGTAATTGTATGAACAGAGGTTGATTACTGACCGCGGTTTCCCGGCGTAAGTAATTGTGGTGCGTGCGTCTGCACCGGCGAGGAGCTCGGGCTCGTACAACTCAACGGCCCACGCGCCGAGCTGCATCCAGTTTGTGAAGCTCTGCGGCGGTTGGAGGGGGTCGTCACTTTCGCCTCCCAGGAAATTACTCAGACTAAACTTTGCCGGGTCGTCAACGTTCATCGAACTGTACATTTTCTTCCGCTCGCAAACGTCCCAACAAAGGGGGTTTCCCAGCAAAACTGATAATTTTTTTCCTTCACTAGATTCCTTACGACTTTCTCCGCTGCATCGACAGGCCAGGGAGTTTCGTGTCGGGGCAGCAATGTAAGGGGTTTCGGATTTCAGACAAGGTTTTAGTACAGCTCCAGCTCCTCCAGTTCGAGCAACATGTACCGGGCGATATGCAGGCGACGATTACCGGCGCGTCGTCCGGAAGACGTAGTCCCACAATGGCGAGCTGATGCCGTATCCGACGTGATCATCCTTGTAGTGATGGCGAAGATGATACTGCTTCAGCCAGAGTAATACGCCGCGTTTCATCGGGAAATGGTGTGTCGCGAAATGGAGCATGTCATAACAGACATAACCAAACACCAATCCGGCGAACACGCTGGACGCAAAGCGCCCGAAGATTAGCAGGAACATGCCGTAGAAAAAGAATGCGAGCGGCACACTCACACTGGGCGGCATAACGAGTCTTCTCGCATCGTTTGGATAATCGTGATGCACGCCGTGAATGATGTAGTGGAGCCGTTTTCCCACGCGGGTTTTCGGTTCGTAATGGAAAATGTATCGGTGGATCAGATATTCGAGCAGCGTCCAGAAAAGCATACCCAGCAGGAAAAGTCCCACGACAACAAACACCGGGAATCCTTGCCTCCAAAGTGCCACGTAAAGCATAAAGCCGACGACAGGCAGGTAGAGAATCAACGGAATCGCTGGATGCACGCGCGAAAAGAATTCCATGAAATCGCTGTCGAACATCCGAACCGTTTCGTCTTTGGTCGAGACGTACAGGGGCGGCTTCGAGAGTGCTCTTGCCTGGTCTAATTGATCCGCCATGGCTAAAAGCTAATGGGCCGGGCACTCAGATCAAGGTTGCCCGCTTCGCGGCTTACCATTTGTGAAGCGGTGTGTGCTTCCTCCGTTTCGGTTCGCTCGACTCGCGAATAGAGGCTGTATCGCCTGTCGAAAATAAACTGAAAGAGCAGTCGACTCCACGAAGAGTGATATTTCAGATTGTTGTAGAACTCCGGCGCCATCGCCCGCAGCTTTGGCAGATTGTTCCACGGGATCGACGGCAAATCGTGGTGCTCATTGTGATAACCCATGTTCAGCGCCAACCAATTGATCGGCCCATAGTAACTGAACGTCTCCTGGTCGAAATCGTAAGTATAATGCTCCTGAATCCAGCGTGCTCCCACGGGGTGCAACCCAATGGAAAACAAAAACGCGAACACCAGATAAAGAAATCCAGCCCAACCGCATAAATAAACGATCGCGACATCGTACGCGACCGCGCATGCAAAATTGATTGAGAACCAGCGGTCCCACATCTTGATCGCTTTGAGTCGAGGCGGACGGGTTACCTGAAAAAATGGAAACAGCATCAGCCAGATTGCTTTCCTGTACCATGAGTTGCCTACCAGGCGGGCCTCCCAATGGTTCGCCAGGTCTGCGTCCCATTCGTAGTCGCCCTGATGAGAATGATGTTTCAAATGATAAACACGAAATCCCATCGCACCCGGTGCGAGGTTTGGAAGATCGGCGATTATCGCCACCATCTTGTTCCAGCTCGGGTTCCGGAAAATCAAATTATGCGTGGCATCATGAATGATGACGTAATTGGCATGATTGCCGAACGCGCCGACGCAAAAGGCGATCAGCAGACTGACCCACCAATAACCGAAGCCCAACTGGCCCATACCGAACGCGATCGCCGTCTGCATCATCAAAATCGAGACCGCGATCAACGCAGTCCACGGATTGCGCACCATTAACTCACGAACCTCGGGATGCGCTTTGATGATCGCTCGTGCCCGGCCGGGATGCGGCTGCTCAGATTCAGACTGGTGAAAAGCGACCTGCATTGCACGGCAAAGTATTGCATGGTAGCCGCATCCTCAATCGCCCTTTTCGCATTCTGCAACCGGTCGCCCCTTTAGCAAGATCGCCAGCGACCGCTTCACGTCTGAAGTGGAGATCGCCAAGGTCGATTTCGCCGACCTGGGGATCACCCCTGGAAATGGCTTTCGCGATGAAGTGGTCGAGCTGCGCGTCCTTCGTGGTGGCGTGTTGATTTTCAGTAATGGCCTCCATTTTTCCAGGAATCTTCTAAACGACATTACGTTTGATACAGACATTCGCGGCACAGGGGCGCCAGAGTTGCGGGCTGGTGATGCGGCGCGTCTAATCGTGAATGGCCATTTCACACTGCGCGGAAGCTTGCAGGTCCATTAATCTCAGTTACCTTCAACCTCAATGAGAGAGGCCGGTACGATCAGCCGGCCTCTTTTTTTCTTGAACGTGGATACTCGATCGGAACCGGAAGCGCCGATTTCAACACGGCTGTCGGCGGCTTCGCGCTCCGAGCTAATGCTGATGGCAGAGAAAACACCGCCGTTGGTGCTGGTGCGATCGAGTCTGGAGACGGGGGTAACGACAACACCGCGGTCGGGGAGCTAGCCGGAAATAACATCGCTGGAAGCTCGAATACCTGTTTGGGCCATTCGGCCGGAAGTAACTTAACAGGTGGCGAAGGTAACATCTATATCGGCGCACAAGTGCAGGCCGTTGGTACGGGTGAATTGGAAATCATCCGCATCGGCGACGACACGGGTTTTACTTTTCCGTATGACACCTTCATCGCCGGTATCTTCGATCGGCCCGTTGATGCGGGCACCGCCGTGTTTGTGTTCGTTGATAATACTGGAAAGCTAGGCACGAACCTCGTCGACGCCGCTGGAAGCAAGGTGGCTACTCCTCAAGCCATGCTCAACGAATCCCGCAATCAACAAAAGAGGATCGTGGAATTGGAAGGCACTGTCGCGCGTCTCGCGGGGATGGTGAAAGAGCAGGCCGCGCAAATCCAAAAGGTGAGCGCGCAGCTTGAGATGAGTAAAGCTGCGCCACACGTGGTCGCCAACAACCAATAAGCTGCGAAATAGAAGTGGCCTCGGCCGCGCGCATTACCAGCGAGGCCGATTGTGTGTCAAAGCACCGAGGTGAGTTTGAAAAGGCGTTCGCCCATCGCGGCAATCGCCTTTCTTGCTACGAATCATGCAACCACTTATACTTGCTGCTGATATGAAAAAAATCCTTCTCCCTTCGATGCTCGTCTCTTTTGCGATGATTTGCTCCTGCCAAAAACAAGACTCCGCCGCTGAACAACAACAACTTCCTCAACGGAAAACGGAACCGGACACACGCGAGACGGCGTTAATTGAAAGACTCAATGCGCTGGATGAAAAAGTAAACGCGTTGGATAAGAAAGTGAACGCGTTGTCCGAAAAAGAACAGACCACTTTGAACGCCGGGGCGACTGCTACCGGCGTTCAGGCTCAGACTCCCGACCCTGCACAGGTGATAGCCGAAAGAGACAGGGCAATTCAGCAGTTTCGCGCCCTGATTCCCAATCCCTCGCGCGGGACAGCTGGAGACCCGGCAAAACAGCAGCGGGCCGCCCCACGACAGCTTGGACCGGAAGACTTACAGCGCCAATGGCAGCAGAATTTGGACAAGGCGAAGATGTCTGGCGAGGCGGGTTCGCCAATTTCATCTCCCGCGCTGGAGGCTCCGTCGCCGACTCCGTAACCTACGCGGGTGTAAATCCCGAGGCGCTGGCTGGCGATTAGGTAAGGCGAAGCCTTATAGAAAGATTAGGCCACGCCTGACTAGACAGATTCGTACGGGTTTCTTAAAGAAAAAGGCATACATGTCGTTAGATGGAGGCAAGACCTTCACAATGTGCATTACGCCGGTGATGGACCCGAAGGCGCAATATTTCTTTTGGACTGTTCCGAACCTTCCTACTAACGCAGCCGTTCTGCACACTCGCTTCGGGTGTGAAGGATGGCATCCCAAAAATTAAGCGCCATAACCTGCGTGAATGTTTACCAACGCTACGAGTACGGTGTCGTCGTACTAAATTCTGCCCGAAAGATCAGGATTTTGCCAACAGAGGCGCTTCGCCCCGACTGCGCTCCAAGATCCTCTCAGGGTGGAGCTGCCAGAAAGCGTAGACAATTATGAAAAAAAATAAGCACATGGAAACAATTTACACAGCGTTCGCGCTCTTCGCGTTCGCCTGCTTTGCGCTTTCGCCAAAGACGGACGCAGTCGCTCCACCGCCGGATGGCGGTTATCCCGGTGCCAACACCGCTGAGGGCGATAACGCTCTGTTCAACCTCACCAGCGGGATCGCCAATACCGCCGTGGGTTTCAATGCGCTTTTTCACAATACTACAGGCGGTTGGAACGTGGGGATTGGTTCTGGGACGCTTGTCAGCAACACCACGGGCAGCTTTAACATGGCCATTGGGACTGACGCGCTCACCAACAGCACCGCCAACTACAACCTGGCGATTGGTTTTCGAGTCGGCTTCATGAACACCACCGGCAACCATCTCACCGGAATTGGCGCTGGAGTGCTCTTTAGCAACACCACTGGAAGTGACAACACGGCCATTGGTGCCGATGCGCTCGGGAACAATACAACTGGCAACGGAAATACGGCTACCGGTTCGGCGGCGCTTTTTCACGGCTCTGGCAGTAATAACACAGCGAATGGATTTCAAGCTCTCTATAACAACTTCGCTGACGGCAACACGGCGATCGGTTATCAAGCGCTTTTTTTCAATACAGGCGGCTATAATATTGCCCTAGGCTACCAGGCCGGTCACAATGTCGGTGTGTTCCCGGAGTTTCCGGGGTACAACGATATTGAGATTGGCAACGCCGGTGATTTTTACGACACCAACACCATCCGCATCGGCGCTGGACAGATGGCCACATTTATCGCCGGGATTTACAATGTGAACGAGAGCGGGACGATCTTACCGGTCTATATTAACAGCGATGGCCGGCTCGGTACGCAAGCGCCGTCCTCCTCGCGGCGGTTCAAGAAAGAAATTAAACCGATGGATAAAACCAGTGAAGCCATCCTTTCGCTTAAACCAGTGACGTTTCATTACAAGAGCGACAAGACTGACACGCCGCAATTCGGTTTGATTGCCGAGGACGTAGCCGAAATGAACCCTGACCTGGTGGTGCGCGACAAGGATGGCGAGATTTACACTGTGCGTTACGACGCGGTGAACGCGATGTTACTCAATGAGTTTCTCAAAGAACACCGCAAAGTTGAGGCGTTGCAGGCAAGTTTTGCACGGGCAGAGAAAGACTTTCGGGCAACTGTCGCAGAGCAGCAGAAGCAAATTGAAGCTCTTACTGCGGGCCTACAGAAAGTGAGCACACAGATTGAAGCGAGCAAACCCGCGCCGCAAACAGTCCTGAACGATCATTAACGCGTTTTGCCCGGGCAATTCTTGCGAGGCACCGGAGGCGTGCCGCTCCACTCGCGTCGTCCCGCGCGAAGCGACCCTAACGGGATTCGAATCCGTCGAAGCGTACTTTTTTGTGACCGTTTTCTGATTTACAATTACATTATTAACAGCTACTTACGAATCGAGAATCTTTTTCGTCAAAATTTGAAGAGGTCGCCAAAAGGCACGAAAACCGTTGAAATTTGTCACGTTTTGTCACGCGCTTTTCTTCGGCTCCACGGCTGGCGTCCGCATGTTCGTCGTCACTCGGCCAAAATGCAGCGCGCGTTTTTTTTCGGTGCACGATCTGCTTTGACACCGAAGGACTTCGGCAGCGACAATAACCAGCCGTGAAAAGCGTTAGGGTTAGAACGATTAGTAGTAGAATTCTTGCCACCCGCAAGGCGCGGCATCGTTCTGCCGATGCACGCCAGGTCGCTCGTCACTCGGCGATGCGCAAATCCGTTCAAGCTAAGAATTCTTGCTTCCGGGACGCGCGGAATTATCGCATCGCATCGCGCCGCCTACGCGTACGTTTGAGTGGCTGGGTCCGACTTTTCGGTAAGTGATGCATCGCGATGAGGCGCAGCATCGTCGTTCCGTGCGCGCGCGAGCATACTCGGGGTGTGGACATGAAAGCGGGAATTGACGAAGGTCTGGTTCCTGATGCCCGCTCGAAAATCCAAATCTTTAACAATGGTGCAGCAGCCTGCTGCACAATTGTATCGCCGATTTGTTGAGGGCATCAAAGAGCGCATCCGCACGGCCCAGCTCAAGGCGGCACTCGCGGCGAACGCCGAACTAGTCTTGCACTATTGGGAAATCGGACGGGAGATTCTTGCCAATCAAAAAAGGGAAGGCTGGGGCGCGAAGGTGATCGACCGCCTAGCCGCAGATCTCCAGCGCGAGTTTCCGAAACTTGCTGGTTATTCCTCACGGAATCTTAAATACATGCGCGCTTTTGCCGCGGCCTGGCCTGACCGCGCAATTATGCAGCAGCTTGCTGCACAAATGCCCTGGGCGCACAATTGCGTCCTCCTCGACCGCGTGAAGGACGCGAAAACGCGGGAATTCTACATTCGCGAAACCGTCGGACAAGGCTGGTCGCGTAGCGTGCTCGTTCACCATCTCGACACCGACTTGCACAAACGGGCCGGGAAAGCCCCGTCGAATTTCGCGCTCACGCTGCCGTCGCCGCAGTCCGACCTGGCAAAGGAACTTCTGAAAGACCCCTACGTTTTCAAACCGGCGCCGCTCGATGAGTCGGCGAATGAGCGCGCACTGGAAAGTGCGCTAATCGCCCGGCTGAAAGATTTTCTCATCGAACTCGGCTCAGGTTTTGCGTTCGTCGGCAATCAATATCGGCTGGAGGTAGACGGCGAGGAATTCTTCCTCGATCTCCTCTTCTACCATACCCGGCTGCACTGCTACATCGTGATTGATCTGAAGGTCGGCGATTTCAAGCCGGAATTTGCCGGCAAAATGAACTTCTACCAGGCGGCAGTAGACGATCTCGTCAAAACCGCGCAGGATGGGCCGACCATCGGCATCATACTCTGCCGGGGCAAAAATAAGACGGTCGTCGAGTACACCCTGCGCGATGCCAAAAGCCCGGTCGGCGTCGCGGAATACCGGCTTCTTCCGCCGAAATTGAAAGCCGAGCTGCCGGAAACAAAGGAACTCAAGCAAGTCGTTACCGAAACGGAGCTGCCGCGTAAGTAAGGAACGATTACGCAATCTGCGTTACGCATGTTGCGTAATGCGGGCGGACCTCGTGAACCGGAAATCTCGCCATTGTGTTCGTCTGAACATAGACTGTGCGAACGCACATCGATGAGGTTCGGCCGCGCCGTGATAAGCGCGGTTTTGATTTAATCAGCGATGCGTTGCCGTTTGGCCGGCTGTGGTATGGCCGCGCCGAAGACGCGATCGGTTATGCAAAGTTCTACAGCCGATCACATGCGATGATCGTTCGCGTATTCGATGAAGCGGGTGCGTTGATCGAAACGGATGAATCAGAGGGTGCGTTTCGCGAGCCGTGAGCCGACTCGCGGTTTGCTTGGCGGCTTGGCGAATTCGCCGGCGGCGGCGCGCGAGATCGGGCGGAAGCGCCTTGATCTTTGGAGCGCTGCAAGTTAAACCGCTCTGGCTGTCTTATCGATATGGGCTACGCGTCTGTAAAAATCCGGGATATTGTTGACCAATCGGTGTGTCATGAGTGGAGCATTCCGGAGTTTCAGCGTGGTTTTGTCTGGAAGTCTACCCAGGTGCGGGATCTCGCGGAATCTCTGTGGTTAGGATATCCGATCGGAAGCCTTTTAGTTTGGAATAGCCAGCAACCTACGGAGGAGCGCATTGTGCGGGATGCTCAGCGTCCGACGCTGTGGGTTGTAGACGGGCAGCAAAGAGCGACTGCGCTTTGTCTCTTGTTTGGGAGAAAACCTTATTGGTGGAGTCAGGATTGGGACAAAATGATGAAGAAGTATGACCTCCGTTTCGACATCGATGCGAAACAACCGCCTTATTTCTGGGTAAGCAACGCCGTAATTAGGAAGGCAAAGGGAAGTCGATACATCCCAGTTTCCCAGCTTCTGGTTCTCGATACGTCAAAGGAGAAAGATCAACACACCTTATTGGCGTTGGCGCGCGAGGTGAAGTTGCAGGGGTTCTGCGATGGCATGGACGTCACGGAGGTTTACGCACGTCTAGATCGCG
>Ga0185299_10001019_pt1 | contig 62896 bp, 51 predicted proteins | sample PaiPotPPA55metaG_FD_128002 | JGI IMG/M metagenome (GOLD analysis project Ga0185299, IMG submission 128002) | Iron sulfur acid spring bacterial and archeal communities from Banff, Canada, to study Microbial Dark Matter (Phase II) - Paint Pots PPA... ... | reverse complement strand
TCGCCGTAGTGAGAAACATAACCGCCAAAGGCAGCGAGCAAAGATGACTCGATCTCATGGCGTCCCTCCGTCTTGCTTCTGAAAGACCCTACCCGCCATGGGGTACGGTTATGGACAGTCCTGCTTGTACCCTCTCGTAGCGAACGATTTGCACTTTGAGTTGCACCGGAACCGAATTATAGACGTACCCGTCCGACCCTGTTGGCAAGATTGGAGATAAATCAATTTCACTCAGAACCCCTCAATGAGCGCAAACGCCTCGGGAACATCGCTCTAGCAACCACTGGCGTTCCCGACGGGGTCGCGCTTACACTCTCTCCCCCAGTCGTCGCACCTGGCACATATTCCATGACCTTGAGTGCGTCTTCGGACGTGGCTCCGGGAGCGTACACGATCACGTTCTTATTCACATCAGGCCATCTGCAGCACACTTCGACTCTGGGGCTACAAGTGCAGTAGCGACTACTGTGTAGAACGCACTAGAACTCCGTTGCCCCATTGCTGTTGTAATATCCCGATTACAGTGCGCCGTGAAAGGCGCTGGACTCCAGCGGGTGCAACTCCCGCCCAGGAACTGGATCGCTCCACCCGGTAACAATCGAAGCGGCGGCGGAGCAACGAAGCTGTCGGAGCTTTCGATCAAGAGGGTCGCATGGCGACTCGGCGCAACCTCTGTTCACCGACGGTCCAAGCCCGATTCGCAGCCCTGAACCTCCGTAATCTTCGCCTCCGAGGATCACTGCGCTACCTTGTTCTCACTGGCGTACCAGATGATTCTCAAAGGCAAATCCAAACAAGACAGGCGGCGGCGGCAACGCCAATTGCTGAACACCTCCGTCCAAGTATTCACCGGATCAGCCCACGTACATGCTTTGGGCATCAATCTCAGCGATGTCGGAATGTGCCTGTTTGCCATCGCGAGTCTGCCTTTGGGATCTCAAATTCAAATTGAATTTCTTCCTCCCCGCTGCTTAGAACGGGTTCGAGTTTGTGGGACTGTTCGCCATCGTGCCGTGTATCTGTACGGAATCGAGTTTCTCGTGGACTCAGACCAACGCCCAGACACTGGGGCAGATGTCGGTACAATTACGGGCCGTCAACCCTCAGTCCTGTGAACTCGCGATTGACCCCGAGCCCCCATCGATTACTGTTGCAAATTCCGATTTGACTCATTGTCCGGTGTTCTGAGTGATAACTGATTACAACAGTTCACGCGGATACAATTGGCAGCATGGCACTATTCACTGTGGTTCTAGAGTTCGATGGCGGCACATATATTTCGCAATTCCGATCTGCATCCGTGCGTGCCGCAGTCGAAAAACATGCTTTTCAGTTGATCGGTAACAAGGGAATGAGCACACTCGCAAACCGCAGACGCCTCGCGGATCGCTTGTCGGTGGACCAGCCCGTTGCCATTGAGGGGATTCGCAACGTTTGGTGCTGTTCTGCTTCGGTTGGCAAGAAATTTGCACTGGTGAACATCGTGGCAACTGCTTGATGGGCTGGTTCTGAGTGACATCGCCTGATTTCAACAGTTGGGCTAAGAACTATTGAAGAGTGAGAGTCATTGCCTTGAAATCGAAAGTTGTCTGGTGTGCCTGTTGCAGGAGGTCTATCCCGAGATTTCCCGCGAAAAATCTGCTGGCATCAGTAGTGGGCTTGAGCAGTACCCCCACCGACTTGAGTGTAGCCGGGAATCCACCGATGCCGAACTTCAATGATTCAAGAGTGGCAGCCTCCATGTACTTGGCACCCCCGACACCTTCCATTTTGTACGAATCCGTCTTTGTCGCAGAACGGATGAGTTCGGGAAATGACGACGCAAACGGAGGATAAAGGTCGGTATTTGTAGCTCCCGTATCTAAGGCGAACGCCAAGGGTCGATTCTCGTATGCAAGCTGCACGAGCGGATGGTTTCCGTCAAAGCAGAGCGCTGCGTGAGGCACTCTCTTGTGCGAGGATTCTGGTCCGATCTTAAAAGTCTTATCCGCTCCCCACACAAACGTCTTTTAAGGATAGCAACACGGGTATTCCGATGAGTCCACGCGAGCCCGGACTTTGGTCGTTAAACGGGGCCTGGTTGTCAGGCAAGACTAGAAAGGCCACATGTCTTATTCGAATGGAGCCGATGGAAAGTTCATCCGCGATCGCAATCCGTGTGTTGACCTGAGTTCCCTAAACAGCGACTACCATTGTCACAATTCGCCGCCCAGAGACGTTGTAGGTATGTGGATCGGGGAAGGCGGGCGTTATAGTGGGAACCACACAGACACTGAGTCGCTCCATGAGTTTGACCGCGAGAGAGAGTTCAGCTGCGCATTGGGACGACGCTAACTTCCGGACTCTGTTTTTGCAGCACTATTCCCGGATCGCTGGGATCACCTCGCGCCTGCTCGGCGACCGCTCCAAGGCGGAAGAAATAACCAACGATGCCTTTTGGCGCCTGTACCGGCATCCCGGTTTGCAGACCGATGGCAATATCGGTGGTTGGCTGTACCGCACCGCTACTAACCTCGGCATCGACGTTCTGCGAGCCTCCAACCGACGACGTCAACATGAGGAGGCAGCTGGACGGTGCGTTGAAGTGGCGAAGTCTCGTGGTCCGCTGGACGATCTGATGCGCGAAGAAAAGTGCCAGCGGGTACGTGCCGTGCTTGCCGCGATCAAACCCGTGCAGGCGCAGCTTCTCATCTTGCGGGCTTCGGGATTGTCCTACAGAGAATTAGCCGACACCCTCGATGTAAAAATGAGCGGCATCGGCACGATGCTCAACCGTGCCGAGGAAGAATTCCGCAAGCATTACCTCGCACTTCATTCGAACGAGGAGGAATTATGAACTGCATTGACCCTGGAATTCTCCGCGCCCATCTGGACGCCGAAGTGGCTGGAAGTGAACGGGAAGAAGTCAATCGGCATCTGGCCTCGTGCGCCGATTGCCAGGCGCGGTTCAAGAAGCTGAGCACCGAAACCCTGCGCACCACAGATCTGCTGGCGACGCTTGCTCCTGCCAGCAATGACTCCGCACTGAGCCAGGTTCTGGCGTATGCCCAATTTAGAAACCAATTCGCAGCCGCGGAGGAACCGAAGCCGTCATGGTTCGAACGTCTCCTCGTTCCCCGCTGGCGTCCAGTTTGGGGTCTGGCGGCGGCTGGGGTAGTGGTCACGTTGCTGCTTGGTGTGAGCCCGGTGCGCACGTGGGCGCAGCACCTTCTGGCCATGCTGCGAGTGGAGAAGATTGCTGTGGTCTCGATCGATCCATCCACACTGATGAATAGCAGCGAACCCGACTCGCGTCCCTATCAGCTCATTAATCAGTTCGTGGCCGACAACGTGGCTGTCACGTTGAAGCCGGGCAAACCGAACCTGGTTACCGATGTAGCTCAGGCCGCTCAACTCGCCGGGTATCCAATCAGCACCATTGGCAGCCTGGGGGTGCCGCAAAGCGTCGAGGTCAACGACGAAGCGGCCTTCCAGTTGACCCTCAACCGTGATCGCATTGAGACCCTGCTCGAAGAGGTTGGACATTCGGACATCAACATCCCTGAATCGGTGAACGGCGCATTGATTGCTGTCCACATTCCGAAAACTGTTGTCTCGATGTATGGGGACTGCCCAGCGCGGCACAGTCACTCGATTTCCGATACGCAGTCGCGGGGAGAAGCACTCGCCGAGCGCAAGATGGAACGTATGGCGACCATGAAGAGCAACAATTGCATCTACCTTATTCAAGCTCCCAGCCCGACGGTAAGTGTCCCGCCCAGCCTCAACATGTCGCAAATTGCGGGAGCTGCGTTGGAATTGGCGGGGATGAATCCAGCCGATGCTCGTGCATTTTGCCAGACCGTCGATTGGTCAACTACGATGGTCATACCCATCCCTCGCGATACCGGTTCTTTCCAGACGGTGACCGTGGACGGAGTGGAGGGAACTCTGATCACGGAGCAGCTCTCGCCCGGGAATCGGTATAGTCTGTTGTGGGTTAAGAACGGGGTAATCCATTCTCTATCCGGGCGCGGAAATTCGTCCGATGCCCTGAGTCTGGCCGCTTCGTTGCAGTAACTTATCAATCGCATCGATGAGCCCAGCCTCCGATCTCGCAATCCGCACCCGCGGACTTCGTAAGGTTTTCGGCGGTAAGGTGGCGGTCCGAAGACTCACCCTGGAAGTTGCCCGGGGTGAGGTCTTTGGTTTCCTGGGACCAAACGGCGCAGGTAAGAGCACTTCGGTGAAAATGCTGCTGGGCTTGGTTTCTCCGACCAGTGGCGAGGCGGAAATTCTCGGCCAGCCTGTCGGCGATGTAAAAACCCGGAGCCGAGTTGGTTTTCTTCCCGAGCACTTCCGCTTCTACGATTGGTTGACCGGTGAGGAACTCCTCAAACTACATGGCCGGCTTTACGGCATGTCGCACGCCGCGCTGCGCGAGCGCGTTCCTGTTTTGATCGACCTCGTCGGGCTCACGCCGCATCGTAACAAGCGTCTGCGGGATTTTTCCAAAGGCATGCTGCAGCGCATTGGTCTCGCACAAGCCCTTATCAATGCCCCCGATCTGATCTTTCTCGACGAGCCTACGTCGGGCCTCGATCCCATAGGGCGCCGCCTGGTCCGCGACATCATTAAGGCCCAGCGCGATCGGGGCGCCACTGTGCTTCTCAACTCCCATTTGCTGGGGGAAGTTGAAATCACTTGTGACCGGGTTGCCTTTATCAAGGATGGCGAAGTGGTGGAGAGTCGCGAACTGCATGGAGAGAGCGAAGAGCAAACCACTGTTTCGATTCGGGCCGTCAATGTGACTGTGGAGGTTCTGAATGGCTTGTCGCAGTGGAGTTCATCGGCTCGCACGGAAGGTGATCGCCTCACGTTAACGCTGTTTTCCAATACCTTATTGCCGGAGATTGTCCGCTACCTGGTTGCAAAGGGCGTGGATGTCTACGAGGTCGCCCCGCAGCGGCTTTCGCTCGAGGAGCGTTTTCTCGAAATCGTCGGCAGCGACGGAGGTCTGTGATGGGCGTTTGGATCATGGCCGGAGTAACCTTCCGCGAAGCCGCGCGCAAGAAAATGTTGTGGATGGCGCTCGCTGCCGGTGGCGCATTCCTGATTCTGTTCGGTACAGGTCTCCATTACCAGGCAAAGAACTTCGCCGACCGCGGTACGAATCCCATATTACGACGCGAAATCTCGTCCGCCATGCTGACCATGGGCCTCTACGCGATCGACCTATTAGCCGTGCTCATGACAATTCTCACTTCGGTTGACACCATCTCCGGTGAAATCGCCTCGGGTACGATCCAGGCGATCGCAACCAAGCCGGTACCGCGTTGGCAAATCCTCTTTGGCAAATGGCTTGGCTTTGTGGCCATGCTGACCGCCTATATCACGATCATGCTCGGTGGTGTCAATGCCGCAGGCTACTTCATGACGGGTGTCACCGTACGCCATCCTCTAAGCGGGTGCCTGTTGATGTGGATGGAAAGTCTCGTGCTGCTTTCAGTAACTTTCGCTCTTGCGACTTATTTCTCGACGCTGACGAGCGGAGTGATCGCGCTCGGGGTACATGGGCTCGCCTTTCTCGGCGGCTGGATTGAGCAATTCGGGGCCATCACGCAGACGCAGCGTGCCGTGAATGTTGGTGTTATGGCAAGCGTGCTGATGCCCAGCGAGGCGCTCTGGCGGCGCGCCGCATTTGAAATGCAATCTCCACTGGCAAACGCGATGCGCATTTCTCCGTTCAGCACTCTATCGGTTCCGAGCATGGCGATGGTCTACTACGCTGCTTTTTACCTCGCCGTTGCGCTCCTTGTCGCGACTCGCCGCTTCTCTCTGTGTGACTTGTGAGACTACGGGTGCATGTCGCGTTCACGACAGTTGGTGTGTCGCCGGTTGCCCGTTCGGCCAGGTACAGAAAATGCGCCTGCACTCCAGACAGCCAACCGGTGGGCGGCAACTTGGAAAACGATTCAGAAACGGGGTTCGGAGAGATCTCCTCGAACAGGACTTCTGGCTCGGAATAGTTTTCGGATAGCCATCCGACCGGAACCGATACCGACGACGCCCGATCGCCGCAAAACTGCCCGATCCGGATTTCTGGCCAACGGACGAGGCCCTCATTTTCGGGAAGGGCCGCGGGGTGCGACGGCGGGATGTCCTAAAATGCAGCAAATTCGGCCGTGCTGGTGCGGATCGCATATCGATTCGCTGCATTTCAGATGAAAGTGTTCCACATTATCGCAGGCGGCGAAATGGGTGTATGATCGCCGGCGTTCTTGAAGTGAAGAAGGAGATTTCGGTTAATGGACGCTCGGGGTGTGTCGATTCACTGCCAGCGAGAGATCGGGGAATCTGCATGGTCACGCAATCGTCAAGCATTTGTCAGGAGCAATCATGGGCCAAGATAGCTTTATTCCGGTTGCCACGAATGCCAGGTCGCGAAACGACCTCGTCGAACGCGGGTTTAGTCGTCAGCCGCTCAGAGTTGATGTAGACATAGCGAGCACGCTGGAAGCGTTATCCCATGCAGCCTGGTCGATTCCAAGGGACGAGTACTACGATGGCGGCGACAGGTATCGTTCCTTAAATCGTCTCCGGGCCGAGATTGTTGAGGGCGGTGTAAAGGTTTGGTTGAGCGAGGAGAGCACGCCCTATATGCAGCTGCAAAAATACAACACGACCCTAGGCGACCAGCAGCGAGAATACGCTCCGCTGCCCCCGGCGATCGCCGGTTCCGTGGGCGTTCGCAAGATGATTGCTCACCACCTTCATTACCTGCCGCTCTCGGCAGTGGGTACGAGGTATTTGGTCAACCTCCATCTAATAAGGTTCACGGCTACGCCGGGTCGGCCGTGCGACACGAGCCCGCCGGGCTTACATAAAGACGGGGAAAAGTACATCGCCACGCATCTACTGGGCCGCTGCGGCGCTCACGGTGGCGAAGTCATCATAACCGACAATGACAAACGCGAACTGGATCGCTTCATAATGCGCGAATCGGGCGAGTGTTACGTCTTCGACGATGATCGCATCTGGCATATGTTGACGCCAGTGGCAGTACAGGAAGGCAATCAGTACGCCTACCGTGACACGCTGGCATTCGATATGCTGCCAGAGGGCTGGGAACCTGTGAAGTGATCCGGGGGAGCTACCACGCAGGGCTGGTGCCCCGGCCTCCAATCGCCGAAACGAGCGGTTGAGAACGCGCTAGTTTTCACAATGGTGCTTTTCGCCGGCGGTAATGTGTTGGTCGGGCGCGTCTTAGCAGCGGAGCCAGCGCCATCCGCCAAGTGCGTTGCGGCGGCATACCGCCAGTTTGATTTCTGGGTTGGGGATTGGGACGTGTTCGACGTCGCGAGCTCAATCCCGGTCGCTCATGCCCGCATTGCCCGATTCTCGATGGTTGCGTTTTTCGGGAAGACTACCAGGGAACCGACGGACACAAAGGCCAAAGTTTCACAATTTACGATGCTGCCAGGAGAGTCTGGCATCAGAGTTGGGTGACCAATCGAGGCGAACTCCTGGAGATCGAGGGGAAAATCGAGAATGGCGAGATTATTTTGAGCGGCGAGGATCGCGCTGCGGGCTCGCTTGTTCGCGGCACCTGGAAGCCTCAGAACGGCGATGTTCGAGAGACGGCGGTCACCTCTACCGATGGCGGAAACACATGGAAACCATGGTTCGATCTGGTATTCCGTCGCAAAGCCAGCGCGGTGGGCGACGCTCACACATCTGCAGACGACAGAAAGGCCCTGGCGGCTCTCGACTTCAAATATCAAGCCGCAGTTAAGGAGAATGATGCCGCCACCATGGAAACTATTCTGGCGGATGATTTTGCCCTTGTGACTGGTTCCGGCAAGGTCTATACAAAGGCGGATCTGCTCGCGGAAGCGCGCAGCGGCCGCGTGCGCTATGAACGCCAAGACGACACCCAGCAGACAGTGCGAATTTTGGGGCGATACCGCGGTGATCACCGCCTTGTTGACCGAAACAGGATCAGACGACGGCAGACCATTCGATTACAACCTCTGGTTCAGTGACACTGATGTGCGAACTCCGTCGGGTTCTTCGCAAAAATAAAACGCGTCAGGATGCGTATAAACGATCTTCTCGGCTCGGGTAGACATTTTTCTATCCCCCAATTTCAGCCTGTTCTTGAAGAAAACGACTTTTTCAACAGCCACGTCTGATTACACCAATCCGCGAGTGTGAGCCAGAATTGAGGGTAATTCCACAATCCTGCGGCGTGGCGGAGTGTGCTTTCATCGAGCTACAATTTCCCGCATGACAGCCAGGATGTATAGCACTGCAGCCATTCTTGCCTTGTTCGTCACCTGCATTTGCAATGCCCAGCAACCTGCGAAGCTGCGAATCAGCGGCGATGCGATTCAACCTCTCGAAATAACGGCCACCGATCTAGCAAGGATGCCCCGCCTTACACTGGACGTCCGCGATCCTCACACTTGGCAACGTTCATCAATATGGAGGTGTAAGATGCGCTGGCATTTGCCACCGGAGAGCGTGCGCAACGGCTGACCCAGGGTGAGGTAATCGAGGGGAGCGTGGTTCATGGCCTGAACGAGACGTTCTTTAGGTTGTTCTCCAGGGCGCCGCGAATCTCGATTTATTCCTGGGGCATGAAGTCGCCTGGGGGGTGTTTCAGTGTTCGTTCTTAGCCAAGATGAACGCAGATGAACACGGATACCCGGAAAAGAACCATTCATGTCGCCCAAATCTCTTTATCGGTGTTCATGCTCTGCCGGAACACTAGGGGCTTCCTCGTTGCAACTGACGCAGTGACGGTGAGACGAGGCCACCCAGCCCGGCGAGGATGCAGGCGAGGCCAGAGATAGCGATACACGGAAGGTGCTGATCGACACGGGCGCGATGGGCCTCACAAACAACTGTCCATACGCGATGAACGCGGCGACCATCACTTTTTACTTTTGTGTGCTTTCGCTCGAGTACCCGCAGGCGCTTTCCTCTTCAATTTGATCTGATTGTAATCAACGGCGGCACGGACGAGATCTTTTAGAGCACGCTCATTGATCTTATCGCCCTCGAAAATATCGATCGCTCGCCACTGGTTGCCTCCGAGGCCCGCGTTGAAGAGCTTGTCAGGATCTGGGAGGCTCGCCCCGTGGGAAAAGGTAAGCTTCACCTTATCTTTGTGGGCGTTGCCGACCGCGATGATTCCGTCGCGAGACCACACTGGGCTTCCCATCCACTTCCATTCCTCGATGATCTCCCGGTCGGCCTCACGGATGCTCTTGCGGATGCTGGCGAGCGTTTTGCCGCGCCAGTCTGTGAGTCCTGCGATCAGCTGGTCAATACGTTCCGATGGATTCATTCGATCTTTATGCCTCCGAATTCTTATTGAACTCTGGCGTGAAAGCTTCCCAGACTTGCCCACATCGCCCCCGCTCCTAAACCTTACCTCGGAACGCTTCATATTGCCGCTATCCGAAGATGGCTGCGCTACGCAACTCTGTAAACAGGGCCTAGCGTTGGAGTTAAGCCGCCCGCCCGTTCAGTCGGTGCGTCTCCCGCTGCCCCACTTGGTGGCATACGGCAGCACGAACAAGTACAGACCGGTAAAAAACTGCAAGGCGAGCGGGATCACCGCCAAGAGGCCCAGCCTAGAGGAATACTTCCCCTGTACCACGGCAACGCCATTGACGATGACGGCTACCGTAAAGGCAATGGACAGCCAGCGGTGGGTCTGCCGAACCCATTTGTTCCAGTTCAATGACATTAGTTTTGCTATCCTCCTCGATTCACGATTTTTGAGCCGCCTGAGGCGGCCATTTGGGCGTTTCAAGACCGAACTGCTTGGCGTACTCGGCGTTCAATCGCTGCCAGCCGAACTTCATGGCCTCGGAGCCGACGATGCGGCCGATGGGAGTTCCGCTGAGAAGGTGATCCAGAACATCGAAACAAATGTGCCACCCGGCAGCGCCCATTGCGATGAAGCGGTGACCGATGTTGGTCCACAGCGTCAGACGCGTGCCGCCACCAGAGGCTTCGAGTTCCCACCGCATATCGAAGTCGCCCCAGGTGTATTCAAGCACCTCAGGAGCGTCGGCTCGGGTCACGGTTGTTTCGGTAACGCGCGTCGCGGGCGCTCCCACCGTGGTGAGCTTCACCGTGGTTCCAACCGCACCCAGGCTCCCATCCGCATCGAAGGGCGCCCATTCGCGCAGATGCGCCGGGTCGGTTAGCGCCTGCCAGACTTTTTCCGGCGAGTGGCGCATTTCCCTGACGAGGATCAGCGTCCACTTCTCTTCGCCGTTTTGTCCCCGATCCTTTTGTACCCGCGCCCCGCTGGCCGGACCTGGTGTGTACAGCTCGCGATCGATCATCTTCGTTCTCCTTAACGGCCGCCCTTATCAGCGTGACAAGCGTGCCAACTGGGTGAGCTGAATGAGGTTGCCGCAGGTGTCGTTCAGCATCGCAATGGTCGAGCCAGTCACGTCGGTGGGCGGCATGGTGAACACGGCGCCGCGAGCCTTGATCCGCTCGTAGTCGCCCTTGACGTCGTCGGTGAAAAAATTGGCCGCGGGCTGGTTCTGTTGAAAAATGGCCTGCTGATACGCTTTGGCCGCGGGGTTGTTGTTCAGCGCCAGCTGCAGCTCAGTGCCGTCCGGCTCCTCGGGCGAGGCCACGGTCAGCCAGCGATATGGACCGTTACTGAAATCGGTTTTCTTGGCAAAATCCAGTACCTCCGTATAGAAGCGCAGGGCCTTGCCTTGGTCGTCCACGTATAGGCTGGTTACTTTGATTTTCATTTCGTTTCTCCTTTATCACGTTCGCGGTTTGGGCCGCGGCCTCTTTTCGATGTCTTCCTTTTCGTTGGTGTTGACTTTGATGGTATTGACGGATCCATGCGGTCGAGGTGGCGTTCGAGAGCATCCACGTGAGCGGACCAGAAGCGGCGGAACCGAGCCAGCCAGGCATCCACCTCCTGAAATGGTTCTGGCTTCAGCCGGTAGAGACGGCGCTGTGCGTCCACCGTGGATTCGACGAAACCGGCCTCGCGCAGCACGCGCAGGTGCTTGGACACGGTCGGCTGCGTCATACGCAGTTGACGCTCGATCTCTCCAACCGACTGTTGGGACGAGACAAGGAGGCTCAATATCGCGCGGCGGTTCGGCTCCGCAATGATTTCGAAGACAGATTCCATTCCTTGTGTATACTCCACATAGCATATACGTGTCAAGGTATATTTAGGCAAGCGGCCCAGGCAACGGTGGACGAAGTGAGTTTCGATAGCCTCAAGTCGGCTCTGCGTTACTTCAGGGACGGCTGCTCCGAAACACACTATTGAGGATGATCTGGTTTTTCCAATCGCCGGCCGGATACTCTCGGAAGCCGACAAAGCCATCATCGCGGCGGAAATGTTGACTGGCGGAAGGTGATTTGCGAAGTTGCGCAGCGCGATTGTCGCTCCTCATTCGGGAAAGCCCTTCGAATTGGTATTGTGAAACCGCCTTCTGACCAAAGAACCAGACCAAGTTCGTGGATGGTCGGCTAACCCGAAACTATCCTGAAACGGGGTTGTGGGAAGTGAGAGTCTGGGTTCTGGCTCAGAAGTAATCACGGAGCCGATCTTTCTGGTTGAGGGAGTTGATGGATCGGGTCTTCTCTCGCCGTTCAGACGTCGCGACACAAGGGTTCGCTAATTGAGTCTTGCGAGTCCTGCAAGCACCTCAGGTGGCCACCGGTGCCCTCGGTTATTTGCCGTGGGATTGTTAACACGGTAGAGTCCAGGCTCCACTTGAGCCCCGCAAAACCTGCTGGACTGTTGCTGGACTCTGAGCCGCAAATGTGGCGTTTCAGCGCAAATGAGAACACGCTAACGCAAACAAAACATGCGAAAATCGGTGAGCACGAAGAGGGCAGGTAAAATTAGCAAACCGCGGCCTTCAGCCTCTCGGCACCTCTCCGGTGCTGCGGAATTACAGTTGGAATTATAGTTTACCATTGGCGGCTCTTTCGATTCGTGTCCGCTGCCGTTTTGAATTCGCATCAGCGGCGAATTTTTCCTTCGTCCCTCCGAAGCTGCGGCGGTTGCGTTATGCTGAACGTTCCTCATAGCTGGGGACATCCTCTTCGCATGACCAGCCCTCGAGCCGAGCTTTCTCCGTCATCATGGAACCGGTCATCATCATCGTCGAACCGGAAACTGATCCTCGCCGGTCAGATTGCCTTCCTGCCTACGGGCATTCTCCAGACGCTGCTCGGTCCGATGCTGCCTATCCTGATTGCGCGCTGGGCGCTGAATGACACTCAGGCGGGCAATCTGTTTCTGGTGCAATTCCTGGCGTCGCTCGCCGGCGTCCAACTCTCGAGACTTCTGCTGACGCGCTGGGGATACCGTCCCGCATTTCTGTGGGGGCTGCTGTTGATGGCTTGCGGAGTATCCACTCTTCTCCTCGGATCGTCCGCGCTAGGGATGGCCGCTGTTGCCGCTTATGGTTTGGGCCTGGGGCTGGTTGTCCCGTCTGACAATTTGCTGATTGCTGAAATAGGGTCAGGGTCCAGTTCGGATTCGGGCGCAGCTTCGCAAGCAGCGTCGCAGGCAAGTTCAGAAGGCAGCTCGCGTGCCAGCGCCGTAAGCCTGCTGAATTTTTTCTGGGGCGTCGGAGCCGTGTTCTGCTCGCTGATGGTGGCGTGGACAGCGGCTCACAAGTTGCTGCCATTGTTTCTCGGATCGGTGGCGCTGTTCCTTCTGCTGCTCGCGTTCGCGATGCGCAATCTCCCTTTTCCCGCAGCCGCAACTTCCTCAGCAAAGTCCGCTGCAACTCCCGAGGGATCTTCGTCATCATCTTCCTGGCCCGAACTGGTGAAGAGTCCGGCGATTTGGATTTTCGCCGCCATCTTCTTTCTGTATCCCGGAGCGGAAACGGCGGTCGGCGGATGGATCGGCTCCTACGCTTCGCGCCTCGGACCGCGTGGGGCTTCGATGGCGTCGATTGCCCCTTTGATGCCGGCATTTTTCTGGACGGCGCTGACGGTCGGCCGGGCGCTCGGCACCGTTTTTCTGCGTCACTTTTCGGAACGCAGCGTCTTGCGCGCGGGCTATGGAGCGGGAGCGGCGGGCATCGGCCTGATGCTGTGGGCTCCGACGCTCGCGGGAGTGATTGGCGGGGCGCTGATTACGGGACTGAGTTTCGCAACCTTGTATCCCATTACCGTGGCCCGTCTTTCGCAGCGCTTCGGCGTTGCCGCTCGCAGCATTGGCGCGGTTATGTTTTCGCTGGCGGCGGTCGGGCCGGCGGTCATGCCCTGGATGGTCGGCGTGATCTCGCATTCCACTGGGAGTCTGCGGGCTGGGCTGCTGCTGCCGCTGGGGGCTACGGTGATTTTGTTTCTCGTTCATCTTTTTGAGTGGTGAGCTCGAATTTCACCCGCAGGCTCCCTTGTTTTGCCCCCCCATTTCTTGCAAACGCCTCAATACAAAGTGGTTACTCGTAGACTCCACAAAACTAAGGACTTAGCCCCCCGGAACCCGCTTGGCCCAACGCGCACCCGAAACTGAGGCCGTCACCATTGTCGCGCATGGCTGATGGGGTGTCTGTAACGGTCGCCCCCCTTGTTTGTGATGAAAAGAGGAGGCTCGCTGCAGTGACCTGGCGACAGAAAATGCGTCGGACCTGAGAGAACTGTTAGCCGGTAAACTTCATCCGGTGGAGAACATCTTGAAATCTGGAATCTTCTCGAAGGCTGTCATAGATTGCATCGACACTTAACATACGCAAGTCAGTGCAATGATGCTGAAAAATGCAAATACGAGAGCGACGGTTACGCCTGCCGCCGCTAAGAAGACGAGTCCAAAAGGCAATGCGGTTTTTTCGAGAACTTCGGGACCTCCCTGATCGGTGCAAGATAGACTGCAGATGTTGATGGGGCACTCGTCGCACCCCGCAAAGAAGAGGCGCGAGGTTCGCATAGAAGAATCAGGATCTGGCTCCAGGCAGAATCGATGTTTGGTGAAAACGATCTTCCACAGCAGAGCGATTCAGCGTGAAATTTCCAAAGTCTTGGTCATCAATCTCTTTTTAGTCGGAGCCGGGCGACAACGTCCTTGAACCTGGGGTCGTCGCGGAAGGGATCATTGATGGGATCGGCGATCACGGTGTGCGGTCCGCTGCAATGCTGCTGAGAACTTCGATTGAGAAATTCCAACATCTGCTCTTTCTTTCCCAGGTGCGCATAAACCCTGGACATCCAACAGGGGTTAACCGATTTGCTCCGTTCCGCCGTCTCGAGTTCCTTCTGCCAGTAACCTCGAATACCGGACTTCTGGTATCCACTTTGGTAAGCAGCTAACGCGCTTTGGGGCGCGCCCTGGAGTTCCTTCGATTTCAAGAAGGCGGCATTGGCTTGATCGTAGTGACCTCTTTTTTCATAGGTCGCACCCAGCCAGTCATTTGCGAGCATGGATCCAGGATAGAGCTCGATGGTTCTATTTCCTTGTTCGATCGCCTGATCGTACTGACGAACAAGATAGGACACAAAAATGCCAATCCCATTTGTAAGTTGGGAGGTGGGGTCAAGTTCTTTCGCCCTCCTCATTTCTGCATTGGCCACCCTTGAGATTTCACTCGTACCGGCCAGTCTCTCCGAAAAGGTGAGAACGAAAGCTGCTCCACTCCACTGCTCCGGCTTTTTCCGCCAGTCCGCGCTTTACCCGCTTGCGATGCATGTGGCGCAGCTTCTCGATGTGCTTCTCCTCTATCCGCACATTTGTCCGCACACCGAAATCGTAAAAGCGCTTCTTCTGGATCGGCGCGGATTCTGGGTGGACGCCGGCCCTTTTTCATCACAAACAAGTGTGACGGCCATCGCAGACACGCCATCGCGATCGCGCAATAATTCCGCGACAGTTGCAGAATCGAGAACTGCGCCCGTCTCCAGAGACGGACCCATTATCCGCCGCAAAACCATTTTCGGCGGCTCGTTGAAAACGAGACGACAAGTACACAAAAGCAGCAGAAGCGGCGACTCCGCACCCCGTGAAGTGCACGCCAAACGGCAGAATCCCACGCTAAGTCATTATTCATGGGGGGGAAGACCCAAATTGCCTCCGAAGTCCGTGTCCAGCGCTGGTTTCAAGCCAAAAAGAGTCAAGCCAAAAGAGTCAACCGAAAAGTAAGACTCGCAGCAGCGATGTTTTTTCGCCACCGCCCCGACCGCTTTAGACCGCTTTAATTGCTTCCCTCCACGGAGAAGGCTAGTCCTGGCGTGGCATGAAAAACGTACCAGGCATTGTGCGTACCGGGAAAGACCGCAAGCTTCCGTGAATGCACCTGATCGGTATCGTCGACATTCCATGCATCCACGGTATCCAGTTGGTTGGCGTTGGTCCTCAGAACGACCCAGTACTGCTGTCCTGCACTAACAGGGATGCCGGACGGATCGGACGCTTCCGCCAGCGCACAGCAGGTGCCGAAGACAGGCAGAGCGGAGAGAGTCCATCCCTTTAGCGTTTTGCCAGGCGCTCCGTTGTTGTCTTGCCTGAGACTGAGGACAGCGCCATTCGTCGTTCCTTGCGAATAGCCCACCGCGACCGAGATTTTCGTTACGGTGTGATTGGCGTGAGGGGTGAAGGCAGCGGCCATCCACTGCTCGCCGATGCCGGAAGACGGGCCCATGATGTTGTAGCCGGTGCAGCACCAGAACTCGCCGTTCGGATATTCACTGGCCAGATTGCTGAAGATCTTGACCAAGCCGGTGTCGGGGATGTTCGTTTTCGTGCCGCCGCCGTTTGTTCTGGCGATCGATCTGTTGACGGATCCGGGCGACTCGGTCACTACCGTCATGGCCGCGTGCTTGCCCCAGACCGTGGTTCCGTTCCCCTTCACGACGGGGGCATTCTGGGCGCCTGCGATGGTCGATGCGCTGGCTAACATCATCGCGGTTGAAATCAGAAATTTCTTTGGGACCATTTTCGCTACGGGCATTTTCGTTGCGAACATTTTTGTTGAGAACATGGTTCCTCGTTCCTCTCTGGGATTGGATCTGCGCGGGTTTGTGGGCCGCGAATCCAGGCATGTTACATGACGTGCCGGTTGCGGGCAATCGGGTTGCGCGGCGATTTAGATGGATGGCGCGCTCTGGGATCAGAGCCGCGATGCCTTCGAGCGCCTTCCTTGGGCCACGCGAAGTGGGGCTGTGGAAGCCAGTTCTACCCGGTTCCTGCCTTCATTCTTGGCGCGATAGAGAGCCTGGTCGGCGGACTGAATCACCTGCTCGGGCTGGCGGATGCGAGTACTTGGCTCGGCTACGCCGATGCTGACCGTGACTGAAAGGCGATCTGACAGATGATCGGATCGATGATCGGATTTGCGATCGCGCGACGGGCTAGCTGGCTGCGGGAAAAGCTCCCGTTGTTTGCTCAATGACCGCGCGGCCGCGGTTTTTCGTTTTGCGGACTTTCTGCGATCCGAGTGGCTTGTTCCTGCCCGGCGATTTGTGCTTTTTTCAGCACTTCTTTCCGCAGCTTTTTCGGCTCTTCTATCCGCGCCGCGCACTTGAAACGTGGATTTCTCGATGCGCTGGCGCAGCGAGTCCAGGTGCTCGAAAGCTTCTTTGGCGGATGTGTTGCGAAAGACGATGGCGAACTCTTCGCCTCCGCAGCGGAAGGCTTGGCCATCGCCTCCGACGTCGGATAGCCGCTTGGCCACCATGCACAGGACCTGATCGCCTACATCGTGTCCGTAGGTGTCGTTGAACTTCTTGAAATGGTCAATGTCGACTATGGCGATGGCGTATTGCTGGTCGAGCGAAAGCAGGGACTCGTTAAAGGCGCGGCGTCCGCGAATGCCGGTGAGTTCGTCATGGTAGGCGAGCACGTAGGAAGTCTCGATTAGTGACGCGGCCAGGATCAGGGCAGCGGTAGCTACGTAGGCATCCGACATTTTGCCTACCGGCGCGAATTGGAGCCACAGGAAGACAGCGGCCACGGACCAGGCGAATCCGGGCTCGATCGGCTTGCGCGTTTGGAAGAAACGGTGGACGAAGACTGCGATGGCGGCGGCGAAGCTCAACAGAATCCACAGCGGGATTGGAAACGCCGCGGGATGAAGTGGATTGGCGGAACCATATTCGAAGCTATTTTCCGGGCGGCACAACACGGCGAAGACTACCGATTCCAGGAAGAGCAATCCAAAGCGAGGAGCGATTCCGGCGATGGTCAGGCCGCGTTCGCGCATCTGGGCGAACGCGATGAAGTTCAGCGGGATCAGCAGAGCGGCTAGCGCCACGGCGGTGCGGCCGGGTCCGGTGAGAGCGTTTCCAGTCGAGCCATTGGAGAAGAAAGCGACTGCGCGATGCGCCAGCAGCAGCGCCAGCAAGGAAAACAGAAGGCGGCTGGAATTGAAACGCCAGGCTAGAAGCAATCCGGCGGCGAAGACGGCAACGTAGTAGAAGCTTAGCGAGGGCGCAACCTGGCCGAACAGAGAGCTGTGGACGAGCGCCGCCGCCAGCGCCAATAGCAAGCCGCCGGGAACGAGCCAGGGTTGCCAGGTTCTCCCATGCATTGATTCAGAATACGGGAGCCGGCGGCGGGAGGCGGTTATGTTTCGGGCACGGGGCGGTGGCTACTGCTTACACCGCGGGCGGTGGTAGTCTTCCATGTTCATCTTTCATCCTTCGCACTCATGGCTCGCGCATCGCATTCCGAACTGCATCCGGCGCACCGGCCAGAACCAACATCAAAGTCAAAGGCCGCGGACAAGAGTGTCCGCGCCACACGGGCGATTGCTATCGACACTGGAGGGACGTTTACTGATTGCGTGTGGGTGGAGGACGGCGCGCTCAAGACTCTGAAGGTGTTCTCTACGCCCGATGATCCGTCGCGCGCGATTGCCGAAGCGCTGAGAAAGATTGGCGAAGCTGGAATAAGACCCGGCACAACTATAAAGAAGATTGGAGCCGCGCTCACGCTACTGCACGGGACGACGGTCGGGACCAACGCTCTGCTGCAGCGGAAAGGCGCTCGCGTCGCGCTGATTACAACTTCGGGATTTGAAGACGTCATCGAGATTGGGCGGCAGGCACGTCCTCGTTTGTATGATTTCTTCTTTGATCGGGTTGCGCCGCTCGTCCCGCGAGAACTGCGATTCGGCATTCGGGAGAGGACGGATGCCGAGGGCCGGATCTTGGAGCGTCCGTCGGACGCGGAGTTGACCCGGCTGCGGGAGGCGGTGCGGCTTGCCGAGCCAGACGCCATCGCTATTTCTTTGCTCTTCTCGTTCGCCAACCCGGAGAACGAAGCGGCTGTAGCTGCGGCCGTGGCGGAACTTGGCAAGCCGCTTTCTGTGTCTCATCGGATTCTGCCGGAGTTTCGGGAATACGAACGCACGAGCACGGTCGTGGTGAACGCTTATCTGCAGCCGCTTATGCAGAGCTATATGGAAAGGCTGGCGGAGCGGGCGACGATTTCGGAAGACGCGCGCATCTTTGTCGCGCGCATCTTTGTCATGCAATCGAGCGGCGGGATCACGGCGCTGGAATCGGCGGCCCGGGAACCCGTGCGCACGGTGTTATCGGGTCCGGCTGGCGGATTGGTGGGCGCGGCGGCTGTAGCCGGCCGTAGCGGGTTTCGGAAGATTCTCTCCTTCGACATGGGAGGGACCTCCACCGATGTGGCGACGGTGCAGGGCGAGGTTCGGGCCGCTGGCCAATCGGAAGTGGCCGGGCTTCCGGTAGGAGTTCCCATGCTTGAGATTCACACCGTGGGCGCGGGGGGCGGGTCGCTGGCTCGCTTCGATGCGGGTGGAGCGCTGCGCGTGGGACCGGAATCGGCGGGCGCCGATCCGGGACCGATCTGCTATGGCCGAGGCACTGAACCTACGGTGACTGACGCCAACTTGCTGATGGGGCGGCTTCGCCCCGACCGTTTTCTGGGCGGCGAGTTCACGCTCGACGTCGAACGAGCGCGGCGGATTACTTCAGAATGGCTGAAGAAACTGGGCTCGCATTTGAGCGTGGAACAATTTTGTGCCGGCGTCGTGCGTGTGGTGAATGCGAACATGGAGCGGGCTTTGCGCGTGGTTTCCATCGAACGGGGATATGATCCGCGCGAATTCGCGCTGGTGGCGTTCGGTGGTGCGGGAGGTCTGCATGCCTGCGAACTGGCGGAGGCGATGGCGATCCCGACAGTGGTGATTCCGGCACGGCCGGGCGCCCTTTCGGCGTTTGGAATCCTGGTGAGCGATGTGGTCAAAGATTACTCGCGCACTTTATTGTGGCGATTCGCCGGGCGTCTTCGACAGGAAGTAGGGCAAGCATTACCGCAGGCGAAACTGGAGGAGGAATTTCGCAAGCTGGGGGCGGCGGCGCAGAAGGATTTCCGCGCGGAACGGTGGCGCGGCGCTCTTCATTATGAAAGGAGTCTTGACCTGCGGTATCGCGGTCAGGGCTATGAACTCAACGTGCCCGCCACGGGGAACGTCGCGGCTCGCTTCCATGACGAACATCAGCGGCGCTACGGCTATCACCACGCGGGACGGGAGATTGAACTGGTGACGCTGCGTCTGCGGGTTCGTTTGCGCACGCCGCCGTTGGAAGTTGCGCGGCGGCGGCCGGCGCTAAAGCCGTCGGTTCGCGTGACGCCGGTCGAACGCGCGGCCGTGTTCTTTCATGACCAATCCGTGATCGCGCCCGTGTTTGAGCGTCGGGACCTGGTTTCCGGCCGATCGATGCGGGGACCGGCGGTGATTACGGAATACAGTGCGACCACTGTGATTCCGGCGGGAAAGAAGTTTTGGGTGGATGTGGCGGAAAACCTCATTATTAAAATCGGGTGATTACGGCAGGGGTTGCGGCAAAAGAAAGAAAACTTGAACCACCGGGGGGCACAGAGGACCACCGGGAAAGGACCACGGGGAAAAACCCTAAACGCGACGTGCTGGTTTCGCCAGCCGTGGCTCACTCTTCTTCTGGTTCTTTCTTTTCCTCAATTGCCATGTCTTTCAATTCACTGGACTCGAAAACATCTCCACATTCCTGACATTCCACATATTCGGATTCTTCATCGCGGGAGACGATCTGTACTCGTGGATGCTTGCATAGTTCGGGGCTGACTTTTTTGGGAGGAGACTGCGACGGCTGGCTAGGCGTCATAAACTAGTCGACTATTCAAATCTTGCGGGAGTGCGGGTTTGTCCGGTAATTGGCGATATTTTCCGGCGGATGACTAAGGATGTCAAGTACCCATCGAACGTACCGAACGCACCAGTGAGTCAATTTCACGATTGGACTCAGCAAAAACCTTGGACCGCCGAGGAGACGCAGGTTCGATGATGCGCCCCGACGACCACTAACGACCTACTTCTTTTCCGCCTGCGGGGGCGACGCATCCTGCGGAAAGCTTTTCAGGGCAACCTCGCGCGAGCGGGACGAAGATTTCTTCGACTCATCGGTTGTGTTCTCGACGAGGGTTCCCTTCAACACATAATACGCTTCGTCGCCGCGACTCTTGCCCTCGCCTCGGTCGATGGTCCCCCGAAATTCGAACGATGCGCCGTGCACGGTCTCGGTGGTAAATGCGAGTTGATTGCCATCGAGCTTGCCCGATTTAAAAAAGTGATCCAGAAAAACGCCGCGATCGCTTTCCGCGTCGCCGAAGCGAGAAACAAAGCCGGTCACGCGTCCGTGGTCTTCGACGGTGACCTGTATGAATTCGCCTTCACGCAAGAAGCTGTACATACCTGAGTAATCGGCTCCGGGCGTTGCCGGAGTCGGGACCCGGTTCTGCCGATCGTTACTCTGGCGATCCGGCTTCGCCTGTGCGCCGGCAAGCGTCCAGACAAAAAGAACGAAACATGCAAGTTGCAGCGCATAGGAGCGCGTTGTGCGGATCGGCATGTTCACCTCGGAACATTCGGCTTGACAGTTTGCTGAAAGACTCTTTGTGCGCGGCGCAATCGCCCTCAGCGGCTAAAGCCGGGACTGAAAACAAGCCTTTTATCGCAGCGGTGAACCGCTCCACCCCATCACGCCAAAACCGGGCGTGCTGGGGGCCCCCGGCGCTGCGCCACCCAAAAGCAAAATCAAGATCGGGCTTTTCAGCAAACTGTATAGAAAGTATAGCGGTCATGCCTCGGGAGGCGGGCAAAACGCGATGCGGGCAGCTCTGAGTTATTTCGATCGTTATTTCGATCCGCAGGGAAATATATTATTGGAGCGACTTCGGCTCCGACTTGTTCCTGGGCGACTTCGAATCCAGCCGGGAAACCAGTTCATGCGCGCAGGGCGGAATGCCGACCTTTCCCTCGCGGATAATCTGCCTGGCGCTCAACTTTCTTCCATAGAGATTCTCGTTGGCGCCGCCGTCGGAACGCAGAGTCGATCCTTCCAGCGAAACTCCAGCGAACAGTCCTTTATTGCGCGAGTAGGAGAGAATCTCCGCGTTCATGACGATGTCCGTCGCACCCTCGGCCGTGCGTCCCTTTGGGCCGGCGGCGGCGGAGGCATCGGCGCCCAGTTTCACCTTGCTGGAAAGCAGCGATCGAGCGCCTTTGGCGTTCACTACCAGAAGCACAAAGTCGGTTGCTTGACCGCCTAGTTGAAACCCGATGCTGATTCCCTCCAGCGCGTACATGGCAGGAGCTCCCCACTTTCCCGTGTAATGCTCGCCGCTGCGGCAAACCATCACGCCGCGGCCGTAACTGCCGCCCAGCCCAATCGCTCCCTTTATCACAGAGGGCAATATGATCACACACTCGGCCTTGTCGAGCAGGTCCTGGGGAATGTCGTCGGGAATGTTGAGAATCTCTTTCAGCACCTCGCCTGCCTCCTTCACGCGTTCTTGTTCCTTCTCGTTCTTAGCCGCGAACGCGGACGCTGCCAGCAGCACTAGCGCCAGGAAACATGCCGTGATCCTCTTCATGAAATTCATGTTCATAAAATTCCTCCGGAAAATATTGGTGCTCAGGCATCCCGTCAGGCATCATCTCAGATCATAAGTATGAAATGGAGGTTGTCAAGCGAAGCCACGAACCCTGCCACATCGTACCCGCTCATTCGCAAAAAGGAACGAATGAGTAGAGGCCGGCCGAATCGATGGTTTCTGTTTCCCGTATAATCTTGCTACAGAGTACCCGTCCGTGGCGAGCCTGCGAAAAACGCCCTTCGAAGCAGGAAAATTGACTGGAGGGCTCCGGAAAAAATCGGATGTGGATGCCCAGCCCCTAAAGGGGCGTCTGATATCGATGAAGAACGGCATCGCTCGAGCGATGCCCTGATACGAAACCCTTGTTTTTCTGCAGCCTGCTGGAACTGAATTTGGAGCGAGATGGAATCCCCGGGTAAAGACCTGTTGAGACCGTTGGTAGAACGCGATCCCGCGAGCCCGGAATTCCGGAGCGGAGTTCGGGCGGCGCTTCATCCGGGAGCTCGCCCAGCACTTCGCCCGACGGAGTTGCGCGGTGAGGAAGTCGAATTCGATCTGTGGCGCGATGTGTTCGTCCAGCAAAAGCTGCCCTGGGGACGATTCCTGCAATCCGCGCTGTTGCACACGGCGGCAGTTGCCCTCGTATGGACGATTTCGCTCTCCTGGATTCGACAGCAACAAATTCTGGATCACGCCGCGTTTGACCGGTCGTCGCTGGTCACTTATTCGCCGGAAGAATATCTGCCGCCTCTCGATACGGGCGCGTCCGAAGCTCCGAAGACGCAAAAGGGAGACCCCGTCTACGCGAAGCAGCCGATCCTTTCCGTTCCGCGGGAAGCGGACAACCGGTCTCAAACTATCGTCGTGCCGCCCGATCTCAAGCTCGACCGCGACGTTCCCTTGCCCAACATCGTTGCCACGGGCGCCATCGTTCCGGCGATTCCGCTGGATGCTACGCGACCGTCATTGTCATCGACCCGCATAGTCGCGCCCGAGACTCAAGTCGTGGCGCCCGCGCCCGATGTGCAATTTGCGCGGGATCGTGTAGTTCAAGCGGCGATGAAATCTGATGTGGTTGCGCCGCCTCCGGAGTTGACGCAGTCGACGAAGGGACGCGTCGGGCTGATGAACATTGGCCCGAGTGCCGTGGTGGCGCCGGCCCCACAGCTCACGCTGACGGAACAACATTCGCTGGCGGCGCGCGGTAAAGGAATTCTGCCGGGTGGTAGCGTACAACCGGTGGGCCCTCCGCCGAGCGTGGCTGCAGCGGGCAGGGCGAGCGCGGGCGGACGGCTGATCGCGTTGGGGATTCATCCCGTCGCCCCCACCGGACCCGTCGCTGTTCCCGGAGGCAATCGCCGGGGAACATTCGCCGCGACTCCACAGGGAAAACCGGGAGCTGCGGGGACGCCGGATTTGGTGGGCAGCGGTAAAGGAGACAGCAACTCCAAGACGCGAAACAATGGCCACGGCTCTCTACCGGCTGGCCTGCATGTTGACGCTGCCGATTCCGGCGCAACGTCGCCGGTCGAGCGGAACGGGGGCGCATCGTCGAAAGGAAATTCGAGCGGCAATGGCGCGGACGGCACACGCGAGATGGCTAGCCTTTCGTCATTGAGTGCGACGCCGGGTGCTCGGCCGGGTGCTCGGGCTGCGTCTGCGGTTCCCGACGATAAAGTCACCGACGTTGACCGCCAGGTATTTGGCGGCAAGCGCTTCTACGAGATGGCGCTGAATATGCCGAATCTGAATTCCTCGACCGGCAGCTGGGTGATCCGGTTTGCGGAACTCGATGCGGGACGGAAAGAAGGCGAACTGCTGGCGCCGGTTGCCACGGAAAAATCGGACCCCGGCTATCCGCTGGAATTGATTCGCGCCAACGTGCACGGCATGGTCACGCTCTATGCGGTCATTCACGCCGATGGGAAGGTGGGCGACATTCGCGTCCTCAACAGCCCGGACGAACGTCTGGATTCTTTTGCGGCGAAAGCTCTGGCCCGCTGGAAATTCGTGCCAGCAGTCAGAGCCGGGAAACCGGTGGCGCTCGAAGCGGTGGTGGTGATTCCGTTTCGGGTTCGGCGGAGTTTTTGAACGGGTGTACTGCTTGGTGGAGTGCCCGGCGTCCCCGCCCAGCGGGACGGGTGAGACGCCCGTCGCTCCATTGCTAACTTTGAGCGGTTGCGGATTTTTCTCCGGGCAGGGCGGCGTACACCGCGGGGTTTGCGCAGACTTCGTAATACCAGCGATCGGTCCAGTACAAGATGGATAGATCGCGGACATCGACCTGGGCGATGCGGTTCCTGCGGATGGCAATCTTGCGAAATACTCCATTGGCGATGGGAACGGTGCCGAGGAAGAACTCGCGCTGCTCATCGATCCAGGGTCCGGTAAACAATCCGGCAAATTCGGGCTCCCCGGAATTCTCCGCGCACGAGGAAAGCGAAATTTCCTGCTGCAGTTTGTGGAAAGCCGCTTCACTCAGACAGATCCCACCGACGTTGTAGTTCAGGCGCATTTCTTCGGCTCCGGCGTCGGCGCTCGCGCTGTCATTATTATTGTTATTGCCTGCGCCTCCGATCTGAACCGAATACACCTGGAAGGCTCCGGCATCGGGTGCGATTTTCTTGCGGACCTGCTTGCTGCAGGAGGAGAGACGGTCGCTGTCGTTGATGGCGTCGGAAATCATGATGCGGTGCTCGCCATCCATGAGGTAGAGCGGAGGCGAATCCTGGTAGGCGATGCCGAGGCCGACTTCCATCGGGGGCAGGCCGGAGCGTTCCAGAAGTTCGTTGTACTCGCGCAGCAGATTCACAATCTCCCACGCCAGAACGCAGGTGCGGCCGACGCTGAGCATGGCTTCGCCTTCGCGCTCGAGCAGCGCGACGATGATGGCATCGCCTTCGAGAAAGACTTTGGTGGCGCCGTATTTCGCGAGCAACTTGTTTACCGGATCATAGAAATTAAGGCTGAAATACGAGGCGGCGTTCATGCCTTTTTCCATCAGCGAGCGGGTGAGGCGTGAAGAATCGCGCACGTCGGCCTTCAGGATCACGTGGTGAAGGACGCGATCCTCGGCGGGCTTCTGATCTTCCGGAGGCAGGAACTCGTAGAGCATGCCGTTGAGCGTGGAGAGTTTGCGGACTTTTTCGTCGCTGACCAGGTTGATGCTGTCAAAACCGGCGCTGACGGTTTCCAGTCCGCGCAGATCGCGGTGATAGCAAAAGAGGTCGTGCAGAAGACGCGCGGCGAAGCGGTTGCGCTCCGAGCCTCGACAGGAGGCTACGCGTCCGACGGCGGCAAAGAGCCGGTCGGAATGGAGGCGGCCTTCGGCAATTATTTTTTCGACGCGCTCCGCTTCTTCGCTGAAGATAAGCGCGTTCTTGAGTTGCTGCGGATTCACCCGCGGCGCATATTCGGCGAGCAGAGGAACGGCTTCATAGGAAGCAACGACGTGCGAGAGAATGCCTTCGCGCTGCAGCAAACGGGTCCAGATGTCGAGGCGGTCTCTCCTATTGCGATCTTCCGGCGTCAAGTCTTCGCCGTTGCCGGCGCCCACCAGCATGGCTGCGTTTTCGGGAACATTGAGCGCCTGCTCCAGGTGCTCATCGTCAATGCCTTCGCCGTATCCGAGTTCGCGCAGAAAATTTAGCGCAAACTGGCGGAGACTGGGGAAGCGGTCGAGATCTTTGTCGAAGTTGCCGAACATATAATAGTGCTCGGCGCAGAGATAATCGTCGCGACCATCTTCGGTAAGAATCAGCGGATTGAGGAACAGACGATAGCAATCGGCGGGCAATTCGCCGAGCAGGGAGCGGCGAGTGCGGGCCAGCGTTTCCTTTTCGATTTCGCGAAGCAGACGAAACATCTCCTGCCCGGCGCGACGGAGGATGATCTTCTTGCGCACCTGGAAAGAGGAGACGAGCGCCTGCGTCTGCATCATTTTCGTTTGCCGCACGCCCTCGAGCGACTTCGACTTCATGCGGCACTGTTCGAGAATCCTGGCAAACTGCGCTTGCAGTTCGATGCGTATGAACTTGAGCACGGCCAGGCGGCCGAGCACATCGACCGATGGATTGCCTTCTGCCTTGGCGCGATTCAGGATGGCGAGATGGATCGAGACCAGCAGAGTCTTCAGGTCGGCGGCGCCGGGCTTACGCAGTTTGGTGGCGCCCTCGGCGGCGCGTATGAATTTGTTTTGGTTCGCGGAGGGAACGTCCATCTCGAGGAGCGCTTCGACATCGCCGAAGCGGCAGATGTAACGCGCGAGATGAAAACTTAAATCGGCGGCAATGCGGGGGCTGAGAAAAACGTCGTAGCGGAGATTGTCGACGCCCAGTTTCAGATCGGTGAACGCGAGCGTGAGCCCGTAGTATTGAAGATCGGGCCGGCTGGGCGGTTCAGAACTACGCAACCGGAAAATCGGGAGCTTGGGCATCGGAGCGGACTGTTCGTCTTTCGTCTCTTATACTTGCTCTGCTTGCAAATTGCTGAAACTGCGATACTAAGCAGGCTAGCACGACGCCCGGACGGGTCGAAAGTTACGCTAGTGCAAAACGCGGAAGCATCGCCGTAACGCCCGCGGCAACGGCTGTGGTAGAGGCTAAGATCGTATTCGGTAAGATTATTGGCTGGCGCGGCGTGCTCTTTCGAATTCATCGCCCTTCTTCCAGTCGACGGGACGCGCCTGGTTGGCCGCCTCCCAGCCGAGCGCAAAACCGAAGCGCGCCATGGCGGCGTCGGAGGTGTAGTCCATGCCGGGATGATACTCGTCGCTCGGCTGGTGGTAGTGATGGGCGGTGTAGTCGGCATCCTGCTCGAGGCCCCAAGCTTCATCGTGGCCCTTGAATTTCATCCCCTCATTGATGGAAAACGCCGGGATGCCGACGCGCGCGAGGCTGAAGTGATCGGAGCGGTAGTAGTGTCCGGCTTCGGGACGCGCGTCGGGACGAATCTTGAAGCGGAAATCCTGAGCGGTCGCCTGCACCGCGGGATAAAACGTGGTGCGCTCGGCTCCTGAAACCTGGACTTCTTCGGGCGCGCCGAGCGGCCTCACGTCGTCGTAGTTGAGATCGAGTGAAATCTTGCCCGCCGGAATCGGGGGATGTTTGCCCAAGTATTCGGAGCCGAGCAGTCCTTGTTCTTCGGCGGTGACGGAGACGAAGAAGATCGAGCGGCGCGGCTTCTGCGCAGCGCCTGCGTAGGCCCGAGCGATTTCCATCAAGATGCCGCAGCCGGTTGCGTTGTCCATGGCGCCGTTATAGATGTTGTCGCCGGGCATGTCGGGCCGTATGCCGAGATGGTCATAGTGCGCGGTATACATCACGCCTTCATTTTTCAGAGCCTTGTCGGCTCCGGGAAGCACGGCAATGACATTGTTCGATTCGAAAGGACGAACCTTGCTGGCCATGTGCGCGGAGAGGCGGACGCGGAGCGGCACCGGTTTGAAGTCGCGCGAAGTCGCATCGGCCATCATCTTGTCGAGATCGAGGCCGGAGGACGCCGCAAGGGTGCGCGCAACGCTTAGCTGGATCCAGGCAGCCGCTTTCAGCCGGGGAGTGGCGTCGAGTTTGAGAAAGGACTTCTCGCCGGAGTTGGAATTGCGCACGACTTCCCAGCCATAGCTGGCCATCTCGGTCTGGTGGATGAGAATGGCGCCGACGGCTCCTTTGCGCGCGGCTTCTTCGTATTTGTAGACCCAGCGGCCGTAATAGGTGAGCGCCTTGCCGGTGAAAAACTTCGGATCGTCCGAAGGCGGCTCGTTGACCAGCATGAGCAGGACTTTGCCTTTGACGTCCGCACCTTTGTAATCGTCCCAGTTGTATTCCGGCGCCTCGATGCCGTAGCCGACGTAGACGATCTCGGCATCGATGTTCGATTCGGGTTGCTGCGTCTGATCGTAGGCGACGTAGTCGTCGAGCGGCTTGAGGTCGGATGCTTTGCCTTTGGCGGGAACGACTGTGAAGCGCGTGTCGGCGCCGGGCGTGATGCCGACCATCGGAACTTTTTGCAGGTAGGTGCCATTCTCGCCGGCAGGTTTCAGTCCATAGAGCGCAAACTGCGCCGCGATGTATTCGGCGGCAATGTCGCCTCCGCGCTGGCCGGTGCCGCGTCCCTCGAGAAGATCGTGGGAGAGGAAGCGCACGTGAGTCTCGATGTTGTCGGGACGAATGCTCTGCATGCCGGCGATGGCGGCCGGGGGAAGGTGCGAACCGAAGCGCTTTTCGGCGCGCGGTTTCGGTGGTTTTCCTTGCGCCGACACTGCGACGATAGAGAAGAGGACGGCGGCGAGGACGGCAATTCTGCGAATGTTCAAGTGGGGGCCTCGAAGCTTTAGTTATGAAGGAATACTCCCGAATTGTAAATGGAAACAGGATGGCGGATCGCACCATCGGAGCATCGTCCTGGGGTAACTTTGCCCCGTGACTCTGTCAGGAACTCTGCCTGTAACTTTGCCGCTTTTCGGCTTGCACTCTGGGTTTTGTCCCGCGACCGCGGGATCAGTTCTTGGAGCCTCAACCAGCGCGGAAATCGCGGACGTCTTCTCCGGGCTTAAAGATCGAGAGCGGCGGAGTCTGCTGGGCGGTGGCGAGCTTGCGGTTTATGTCTTCCACATCCGGTTTGACCCATCCAACGCTGGTGACTTCGATCTGGCCATCTTGTCCGATCAAGAACAAAGTGGGGACATTGGTCAGGCCGTAGGCATTGGACACCGCGTAGCCGTTCGGGTCGTCCAGCAAAGTGCGGAAGGTAACGCCGTACTCTTTCAGAAAGGCGGCGGTGTCGCGCTGGTCATTCTGCGAGATGCCTACGATTGTGACTTTCTTGTCGTCTTGCGCTTTGTAGAGGCGTTCGAGGTAGGGAAACGCGTATTGGCAGGTTGGACAGGAAACCTTGAAGAAGGCGGCGAGCACCGGCCCTTGTTGGAGAGCGGCTTGCAATGAGAATTCGCCACCATCTTTATTGCCATCTTTGCCGCTAGAGACGGCGGGCAAGGAAAAGTCAGGCGCTTTGGTGCCGGCCGGCAATGCAGCCATATCTTTCGGACCTCCGAATAAGCGATCGAGCCACTTCATGGAAGAAATGCCTCAACCTAATTACTCACACCAATTAGATGATGCCGCCGGCCTTCAGGATTTTCCGCGTCAACCCGGTGATGGGGATCTGCGGGATGCGATCAATTGCGATCCACTTGCCTTTCGCGGCGGGCGGAGCATCTAAGGACGTTTTCCGTAGCGGCATATTCCGTACAACATGAACAGTGTAGTCGGTGACGGTGATGGAATGGCGAAACGTACGCCAGTGCGCGGAAGCCGACAAGGGGCGCGGAGGCTCGGACGATTGGGGGAGTTCCCACATGCCGGGCATGAGCGAGATTTTTTTCGGGCGCTGGACGAGGCGGATGCCACGATCGCGCTGGCTTAGCACGCACCAGATTTCTTTCTTGACCTGGCGGGTTGAGTTCGTCGCTGGGCCGGGCGGGGACGCCCGGCGCTCCATTGATTGTTGCGAGACACACCATTTCCGGACGGGACACATCGGGCAGCTGGGTTCGCGCGGCTCGCATACGGTTGCGCCGAGTTCCATCATGGCCTGATTGAAATCCCCGGGCCGCGAGTTCGCGAGCAGGGCTTGCGCATGTTGCCAAATTTGCGGGGTGGTGAGATTGATGCCGATGAATCTTTGCAACACACGCTCGACATTGCCGTCGACCACGGCTACGGGCTCGGCAAAGGCGATGCTGGCGATGGCGGCGGCGGTGTAGCGTCCGATTCCGGGCAGAGCGAGCAACGCTTCGGAATTCTGCGGGAAGCGGCCGTCGTGTTGTTTAGCAATCTGCTGCGCGGTCTGATGCAACATGCGTGCGCGGCGATAGTAGCCCAGACCGCTCCAGGCTGCCAGCACGGCGTCTTCAGAAGCCGACGCGAGCGCTTGAACATTCGGAAAACGTTCGAGGAAAATCCGGTAATGGTCAAGCACGGCGGCCACGCGCGTCTGCTGCAGCATGATTTCGCTGAGCCAGATGCGATAGGGATCGCGAGTCTCGCGCCAGGGAAGGTCGCGGCGATGCTCGTCGTACCAGCGGAGGAGAGCGCGCCGGATAGGAACAAGCTCCTTGGGAGAAACAGCGGAGTTGACCCGGGACGGAGCCGTGGTGGTTCTCGACGCGGCTAGCCGCATCTCTACGGGGAAGGATCTCGACGCGGGCATTATTATTGGCTGACGCTGTGCGCGAGTATGACCCAACCTTTTTTTTGCTGCTGCCAGACGGTCATCATGTGCTGTGGCGCCGAAGGGAGCGGTTGCGAGCCGGCGGCCCCATTTCCGATAGCCCCATTTCCGGCGGATGCATTCCCGGCTCCATTCAAGGTGCCGTTCAGAGTGATGGTGTAGGTCACCACGAAGGTGGTTCCGTTCATCTCGGTATTCAGATCGCCGAGGGCATAGTCTTTCAACTGCCACTGGCGATACTGCTCAAGCGTGGCGGAGCGATCGAGCATTCCGACGGGCGTTACGCCGGCATAATTCGAAGCGAGCGAGCGCTCTACCTCAACCCAATTCGCAGCCTGCACATTTTTCCAGAAGACACGCTCCAAACCCTCGCCTCCGGTTGCTTCGGACAAGGAGCGCGCCGAATGCTCGCCGTAAAAGGTACAGGCCGACTCGAACATCAGCGCGAACATCAGCGCGAACATCAGCACGCAAATCAAGAAAACCGGGAGCGAGTGGACGGTTATGCGCGGACGCATGGCGTGATTGTACCCTGATCCTGTGCAATCTCCGCAGGAGGGCAAGTGCCAGAGCAGATTCATCCGGATTTGACCGTTGCGAGAGAGCCCCCGATAATAATGAAGCTGGTCAATCGCAACTCACGCGTGAACATTAACCCGAACCGGCAGGATGATTATGACCGAATTCGACCGCAAGGTGGAGGAAGCTTCCGTGCGCTTCAATCGTTCGGTAGCGAACATCGCCGAGACTCTGGAAAAAGAGACGGCGGAACTGGTGGCGTATCTGAACGACGAGGTGGTGCCAGCGGTGCGAACGCATTCATCGAAGGCGCTGCGAACGGCAGCCGGAAAGCTCTCCGAGTTCGCTGATTTTCTGGAGACACAGCGAAAGGGTTCTTGAACTGCCCTTCCAGCTACCCGCCCAGGAACGCGCGTTGGCCGTTGTGCTCGTCAGCGACCGCGACGCTGCCATGTCTTCTGGTCCTTTTATCATTGGGCAGCGCGCTTCTGAGCGGCTGTGGTGGGCACAAACGTACACCGCCGCCGGTTCCGCCCCCACCATCGCTTCCGCAGGAAAAGGAAAAACCAGTCGCGACTCCGCCGTCCGCCGAAACGGGCGAGGACGAGAAGATCCATGTTCCCGCCGGCGCGAAACCGATCTTTGAAGAAACCGGGATGGCGAGCTGGTATGGCGCTCCGTATCACAACCGGCGCGGATCGAACGGCGAGGTTTATAACATGCACGCCATGACGGCGGCACATCTTACTTTGCCGCTGGGCTCGATCGTGCGTGTCACGAATTTAAAGACTGGACATTCAGCGCTGGTGAGGATCACCGATCGCGGGCCGTTCGTAGTAGGACGCATCGTCGATCTATCGCTGGCCGCCGCGAAGGCTCTGGATGTCTATTTGCCGGGCGTTGCAAACGTTCGGCTGGAGGTACTGCAGGCGCCTGTTCCTCTCGATACGGGCGGCCGATGGGCGGTTCAGATCGGCTCCTTCACCGGGCAAAAAGCGGCCGCTGAATTGGCCGAACACATGCAGAAGCGGTACCAGACGGCCAAAGTTGTAAAGTTCGTGAGCCCCGTAGGAGTCTGGTGGGTGCGGGTACGAGTGCTGGACGACAACCGCGAGCGCGCAACCGCTCTAGCCCACGAGACGGCGACTCCGGAGGGATCGGTGTTTCTGGTGCGACTCGATTGAAACATACTTTTCTTGACAAACCGCTGCAAGCTTGGGTGATATTGTTTCTTCCCGAGATATAAACCTAACTCCATGTTGACGGCCTGATGATGGTTAACGCAAGCTGAGGGGAGACTGACTTATGGCGGATTGTCTATTCTGCCGGATCATTCGCGGCGAAGTGCCATCCAAGAAAGTTTATGAAGACGAGCATATTTTTGCCTTCGAAGATTTGAACCCGCAAGGTCCGACCCACGTGCTGGTCATCCCAAAGCAACATATTTCTGGCTTGAAGGAAGCCGTGGCGGGAGACGCGGAGTTGGTGGGGCGCTGTCACCTGGCAGCGGCGCAGATTGCACGGGAACGATCGATTGAGGATGGCTACCGCACGGTGTTGAATGTCGGCCCCCGCGCGGGCCAGTCGGTTTTTCATCTGCATGTGCACTTGATCGGCGGGCGCCCGCTGCAATGGCCGCCGGGCTAGACATCGCCGGGGCACATTACGAGTTATGTGGCGGAGGGACGGGCGTCTCGCTTGTCCGGTCTGAGGTGGCCGGGCGGGGACGCCCGGCGCTCCACCAGCAAGGCTTGGTCGTTGTCCCACTTGCATCTTCTGGCTCACACTCTCGGGCTTACAATCGTGGGATGGCAAACCTGACATTGGTTTACGGTCTGCGTCTGCTGCCGTCCGATGAAGTCGACGCGGTCGGCGAGGCGCCCATCAAACTGAAAAATGGGCGTGAGGCGCACGTCACCATGCACACCCTCGAGGGCAGCAAAGACGAGATCGAGAAGCAACTCAAAACGAGTCTCGCAGCCTTTTTTGACATCTATCCTGAGATATAGCGCCTAAGATGTAACGTCTGCGATCCTGACGGGTGAACGCGCAGTTCTATAGCCAGACGGCAAATCAGGCCATGCGATGAGACTGATCTCTCTGGAACTCGAGAGCAAGCTGCACGAAAAGGGGCTCTGGCCGCGCAGTCGCATCGCGTGGGCGGCGCTCTATGTGCTGGCGCTCGACCTGCTTCTATTCGCGGTGCAGTGGCTGACGCGTCACGTGAGTCCCTCAATGTCGGCGAGTCTGGGGGGCTGGGTAACTTTTCTCAGCCTGTTGGCGATTGTTCTACTCGCGATTGCGGGGTTTCGCTGGCTACGATCGCAACTACTTTGGCGGCTGCGGAACCGGTTGATTGTTACGTATGTTTTTATTGGCGTGATTCCGGTTTTTCTGCTGGTGATGATTTCTCTGATCACGCTTTATCTCCTTGCCGGGCAGTTCGCCAGCTTTGTTGTGACGTCCGACATCACAACTCATTTGCACAGCATGGAAGCCGCGAACCGAGCCATCGCCCATCACCTGGCAGCGCATATTTCAGGGAGTGGAAAGCTCGATGCAGGCGTTCTCGGACACGCAAGACCGCATCGTCCGGAATGGTCGCGGCGCCAAGTGTGCGTGTGGTACCGCAACCAGCCGAAGCCTGACTGCGTGGGGCCGGAGGGCGCGGCTGGCTTTGATTCTCCGTCGTTTATCACTGGGGATTTTCGCGACATTGTGCGCGATCACGGCACACTCTACCTGCGAACAGCAACTGTGCTTGCGCCGGAATCCTTGCGCGTGATTTTGAGTGAGCCGCTCGACAAGGATTTTGTCGAGAAGATCGCGGGCGATCTCGGTCTGATTGCGGTTTACGGTAGCCAGAGCCCGGCTACGGACCCCAATGCCAGCTCACCCGCGGCGGCGCAGCAGAGCGCCTCGAAACCCTACCTGGCCTTCGAAAACGGGAAACAACGCGAGCAAACTTTCTCCGCGGGAACAATTCCGCCGGCGAGCGGCACGCTCGATCGCGAGATTACTTTCCCGATCCCGCTACAGGTGGTGGATTGGGCTACGGGAGAACGACAGCGCGCGGGGGCGCTCGCCGAGGTCGAGACGCGGCCCTCAGTGCTCTATGCGAGACTTTTTGCCGCGCTTGGAGATTACGCCAAGGGCGTGGAATATATTTTGTTGTCGATCGCGATTGTGTTCGCGATCATCGAGTTACTGGCGCTGTTCGTTGGAACAAAATTGACGCGCAGCATCACGTCGGCGGTTGACCAACTTTACGAAGCCACCAAGCACATCAATCGGGCCGACTTCAGCCATCGGATCCCGGTGCAGTCGAACGACCAGCTGGCGACCCTGGCAAACTCCTTCAACTCGATGACCACGTCGATCGAGAAACTGGTTCAGGAGCAAAAGGAAAAGCAGCGCCTGGAAGGTGAATTGGCGATTGCGCAGGAAGTGCAGGCGCAACTCTATCCCAAGTTGATCACGCAACTCGAAAATCTTGAGGTGCATGGTTTCTGCCGTCCGGCGCGGACGGTGAGCGGGGATTACTACGATTTTCTCGGGCTGAACTCCGACAAATTGATGCTGGCGGTCGGCGACATCAGCGGCAAGGGAATTTCGGCGGCACTCCTGATGGCGACAATCCACTCGGCGGTCCGGGCCTACAGCATCGAAGACAGATCGGTGTTGCGTAATGTAAAGCTGCGCGAACCAGCGCTGCGCGAACCGGCCACGGTCGGCGCCGCGGCGGGCTTGGGTCTGATGCTGGCTTCTGAGTTGAGGTGGACGGAAGCCTCTCCAGCGGCGCTGCTGACGCTGTTGAACCATCAGCTTTACGAAAGCACTCCGGAGGCGAAGTACGCGACTTTGTTTTTGGGAATCTATGACGGAGAGACGCGCCGGCTCACATATAGCAACGGCGGTCACTTGCCGCCGATCCTGATTTCCGAAGATGGATCGTCTCAGTTGCTGAGCTGCGGCGGAACCGTGGTCGGCTTATTCGACAACTTAAGTTTTCCGGAAGCGACCGTACAATTCCGCCCAGGCGATGTGCTGGTCGCTTACAGCGATGGGGTGACCGAGCCGGAAAACGATTACGGGGAGTTCGGCGAGGAGCGACTGATCCAGTTGGTGCGCGAGAATCGCCACTTGCCGCTCGAACGAATCACCGAAATTGTTACCGTCGCCGTCGAAGACTGGATCGGCGACAACGAACAGCCGGATGATGTAACGCTGGTGCTGGCGAGGGCGAAGTAGAACACAAGCACGCCAACTACCAAGTGTGGCCATCGGGCTCGAATGGGGCCGACATGCCTCCGACGATCTTCCAACCTTCATCCGTTTTGAGCCAGGTGTGGGTAATGCGAGAACTGAAGGATGTCTTCTGGCCGTCGGTCCCGGTAAAGGAGGACTTCACCGCATACTGGGTAATCCCCACATTGCCAGTCACTGCAACCGATTTGGAGAGAAATTCGTAGTCGAGTGTTCCCTTCCGTTGAAACTTGCGATGAACTGCCTCGCCGAGCGCCGCCTTGCCGATTGGCATCTTCTGGTCTTGCGGCCAGCCGAGAAACTGTTCGTGCCATAGCACCATGTAATGCGCCTCATCGAATCCCTTTACATCGCGCCAGTAAGTTTCCTCCATCTGCCAGACCTCTTTTTGCTGGGACGACATCTCCTGGGCAAAAAGCGGCAGCGCAAGGGCAATCGAAAATATCGCAAGAATCAGGGCGCGTTTCATGAAATCTCCTGAGTGGCGAGCGGGAGTATAACATCGTCGCTAAATAGTCTCGATTTTCAGAGTTGGAAATGCGGCTCGATAGATATGTACGTCCAGGGTCAAGAGCCGATAATCGTGCGCGGCGGCGTGGGCTCCGATCAAGAAGTCCGCAAGAATGCGGCGTGCGCCCGTGTCGCGATGCTTGCGGCGGCGTTCCGCGTAGCTTCGGAACGCTCTGCCGGCAGACCGCCATATCGCTTCGCTCAGATGCCAGTCGATCGTGATTCCCGTGTCTTCAAAGAACCCATTCACGAAATTTTCAGTTCGGCCGGGACCCGCCACCAATTCGGCAAAGACCGGGGCAGCCACGGTTACATTTCCCCGCCCAAAGGCTGATTCCAAGGCAGCCTGCACGGCCAAGTTCAGCGATGGGTCTGGGCCCCAGTACGCGACGACCACAGTGGTGTCGAGGGCGGTGGTCATCACTCTCGGCGCATTTCCCGCAGCCAGCGGTTGATCGCCTTCCTGCCGGATCCAACGCCAGGAGTGCCGATGCCGCGATATTTTTCGAATACTCTTTGGCTGCGAACGGGACGGATATGCACGCCGCTGCTGTCGCTCTCGAACAGCAGCCGGTCCCCGGCCCGAACGCCAAGGATTCGGCGAACTTCGATGGGCACGGTGATTTGGCCTTTGCTCGTGATTTTAGCTTGCTTTTGCATGACGAGATCCTATTCCTTACTTTAGCATATTTTCCTTACTTGGCATACTTTAACCGCGGAGACCATTTCTAAATCCCTTGTAACCCTCTCGCTCTAAAAATCATCAATAATTTGTGTGGGCGTGATTACGTAGGAGGACGAAAATGAAAACTCAAGCCAAATTCACGATGTTTGTGGCGGCATGCGCCTTGTTGTTTTCGAGTCTGCCCGTACTTGCAGGCCCCGCGAATTCACCTCAGACTGAGGGGACCACACAGACGCAATCCGTGCAGAAGGGCGAGAACCAGAAGCCTCAGCCCGGCCCCGGCAAAGACGTCGGCAAGGGCAGCGAGGACATTGGCAAAGGTGCAGGCAAAGGGGCGGAGAGCCTGGGCAGAGGCACTGCTGGAGCCGCCGGCAATCTCGTGACCTTGCACCCTGGCCACGCCGCCGCCGATCTCGGCAAAGGCGCCGCAGGTGCCGGCAAGGACGTCGGAGTCGGCACCGGAAAAGGCGCGGCCAAGATCGGCAAAGGAAGCGCCAAGGGAATAGGGAAGCTGGGCAAGAAGATCTTCGGCAGGGGCGGAAAGAACAAGAAGAATTCCGACATAGAGAATTGACGGCACCCCAACCAAGCTCGACCTGATTGGTCGCAAGTCGCCGTGCGTAGGGCGCCCTGTCCGCTGCGGCGGCGATAAGGTTACTTCCTGGAAGAAGGTTTTACCACAGTCACTTTAGCCGTCACCTGCTGGCCTTTTTCCATGCCTCCTACAATGACCAGGCCGCGATGGGTAACCAGGAGGCCGCGATGATCCATGGTGGGCTCGGGATTGTTTGCGCTGATCGTTTCCCATGCGCCTGTGTGAACGTTAAAAGCGAAGGTGACCGGCGAGGGTTCGGCAGGCTGGCCGTTATAGCCGATTCCGTTGTAGTTATAGGGGTTGTCGGTTCCGCCGGAGAAATAGATTCTGCCGGCTTTTTTTTCGAGCGGCCCTGCACCTGCCGCGATCCGATAGCGTGCGTTGCCGGGATGCGCTGGGAGTTTTGTCCATTCAATTTTCGTGATGTCACCCTTTTTGGGAATTTTTCCCATCCAGCATTCGCTGGACCCAACATACTTGGGATTGGGGCCGCTCGGATTCTTGTACGCGCCGTCGACGTAAACGATGGTGTCGCCGATGATGGCGCCCGCGTGACCGAACACCGGCGTACCGGGAATCGGCGTGGCTTGCATCCAGGTGTCTTTGTCGGTGTCGTACACCTGAACATTGCGAACTGCGTCGCCTTTCAACGTTGACCATCCACCGATAAGGAAAATGTAACGGTCACGATAGAGGCCGACCACTGCGTCGTCGACAGGCACGGGGATGTCCTTGCCGCGATAATAGCGGTCTTCAACCGGGACAAAGACATTTAGGTCCGACACGGTGGTCTCTCCACCTTGCGCGTCAACGACGTAGCCTCCGAAGATGAAGACCTGGTCGTGGAGCGCTACCGCCGCTGCCGCCAGACGCCCGGCCACGCCTGGCACGGGACGCTTTTCCGTCCACTTGCCGGTGCCGCGATCCATTTCGTAGGCGCTGGCGGTGATTGCATCCCAGGTTTTTTTCGGACCGATGCCCATGAAGGAAAAAATCCTGGATCCGTAATCGTCATGCGAAATGGCAACTGCATTGTTCGAGACCGGCGTCGGAAGTGGGCTGAGTTTGGGTTCGTCGGCGGCGTGAAGGCGGACCACCAGAAGACAGAACAACACCGTGAGAATCGTGGTCGATGCTGATTTCATTGCTGAAATGATAGCAGCCTGCTAGGTGGAGAGCCGGGCGTCCCCGCCCGGCTGGACGGGCGAGATGCCCGTCCTCCACTGACCTCAGAACCAGGTGCGCCTGCGGTATTCGCGATAGGCATCGCCGAACTTTGCTTCCAGCACCGCGGCTTCGCGGCGCGCGCGGAGGATCTGCATGGGAATCAGCACGAGCAAAATGGCCAGCAGCTTAGGCCGTTCCACGATGAGGGCGACGCCGATCAGAAAGATCATTCCGGAAATGTAAATCGGATTGCGGATCCGGGAGTAGATGCCGCTCGTGACAAGCGCGGTCGCCTTCGGAGCAATGGAGAACGACCGGCCGAGCGTGTAACGGGAGAGAATCACGCCCGCAAGGCCGATCAAAGCGACCACTAGGCCGATCAAACGCGGCAGACCGTAGGGCTCGGGCACGGAATGGAATATCCAGCCGAGAACCAACAGGCCCCCGACCATTGGCAGCCAGACGCGCAATATCGTTCCACGTTCCATCGCTATGAATGTATCTGAGATTTATTCCAACTCTACTGATCGTAGGCAAACATCCGAAGAAAATCTTTGGCGTGCACAGAGTCTGTCCCTCAGTCGAGATGCCCTGCGAATGCGGAGCAGCAGGCGCGTTGCGGCTGGCTGCGTTAAGACGATACGATGACAGACGCTGCGATGATAAATGATGGGATCATGGGCGCGACTGCACGCCGGCGGCTCAATCGAGTGATGGAGGACTTTCTCCTCCGCAGTTTGCCCGCAGCGACTAAAGCCGGTCCTCGATCTAAGCCAGTAATCGCAGCGCTGAAGCCCTCCACTCCATCACGCCAAAACCGGGCGTGCTGGGGACCCCGGCGCTGCGCCACCCGAAATCTGGCTCCCGCCTTTTTTATTGCCACCGCACTCTGGCTATTGAGCGTGTCTGATCAAGCGCAAGCGCAACTTCCGACCCAAGCTCAAACCCGCCAGCAGTTGCTGCACGACCTCGATTCGGGCCAGCTGCGGGATGCGGTCCTGGTTGGTCAACAAGCGGTTTCGCGTTGGCCGCGCGATGCGCAATTCCGCCACTATCTGGGCGTGGCCTACTTCAAAAACGGTGATCTCAAGCAGGCACAAGAGCAGCTCACGCGAGCACGCGAATTGAACCCGAGGGATTCTGCGATTCATCTTGACCTTGGGTTGGTTTTATTGAGTGAGCCGGACTATACGGGAGCCGCGGACGAACTCGAAGCGGCCATCAAGCTTAACCCTTCAATGGCGCTCTGCCATATTTTCCTGGGGCGAGCGTATTTGAATTCCAATCGCAGTTTGCAGGCGATCGACGAGTTCAAAACTGCTCTGAAGCTCGATCCCGCCATTAAACTCGGACACTACCATCTGGGATTTGCCTACTTCAGCCTCGGCCGCAACGACGAAGCCATCAGCGAATACAAAGAAGAGTTGCGCCGGTCGGGGGAGAGTCCGGCAGCGGTTTGCGCGTTAGGACACTCGCTGCTCGCGAGCGGAAAATATGATTCAGCCATTAGGTATCTGCAGCGTGGCACGGAAGTGGATTCTCGCAACCCCGACGTCTGGTACGACCTTGGCAAGGCGCAGGCACTCGAGGGGCAGTCGGCAAAAGCTGAGCTTTCTTTGCGGAAAGCGGCGGAACTGAATCCGAAGGACCCGAGCCCGCATTATCTGTTGGCGCGCGTCCTGGAAAAACTTGGCAAGAGCGAAGAAGTGCTACGCGAACGAGAGCGCTTCGCGGAACTCAAGAAGGCGCAACCGGCCGCGGCAGGAATGGCTACCGGGCGCGATCATTGAGAGTGATTCGGCACATGAAAAAGTTGCGAGTGACGTTTGCGGCGACTGTTCTGCTGATCGTACTAAGCGGCAATTGGATTTTGCGGGGAGCTACGCAAAAAGCGGCCCCCAAGAACACTACCCAGAAAAACACCGGTCCCTTAGCGAAGGCCGCGGCGCCAGCTCAGAAAACGGACGTGAAGACTCCCGCGACAAATCCACCATTGTTCGTTGACGTCACCCGCGCCGCTGGAATTGATTTTCGCCTGACTTGCGGCGGACAAGAGAAGCTGTACATCGTTGAAACCCAGTGCGGAGGCGCCGCCGCACTCGACTACGACAACGACGGGTGGATGGACATTCTGTTGGTCGACGGTTCGACGGTGGCGGACTACCGTGCGGGCAAGTGCCATCCACCGCGGCTCTATCACAATAATCATGACGGTACGTTCACCGATGTGTCTGCGAAGTCAGGCTTGAATTTTTGCGGCTGGGGTTACGGCGTCGCCGTCGGCGACTTCGACAACGACGGCTGGCAAGACGTCTACATCACGGGCTTCCATGGTTCGGCTCTTTACCGCAACAACCACGACGGCACGTTCACCGACGTCACCGCGAAGGCCGGAGTCGCCAATGCCGATCGCTGGGGAACCAGCGCGGCCTTCGGCGACTATGACAACGATGGAAACCTCGATCTCTATGTCGCGAACTATGTCGACCTGGACATCAACTACCTGCCGCCATTCGGCAACGGACTGTTCTGCCAGTATCGGGGCATCCCGGTAAATTGCGGGCCGCGGGGGCTGAAGGGTTCGCGGGATCGTCTCTACCACAATAACGGTGACGGCACCTTCACCGATGTCACGGAGAAACTCGCGATCGATACCGAAAGCTACTACGGGTTGGGCGTCTTGTGGCTGGATTATGACAAGGACGGCTGCCTCGATCTCTACGTCGCGAACGACTCTTCGCCGAGCCTGCTCTATCACAATGACTGCAAGGGTGGATTCACCGAAGTCGGCGCCGAGGCTGGCGTGGCCTACAGTTCCGATGGGCGCGAACAGGCCGGCATGGGTATTGACGCGGCCGACTACGATCGCGACGGATGGCCCGATATTGTGAAGACCAATTTTTCGGACGATGCGAACAACCTCTACCACAACGATCACAATGGCGAGTTCACCGACCTAGCGGGCGCGGCAGGGATTGGTGCCATCAGCAATCCATATCTCGGTTTTGGCGCGAAGTTTCTTGACTATGACAACGACGGCTGGCCCGACATTTTCATCGCGAATGGTCATGTGGATCCACAAGTGGAAGGACAGTCTTTCGGTGTGGGCTACGCTGAGCGGCCTTTTCTGTTTCACAACTTGCATAACGGAAAGTTCGAAGAAGTCGGCGAGAAGGCGGGCGGCGCGTTGGCGAAAAAATATGTGGGCCGCGCCGCCCTAACCGCGGACTTCTGGAATCGCGGCCGTCAGGATCTGCTGATCACCAACCTCGATGCTTCCCCCGTGCTGCTGCGGAACGAAGTTCCGTCACCCGGCCACTGGCTGCGGATCAAGACCATCGGCGGCAAATCGAACCGCGATGGCTTCGGCGCAAAGATTGAGGTCACGGTGGAAGGCTCAACTCGCTATGCAGAAGTGCGCGCCGGAAGCAGCTTCGAGAGTTCGAGTGATCCACGCGTCTATTTCGGCCTGGGTGCGGCGACAAGAGTCGACGCGATTGTCATTCGCTGGCCGAGCGGACAGGTCGACAAACTGGGGCCGGAGTCGGCGGACCAGGAACTCGTCGTCCATGAGGGACGCGGTGTCGTCGTAAGAAATCCTGGAAAGAAATCCTGAAAGGCGCCCGGCGGTTGCCGCCCGCACCAACCAGAGCATCTGCAGGGTCGGGAATAATGACGATCTACGGAATTTGGTAGCCCAACGCATCTCGATCTTCAGTTACCCATAGGAATCTGGGCGATTGCGCCCGTAAGTACTTGAAACATTGGGCACTGTCGTTTGGTTCAAGAAGTGCGATTCCACTCCGAAAGCACAAACTGTGGCTGTTTCCGGTGCGAGCGAGGGGTCTTCCAACAGTTTCATGCGGTTCGCTCAACGGAATCAGCAACATGGTTGACAAAACAGTAGTTTGAGGCGCAGAATTCTGCGCACTTCACAGTAGCAGGCGATGCGGCAACCCTACTGATGAGCTTTCGGTTGATGGGAATGTAAGAGTTCAGACCGCAATGAGAGTTGGCAACAAAGGTTCACGACAAAGCTTTCACGACAAGGTTTCGCAACACGAATTTCCGTGCATACTTCAAAAACCACGCGCCACGATCTCCCGAGGGGGTAGGTAAATGAAAAGATTGCAGTTTTGCCTCGCAGTGTTTGCCGTGCTGGCTCTGACCTTCAGCGCATTCGCGCAGGTCCAGAACGGCCAGTTTACCGGTACCGTGAGCGATCCAACCGGCGCCGCGATTGCGAACGCCAAAGTTACAGTTAACAATCCGGCGATCGACCTGAACCTTTCCACGACCACCAATTCCAGCGGCAACTACACGGTGAAGGAAGTGCCGCCCGGCGTCTACAAAATAACGGTCGAAGCCCCGGGTTTCAAGACGGTGTCCAACGCCGGTGTGACCGCGAACGCCGGCACCATTGCGCACGTGGACTTCAAGCTGCTGATCGGTAAGGCTTCGGAAGTGATCGAAGTCACCGGCGAAGCCGCCGCCGTGAACACCGAAGACTCCAAGCTGGCCACCACGGTGAGTTCCACGCAGATTAATAACCTGCCTCTGAACGGCCGGAACGTGTTTGACCTGATGCAGTTGAGCGCGGGCGCCGTGAACGTCAATGGCGTTGACTTCGAAAACGGCCACGGCACGGTCGTCAACGGCGTGCGTGAAGACTTCAACGGATTCCTCATTAACGGTGTATCCAATAAAGGACTGAGCGGCGGTGTGGTGAACGTGCCGATTCAGGACTCGGTCGAAGAATTTCAGCAACTCCAACTGAACATGTCGGCGCAGTACGGCAACAGCGCCGGTGGCACTGTCAACCTCGTCACCAAGTCGGGCACGAATGCCTGGCATGGCAGCGGCTGGGAATACATTCGTAACGACGTCTTCGATGCGAATCAGTTCTTCGTGAAAAAAGCCCAGACTCCGCAGGTTCCGACCCGGTTCAACCAGTTCGGCCTTACGCTGGGTGGCCCGATCATGAAGGATAAGCTGTTCTTCTTCCTGTCCCTGCAGGGAGATCGTTACCACTCGGACGGCAACCCGGTTAACGTCCTGCAGGATTCGACGTTGTGGGAGCAGGCTGTGGCTAGCGCCAATTCTGGAACTGGTTCGCTCAATTCAACTGCTTCGCTGCTTTACAGCGACTTCGGTAAGTTGAACCCCGGCACTTCCACCGGCCTATCGATGAACTGCTATGTGTGGGTGAACGTCAACGGCAATCCAGACTGTAGCAACCTCGGCACGCCGAATTACAGCAGCGTGCTCTGCCTCGATGTTCCTGCTAGCGGCGTTAGCTGGGGCGGCCACCCTGCCTTGACCCCTTTGCAACACCAAAAGATCGCCAACATCGTGGGCGTTTTTGCACCCGATGTAGCTGCCATGACGGCTGCGGGTTGCGTTAACAAACCGGCACTGACCGCCGGAACGATCGGTCGCGACGTATCCATCCAGGAATCGAGCGTTTCTACTTTCGGCACCCAGACAGAAAGCATAGGCAATTTGTTTAATGGCAACGAAGCCTCGGTGCGCATCGACTACAACTGGAACGCTAACAATCGCTTATACATCAATTACAACTACCTTCGTGAGACCGACAAATTCGGACCCTCCAACATTGCAGCCACGCGTGGCTTCACGAATCCAACGCGCAGCAACTTCCCCGCGGGCACGTTTAGCTTCGTCCATACGTTCAGCCCGACGATCCTGAATGAGTTCCGCGCCGGATACCTGCAGAACAACACCGACACGTCTGTCAGTATTGGTGGCGTTCCGCAGATCCACTTCTCCAATACCAGTCAGGTGGGATTCGGTTCGTACAACGGCTATCCACAGAACTTCAAAGAGAACGTTTACACCTACTCCGACATGGTTTCGATTGGCCATGGGAATCACAACATGAAGGCCGGTGTCGATTTCCGGCGCAACATCGAGAACAGCGAATTCAATGTGGGGCGATCCTCTTACTACTTCTACGACCAGGTCTTTTTCGCCGCAGACGCTCCGTACTATCAAGCGGCCGGCGTGGATCCTGGAATTTGCAAGGCGCCCTGCCCGGTGTCGGCGTATAACCAGAATCCTACGGCCAATTTGAGCACCAACATTCGTCACTGGAGGAACTTGGAATTTGGCGCCTATTTCCAGGACGACTGGAAGGTCACCAAGCGCCTCACCCTGAACCTTGGCTTGCGCTACGACCTCTACCAGCGCCATCACGAAGAAGCCGGTGTCGCCACCACGTTCATCCTGGGTCCGAGCACGCCGAACTCGTTCGTTCTGGGATCGAGCAACGGCCTCCTAAACGAGTTGTATAACGCCAACAATCCGAAGACATGCGTCGCCAACGGAGGCAACCTTGCACTAGCGCAGTTGGCCGGCGGATGCGGGCCGGGAAGTGGCGGGTTTGCTCCTGCAAATTCTCTCGGCCAGGGGGATCACAATAACTTCGGTCCGCGCGTTGGTTTCGCCTGGGATGTATTTGGCGACGGCAAGACGTCTCTCCGCGGCGGTTTTGGCGTGGCCTACGAGGGCACGCTTTACAACCCGCTCTCCAACTCCCGTTGGAATCTACCCTACTACTCGTTTAACGCCGCCTGCTGCTCGACCGATCAGACCTCCGGTGGCAACATCATCTACGGTCCATCGAGCCTTAACAGCTCGGGCATCTACGCCCAAGACCCGACGATCGCGCCGACCTTTACTGGAAATGGCTCGAACGTAGGAAATCAGGGCCCCCCCAACCAGGCCCAAAACCATGGCAACATCGAGGGCTGGGACCCACATAACTCAAATCAGGCGCTCCTCACGGGAATCATCTTCCCCAAGGGCGTTAGAGATCCTTACGTTTATAACTTCTACCTCGACATACAGCGCGAAATCATGCCCAAGACGGTGCTTGACGTAAAGTATGTGGGCACTGCTGGTCACAAGCTGTTCCGTGCAGAGGACGTCAACCGCCAGCCCGGCTCACTTCTCCCGCAGGGCGCTGCAATCGGAGATGTCACAGTGGTCGACAACTTCGGCAGAACTTTGACGGGCTTAGGCGGCCGTCTGAATAGAAACTACGGTCGTCTGCGCGTGTGGGAAAATGCGGTCAACTCCAATTACAACTCCTTCCAAGGATCACTGAAGCATCAGATGTCGCACGGCTTGCTCTTCAACGTCGATTACACCTACAGCCACTCGATCGATGACGGCTCAACCTGGCATAGCGGCGCCACGACTGCCAACGGCGCGGCTGGCGGTGAAGGTTTCACCAGCGATCCAACGCTGCCGGGTTTGGATCGTGGGAACTCGATCTACGACATCCGTCACCGTCTCGTCTTCAACTATGTCTGGCAGTTGCCCGGACAGAACTTGAAAGGCGCAATGGGAGTCATCGCTGGCGGTTGGAGTCTGAACGGTATCTGGCAATTCCAGAGCGGCGCGCACTTTGAGCCGTTTTCATCGACACAAGCGCTTCTCTTCGAGCCCGGAACGATCAACGACCCCGGAGGCCCAACCGCTTGTACCGCCGCCGACATTCCTAACAACTGTGCGAACTTCGGTGGAGACTTCAACCTCAGCCATGGCAGGAATACCCGTCCCGATTCCACAATCACGGGCTTCTCCGGCGCCACCCACAGCATGTGGGCGAACGGTTTCTACAATGCGGGTTTCTCACAATCAACGTTCTCTACGCCGTGCCTAGCCTGCGCTGGCAATCTCGGCCGCAACACGTTCGTCGGCCCGGGCAACTGGTTCGCCGACATGACGATGTCCAAGACCTTCAAAATCACCGAGAGAGTGAACTTGAAGTTCGATGCGAATGCCTTTAACGTGTTCAACCGTACCAACTTCATCCTCGCCACTGCGGGTGGAGGAGCAAACAACAAGTACACCTCCTCAAACTTCGGTCAAGCGGCTGGCACTTTGAATCCGCGCGAAATGCAGTTCGGCGTCAAGTTCAGCTTCTAGCCGAAACTGGCTGTTTTCGAAGGCTTGCTACCGATTTCTGGTAGCAAGCCTTTTTTCCTTTGCCGTAGAATGGCTGCGTTGGGGTGTCTTGTGGATAGAAGGTGGCGCGCGCTCGTCCTGTTCGCGCTTGTGGCATCCTTTGCCATTCCCAGCCACCTTTGTGCCCAGCAGAACCAACTGGGGAAAATCATTGGCAATGTGAGGGTGGTGAAGGGTGACTTCCCTGCGCACCCGGTCCTGATTTCACTGGAAATGCGTGGCTCTCCCATCGGAAGCTCGTACTGCGATGATCAGGGCCGCTTTGGATTCTATAACCTGGTGGCCAACGAGTACCGGGTTTCGGTTGATGACGATGCGTATGAGTCCTTCAGCGCGACGACAGAGGTAAATCCGGCGACCTCGCTCGTGAACTTCGTACAGATCGCCCTAGTGCCCCGCCCCGCCACCAAGAAAGACCCCCTCCCCGGCCGTGTCGAGGGTAGCAACCCCTACCTCGTCGATCCAGCCGCGTACTACAGCCATTTTCCAAAGAAGACGCTCAAGGAATTCGATAAGGGTCGGGACGCCGATCAGAAAAGCAACCACGATGAGGCCATCCAGCACTACCTGAAGGCGCTGGAATACTCACCCGACTTCTATCCTGCTCACAACAACCTCGGCACGATCTATTTGAGCCGCCAGAACTTCGACGCCGCAGAGACTCAGTTTCAAGCCGCGCTCAAGACCAATCAGAACGACGGGCAAGCGCACTTCAATCTTGCCAATGTGCTCCTGCTCACGCAGCACTATGTCGATGCCGAGCGCGAGATCGACGAAGGCCTCCAGCGGCAGCCAGACTCAGCCTTCGGCAAGTTCCTCCAGGGATCAGTCTATACGCACACCAACCACCCTGACTTGGCGGAGAAAAGTCTGCAAAGCGCGCTGAAGATTGATCCCAAAATGTCGCAAGCGTATCTGCAACTCGTAAATCTGTATCTGCAACAGAAGCGCACGCCCGAGGCAATCGCCGAACTCGAGGCCTACCTCAAGGCCTTCCCCGATTCGCCTCTCTCCCCGAAGGCGCGGGAGACATTGAAGAGGCTGCAAGGAGAGGCTTCCGCGTCCGCAAAACCGCAGTAGCGTGAGATATTGAGTTCCGGGCCTCCCGCTGGACCCTTCGACTTCGCTCAGGGCAGGCTCGCGAGGCGCCCGTCTCTCCACCGTCCGACAATCACGCGGTCACAATACTGGTCCAAACCGCGAGTGATAAACTTTTCTTACCCTATGTTCCTGACCCGCCCTTTGCTGTGCCTTGTTTGCTTGGTGGCGAGTGCGATGGCCGGTACCACCGCGCCTTCGCCTGCGAAGTCTCAGCCACCTAATATAATCCTGATCACACTCGATACAACGCGCGCCGACCGTATGGGTTTCTTGGGCTCAAAACGCGGGCTGACCCCGAACCTCGATGCTTTAGCGCGCCAGTCCGTCGTTTTCACTCACGCCTACTCTCAGGTTCCGCTGACGACGGCATCGCACGCCACCATCCTCACCGGCACGTATCCGCAGTTCCACCAGGTAAACGATTTTGGCGTGCCGCTGGCCGAGGACCTGCCTTACGCTCCTTACATCTTTCGCGGCAACGGATATCATACGGCGGCGTTTGTCGGCTCGCTGGTGCTTGACCCAGCTACACGCTCGGCTCCCGGTTTTGAGCGTGGATTTGACACCTACGATGCCGGCTTCCACCGGCGGCACCAGGGAGAAGACCGTTACCAGGCCATCGAACGTCGCGGCGGCGAAGTCATCGGACACACGCTGGAGTGGTTGACCACACACTACGAGGGGCCATTCTTCATCTGGGTGCATCTCTACGACGCACACGACCCCTATGACCCTCCCGAACCGTACAAGACCAAGTACGCTTCCGCGCCTTACGACGGCGAGATCGCGTACGAAGATGCCGCGGTGGGGAAACTCCTCAGTTGGTTGCGCCTGCGGGGGCTTTATGATGGCTCGCTGATTGCCGTCATGGCGGATCATGGCGAGGCCTTGGGCGAACACGGAGAGACCACGCACGGGATTTTTCTCTACGACGAAACCATTCGCGTGCCGCTGCTGTTCAAGCTGCCGCGAGAGCGCTCGGCCGGGAAAAGGATCGAGAGCCGCGCCGGGCTGGTCGATGTCCTGCCGACCATCCTGGAGGCGGTGGGAATTGCGATTCCGCATGACGTGCAGGGGGAATCTCTTCTGAGCATGTTGAAGCCGACGATATTGAAGCCAGCGACGCTGAAGCCTGCCCCCGCGGGCCAAGCTGGAACAGCGACCAGCAAGACCCCTGAAGCGCCTCACGATCGCCCTGTCTACGCGGAGAGCGATTATCCGCGCCGTACTTTTGGATGGAGTTCGCTGCGGGCGCTCCGGACGGAAAAGTATCTGTTCATTGAGGCGCCGCACAAGGAACTCTATGACCAATCCGCGGATCCGAAGGCGGAGCATAATCTATCCACTACGTCCGTAGCCGTCACCAACACGCTGGCCAGCCAGCTCGATGCGTTCCGCCAGAAGACTGGCACCGCAAAAGAAGCGCCGAAAGTGAGCGCCGATCCCGATCTCCAGGAAAGACTGAACGCGCTGGGATACGTGGCATCGGATAGTAGCGCTTCAGCCGCCCTCGGCATCAAGGACACTGGGGCCGATCCGAAGGACAAGGTTGAGGTCGTGAACTTGTTGCACCGCGCCGAAATGTTCAAAGAAGACATGCACTTCGCGGAAGCGGTGCCGCTGCTCGAGCAAGTGATCGCGCTGGAGCCTAACCTGCCGATCACTTATCTGCAACTCGGCACAGCCTTGACTTCGCTGAAGAATTACGAGAAGGCGGTGCCGATATTGCGCAAGGCCGTGGAAATGCGTCCGGACTTGACCGTTCCGCGATACCAGTTGGGCTCGGCGCTGTTCGAGACCGGAGATTTTGCGGCAGCGGCGGCCCAGTTTGAGACTGCCGTGGCTCGCTCTCCGAACTGGCCTGAAGCGCATCTCTCGCTGGCGACCGCCTACGCGCGAGCTGGCCGGCTGGCGGACGCCATCCCTGAGTACACGAAGGTCATTGAACTGAGGCCGAACCATTACAGCGCGCACCTGCTTCTCGGCCGAGCCCTGGCTCTCACAGGAAATCCCGCGGCCGCCGTGCCGAACCTGGTGAAGGCAGTGGAGCTTCAGCCCAAATCGCCCGAGCCGCACGCATTTCTGGCCGACGCGTACGTCCAGTTGGGACAGCAGGCCGACGCGGACCGGGAGCGAGCGGAAGCCCAGCGTATGAGAGTGGGCGGCAGGCAGTGAGTGTTCGTCGTTGATAGTGAAGGCGGATAGTGAAGGCGGACAGTGAAGGCGAGTAACTATGCGCGCGAGTCAGCTCGCAGGCACGAATTTGCAGAATGTTTCGTCGAGCTTGCAGGCCGCTGCGTATTCCTCATGCGCCGCTTTTGGGTGGTGTAAAAGTTGATGGGCGTAGGCAAGGTTCAGGTGAGCTTCCGCCAGTTTCGGATCAAGCTCAATGGCGCGCTGAAACTCACGGACTGCTTTTAAAGTCCGATTCGTCCGGTTATAGCAAATGCCGAGGAAGTTGTGCAGCCGCGCATCTTCCAGCCCGAGCTTGATCGTTTTCTCCAGGTGTGGCGCCGCGGCGGCATAGTTCTTCTGCTGAAAGAGAAGCATCCCTAGTTCGCGCTGTCCGGCAGAAAAATTAGGCTGGATGGCAATGGTCTTTTCATACGCGGACAGGGCCGCAGAAGGATCGCTGACCGCATCCAGCAATCCCATTTGATACCAAGCCCGGTAGTTCTGCGGGTTGCTCGGCAAGGCTTTGTTGAGCCAGCTTTTTGCCTCATCCGCTCGACCCAGCTTCGCCAGGGCTCGCGCCAGGCCGGTCATGGCGTTGTCGAAGTTCGGATTCAGTTCGAGGCAGCGCTGCAGTTGCTCGGCAGCGCGCTCCCAGTTCTGCCGCCGCAAGGCCGACTCGCCGAGCAGAAATGGAATCACGTAGATTTGTGGATCCTTTTGCTGGACCTCAGTGAGAAGAGCCTCTGCTTGATCGTCCTCTTTGCGCTGAAAAGCGTCCTGCGCTTTCAAGATGGAATTAAACTCCCACAGCTTGTCCTTGGGATCGGCGAGCCCCTGCTTAAGGGACTCGGGAGAAACGGCGGCACGAAATCCGAAGTAGCCTAGAGCACGTAATTTTTCCTGCGCGTCGGGACCTAGATTTCCAGCACCCGCATCCTGGCGTGTGAAGGGATTGTGGGTCAGAAGTGCCTGCAGATTCGCCCGAAGTACGGCAACCGTGGCGGGTTGCTCGGCGGCAATATTCCGGGTTTCTCCGGGATCGGTTTCAAGATCGTACAACTCTGGTTTGGGCGCCTCGATAAAGTGAAAACGCTCACTCTCGAGCGCGTGCAACGGACTCCACCCGAAAGAACTGAAGGGATAAAACGTCTCGCTATAGGCCGGATCTTTGGGGGCTTGATTGGCAGTTTGATTCGCCGGCGAACGCCCTTCCTGATTCGTGGCTGACTTCGTACCCAACATTGTGCCTAATAAGGCATGCGACTGGAACTGCACATAAATTTTATTACCCGGATCCTTCACGCCCGCCAGTTGCAGAAGAGTCGGGCTCACGGCAGTGGTCTCCACCGGCTCGCCGTGTCGGCCAGCCGCAATGCCGCTCCCGGCAGGCGGTTTCACGATCAGCGGCACATGCACCGTGGCGTTGTACACAAAGAACCCGTGCTCGTCCTCGCCGTGTTCCCCGAGAGATTCGCCGTGATCGCTGAGGGCGACGATCAGCGAAGAATCATAAAGGTGGTTCTGCTTGAGCCAGGCCATCAGGTTGCCGAGTTCGTGATCCGCGTAGGCTATCTCGCCGTCGTAGAGGTGGCTGCGATACTCGGAGCGATAGGGTTCCGGAGGATCGTACGGGCTGTGCGGATCGTAAAGATGCAGCCAGAGAAAAAACGGGCGCCGCGGAGTTTTCTTCAACCAGGCGATGGCATGCGCTACGCTCTCCCCGGCGCGACGGTCGACCAGTCCGATATCCTTCTGCTCGAAGGTTTCCGCCGAAAATGCATCATCGTAAAAGTCGAAGCCGCGCGCCAGCCCCCAACTTCGGTCGAGAACGAAAGCGCTGACCACAGCCCCGGTGGCGTAACCTGCCTTCTGGAAAGCCTGCGACACGGTGCGAAATTGCTGCGCCAGCGGCTGCCCGGTGAAATCCTGCACGCCGTTCTGAAAAGGATACGTGCCGGTCAGGATCACCGCATGCGAAGGCCAGGTAAGCGGGACCTGCGAGATCGCCCGCTCAAACACGACACCGTCATGAGCCAGCGCATCAAGGGTTGGCGTCTTGACCATCTGCGCTCCATAGCATCCCACGTGGTCGGCACGCAGGGTATCGATGGTGATCAATATCACGCTGGGTCTCGTAGAACCAGCTCGCTGCTGTTTTGCCGGCACTGGCTTGGTCGAAATAGCCTGCGCGAAAGTTGTTACGCCGAGAACCGGCATGATCGCGATCAAGAAAACAATAAATAAGAAAGTTGAGAGGCGCCTGAACATGCGTCTATTGCGGCGCTGGCTGCTGGTGCGCGCGCCGCGTCTCCTCGTCTGCCTCCGCCGTGAGTCCCTTGGCGGCCAGTGCTTTGGCTAAGGACTCGTGCATGATCGGCTCTTGCGGCGCTAACTCGACGGCGCGACGCAACTCCACAATGGCGTCGTCAAGTTTGTTCAGGTAGAGCAGGGTCTCACCCAGGGCGCGATGTCCACGCGCAAACTCCGGATACATCGTAACCGATTGCCGGAGCGCCGCCGCCGCGGGCTCCAATTGCCTTTTCTGTATGAACGCCACTCCCAGATTGTAGGCAGCTTCGAAATTGGTGGCATCCAGTTGCAGTGTCCGTTGCAGCGTCGCGATGGCGGCATCGATCTGCCCGGCGTGGGCCTGCGCCATGCCGAGATTGAAAAGGGCAAGCGCGTAGTCAGGACTGAGCTGAACCGTCTTTTGCAGTTCGTCCACCGCCTCGGCAAACATCTTGAGGTGGTAGAAATCGAGGCCCTGCAGATAATGTGCCGGAACAGAATTGGGCTCGGTCTTGATTACACTCTTCAGTTTTTCGATCGACTCCTGATAGCGGCCGTGCTGGCTATCGGCGATGGCTGCGGAGATCAGTTCATATATCGCGATGCGGTCTTTCGGGTCCGGCAGATTGCGGCTGCTGATGGTTGGGTCTTTGCTCGCCGGATCACCGCCCCCGGAAAATCCAGCATATCCCAGAGCTTTCAATCGTTCCATCAAGGCCGGATCCAGACCGGTCTTTTCGGCCAGTTCCTTGCCCGCGCTGTAATCGCGGATCATGCCAACAAGCTTGGCGCGCATCTCCTCGGCGACTGCTTTCTTTTCGGCGAACAGATTGTGAACTTCGCCCGGGTCCTTCGCCAGATCGTAGAGCTCCGGTCGAGGCGCGTCGATGAAGTGATATTTTGTGTTCTCCGAGCCCCGCAGTTCACTCCAGTTAAAGTGAATTCGCGGCATGAAGGTCTCGCCATAGAGGACGCGGTCGCGGTCAGCTTGGTCGCTGCGGTCTCTCCCGGTGCGGTCGTCGCGAAGTTCGGCAAGCAGGCTGCGTCCTTGCATCTGCGACGGGATCTCCAGCCCGACGGCGTCCAGAACTGTGGGCATCAGATCGACGAGCGAAGCCGGGTCGGCAACCGTGCGTGCCCCGGCATTTTCCGGCAGCCGATTCTCTGGCAATCGAATAATCAGGGGCACATGCATCGTGGCGTTGTAGATAAAGAATCCGTGCGTCTTTTCGCCGTGCTCTCCCAGGCTTTCACCGTGGTCGCCGCAGAGCACGATCACCGTGTTCTGATAAATCCCTTTCTCTTTCAAGAACCGGAGAAGCCGCCCGACCTGCTCATCCGCGAAAGCGATCTCGCCATCGTACGGCTGTGTCGCATATTCGCGACTATAAGGCTCGGGCGGATGATAAGGAAAGTGCGGGTCGTAGAGATGCATCCAAAGAAAAAACTTCTTTTGCGAATTCTTCGCCAGCCAGTCCAGCGCCACATCGGCCACAACATTGCCAGAGCGTTCCATCTCATCGAGATTCGCTTCGTCCAAGCGGCTGAAGTCGAAGTGGTCGTAATAAAAATCAAATCCCTGATTCAGTCCAAAGCGCGAGTCCAGCACCGCTGCGCCGATTACCGCTCCCGTCTGGTATCCGGCCTGTTTGAGGACCGAAGCCAGCGTGGGCTGAAGCGGGCTGAGCTTGTTGCCGCTGAAATCATGCATGCCGCTCAGCATGGGATAGGTTCCCGTCAGCATCGAGCTGTGCGAGGGCAGCGTTACGGGAACAACCGCGAAGGCGCTCTCGAAGCGCACTCCATCTGCAGCCAGGCCGTCGATGTTGGGGGTCTTGATCTGCTTGTATCCGTAGCAGCCAAGATGATCGACGCGCAGCGTATCAATCGTGATCAGGACCACATTCAGCGCGGGCTTTGCGGGTGTTTGCGCTGCCGCATGAAGCGCGGTGAGGGCCGTTAGAATGAGAATTGATCGACGAAAAGTAGGCACCATCGGTGAGTTCAGTTTATCGCATGTTATCCCTGGAAAGACGGGAACGCGGGCGCTGGTAGAGTCCGAACTCCGCGGAAAGATTGTGATAGGCTGGGCGCTTATGCGACGGCTGGCCATTTCCCTGAGGATGATTTTCGTCCCGATATTTGTTGGCATCATGCTGCTCGGCACCTCGGTCTGGGGCCAGACGTCCGGCCAGACGTCTGGTCGGAAGCCCTCTCCACGAACCTCTCTCCCCGACGTGTACCTCATTACGATTGATACGCTGCGCGCCGATCACGTCGGCTGCTACGGGTACAAGCAGGTCGAAACCCCCGCACTCGACGCCATCGCCGCCGATGGTGTTCGCTTCACGCAGGCGTTCACTCATAGCCCGATCACCAACACTTCGCACATTACGATTCTGACCGGCCTCTTGCCGAGCGTGCACGGCGTCACCGATTTTGCCGTCCCTCTCTCGCCGCAGCATGTGACTGCGGCGGAACTGCTGAAAAAGCGCGGCTACCAAACCGCGGCTTTCATCGGAGCCGTGATTCTCGACAGCAACACGCTCGCTCCCGGCCTCGATCGCGGCTTCGATTTCTACGACAACTTTCCCGCCAAGACTGAAACTAAACAGCGCTGGGGACGCGTCGAGCGCCGCGGGATGGAAGTCGTCGCGCACGCCGAAACCTGGTTCGACAAGCACCGCACCGGACCCCACTTCGTTTGGGTGCACCTGTACGATCCACACGATCCGTACGAACCGCCGCCGCCGTTCTCGGAAAAATACAAGGACCATTTGTACGACGGCGAGATTGCCTATGCCGATTCCGCGGTCGCACACTGGATTGCATTTCTGAAAAAAGCCGGCGTCTACGACAACGCCATCATCGTAGTCACCGGCGATCACGGCGAAGGTCTCGGCGAGCACGGAGAGGAAACTCACGGCCTGTTTCTTTACGACTCGACGCTGCATGTCCCGCTGATATTAAAAACTCCCGCAGCCGCTCATCGCGGTGCCGTGATTGATTCTCAGGTGCGCACCACAGACATTCTGCCGACGATTCTTTCAGCGACCGGCGTGGCCGCACCCGCAGAGCTGAACGGCGAATCGCTGTTTCCCCTCATCGAACAAACTAAAACCGCACAAGATTCCAATCGCGCCCTCTTCGGCGAGACTGACTATCCCCTGCGTTGGGGATGGGCCCCGCTGCGCGCCTTGCGCGCCGACAATACTAAGTTGATCGAAGCTCCCCGGCCCGAACTCTACGACCTGCGGGCCGATCCGAAGGAACTGAAGAATCTCTATGCTCCGGCCAGCGCCAATTCTAGAGCGCAGGCCGTGCAGGCTCAAATGGCGAAGTGGAAGGCAAAGCTCCCGCAGCAGGCGAACTCCGCCAAGCCCGGGGAACCTTTGCCGGATCCGAAAGACAAAATCGAAGTGCAGAACCTGCTGCACAACGCCATGCTGGCCAGCGACGACAATCGATCGAGTGACGCGCGCCAGTTTCTGGAAAAGGCACTGCAGCTTGATCCAAGCTCGTCGACCGCGCTCCGCCAGTTGGGCGAGCTTGAACTTGCAGCCGGAGATTTCGCCAAAGCCGCTGTCCACTTGAAGCGCGCTTGTGAACTGCGTCCCGATGATTCCACCGCCGCTTTCGAATTGGGTGAGGCAATGGAGAAGTCCGGGAATTGGCCCGGGGCGCGGGATGCACTCGAATCGAGCCTGAAACTCGCACCCAGCCAAATGTCCGCGCGTCTGTTGCTCGGCCACGTTTACCTGCAACTAAAAGACGCGAAGAACGCGGCCGACCAGTTCGAGGCGGCGCTGCTGGTGGATTCGAACAACAGTGACGGGCGACTGGGACTGGCGGAAGCGCAAATTCAGCAATCCGATTTCGCGGGCGTCTTGCCGGATCTCGAAGCGTTCACAAAATCTGATCCGCGAAACGCCGCAGCCCTGCGCTTGCTTGCGCGCGCCTATCGCGGACTCGGCAGAGAGCAAGATGCCAAGCGCGCAGAGGAGCGGGCCGCGGCGCTGGAAAAGAAGCAATAAAAGGAGTGACCGCACCTCTCGGCGGCAGCACCCCTCATTTACATTCCTTTCACATTCTCGATCTATGCTAGCTTCTTTACTATTGAGCAGCTCGTCTCGAATTGCGTGAGTTTCCCATGGCCAGAAAACGACCGTCTCCGACCGCACGAACGAAGCGGCGCCTGACTTCGACGCGATCCCGGGCGGCGGAAGCTCGCACACGTCCGGCAGAAACGCGCAATGAAGATTTGTCGGGAGATGAACTGACGGCCCTGGTCGTCCGGGGCTGCTTGATCGCCCGCGACTCGGTCTTCAATGTCAGGGACTTTCTGGCGGACGGTTCGCGCCTGGCTTTTCTCGCCATCAAGGATTGCGAAAAAGAACTCGACCAGATCGAGCGCAAGATCGATGAGCAACTGCCCGAAGCAATCACGCGCGTAACCGAAGCCAAGGCGCGCGAGTTGCTGGCCTGTCTGAAGTTCATCACCGACCTGGAACGTATCGGAGATCTCTCCTACAACTCGGTCATGCAATTGCAATCGCGCCGCGAAAAATTGCCGGCGGCGGACTCTCGCCAGCTCGTCGAGATGGCTTCTCTGCTTTATGAAATGCTGGAACAGATTCACCAGGGCTTCCTCAAGCGTGACGTGTCGCATGCGCAGATTGTTCTGAAGTCCGATCCGGAAGTGGATCGCTTGTGTCATTCCTTGTTTCAGAGACATCTGGCCGAGCCGAACATTCCGAGCGGACAGCAGAATTTCGATGTCCTTCTCGCCGCCCAGGCGCTGGAGCGCATCGGCGATCACGCCAAGAATCTGGCTGAAGAACTCTACAGTTTGGCGGAAGGCCGGTCGTTGCGGCACAATGCCAGAAAGCTTTCGTCCGCCTAGTCGTGCCGGTTCTTGAGGCGAGGCCGAGCTACGCTCGGCATGGACAGCCGGGGGCGGCTGTCCCTACGCAACCCTGGACCGGCGAGAGCGCCCGCCCCACACGTGGCAACTGCCGCGCCGCCCCGATCAATGAAAATCGTGCGACACCGTCTCCGCCCGCGTCACTCGGAGCGGCGAAACTTTTTCCGCCCGAATATGGATCACGTTGTCCTGATTCTGCAAAATTCCCTCGATCATCAGGAAGCGTTCGGAAATCAGCAAAACTCGATTCTTCTGCAGAAGATCGGGAGCGACAATCGCATTGGCGATCCCCGTTTCATCTTCCAGGCTCAGGAACATCATTCCCTTGGCCGTACCTGGGCGTTGGCGGGCAATCACGCATCCCCCAATTCGCAATCGCCGTCCGTTCGGCAGGTGCGCCAGATCGGAAGCGCGATAAATCCCCATCCTCTTCATCTCCGCCCGGCGGTACTGCATGGGATGAGGGCCGACCGTCAGCCCGGTAGCGCGAAAATCCGCCACCAATCGCTCTTCGTCCGTCATGGCCGCGAGCGGGGATTCCTCACCAATTTCCGGAAGCTCATCCAGCAACGGCCCCGACCAGCGTACCGCACGCTCCACCTGCCACAGCGCATCGCGGCGATGGGCAGCATCAGCACGACGAACTTCACTGGCCACTGCATTCAACGCCCCGATCTCCGCCAGTGTCGTCAACTCATCCTTGCGCAACTCGGGCACGCGACACGCCAGATCCTGAATCGAAGCGAACGGCGTCAGGCTGCGCTCCCGAACCAGCGCCTGCCCCGCCGGCTCGCGCAACCCGTGCGCGTACTTCAGGCCGAGACGAACTGACGGCTGACGGCTGACGGCTGATGGCTCCAACGTGCACTTCCAATCCGACCGCGTCACATCCATCGGCAGCACTTTCAATCCGTGCCGCTGCGCATCTTTCACGATCGTCGATGGATGGTAAAAACCCATCGGCTGATTATTCAGCAGGGCCGCCGTGAACGCCGCCAGATAATGGCATTTCAAATAAGCGCTGGCGTAGGCAATCAAGGCAAAGCTGGCGGCATGCGATTCCGGAAATCCATAAAGAGCGAATGAAGTAATCGACTGGATGATTTGCTCCTGCGTTTCACCGAGGATTCCGTTGCGCGTCATGCCGGCGCGCAGCTTTTCTTCGATCGGTTTCATTCTTGCCTCGGAACGTTTGAAGCCCATGGCGCGGCGCAACTCCTCCGCTTCGCCGCCCGTAAAGTTGGCGGTGATCATGGCCATGCGCAGCAACTGCTCCTGAAACAGCGGCACGCCGAGCGTCCGGCCCAGCACCGTTTCGAGCGACGGATGCGGATACGTGACCTCCTCTCTACCCTGCCGCCGCTTGAGAAATGGATTGACCATATTCCCCACAATCGGCCCCGGCCGTATGATCGCCACTTGCACGACGATGTCATAAAATTTCTTCGGCTTAAGCCGCGGCAGGCACGCCATCTGCGCCCGGCTCTCGACCTGGAACATTCCGACCGTATCGGCTTTTTGTAGCGTGGAATATACGACGGGGTCATTGGCTGGAAGGTGCGCCAGATCCACTTCTTCGTTGTAGTGATCGTGAATCAGTTCGAGAGAATCTTTCAGCGCCGCCATCATCCCCAGGCCCAGCAGATCGACTTTAATGAGGCCCATGTCCGCGCAGTCTTCTTTATCCCATTGCACGACCACACGGCCCGGCATGGAAGCGGGCTCCAGCGGGACGACGGAATCCAGACGTCCCTCGCAGATGACCATGCCGCCCGAGTGCTGCCCTAAATGCCGCGGCAGATCCTGGGCGGCGAGACACAATTCGAAATATTTGCGAATCCGCGGATGCGTAAGATCGAGTCCGGCATCGCGCAGACGGCGGTCGAGCGCATCATTCTCGTCTTTAAATTCCCAGGTCGCAACCGCCGCCGAAATTCGCTTTAGCGTGTCCGAGTCGAATCCCAGCGCCTTTCCCATTTCACGCGCGGCCATGCGATTGCGATACGTGATCACGTTGGCGGTCATGGCCGCTCCACGCTGCCCGTAACGTTGATAGACGTATTGGATAACCCGTTCGCGCTCGTCGCCGCTCGGCAGGTCTAGATCGATATCGGGCCACTCGCCGCGTTCCTCGGAAAGAAACCGTTCAAACAATAATTCCATGCCGATCGGATCCACTGCCGTGATGCCGAGCGAGTAGCAAACCGCGCTGTTGGCGGCCGATCCACGGCCCTGAACCAGAATGTTCTGTTCGCGGCAGTAGCGCACCAGATCCCAGACGATCAGAAAATAGCCGGCAAGTTTCAGATGTTCGATTAAGCTCAGCTCACGCTCGATCTGCCGTCGCGCGCGCTTCTTCAGCTCTGGAACCGCTCGGCCATATCGGCTCTGCATTCCTTCCCGCGTGCGCTCCCGCAGAAACGACATCATGGTTTCCCCGTCCGGCAAGGGATAATGCGGAAACTCGTATCCAAGATCGTTCAGCGTGAACTCAAGCCGTGAGGAAAGGTCAACGGTGTTTGCGATGGCATTCGGAAACTCCGCAAAGAGCGCTCGCATTGCCGCGGGAGATTTAAGATGGCTCTCCGCATTGCGCGCCAGCAGACGTCCGGCAGTGGCCAGCGTGCGATGATGCTGCAGCGCGGTAAACGCATCCGCCAACTCACGCTCCCGGGGCGTGGCATAGTTCACGCCATTGGTCGCGAGTAGCGGCAGGTGCAAAGCTTCCGCGATCTCGATCGCAACCCGGTTTCTATACTCTTCCTCGCGACGAAAATGACGTTGCAATTCGACGTAAACATTCGGATGGCCGAAAATCTCCGTTAGTTGCTTCACCGCTTCGAACGCCGCTTGCGGTCCACCTTGCGATAGCGCCACAGCCAGCGGTCCTTCTTCTCCACCGGTCAGGCAAATCAAACCGACGGCATGCTCAATGAAATCCGAACCGGACGCGGAGGCTCCTTCTTTTCGCCCAGCGCGCAGCTTCATTTTCGTAATCAGGCGGCAGAGATTTTGATATCCAGCGCGCGAAGCAACCAGAAGCGGAAGACGGAATCCACCAAGGAGACACTCATGCCTCGACAGTGAAAACGAAGCACACGTTACTTCTGCCCCGATATGCGCCTTGATCTCCGCCTTTTTTGCGGCGAGATGGAAGCGCGGCGAGCCGTATACTCCATCTCGATCGAGCAATGCCATTGCCGGCATGCCCAGGTTCGCGCACACCGCGATCAACTCCTCGGGATTAGACACCCCTTCGAGGAAGCTGAACGCAGAGCGGGAATGGAGTTCGGTGTACATCAGTTCTCAGTTCTCAGTTCTCGGTTAGTTCTCGTAATTACTGAGAACTGAGAACTTTTCCTAGTCATACGTTCCTTCTATAAACCAGTTTCCACTTAGTTTGTCCTGCACTAAGCGATACAACACGAGCCCAGTTTCAGCGGGCACGGCTATGTCCCACTCCTCGCGCGACCAGCCTTCCTGTTCTGACCAATCGCCGGAAGAACGCCAGGGGCCGGCGGTCCAGACGATTTCGCCGGCAATGTCGTCGCGCTCGAGGCATCGCATCCGCACCGGCTTCGCTTCGCGCAAAGTAACGCTTGCGCCGAGCGGCGGACGAAACAGGCGCAAGGCGATCACCGCACTCATTTTTTCTTTTGCGCTTTCCTCGGCGTTTTCTTCGACTGGGCATACACTGTTGTTTTCCTGCATGGACATATCCTTCTTTCGATTTCCAGACTGCTTTGCTTCGTGCTTAACTTCGGGCTCTACGGGCGCGGGCTCAGCGGGCGCAAAGTGCCGCACCGCAAATGCACCTTCACGATGTGTATCCAGTAATTCCACTGACCCCACTCTTCCCTCGCCAACAATTCCTGCGATGCGCGCCAGCGTTAGTTCGAGTTTTTCGGGCTCAGGGAAAACCGGCTGAAACAATCCACTCTGCAGGGTTCGCGGGCGCGCCGGATCCGCCGACAAATGAATCTTCACGATGGGCGATCCCGGCGGATGCGCCTGCAAATCAAGCTGCAACAATTTAAGAAATACTTTCGCGTCCAGCATGGGCGTCGGCAGCCGCAGCGTGCGAGTGAACTTTTGGGTGCGGGTGAAAGTGCGGGTGAAGGATTCGCGATCATTCGGCGGTGCAGCTGCAAGTTCCAGATTCAGATGCAACTCCTGCGCCGCCAGTGCCCGCGCTCGCAATCGCGCGCACACTTGCTCCAGCATGCGGTTCAGCAAAAACGCAAGCGGCTCCAGCAGCACAATGGGATATTCCAGTTCCACACTCTCGGCAAAAATCAGCCGCGGTTCCAGTACACGCAAATTGCGCGACGCCGCGCCCCGCGCCAACTTTTGCAGACGGATTCCCTGCTGCCCCAGGCGCTCGCTGACCGGAACTTCGGGAAGAGCCGCCAGCGCGCGCAGCGTGCGAATGCCCCAGCGATCAAACGTTTCAACCCAACGTGCGGCTTGCTCAACGTCGAAAGAAAAGCTGGAAGAAAAACTTTCCAGTAACACTTCCACCGGCAGATCTCCCAGCCGCTCGGCTTCGCGGCCTTCGGGAATCAAAGTCACGCCAGGAAAACCGCGGGCTGCGAGCAAAGCAGCATTCGGATTCGCGGCCATGGCAATGTTCGCTTCCAGCCCCATCCGCGAGACACGCTGCGCCAAAACGCGGGCAATCTTCGGCAGCGGACCGAGCAACGGCTCGAGCCCGGCAAGGTTCAGAAGCACGGTGTCGGGCGACGCGTCTTCCACTTCCGGAGAAAACGATTGCGCGCAATCCAGCAGCGCCGCGTGCGCCGACGTCTCCTGCGACTGCGAGCGCGCACGCAATACCAGGTTGTCCCATGCTTCCAGTTGCGATTTGGTCGTGCCTACTTCGACGCCCGTTTGCCGCGCTCTTACGTTGAGCGCCACTACCTTCTCCAGCGGAGGCCGGCCGGTGAGCACCGCGACTGGGCGGGCCCGCAACTCCTGCTCGAAGCGAATAATCGCTTGCACGGGGAAATCGGGGATGAAGATGCAGGCATACATGGAGCAGGTCAAAAAATTCCCAGCCCAGTTCCCAGACTCGAGCTCCTTGTTCTCATCATTCAATGTTCTCGTCATTCAATGAATAGCTTTTTACTGAGACCTGAGAACCGGGAACTGAGAACTAAATGACTATCCCGTCCAGGCGGCTCGACTCTTGAAACTTGCCGTCGATTGCACCGGCTTGCGTTCCGAATTTCGTTCCAACCGCGAGCGCAACAACTCAGCGGTGATTTCGAATTTGTCCAGTAATTCCGAATGCGGTAATTCCGAATGTGACACACGGTTTTCTGAGAGCTGACAGCTGCCAGCTGCCAGCCCTTTCCCTGCGACCTGAGACCTGGCACCGGACACCTTCACCAGCACCGACGAGCAACTGCCTGCAATCGGCTGCTGTTCCAAAACCAGGAGCGCCGTCGGCGTGTGCTCAATCGCGCGGCGAAAGCGGAACCAGGATGCCAAAGGAATTCGCCGCGCGTTCGGCACTGGAACATCGCCGAGATCGAGAGCAATCATCCCGAAGCCATTGCTTTGCAGCAGGAGGTCGGTGACTTTCAGCATTTGCCCGAGCTGCGCTTCCCAGCGGCTAAAGCCGAATTTTTTTTCGGCGACTTGCGGTATGCCTGAAGGCATACCCTGACACGAATCGCTTGTTTTTGCGCAGCCTGCTCTGCGCGCAGCCGAAGAATGTTTACGCGAGGGATATTTTTCTCCGCATCGCACCCACAGCAAACGGCTCATTTCCATGCCCGCAGCGGCCGCTGACGCCGGATTGAACGCATCGCTTGCATCCACCAGCGCGCAAACTTCCCCGCGCTGGGTAGCGCGGGCCAGCGCGAAGAGCAACACGCTGGTCCTTCCCGATGAGGCCGTGCCGCAGATTTCCGTGAGGCAACCGCGAGCGATGCCGCCGGTCAGCAAGTCCAGTTGCGGAATGCCGCTCGAAACCATTTCCGGCGCCAGGCGCAAATCGAGGCGTGAAGCGGGAACGACCGCCGCCAGGCTGGAGATTGCGCCCACGTGGGCCAAAATCTCCGCGGTTTTCTCCACGGTCTTTTCTGCGATCGAATCTGCGTTCGAGCGCGGTGGAGAAGATCGCGGAGAAAAAATAAAAGAGCGGCCCATGGCCGCCGATGAAAAAACCGGAGAGGCAGACATACTTTCTCGCTATTGTCAGCTTGCAATTGTCAGGGAACGCAGAGGGCAGGAATCAGCGCCCGGGCGAGGTATAGCTTTCGCTTTTTATTCGCCTACGTGAGTATCGCCCTCCGTGCTGCCGTTGTCAAGGCGGTTCGGCTGGAATCATCAGTCCGAATCATGAGCCACGACTGTAACTTGAAGATTAATAATACTTTGCGGAGAATTTTTCGCGAGCAAAATCGGCTGCGGCCGCTCCAGGTCTCGAAAACCGCGAGACCTGGGGCACCCGGTTTGGTGAGAACGAGCTTTTGTTATAATCGGACTTCGTTGCAATCCACCTGAGTGGCGCTATCGTCTAGGGGTTAGGACGGAAGATTCTCAATC
>Ga0185299_10001018_pt1 | contig 63022 bp, 54 predicted proteins | sample PaiPotPPA55metaG_FD_128002 | JGI IMG/M metagenome (GOLD analysis project Ga0185299, IMG submission 128002) | Iron sulfur acid spring bacterial and archeal communities from Banff, Canada, to study Microbial Dark Matter (Phase II) - Paint Pots PPA... ... | reverse complement strand
TGGCCAACAAATTTCCGGGCATCCGCGCGGCGCTGTGTTATGATAAAGCTTCAGCGCGAAATAGCCGGGAACATAATGATTCCAATGTACTTACGCTCGGCGGCCGGCTGTTGACCGCGACGCAGGCTGAAGACGTCCTGCGCGTCTGGCTCACCACCCCGTTCGCCGGCGGACGGCACGCCGCGCGGGTTCAGAAGATCACCGAAATCGAAAAGGCCACAAAGAATTGGACGCCGCGGAGCTAGATCAATTAGTCGCGCAGATCGGAGAGGAGATCCTGGCGCGGACAGGGCGGATCGCTGCGCTTCCGCCACGCGGAGAAGGCCTCAACATTCCGGATCTGGTTTGTCCGGGCTGCACGCAACGCTGCCCGCAGACTTGTGAGCGCAAGGCTAAGGAGATCGTGAAGGCGGGCGCGTGCCGGCTATCGGCGAGCGACACTCTGACCGGGATCGATCCCAGCATCGCCGGTCTTATCGATCACACCTTACTGCGGCCGGAAGCAACGCGCGATGACATCCTCAAGGTTTGCAAAGAGGCTCGCAAGTACAATTTCGCGAGCGTTTGCATTAATCCTTATTGGGTGCCGTTGGTGGCGGCGCAACTCGCCGGGTCGCCTGTCAAGGTCTGCACCGTGATTGGCTTTCCGTTGGGCGCAACGTCGACGGAAGCTAAAGTCGCGGAAACGGAAGCAGCGTTGCGAGTGGGTGCGCAAGAGATCGATATGGTGCAGAACGTTGGTGCGCTGCGCAGCGGCGATCATGACGCGGTGAAGGCTGACATCGCGGCGGTGGTGGAGGTTACGCATGCGGCGGGAGCAATCGTGAAGGTAATTCTTGAGACCGCGCTGCTGGACGAAAACCAAAAGGTGATGGCGTGCATGCTGGCCAAGATGGCCAAGGCGGATTTCGTGAAGACGTCCACCGGGTTCGGGCCGTCCGGCGCGAATGCGCACGATGTCGAGCTGATGCGCATGACGGTGGGCCCGGAAATGGGCGTTAAGGCGTCGGGAGGAATCCGCACGCTGGACGATGTGAAGAAGATGGCCGCCGCGGGGGCGACACGCATCGGGGCCAGCGCGAGTGTCAAGATCGTCGAAGCTACCACGGGCGCGCCGCAGGCCGCATCCACTGGATATTAGCAATGGCAACGCCTGCGCGAAAATCTGCAGTTCGATTCCATGAGCGCGCCGAGTTACTCGACTTTCTGCTAGAGGTCTCTACAGCCACGTCCGAGAGTCTGGATCTGGACCGCATCATGGCTAATGTTGCGGCGAGCGTCAAGGAGGTCATTCCCTACGATCTGTTCGCCATCCTTCTTTATAGCGAGCAGCAGCGGGGTTTGAGCATTCGCTACTCGATCGGGCATCGCGAGGAGATCGTTCGAAGCCTGGTGCTTCCTCTGGGCGAGGGGATTACTGGAGCCGCAGCCGCCAGCCGCCAGCCTATTCTGGTCCCTGACGTTCGCAGCGATCCGCGTTATCTGACTGCACTGGACGCCGTTCAGAGCGAACTGGCCGTGCCTATGCTGGCACGCGGGAAGCTGGTGGGTGTGATCGACCTGCAATCGACGCGGCTCAACGCGTATCGCGAGCAGGATCGTTCCCTCCTGCAATTGATTGCCTCGCGCGTAGCGGTTTCGGTCGACAATGCCCGTCTGTACAGGCGGGTGGATCGCCAGAATCGAACGCTCAAGACACTGTCGAATCTATCGCAGGAGTTCAGCTCGATCCTGGACCTTGACGAGCTGCTGGGAAAAATCGCCAAGACAATTCACGCGCTGGTGGCCTTCGACGCCTTCAGCATTCTGCTATTGGATACCGAGCGCAAGATTCTCTCCCATCGATTCAGCGAACGCTACGACAAGCGCGTCGTTCTGGACAATATTCCGTTGGGCAAGGGGCTCACGGGTGCGGCGGCTGAATCGCGCGAGATCGTGCGCGTGGCCGATACGGCGGTGGATCCGCGCTATATTTCGTCGCATCCGGATATCCGGTCGGAGATCGCAGTGCCGCTGGTAGTGCAGGACCGCGTGGTGGGCGTGATGGATCTGGAAAGCGAGCGCATGGGCTTCTTCACCGAGGACCACTCGCGGCTGCTGGGGCTGCTGGCGCCCCAGATTGCCAGCTCTGTGGAGAACGCGCGTCTATACGAAGAGATTGCGCAGCGCGAGCAGCGCATGGAGCAGGATATGAAGGCTGCTCGAAACATGCAATCGGTACTGCTGCTCCGCGAGGCGCCGGAGATTAAGGGTCTGGACATCGCCATCCGCCAGCGGGCGGCGCGAGAGATCACGGGTGACGTTTACGATATTTTCGAGCATGGCGCAGATTATGCGGTCTTCACTTTCGGCGATGTCAGCGGCAAAGGGGCAGCGGCGGCGCTCTACGGCGCGATGGTCAGCGGCTTGCTGCGCACGCTCGCTCATCGGCGGCGGAGTCCGGCTGCCCTGCTTCGTTTGTTGAATAAAGTGCTGCGCGAACGGATTGTGGAAGCCCAGTATGTGACGTTGATGGTGATGGTCTGGGAGCGCGCCAAGCAACGATTCGTCATGGCGAACGCGGGCGCAGCCCCACCCATCATCTGCCGCAAGGGCGAGATCCTCAAGCCCAGAGTGGAAGGCGTTCCGGCCGGTTTGCTGGATAATCGCGTATACGAAGAGTTGATCGTAGAAGTGGAGCGCGGTGATTTGATCATGCTTTACTCGGACGGAATCACCGATCAACCCAATCCAAAAGAAGAAGAATATGGGCGGGGTCACCTTTCGCGCGCGCTGCGGCGGCTGTGCGGAAAGGACCCGGAAGTCGTAGCGGACCAGATTCTCGCGGACCTGGATGAGTTTGCGGCAGGTGCGCCGAGGTTCGACGACCAGACTCTGATTGTTCTGAAAGTCCGCTGATGGAGTACCGCGAGCAGACGCTCTATTCCGAAGACGTAGCGCTGGCCGATATTGCCCGGCGGGAGGGCACGCCGGCATACGTCTACTCGAGTGCGGCAATTCTCGAGAAGTTTCGCGCGTATGAAGACGCTTTCGGCGAAGTACCGCATCGTGTCTGCTATGCGGTAAAGGCCAACGGAAACCTGGCCATCCTGAAATTGCTGGCCGAAGCGGGCGCGGGGTTCGATATCGTTTCGGGCGGCGAGCTGTTCCGCGTGCTGAAAGCGGGCGCGGATCCAGCGGGCGTGATCTTTTCCGGCGTCGGCAAGACTGCGCAGGAACTGGATTATGCGCTGGAACATCAGATCCAAAGTTTCAATTGCGAATCGGAGCCGGAGCTGGCGCTGCTGGATTCGCTGGCCGCGCGAAGAGGCTTCCAGGCGCGAGTTGCGCTGCGTGTGAACCCGGACGTCGATGCGGTCACCCATCCTTATATATCCACGGGACTGCGGAAACATAAATTCGGGATCGATATCTCGGAGGCGGAAGCGGTCTATGAAAACGCCAAGGCGTTGGGGAATCTGATACTCGAGGGCGTCAGCTGTCACATTGGTTCGCAAATTCTGGACATCGCACCGATGCTGGAAGTGTTCGACAAAATGCTGGCGCTGGTGGAATGCCTGCGCCGGCAAGGGCTGCCGATTCGCACGCTTGATCTGGGCGGCGGGTTGGGAGTGCCTTATAAACCGGGCGAGAATGCGCCGGATATCCGCGACTATGTCCACGCGATGTGCGAGCGGGTGCAGGGGCATGGGCTGGAGATTCTGATCGAGCCTGGGCGCTCGATCGTGGCTGAGGCCGGAGTGCTGCTGACACGCGTTCTCTACCGGAAGACCAACGGCGACAGGCAATTCGTGATCGTGGACGCGGGGATGAACGATCTGATCCGGCCGGCGCTCTATCATTCTCACCACGAGATTATCCCGCTGCGCCAAAATCAGGCAGGGACAATCACCGCGGACGTGGTGGGCCCGGTATGCGAGAGCGGCGACTTTCTGGCGCGGGGCCGTGAAATCGCCAATGTCATGCCCGGAGATGTTCTGGCTGTCTGCACGGCGGGGGCTTACGGATTCGTGGCAGCTTCCAATTACAACGCCCGCCCGCGCGCGCCGGAGATTCTGGTGGAAGGCGGGAAGTACCGGGTGATCCGCAAGAGGGAAAGTTACGAAGATCTGATTCGGGGCGAATGAATTGATGAGAGGATACAATCGTAGTATGCGCTTTGCTCTAATTGCCGCATTGTCCCTGTCGTTGTTGCCCGCGCAGGAAAAACCCAAATCCGCGCTGGACAAGACACAAATGGAAGCCTTCGTCCGGCACCTCCTCGCGGTGATTCCGGAAGTGCAGGTGAAGATCGACGATCCGAAGCCGTCGCCAGTGCCGAATCTCCTACAGGTGGAAGTGCACTTCACCTATAACGGCCGATCGCAAGACGAAACATTCTTTGTCACCAAGGACGGGAAAGATCTGATTCGCGGCATCGTCTACGACGTCGCGCAAAATCCCTTCAAGGCCGATCTAGACAAGCTTAAGACCGACCTCTCGCCCAGCATGGGAACAGCCGGCGCGCCGGTGGTGTTGGTCGTGTTCAGCGATTTTGAGTGCCCTAACTGCAAGGAAGAAGAAAAAACTTTGCGGCAAAATCTTCTGGCGACTTTCCCGACGCAGGTGCGGGTGTATTTCAAGGATTTTCCCCTAGAGCAGATCCATCCTTGGGCTAAGGCGGCGGCCATAGCGGGACGCTGCGTTTTCCGCCAGAGTCCGGCCAAGTTCTGGGAGTATCACGACTGGATTTACGAGAAACAGAGCGAGATTACGGTTGAGAACCTGAAGGACCAGGTGCTCGGGTTTGGGAACAACGCCAAAGACCTCGACAGCCTGCAACTCGGCCGCTGCATGGACACCAAGGCAACCGAGGCGGAAGTGAACGCGTCCATTGCGGAAGCAAGAGAGCTGAAGGTGGACGCGACGCCCACCATTTTCGTCAACGGGCGGCGGTTGGTTGGAAACTATCCGTGGCCGAACCTGGAGCAGATCATTAACGGCGAGCTGAATTATCAGAAGACGACTCATGACGCCGGCGAGAAATGCTGCGAGATCAAGATTCCCTCCCCTTTGAACAAATAAAATGCGCATAGCTTTACTAGCTGTCCTATCGGGCGGACTGTTTGCCGCCGAGCTTAGCCCCACCGAATATATCGGCTACGTCAAGTACCTGGCTTCGGAGGACATGCGCGGGCGCGAAACCGGATCGCCGGAGCTGGAGAAAGCGGCGGCTTACATCCGCGACCAGTTCCGGTCCATGCATCTCAAGCCACTTTCGGGCGACAGCTACTATCAGGATTTCGAAGTCACCACGAGCGCGCGGCTGGGCCAGCAGAACCAGGTAAATTACACGCTCAACCGGCAGAAGAAGGCGCTTAAGTTCCAACAGGATTTCGTACCGCTGAATGTGTCGTCGGCGGGTAAAGTCTCGGGCGAAGTGGTTTTCGCCGGATATGGAATTACAGCTCCCGAGTACAACTATGACGATTATGCCGGATTGGACGTGAAGGACAAGATCGTGCTGGTGCTGCGGCACGAACCGCAGGAGTTCGACGATAAGAGCGTCTTCGAAGGAAAAGTGTACACCGCGCATTCGCAGATTTTCGCCAAAGCCTCGAACGCGAAGATACATGGAGCGAAAGCCCTGCTGATGGTAAACGACGTGGCGGCGCACCCGGATGACGGAGACAAACTGGAGAAATTCGGCACCACGGCGGGGCCCGCGAATGGAGGCATCGAGTTCGCGCAGGTAAAGGCTGAGGTGGCCGAAAATTGGATGGAGTCGGCGGGCAAGAACCTGGCGGCAATTGAGGCCGCGATCGACAAGGACCTGCACCCGCAATCGTTCGCCTTCCCTGCCTCGCTGGCGGTGGAGGTGGACATCGATATTAAGCGTGAGGTAAAGACGGTCCACAACGTAGGCGCCTATATTCCGGGCGATACCAACGAGTACGTGATCCTGGGAGCGCACTACGATCATCTGGGCTTAGGTGAGCAGTTTTCACTGGCGCCCTCGCTGGCCGGAACCGTTCATCCCGGCGCCGACGATAACGCGTCAGGAACGGCCGGGGTGATCGAGCTGGCGCACTGGTTTTCCCACGAGCCGAAACATAAGCGGGGCATGCTGTTTCTTACGTTCGCAGGCGAAGAACTGGGGTTGTTAGGATCGAGCTACTACGTGAACCATCCTATTTTGCCGCTGGCGAACGCGGTGGCCATGATCAATATGGACATGATCGGCCGTATTCGGGACCGCAAAATCTACGTGGGTGGAGTAGGCACGGGGACCACCTTCGCCGAGCTGCTCAAAGAGGTGGGGCAGCATCACGACTTTCAGGCGGACGCCACCGAGCGGGGCGGCTATGGATCGAGCGATCACACGTCGTTCACGACCAAGCAAGTGCCAGTGCTCTTCTTCTTTTCGGGATTGCACGCCGACTATCACAAGCCGAGCGATACCTGGGACAAGATCGACGCTCCCGATGCGGTGCAACTGTTGGATATGATCGCCGACGTGATGGATCATCTGACGGATGCCACGCCACGGCCGCAGTATGTGCGCGTGGTGGATACGGAGAATCCGCACGGCGATGTGGCATCGCACTCCTCCGGCACGGTGTCCGGTTATGGGCCGGATTTCGGCAGTATCCCCGACTTTACCGAGATTCCCAACGGGGTCCGTTTCGCGGATATCCGGCCGGGATCGCCCGCGGCCAAGGCCGGCTTCAAAGGGGGCGATATCCTGATCGAATTCGACGGCAAGAAGATTCAGAACCTTTACGACTTTACGTACGCTTTGCGGGCGGAAAAACCTGGCCAGGAAGTACTTGTGAAGGTACTTCGCGGGGACCAAACGATTGAAGCCAAGGTACTACTGACGGAACGCAAGTAAGGCTGCATACTGGGTCCAGATATGGCTCCCAGATTATCCCTTGGAACGGGCCCGGCAGTGGATGACCGGCCCTCGTATATTTTGCCGCCGCTGATTTTGCACCCCTTTGCAGATGCGGCCGGCCCCAACAAGCTGGTGGAGAGTTCGCGCGCCAGCCTCAAGCTTCAGGGCTTATTGCCAGCCGGTGAATCGACTCAAGAGGACCTGGATCGGACCCTTCTCGACGGCCGTTATTCCGAGCTTCGAATGCTGTTCTATGTGGGCAAGGACCTGGCTCGGTGGATCGAGCAATGCGTCGAGTTTGTGGACCGGGAACGAGATCAGCTAGAGGCCGGCATCACGCGCGAAAGTTTTGCGACGCTGCTGGTACAGGATGCACCGGCCAGCGTGCAGGCTAAACTGCGCAAGTGGGGCGTCGGAGACTACAGGGCCATCTTCACGCGCGCACTGGGCTTGCAATGCTTGTTCGCCAATGCTCCGGGACGCGAGGTTTTATCGGACGACTTCGTTCGGAATTACCATCGTTATGCCGATCAGATGTTCGCGCTCAAGCAAGGTGAGGCGGAGTTTGCGCTGATTGCGTCGCGCGACTTCAAGTTCGAGTTGTACTCATCGGGTGAGTATTCGCGGATGCTGGAACGGGCTTGGGGCGAGTAAGCCTCGTGTCGAGTAATGAGCGCGGCTAGTAACGGCGCTCTATAAACTGGATTCCGGCCGATTCCAACTCCTGTTGCTCTTTCTCGAGCGCGGCTTTGTCGGGATAAGGCCCTAGTAACAAGCGATGGAGATTTTCGCTGGGGCCAGGCGCGATGCGGGGATGAATCCCTTTGGCGTCGAGAGTCTTGAGATAGTCGTTGGTGGAATTCGGGCCCATGGTCGCCAACTGCAGATAGAGGTCGCCTGATTGCGGTTCAACTGTATTCCAGCCGGGCGTCTCAGCGGTGGAGGGGGTGGGCACCGACTCAACCGGTTTCTCAACCACCGGCGCCGCGGCTGATGAAACGGGCTGTACAATCGCTGCGGCGTGAACTTTCTCAGCCGCAAAGATACGCCCTCCGACATACCACCCCGCTACCGCAAGACCTATCGTAATGGTGGCAGCGAATCCGAGGAACACCCGTTTCGCCTGCATTTTGGCCGGATCGGCCGGAGTTTCCGGGTTGGGCTGCGTCTCGTCGTTGATCATTTCCATGCTGGACATAAAGCATCTCCTGTACGACCTATTAGGTCAGACGCCTTAGTGATCGGCACCGAACGGCCAAAACATAAGAAGCTCTTGACGTCCTTGATATTCAAACGTATGATTGAATCACACGTATGACCCATCGCGCGCTAGACACTAAAACGCGTATTCTCGATGCCGCCGAGAAGCTCTTCGCAGATAAAGGTTTCGACACCACGTCGTTGCGCGACATCACGACCGAAGCCGATGTCAATCTGGCGGCGGTAAACTACCACTTTCAATCCAAAGACAGCCTGATTGATGCCGTCATCGCCCGGCGGGTGGAACCAATTAACCGAACGCGCTGCGAGATGCTGGCAGCCGCGGGGCCAAGTCCGACCCTGAAACAAATCCTGATGGCGTTTCTGTCTCCTCTGGTCAGCCTGGACGTCTCCTTAGTTGCACCCCTGATGGGCCGCGTTATGGCAACGCCGGACGTATGCCGTATTCAGCTTTTCAAGAAACATATGTTACCGGTTGCACAGCAATTCACCGCCGCTCTTGTAAAAGCCTTGCCCGATCTGAGCGAAACCGAGGTAATGTGGCGCCTGACTTTCACGGCTGGCGCGATGGCTCACGTTATGGCCCGATCGGCTCATATACAGGAAATGAGTGGCGGGAAATGCGACCCGGCAGACCGTCCGGCGGTTCTGGCGAGGCTGGTGAGTTTTGCCACCGCGGGATTTCGTGTGAAGGAGGGACTCTAGAATGCGCGCGCTCCTTATCTTCAATCTGGCCGCAATGGCACTGGCACAGAGCGATGTATCGGTGGAGGCGACGCTTCCATTGAGTCTGAAGCGGGCGGTGGAAATCGCGCTCGCGCCGGACGGAAGCCCGCGCGTGACACTCGCGCAGGAATCCATCAGGCAAGCCGAAACGCGCAAGCTCGAATCGCGCGCGGCGTTCCTGCCGGATTTGGAATCCTCCGTAAGCGACCAAAGAGAGACCGTAAACTTGAAGGCTTTCGGATTCAACTTCACATCGCCCCTCGTCCCCGGTTTCACCTTTCCGTCAATCGTCGGGCCGTTTTCGGTGTTCGACGCGCGTGCCACGGCGTCACAGACTATTTTCGATTTCAGCACTATCCGGAAATATCAGGAAGCGAAAGTCAACATCCAAGCCGCCAAATCCGATTTTGATGCGACCAAGAACCAGGTCACCGATCAGGTGGCCCGCGCTTATGTGACCACGCTACGCGCCCAGGCGGCGCTGGACACCGCACGCGCGAACGTCGAGCTGTCACAGGCGCTTCTTACTCTCGCCCAGCAACAGAAGGACGCGGGCACGGGAACCGGCCTGGATGTCACCCGCGCCGATGTTCAGCTCGCCAACGATAAGCAGCGGCTGGTGGCCGCGGCAAACGACCGCCGGCGCGCCGGCTTGAACCTGATGCGCGCCATGGGACTCCGGCTCGACGCAGGAATCCAGCTGACCGATAAGCTCGAATATCGGCCCGCCGACGTCGGCACGCTCGAGGACGCGCTGGCGGAAGCACGCAAGCTGCGCGCGGAATTGAAGGCTCAGAAGGATCGCGAGCAGTCCGCGCGATTAAGCTACAGCTCCGTCAAGGCGGAGCGTCTTCCCTCGCTCGGCGCTTCGGCAAATTACGGTTCCATCGGCGCCGGAATCGTGGGTGCGCAAGCCACGTATGACTACGGATTCTCGCTTCGCGTCCCGCTATACAACGGCGGACTACGCGAGGCCCGCCGCGCGGAAAGCCTTTCGCAATACCGCCAGGAACAGACTCGCACGCACGACCTCGAACAGCAGGTAGAACTCGACGTTCGGCTTGCCTTCGACAGCATTAGTTCGGCCGCCACGGAAGTGACGGCGGCGCACGAAGGTCAGGATCTTTCCGAAAGAGAGTTAGCTCAGGCCAAACGGCGCTATCAGGCGGGTGTCGCCAACTCGCTGGAGGTCACTGACGCCCAGACACGGCTCGATCGCGCTCGCGATAATCTGATTAACGCGCTGTATGACTATAACGTGGCTCGCATCGACCTGGCGACCGCCACGGGTAAAATCCAGGAGTACGTGAACCAATGAAGAAAAGAATCCCCATAATTTTGCTCCTTATCGCCATCGGTGTGGGGGCGTGGTGGTATTGGCGTTTGCACAACGCCAAAGACGGTGATCGACTTTTCGTCTCCGGCAATATCGAGCTGACGCAGGTCGATATCTCGTTCAAAATGGCCGGGCGCATGATCGACCGAAAGGTCACCGAAGGCGATTGGGTAAAGAGCGGCGATCTGATCGCAACGCTGGATCCGGTCATCTATCGGCAACAAAAAGTGCGTGATCAGGCGACCGTCTCGAGCGCGATCTCCAACTATCAGCAGCTCGAGACCGCGATCGCCTATCAGAAGGCGACGCTGGAAAGCGACATTGCCGCGCGCAACGCCGAGCTCAATCAGTCAACAGCGAAGCTCGAAGTGCTGCTCAACGGAAGCCGGAAGCAGGATATTCAACAGGCGGAAGCCGCGCTAGCCGACGCCAAGGCGCAGCTTGAATTCGCTCGCCTGGATTGGGATCGCGCGCAGGCGCTTTTCAAGAACGAAGACATCTCGAAGCAGCAGTACGATCAGGCGCGCACCAAATACGATAGCGCGCAAGCCCTGGTCCGGCAAGCCGAAGAGAAGCTTTCACTCGTCAAAGAGGGGCCGCGCCAAGAAGATATCGCCGCCGCCCGAGCCGACGTCGCACGCGCGAAGGCCGCCGTCGCCACCGCCGAAGCGAATCGTCTGGAGCTGAAGCGCAAGCAGGAACAACTGGTGGCGGGCCGGGACGACATCGATCGATCCCGCGCGCAAGTGGGTATTTCCGAGGCTCAACTCTCCGATACCGAAGTCAGTTCGCCCATCAATGGAGTTGTGCTGGTGAAATCGGCCGAGCCGGGCGAGGTTCTGGCTGCCGGAACGACGGTGGTCAGCATCGGCGACCTGGAGCATCCCTGGCTGCGCGCCTACATCAACGAGACCGACCTCGGCCGCGTGAAGCTCGGACAAAAGGTGAAACTGAGCACCGATTCGTTCCCCGGAAAGGTGTACTGGGGCAAGGTCAGCTACATCGCATCCGAGGCGGAGTTCACGCCCAAGCAGATCCAGACCAAGGAAGAACGTGTGAAGCTGGTCTACCGGATCAAGATCGACGTTGACAATTCAAGCCACGAACTGAAGAACAACATGCCGGTCGACGCTGAAATCATCTTATGAGCATCGTGATCCATGCCGAAAATCTCACGCGCCGTTTTGGCGAGCTGACTGCGGTGGATCACCTGAATCTGGATGTCGCGACCGGGGAGATTTTCGCTCTGGTGGGACCCGACGGCGCCGGCAAGACGACCACGATGCGTCTTCTGTGCGGTCTGATGGACCCGACTGAGGGTAAAGTGGTGGTCGCCGGGCACGACGTGACGCGCGAGCTGGATCAGATGAAGGATCAGATCGGCTACATGGCGCAACGCTTCGGCCTGTACACGGATCTGACGGTCCAGGAGAACATGGACTTTTACTCGGATCTGTTCGGCATCACCAAGCGCGAGCGCGACGAAATGGGTACACGGCTGCTGCAGATGACGCGCATGGAGCCGTTTCGCAAACGCCCGGCAGGAAAGCTTTCAGGCGGGATGAAGCAGAAGCTCGCCTTGATGTGCACGCTACTGCACAAGCCGCGCGTCTTGTTTCTGGATGAGCCGACCAACGGCGTCGATCCGGTCTCGCGGCGCGATTTCTGGGCGATTCTATACCAACTGGTGCGTGGCGGGCTCGCCGTGTTCGTCACCACGGCTTATCTCGATGAAGCCGAACGCGCCAATCGCGTGGGCTTTCTGTATCAGGGAAAAATGATCCGCTGCGATACGCCCGCGGCGCTGAAGCGCGGCATCGCCGAAACGGTGTATCAGCTCACTTCGGACGACCATCGCAAGACCATGGCGATTCTCGAAGGGCAGCCCGGTGTTTTGGCCGTGCAGCCCGCGGGCGCCGATCTGCACCTGTTTGTCGATCCCAAAGTCACGTCACCTGATCGCCTCGCGCAGGTGACTCCATTCAGCTTTCGCCCGATTGTTCCGTCGCTCGAAGACGTGTTCATCGCGCTTTCGCGGAAAGAGGGTGCGCGAAGTGCCGCCTAACCAGTCCGGCCCGGCTGTTCATATTGACAAGCTGGTGAAGCGCTTTGGCGATTTCGTAGCGGTCGACAATGTCTCAATCGATGTCGCGCAAGGTGAGATTTTCGGCTTTCTGGGGCCGAACGGCGCGGGCAAATCGACCACCATTCGCATCCTTTGCGGGCTGCTTGCTCCGACCTCCGGGAAGGCCACCGTGGGAGGATACGATGTCGCGACGCAACCCGAAGAGATCAAAAAGAGGATCGGCTACATGTCGCAGAAATTTTCGCTCTACGACGATCTGAAGGTGGAGGAAAATATCGAGTTTTTCGGCGGCGTCTACGGCGTCCCGCCGGAAAAACTGACCGCGCGCCGCGACTACGTCCTCAAAATGGCCGGTCTGGAGGACAAGCGGGAGACGATGACACGCCTGCTCTCGGGCGGATGGAAGCAGCGGCTCGCGCTCGGCTGCGCGATCTTGCATGATCCGCCCATTCTATTTCTGGATGAGCCAACCAGCGGCGTGGACCCGATTGCACGCCGCAACTTCTGGCATCTGATCTACGAGCTTTCCTCCGAGGGCCACACGGTTTTCGTAACCACGCACTACATGGACGAAGCCGAATACTGCCATCGCGTAGCGCTGATGTATGGCGGGCGCGTCATCGCACTCGGTTCGCCCGGGGAGCTGAAAACCTCGCTGGGGACAGGTCATTTGTTGAATCTCGAATCCTCGGATCTGCTCCAAAGTATGACGGTGCTGGAGGGCATGCCGGGGATTCTGGACGTGGCCGTGTTTGGCGGCGGCCTGCACTTAAAAGTAGAGAATCCCGAAACGGCGATTCCGCAAATCCGGCGGGAATTGGAGCGCGCGGGCATTTCTGTGGTGACCCTCGAGCCCATCCTGCCGAGCATGGAGGACGTTTTCGTCAGCCTGATCGAAAAAGAGGAAAAAGACAAGGAGGGAAAAGCCGCATGAGTTTCCGCCGCACCCGCGCCATTGCGCGCAAGGAAATGCTGCACATTCTGCGCGATTCCCGCAGTCTGTTCGCCGCGTTGCTCCAGCCGCTGGTTATGCTGCTGATTTTCGGATGGGCGCTGAGCCTGGATGTCGATCGAATCCCGACCTTCGTCTATGACCTCGATCACTCGCCCCAAAGCCGCGACCTGGTCAAGGACTTCCGGGGTTCGCGCTATTTTCAAGTGGTCGAAGAAGTAAACGGCTACCGTCCTATTGAGCAGGCCATCAACGGGCGCAAGTGCCTGCTTGGTGTCGTGATTCCAGAGCACTTCGCAAAGGACATTGCGCTGAAGCAGCCCGCGCAAGTACAGCTTCTGATCGACGGCAGCGACTCGAACACGGCGGCGATCGCCCAAGGCTACGCCGAAGGCCTCGTGCTGATGTACTCGCAGCGCCTGCAGGCGCCCATTCAGACCGCGGCGGGAAACGTTCCGGCCAACGTCGTTCCCGACGTCCGCGTGTGGTACAACCCCGATCTGCTCTCGGGAAACTTTATCGTTCCAGGACTGATCGTCGTCATAGTGATGATCATCGCGGCCAATCTCGGCTCGCTGACCATAGCGCGGGAATGGGAGAACGGCACCATGGAACAATTGTTATCGACGCCCGCCCGGCCCAGCGAGATCGCGCTCGGGAAATTGTCCGCTTATTTTGTGGTCGGAGCGGCTGACATGATTATTGCGCTGGTCATCGGCGTTTTCGTTTTCGACGTGCCGATGAAGGGCAGCTTGTTGTTGCTGCTCACTGCGAGCGCGATCTTTCTGTTCGGCGCGCTGGGACTCGGCATCATGGTCTCGGCGATGTTCCGAACCCAGCTCATGGCGTACCAGATGGGAACGCTGGTCTCTTTCCTTCCGGCGTTTCTGCTGTCGGGATTCATCTATCCCATCGGCAGTATGCCGCGCGTGATCCAGGTGATTTCGCTCATAGTGCCGGCGCGCTACTTCATGGAAGTCTCACGCGGGATTTTTCTGAAAGGCATCGGGATACAGCTGCTGTGGTTCAATCTCCTACTGCTGATCGCCTATGCGGTGGTCGTCTTTTATTTTGCGACACGCAAGTTGCGGCAGAAGGTGGCGTGATGAGACAAAGACTGCGCAGGATCATTCGGAAAGAGTTCATTCAGGCTCTGCGCGACCCGCGTATGCGCTCCATATTGTTTTTGCCGCCGCTCATCCAGTTGCTGATCTTCGGCTACGCCGCAAGCCTGGACGTAGACAACGCCAAGATCGCCTGGATGGATCAGGACCACACGCCGGAAAGCCGCGAGCTTCTCTCGGAGTTCGAAGGGTCGGGACGATTTATTCTCGCCGGCATGCCGAACGATGAACGCACGATGCAGCGAATGATGGATCGCGGGCAAGTGGACGCCGTGGTTCGAATACTGCCCGGATTCGCCCGCGATGTCGAGCGCGGCCGGAGCAGCAGCGTGCAGGTACTGCTCGACGGAACCAACTCCAACACGGCCTCCATCATCTCCGGATACGCCAGCCAGGCGATCGCACGCTATTCGAACGAAGCCCTGCAGCATCGACAGAAGGCCATGCTGGTAGGAGTCACCGAGGATGCCGGGGGGCCGGTACAACAACCAGTCCCGCAGATCACGCCGCGCACCCGCGTGTGGTTCAATCCCGATCTGCGCAGCCGGAACTATTTCATCCCCGGCGTGATCGTGAACATCATCACGATAGTGACGCTGTCGCTGACCGCGATGGCCATCGTGCGCGAAAAAGAGATTGGCACCATGGAGCAGTTAATGGTCACGCCCATTCGTCCCATGGAATTGATCATCGGCAAGACGCTGCCGTTCGTCGCCGTGGGCATCTGGGACATGCTGCTGGTTATGAGCGCGGCGCTTCTGATATTCCACGTGCCGTTCCGAGGAAATTTCTGGCTGCTGTTCGGGTCGACGCTGTTGTTCCTTCTGACCACGCTCGGCGCCGGTCTGTACATTTCCACCGTTTCGAAAACACAAACCCAGGCGATGATGGCCACCGGCTTGTTCTTCCAGCCATTCTTCATGCTGAGTGGATTTACGTTTCCGATCCGCAACATGCCGATGCTCGCGCAATGGCTGACCTTCTTTAATCCAGTGCGGTATTTCATGGAGATCGTGCGCGGAGTCTTTTTGCAGGGCGCCGGTGTCGAATCGCTCTGGCCCCAGATGGTGGCGCTCGCGGTTTTCGGAGTGACCATCCTGTGGCTCAGCGTGCAGAGGTTCCACAAGCAGCTCGAATAATTCGCGCTATGCCCCTTGTGTCGGACGACGGCAGGGTGTATACCAGATCTGTCCGGTTTGATCGAGTACAAAAGGAGCCAACACATGCCTACAGTTTCTGGTTCGTTTTCGTGCAATGTAAACGTGCAAACGGCCATTGCTCTGTCTGACCAATCCAATCACGACTTGGGACTAGCTGAGATCAGTGGCATCCAGAAATCTTCGGACGAGAACTTCAACAACGCCTCAATGACGTACTGGGGCATTACTGACCTGGTCGAGGGCCGGGGCACCCAGCGCGGTTATTTTGCAAATGTCCATGGTCACGAAGGCGACCGTGATTGGGGAACATTCGAGGGCAAAGTCGCAACGAAAAATAACGAGGTGACGGTCGAAGGCACTTTTCAATTCACTGGTGGCAGCGGAAAGTTCAAGGGCATCACCGGCAACGGTACTTTCCAAACCAAGATGACCTCACCGAGGACTTTGGAGGGTTCCTGGCAAGGCGTGTATACGCTGGCCACTGCGAAGGCACACGCTCATTAAAACCATTACTTGCTGATTTTGGTTCTAGACCGCGACGAAGGTGAGTTGGGCTGCGTCTTCTTCGCTGGCGCCTTGCTCGAAAGCATCTCCCGGTTCAATTTCTTCAATCGGTCGAACTCACCAATCCACTGCTCCAGCGTCAAGCTGCTCACCTTCGGCACATTGACGGTCCGATCAAGCCAGTTGTTTGCGTCGCCCTTCCAAAAGTAGAAGTACCCGTCGCCCTTGTCCAGGTGAACATCGTATCCCAGCCGTCGCAATTCGTCATTGATCGTTTTGAGCGTAAGGCGCATAGACGAAGGTAACATTCGGGCGGCTTATCACGAAACCTTCATCCGTACGTGGCGCCGCACTCGAAACCTTCTATGGCTGGACGTATAATCGATTGCGGGCCAGGATGGTGCTGATTCAAGGAGGATCGCATGCTAAATCGACGAAGTTTTCTGGTGCTTGGAGCTGCCGCGCCTTCCATTGTGGCGGCGCCGACCATGGGCGCGGTGAAGACCCGCCGGGTAGGAAGAGTTGAAATCGCTTTCAAGTCGCCACCAGGCTCGAAACCGAATGGTTTACAGGCTACCAAGAACGGCTTATGGATGATCGATCAGGGCGAGGGCAACCGGGCTTACCTGGTCAGTTACGAAGACGGCAAGGTGCTGCGCTCTTTCGCAACCGAGACCGATCGCTCGAGCGGCATCACCTTCGATGACGGCACGCTATGGATTGGTTCCACCTACAGCCGCGAAATCGTTCGCTGCGACGCGATGACCGGCACGACGCTGGAGAGGCATTTCACGCCTGGAGCCGGAGTGATTTACCAGATGGCGGGAGATCCGCCAGCACGCAGCAGCCCCCTCGCGCCGAAGCGGCAGGCGGCGCAACCAAAGAAGGCGGAGCAAAAAGCGGACCCCAGCAAAGTTGGAGGATTCCAGGCCGGGCAGTTGCTCGGCAGCCGCGCACTGGGAACCGGCGCTCACGGCCAGGAGGTGCGGGACGGCAAGCTCTGGATGGCCGTGCCTCCGGCGCGGATGGTCTTCTGCCTGGATCCGAAAACGTGGGTCATCCAGAAGCGGTTCGACACGGCCGGCAATCGGCCGCACGGAATCGGCTGGGAGGGCAAGTACCTCTGGGTCACCGACTCCAATTGGAACGCATTCTTCAAGCACGATCCGGAGACTGGTGAGATTGTCGAGAAGATTCAACTGGCCGATTCCGATCCGTTGCCTCACGGCATGAGCATTTGGCAAGGAACGCTGTGGTACTGCGACGACGTTGGCGTCGTCTGCCGGTTGAAGATGTAAGAGCCGGCCGTTATACGCCGCGGAAACCCGTGCCTTCGGTACAGGCTTCGGTACCGGCCGGCCGGAGACACGGCCCTGGACGCCGGGCTGGGACAAATGATATTTTTGTTCCCACTATGCCAAAGCATCTGTTCTTGCTTCTTCTCTTCTGCGGCTGTTCTCTACTTGCCTTCAATGTCAAAGGCGATATTACTCAACTCAACAGTTCTATCGAGTCTGCGATAAGCACGCGCGACATTGCTGCCATAGCCCCACTGCTCACGGATGACTTTCAGTTCATTTTGCGTAGGGGAAACCTCATCGACAAGAAAGGTTATCTTGATTCCCTTAAAGCGGGGGGTATGCTCGCGGATGTTCACGGGGAAATTACCAAAATGCGTGTGTACGGCGATACGGTGGTATTAACGGTGAAGTCATCATCACCGACCGCCAAGGAGGAGTGGTACACGACTCGGTTGTTTGTCAGACAAGCTGGCGCATGGAAAATGGCTCTGCAGCAGGCTACACTCGTTTCCCGCTGAGAATTGTCCTCTTAAGCCAGCAAAGCGCGTTTAGTTTCGGTTGATGAAGTGTTCAAACCGCTAAAATTCCAGTAGGCTCGACCGTTTCGCGGCGCGTCAGCGAGCATCTTCGCGGTCCATTTCTGCAAGTGTTCTGCAAATTGGGCGGATAATCGCAAAATGAATCCGCATTCTGGCTGAAACATTTCGCTCGCCGTCGGAGTCAAACCGCCAAGGCTTGCATCGTGTCGCAGGCTCTGGAGGAAGTGATGTTCAGGTATATCCTTTCCCTCACATTCGCAGTGGGTTTCGCATCCGCCGCGACGATCAGCACGAGTGCTGAGTGCGATGGAGTGACCACCGTCGGTACGGATTTGCCAATTTTGCAACGACGGAAGAATGGAGGCACGCGCCGCCATTGGAGCGCCGTTGATTGCATCCCGAGCGGATAGTTTCGGCGTATCTGTACACGCAGGTGTAGTCGGATTTCCACCAGGTTTCGCGTCGGCAACCGCAAACTTCGCCGACGACTATGTGTTTACGGTGAGCGGCGGAAGCGGGAACGGGTTCTTCTTTCCCTTGTTTGTTCTTGACCACAACGGAGGAACAGCAGGAATTAGCTTTGCAGGTATCGGCGGACCTCCTTGTCTCCCTGATATCGTTTCCTGTTCGAAACCCTTCACCTTCGGCGTGCCGCAAATAGTTGCCATTAGTGGGGCTGGACAAGCATTTGGCGTTTCGACTAGGGTGGGGGATGCTGCCGCACGCCTCGACCAGATTCTGTTCTTCGACCCCTCCGGGAACGAGCTATCCAACGTCGCCTTCACGCTCGTCAGCGCGGACCTGCCGGAGCCTTCCGCCTTGTCCTTGCTCAGTATCGGGTTGATCTTCCTCGCCGTGCGGATTCGTGGAGTCCGATTTCGTGACACTTCCACCGACGCGATCTGCGATGATGCCATCGCTTCCGCAGCAGCCGATCAACGTTTGCATGCAGTTATAATCTTCACGAACAATTCACTTGAATTCGCAGGGGACCGCTGGCACAATAAAGGCTCAACGAATTCCAAATCCTATGCAGCGGTATCGCATCAACATGCCGCTCGTCGCGATCCGTCTTTCTCCATCGTCCGATAGGGAGATAACCGGTGTGATGAGTTCCCTACCGTGTGGCGCGATCGTCGAATCCAGCGGCCCATCCGATCTCGGCACGGGCATGATCGAAGTCGCGTGGGAGCATCAACATTTCGTCGTCTTCGAGCGCGATCTCAAGGTTCGAGGAAGTTTGGTACGGACGGAAGCGGTCGGCGACTGAACTCCTAAGGATTCGGGTCTTAGATCGGCTGGCGGGGCAAGTACTCTGGGTCACCGAGTCGGCCGTATCCGCCCTGGAAACACGTTGCGCTGCGGGAAGAGGTATGCTAGGCATCAGAGCTTTCAGAGCTGGCGTAGGCTGCCAGGGCAGTCACGCTGAATCGGCTTGAACGCAGGAAGGAAAAGAGCATGAGCACCAAAGGAAGATCACGACGATCATTTCTTGTTAATTCCATGGCGGGTCTGAATGCGGCGTGGATCACGGCCAACTATACAGGCATCCTGGCCGCTCAAGAACACGTGCGACAGGCAACCCAAGCGGGTGGGGTACCAAAGCTCGCTTTCTTAACCGAAACGCAGGCCGCGGAGATCGAGGCCATGACGGCCCAGATCATCCCCACCGACGAAACCCCCGGTGCACGCGAGGCTCACTGCGTATACTTCATCGACCGGGCCCTGTCCACTTTCGCACAGAAAAGCCAGCCCGCCTACATTCAAGGCTTGCAGGATCTTCAGGCGAAAACGCAGCAGCTCTACCCGGACGCCGGCAAATTCTCTGCGCTCACTTCCGAGCAGCAGATCAAGACCCTCACCGAGATCGAGAAAACGCCGTTCTTCAACATGGTCCGCACGTACACGATCCTCGGATTCCTATCTCGCCCTCTGCACGGAGGCAACTACGACAAAATTGGCTGGAAGCTTATCGGCTACGACGATTCACTGAACCATAAGCCGCCGTTCGGTTACTACGACGCGCAGGCCCAATCCCAGAAAGGGTGAAGGAGAAACAGCTATGAAACAATATCCGACATCAACTGAGGTCGACTTCATTGTCATCGGTTCGGGAGCCGCCGGGGGCATCATGGCAAAGCAGCTGTCTACGGCCGGCTTTTCTGTGGTGGTTCTGGAGCAGGGTGGTTGGGGAAAGTACGGCCGCGAGCACGAATACAACAAGGACGAGTGGCTGAATCGCAACCTGAGCGACGACGATCGGCTAATGAGCGACCCGTCGCGGCAGCGCAATACATTCCGCAAGAACGACCAGGCCAAAACCGTTCCAGGTTCGCATAGCTACGGCTGCGTGGTGGGCGGCGGCACGGTCACCTACGGTGGCAGCAGCTGGCGCCATCTGCCGTATGAGTTCAACGAAGCCTCCTACGATCCGACCATCCCTTCCGGCACCGGCATGGCGGACTGGCCGATCACCTACGAAGAGCTGGAACCTTATTACAGCCAGGCCGAATGGGAAATGGGCATATCTGGCATGCGCATTAATTCGCCGTTCATCGCGCCGATGACGAAAGACTATCCGGTGCCACCGGTGCCGCTCAAGAGCTCGGGTGCGCTGCTCAACAGCGCGGCGGCCAAACTGGGATTGACCTCCGTTCGCGGGCCGCTCGCGATCATTTCGCAACCCTATATGGGGCGTGAGGCCTGCGTCAACTGCGGAATTTGTTCGGGCTACGGCTGTCAGGTGCGCGCGCGATCCAGCTCAGCGGTTACGATGCTGCCGCTGGCCGAGAAGACCGGCCGGTGCGAAATTCGAGTGAAGAGCTATGTGCGCGAGATCTCCGTGGACAATAGTGGCCGCGTGACCGGCGTCATCTATTTCGATGCCCAAAAACGCGAGGTGCGTCAAAAGGCGAAGGCGGTGATTCTCTCCGCCAACGCCGGCGAGTCGGCCCGCCTGCTGCTGATGTCGAAGTCGGCGCGTTTTCCGAACGGGCTGGCGAACTCGAGCGGAGTCGTCGGAAAGTATGTGATGTTCGGAAATGGGGCCGGCGCCAGCGGGCTCTTCGAGCATCCACTGAACGAGTACAAGGGCGTCATTTCCGGCGCCGCTATCGTAGACTATGTGCCTTCAGATCCGAAGCGCGGCTTCTACGGCGGCGGGCGGATGACGGCCCGTGGTTATCTCACGCCCTTCGAGCTTGGCCTGGGTGGATTGTCGCCGGATGCCCCGCGCTGGGGTGCCGGATACAAGAAGGCGCTCCAAGAGGAAGCAAACCACCGAATGACGATCAGTTGCTTCGTCACGCAGATGCCGCTTGAGACGAATCGCGTCGATCTGGATCCCGACGTCAAGGACGATTGGGGTCTGCCGGCTATGCGTATCACCTGCACGTCCCATCCCGACGACAAAAAGAACATGGAGTTCTTCCGCCAGAAGTCGATCGAGGTTCTGGAGGCTGCCGGAGCGAAGAAGATCTGGGCACCTCCGGTCGGCGACAGCCGGGGTGGCGCACACAACCGCGGCACCTGCCGGATGGGGAACGATCCCAAGACGTCGGTAGTCGACAAGTTTCATAAGGCCCACGATGTGCCCAACCTGTTCATCGTGGACGGCAGCAGTTTTGTCACCGGCGGCCGCAATCACCCCACGATGACGATCCAGGCGCTCGCGTTCCGTGCGTCCGAACATATTATTAAGAGCGCCAAGAAAGGCACGCTCAGAACGAGCTTGTAGGGCAGGACTTCTCCACAGGTCGGAGACCTGTGCCACATGAGGCACTACGCTTCGTGTAGCTTAATTACACTGCGGTCGATATCCTTGACAGTCGGTCGACCGCAATGGGCCATATCGCGCGCGACTTCGGTCTGCAGCATCTCTAGCACTTGCTGAGCGCCCTCGGGGCCATAAGCCGCCAGACCCCACACCACCGGCCGGCCCAGCATCACGGCAGTCGCTCCGTACGCGAGCGCCTTGAAGATATCCGAACCGCGGCGGAAGCTCCCATCGATCAGAATCGGCGCCCTTCCACCCACCGCGTCCAGGATGGACGGCAGCATCTCCATTGACGACGCCATTCCGGGAGTCAACAATCCGCCGTAATTCGATACCACAATGCCGTCGATGCCCTGCTTCAGCGCTGCGCCCGCTTCCTGCGGCGTCATGATGCCTTTGATCAGCACGGGTACGCCGATCCCTTTGCGCATTTGGTCGATTTTGGTCCAGTTCACGACCGGCCGGGCCTTTGCATTGGGAAGCGGCGCGCCTACCGTGATGCAGATCGCCTTGCAACCGGCCTTCACCGCGCGATCCATCTTTGCCCGAACCGCCGACATATCCTCCTCCGGGAACACCTGATACCAAAGAGTGGTCTTCGATTCCGCAGCGATGTTCTCGACCGGCTGGCTCGATTCGCTACTGACCACCATCCACGATTTGGCGGCCGAAGCAGCACGCACCATTCCGGCTTCGCCATCCGGATGATAGTTCTGCAGGCGCGCCATCGGTCCCACTATGATGGGCGCGAACATCTTTTCGCCGAAGAGCGAAATCGTCAGATCGAGGTGCGTGGTGGGGACCATCATGCGCGGCCGGAACGTGATCCGATCGAAGAAAGAACGATCGCTGCCGGCGATGGCCACATAAACGTCGGGCGCTAGTTTGCGCTCGGCCATGTTTTCGAATTCGAGCACATTGACGAGATCCGCGCGTGGCGCGATACGTCCGGGGGGCTCGCCGATCAACTTGGGAGGGTTGTCCGCGACCAACGGAGAAGCCGCAACTAAAGATCCGAAACCGGCCAGAGCTTTGCGTCTTGTCACAAGGTTTTTCTTCATCGGAAATGAGTCCTCAATAGAGTGCGGTCAATGGAGGCCAGATCGGGAGTTCCAGTCTGCGCCATGGCCGCCACCAGTTCTGCTTGCAGGATTTCGAGAATCCGCTGAACGCCGGGTGGTCCGTAAGCCGCGAGACCCCACCGTATTACCCGGCCGAGACACACCGCCTTCGCTCCCAGCGCCAGCGCCTTTAGAATATCGGTGCCGCTGCGGATTCCGCTGTCAAACAACACTGGAACCCTCGCCGGAACGGCATCCACGATTTCTGTCAGGACTTCCAATGTGGCGGGATCATAATCGAGAGACCGGCCACCGTGATTGGAAACATAGACAGCGTCGAAACCATGCTCGACGAAAGCCTTCGCATCTTCGCCCGTCAGCACGCCTTTCACCGCTAGAGGCACCGTGAGCATTTTGCGGACTTGATCGGCATACTGCCAGTTGTACCAGAGTCTTCCCTGGGGCACGCGATAAGGATTGCTAGCTGCCGCAGTCGCCGCCCGCGCGCCGCCGGTTGCGCGTCTCCCTCCGCCGCCGAGCGGTCCGGCGTCCAAGTGCCGGTCATGCAAGGAGTGCTCATAATAAGACGCCTGTTGATCGACCGTCATTACGATCGCCTTGGCTCCGGCTGCGAGCGCCCTGTCGAGGAGCTCTTTGGTGCTATCCATATCTTCCTGCGGATAAAGCTGCCACCACACCGGACTCGCAGCGGCCGCCGCGATCTTATCAACCGGAAAAGACGCATTGGCGCTGATGATCATGGGCGTGTTGGCCGCCGAAGTTGCGCCCTGGTGTGTGCCCATCTCGCCATCACGATGAAGTGCGCCATGCGCCGCGCTAGGGGACACCATCATCGGGAAGTTCATCGGAGTGCCGATAACCTCAGTGGCTGTTTTGATTGAGCTGATGTCCACAACTCTACGGGGCACAAGTTCGACCCAGTCGAATGCTTCCCGATTCCGGCGCAACGTGAATTCGCCTTCTGAGCCGTAAGCCGTGTAAGTGTAGGTCTCGCGCGGTAACTTGGCAAACGCTACCGGTTCGAATTCAACAGCGGTTTTGAGTTCGTTCATTCCCGGAACACGGGAATGATCGCGAAACGGATCCTGTTGCGGCTTGAGCAGTGATGCGCCCGCCAGGCCGGCGCCCAATCCGCCAAGAACGCTCCGCCGCGTTGTGCTGGCCTTTTTCATCTGCTGGATACCTCCTGCCTGGTTACAATCTAAACTCCGGCCCTGGTTGTAAATATAGTCCAATGGTCGCATGCTCCGCAGCCAGCCAGTAGGGCAGGATCAGATCTCAACCACGTATGCTTGCGTCACGCCTGTCCGATCGCTGGCGAAGGCGACTTTGTCCTCCTCGAACGACCAGGAAGGATGCGGGTGAGTCCACTGCGGTCCATACACGGTGTCTGCGGCATTCTCCATCCAACTCAGCGCGTTCCGGGCCTGGGCGAAATCCTCGGCGAGCGCATAGCATGACCTGCGCCACTGTGTGCCCCGGTTGCTCGACTCGCTGAGGCAGACCTGGCGGCGTGCGCCGGTCGAAGCGTCGATGATCTGCAGACCTTCATCCGGGTGATTCGTATCGCACAGAACGCGCTTACCGGCACGGTCCGGCGCAATGTGCCACGCGTTGTACTGGACGATAGTCGAAATCTTACGTGTGGTCCACTCCATCCGGCATAACGCGCGCGGCCAGATAGTGAAAACCAGGTCGCCGGTCAGGCCTAGGAACGTTTCGTGCACGATGAACTCCTCGTTACTGTGTTGATGCAGGCATTCAAGACCGGTGCCATCGGTACGCACCCGGTGCATGCGCGGGGCGGGATCGCCTGAGAATTCGATCCACTCGGGTTCTAGTGGATGAAACTGAGGGTGGATCACCGTGCGCGGAAATGCGATTTCGCGCCAGCCCGAGCCGTCGTAGCGACCGACCACCAAGCCGCAGCATGCGCCCTGTTTGTAGGCCGCCGTAAGCCACTGACCGTCAGGGCTGATCGAGCATTCCCCCAATTCGGATCCTTGCCGATCGATGATGCACCGTTCCGCCAATGTGTGGCGCTCGATGGCCCACAGGCCTCCGCCCCGCGTAACGACGAGCGCATTTGCGCCAGGATGCAGCGCCGCGCTGAAGGGGTGGATCGGCGGGCCGGAAGTGAGCTGCCGGGTTTCACCGGATTCAAGCGAAACCTCAAACAACTGCGGCGAGCCGGTCCGGTAGGAAGTGAAGAACATCGCGCGTCCACCTGGAAGGAATGAGCTTTGCAGGAAGTAGGTAGGATGGTTGACCGCGGGTCCTTCGGTAACCTGCCATATCTGCGCGCCTGTGGCGCTATCGCGATAACCGGTCACACCCGCCCCAGGTACAGATCGCGGCCTTTGACCAGAGCTTCGATCTTGCGGTCTGCAACCGAGCGCTTGAGCATCCATAAACCGCAATCCGGATGAATCCAGGCGACACGCCCAGGACCCAGCATTCGTTCGGCGCAGTCCAGCCTGCGCGCGATCTCTTCGGCCGTTTCCACGTGATTCACTTTCACGTCCACCACGCCGATGCCCAAGCGAATGCGCGTGTCCACGTCCTTTAGCGCTTCGAGTTCCTGAGACGGCCGGTGCGCCATTTCAAGTACGAGATGATCCACGTGGAGCGCATTGAGAAAGTTGATGAGGGCGCGCCACTCGCCTTTTTGGACGGTCTGCCCACCATAGTTCCCGAAGCATAAATGAACCGCGCGCCGGCCGGCGAAGGAGTCCAGCACGAGATTGATAGCTCTCGCGGCCATCGGCCCATCAGCCGGATTCCCGGGGATATTCGCCTCGTCGATTTGCAAACAATCGCACGGAAGTCCCGCGACCTGGTCGGCCAACTGGCCCGCTATTGCCATTAGCAATTCCTCGAAGCCGCCATAATGACGATCCAGTAGCGTGCGGGCGAGCATATAGGGGCTAGTGACGGTGAACTTGAACGGTCCGGCGGCCACGCCAGCCGCCAGCTCGCAGTCGGCCAACAGGTTTAGCGAGCCCTCTCCTATCGGCCCCTCGACGACGCCCGCCGGTTTGCGTCGGAACTGCATCCAGTTCTGTTGTCCGAAGATTTCGTGATCGCTCCGCCCGGTCGCGCTCCGGATGCCGGCCATCGGCCGCAGGAAGTAATCGATCATGCCGTTCGTTTCAGGATGATTGACGTCGAAACGATACAACTCTCCATCGGTGGGTAGATCGATTCCAGCTTTCCGCTGAAGGGCGAATACGACGCTGGTCGCATCCAGGCGCGCCTGTTCGCTGGGCAGGGCTGCCAGCCAATCGGGGATCGGATACGAACCAACCGTGGTGGTAAGGATCGCGGGTTTAGACATGGCCAGTACCGCGCTTCACGCGGCCAATTGCCGCCAGAGGGCTGCGTAGTATTGCAAGAACCGCTCGGGTTCTTTGCTCTCTGTAACCTCTGCGAGAGTGTAGCGCCTGTATCCTGCATCGCGCAGCAGGTGGAAGAACTCCCGCCACGGGTAGGAGCTGTAGAGGTCATTAATGTGGGCGCTGCGCAGAAATGGCTGGAGCAAATCGAAACTCTGCTTCACTGAGCCATCCTGGACATCGGTTGGGTTGGAGTTCCAGCAAGCGCCAACGTTCTTGTGATCGGTGGCTGACAGGATTTCGGCTGCCGTCTTCGGTTGCTGGGTTCCTTTGCCGTGTACTTCCATCCAAATCTCGATGCCCTTCGATTGTCCGTATTCGCCAATCTCACCGAGCCCGGTAGCGATGTTCTTGATTGTGACCGCGTAGGGCACTCCTTCGGGTAGCCCGTTCGGCCGCACCTTGACTCCCATCGCGCCGGTATCGTGGGCCAGGTCGACAAACGATTTAGCGGTTTCGATCTGCCGCTTGCGTTCGGCGGCGTCGGGTGACTGGAATTCGCAAGTCGTACCGTAACTCAAAAGGCGCACCTTCGAGTGCTGGAATCGCTCGCGAACCCGCACGCGCTCGGCTGGTCCAATCGAAGGCTCCACGCCGTGCTTGTGTCCAGTGCGCAGCTCCACGGCGGCGATGCCCACTGTTTCCAGCGTGTGGATCAGAGTCTCGAGCGGCATGTCCTTGAGCAGATTGTAGGTGACGCAGCCGAGCTGAAACTGTGGAGCCGGCGACGGCGCGCCGGAGATCTGCCCGCCGCCGGTCAACGCGCCACCGGCAAGCGCTGCCGAGCCCGTGAGAAAAGATCGTCGATTCATAAATTCCTGATTCTTCTCATTATAAAGATTGATATCACATGCTCGGACGCCGCGCCGGCCAGCAGGAAAGTGCAAGGCGCCCCATGCGAGAGGGCTCTTCCACCCATCCAAATTCGATGCCGCCGCATTTCGTCTCCAAAGTGGCCGGCTCGATTTGAAAGGGACCAGGCCGACCTCGAGGTGATTCGAAGCGGTTAGTTATAGCGCCGGCGCGGCATGAGCATCCGACACGCGACCCGTGCTGCGACGCCAAGACTGGTAGAGTCCGTGAATCATGAAGAATTGAGGGCTGTCCGACCAACGCTCATCACGAATGACGCGGGCAACAAACAGCGTGTGACTTCCCAGTTTACGAACGGCTTCAACCTCCATTTCGCGAACATGCAAGGCGAAGGCAGGCACGGGGATGCCGAGAGCGGCGGACCGTGTGACTGGAAACGAAAGTTCACCCCAGTTGACAGCTTCCTGGCGGTGGTTTTTTCCTAACTGGCGGGCCAAGGCAGCCTGGTCGAAGGGTATGCTGCTGAGCGCCACGCGGCCCGCACGCTCCACCTGCGGCGCCGCCCGCCGCCGGCTGTTCAGGGCAAATCCGAAATAGCCGTTGCCGAGGGGCCCCATAAGGTTCATGGGGAAGATGTTTCCGCCGTCACCCCACGCCACGCTTACCAGGACAACGGGACGCGGACAACTGAACAATACGGTCATGGCATTGGCAGCGCGCGGCGTCATCTCAACATCGGTCTCTTTCTTGTTTCGAGCCCGCAGCTTATTGTTTCGAGCCCGCAGCCAGGCTTGAAACAGATGGTAACCGAAGAGCCGCAGCCTGGGTTGACAGTAGTTTTCGCTACTTCTGACTTCGAAGAGATGAAGGTCCCCGCCGCCGGTTCGGACGACGGCTGAGCTCTGAAGTACTAGCTGGCCGAGCAAGGTGCGGTTTCCGCCTCGTTCGTGGAACTTCAGCCGCATACGCGTACGCGGCTCGATTCGCTGCCCGCCGTCCAATCCCACGGCGACCGTGGAAGGCGCGGCACAAGCAATCACATGGCTATCCGTTACGTTAAGGCCAGTGCCCAATCCGTGCAACCATACTTCCACTTCGGATTGGGGATCGGTCATTGCAACGCTGCACTGCTGCGGCAGGTCAGTATTGCCCAGGAGAATTCGCCTCACGGTCTTGCGCGCCAGCCTCAACATTAAGGCACCTTGGAGCAGGGCGAGTTTGTTTCCGTGCGCGAAAACTCAAGGAGCATGCAATCGCCCAGGTTTCGAAACAGAGGGCGGCGATCGATCCAGTCATCGATTCGCGCCAGCAGCTTAGTAACTTTGGGAAAGCGGCGTGCCCAGGGCTCCATGTAAGAAGGTGGCACCGCGATGCCGACTCCGCGCGAGCCTCGCAAGTCGAAGTACGGCGCAAAGATCCGAGCCATTTCCCGCACCGAAGGACGCTGAATCTTCAGGTCGCCTGCGTCGGAGAGCCCACCGTTGTCCAACGCTCGCGCAAAAGCTTTCGCCGGTTTTCCATGAGCGAGAAACCAGACGATCTCCCAGGGGACGAAATGGCCGATCACGCATGTCAACAGTGGGGCGCCAGGCTTCAACAGGCGGGCCAAGTTTCGCGCAACGGCGGACAGATCCTCGACACAATTCAAGCCAGAAAAGTTGGAGAACGCGCCATCAAAGGGCGATTCTAATTCCAGCCTGTGGAGAGCCTCAGTAGGAAGAACACGGAAATCGAGCAGGGCTGCACAGCCCGACTCAACTGCCTCTTGACGGGCGATCTGGATCATACGGGGAGAGATATCGCAGGCGAGAACTTGTATTCCTCGAGCGGCGAGGTGGATTGCGTCTATGCCGGTGCCGCAGTTCAACTCGAGAACGCGCTGGCCCGGGCGGAAGGCGCGCTCCAGATCGCGCCAGACGGAATGCCGACGGGTCTGGCCGATCAGGGTGCCGGTAAAATTCCGATCGTACTTGGTGGCGGCATCATCCCAGTAGGCAGCGCGTGCTTGTAACTGGTCGATCATTCTTGTCCCGACGCCCTGCGCCTCACGGCAACAAGTTTATTGTAAAGCCAGCAGACTTCAGGAATCTTGCGAGTTTGTAATATGCATGTAAAATCCGCTGCTATACCGCGGTGGTCACAAGAGATGGGACCGGTCTCGGAACGTCAGGTAGCAGTGGATCATTGGGTCGGATGCCCCACCCCCCGGGCTTCAGCCATACCTTCCGCTCTCCACTCCCATCGGTTTCCTTTCGGCGCCACGTATCCCACGCCCGGAAAGGCGAAATGAGAGGTCGATACCAAACACTTTTCCCGCGCAGCCTTCTCCAGCAGCTTGATCCTGGTATGTACCATCTCGCTCGGACGATGGTCTGTGGCGCCTATCGACTCCGGATATTCAAGATGCAAAGGATGAACAATTGCGTCGGCAACGAAAAGGAACCGGTCTTCGGCCGACGAAATCTCCAGCCCCATCTGGCCCGGCGAGTGCCCGAACGCCGCGATGGCCACTATGCCGGGGACGATCTGTGTGTCCGGATCCACGAGATCGAGCTGCCCTTGAATACCCGGCAGGTTCTTTTGAGCCGAAGCCAGCATACCCTTCTTAAAGCTTTCGTCGACCGGCAATTCCGCAAGGCTCGGGTTCGACATCCAAAAATCCCATTCCTTCCGAAACATTACGTAACGAGCGTTGGGAAAAGCAGGTTGGCCGGCTTGGTTCAGGGTTCCGCCAATATGGTCCGGATGTCCGTGTGAAAGAACGACCGTGTCGATCTGGTGAGGCTCAATCCCTTTGGCCCTAAGCAGCGATAGCAGTCTCCCTTGTGTTGGCTTCAAGCGATCCACTCCTATACCTGTATCTACCAACAGCCGCTCTCGTCCCGTATTAATGAAGAGGCAGGTATAGGGAAGTTCGATGTTTTGTGGGTCCTCGCCTCGCTGGAGCAGTTCTGGCTCATACCGCTCCTTAGCCAAGTTGGTCAGAAACATTCCAATCGGGTAAAGCGGAGCATCATCTTGGATGGCGATGCACGAAAAGCTTCCCACTTGAAAGCGAAAGGTCTCGAACTTCATTTTCATTCCCCCTCTCGGTGCGAATTACCTACCCGGCGAATGAGTCTTTGCAGGCGCGGCTCGCTATGCAACCTGTCGAGTCTAGTATCCGACGTGAGACAACGCGGCAGCCAAGTGCACCGGTCTTCGTATGCAGTTTCAAGGCACGTGAGCGCTTGATCGATCTCGCCCAGGCCGGTCAGAATCGCGGCGACGAATACCTGAGATACATACTTCCGGCGGCCCATCTGTTCCAGTTCACGTAGGATGTTTCGCGCTTCCTCGTGCTTCCCCCAAGCAGCGAGGGTCCCACCGAGAGCTGCCACCATAAGCGTGCTGTTGTTGGAAAGCACTCTGGCTTTTTGCAATGCCGCGGCAGCTTCGGCGAACTGCCCGTTGCCTTGATAAGCCATGCCTAGATAAAAATATCCCGGGAAAAAATTGGCATCCATTTCAACCGTTCTCGACCCATGCTCGATCGCTTTATCGTACTCACGCGCGAAGAGGTACGTCATCGTCATGAATGCATTCAGGCTCAAGGCGAGCGGATCTAATTCCAGCGCGCGCTTGGACTCAGTCACGGCCTCCTCAAAACGGCCGCTCATGGTGAGATTTTCGGCTAGCGCCTGCCGGGCCCTGGGGTATTTCGGATCGAGAGCGATGGCTTGGCGGAGTTCTTTCTCCCCGTTCTCCAGATCCCAGTCGAAGTAACTCGTGGTCGCTCCCAGCACTGTTCGCGCTTCGGAAAGTTGGGGATCGATCTCAAGCGCCGCGTGCGCCGCAGCCCTGGCCTTCGGACACGCATCCTTTGGAGCAAGGTGGCAATAGAACGCCAGGGGAACATACCCCTCAGCAAGGCCCGCATACGCCAATGCGTAGGTGGGGTCCAATTCGATAGCTTGGCGGAAATACTGAATGCTCTTGAAAAGACCTTCTTCAGTTCGCTTTGCCCAGTAGAACCGACCCTTCAAATAGAGATGGTAAGCTTCGACATTGTCTGTGTAGCGTTTGGCGAGCAGGTTCTCCTTTTCTCGCGTCAGCTTCAGCCGCAAGTTGTCCGAGATCTCCTTGGCGATCTCCTCCTCCGTCGCGAATATATCTTCCACCTTGCGCTTGTACTGCGCACCCCAGCGTTGCCAACCATTCTCAACATCTACCAGCTCCGCGCTGATTAGCAGCGTCTCGCCTCGTTGCAGGACCTTGCCGATCAGTACCGCACCGACGCCGAGCGCCTGGCCGATCTCCTGAGCCTCCTCGCTGCGACCCTTTAATCGGAAGACCGCGCTTCGAGACATCACCCGGAGCTGCGGCAACTGCGAAAGACTAAATATGATGTTCTCGGTAAGCCCGTCGCTGAGGTATTCCATTTGTGGATCGCCGCTGGTGTTCGCAAACGGCAGGACCGCCAGCGAATCGACGGCGCGATCAGGCTGTGGGGGCACTGCGACTATGGGAGCGCGCAGGGCGTCTTCAATTTCCATGCGCGCCTCTTCAATGTCTTGCAAACGGTGACGGGCGTCTTTCTGAAGACACCGTCGAAGCAGATCCCGCACTTTCGCCGGAGTCCTGCCGGGCAACGCCTGCCAGTCCGGCTCAGCCTTGAGCACGGAGGCAATCATTTCCGCGACACTCGCGCCGCGAAACGGCGAACGACCTTGGAGCAGTTCATACAACACACAGCCGAAGGCCCAGATGTCGGTACGCTGGTCCACCGGTTCGCTTCGTACCTGCTCCGGGCTCATGTAGGCAGGCGTCCCAAGTATTACTCCGGCTTGCGTCATCGCCGTTAAAGTCGTCGCTTCGGCGGCGCGGGCTTCAGTTTGCGATTCAGGTGCTATTTTCGCTAATCCAAAGTCCAAAACCTTGACCCTTCCCTCGGGCGTGACCTTAATATTTTCGGGCTTGATATCCCGGTGAATGATTCCCTTTTGATGTGCCGCTCCCAGCGCTTCCGCAATTTGGCTGCAAATTCGCAAAGCCTCCTCGACCGGGATAGCGCCGCCAACAACCCGCTCCGCCAGCGTCTGGCCGGGGACCAGTTCCATCACAAGTGCGCAATCCTCTAGGCCGTAAATGGCCGCGATGTTGGGGTGGTTGAGTGAGGCGAGCACCTGCGCCTCGCGCGCGAAGCGGGCCATGCGGTCCGCATCCTCGACTAAATTCTCCGGAATTACTTTGATAGCCACCTCGCGGTTGAGCTTCGTGTCGACCGCGCGATATACCTGCCCCATTCCCCCCTGTCCGAGCTTACCCGTGATGCGGTAATGCGCGATGGTTTGGGGGCTCATTTGCTTCCGGGATATGCATCGTATCATTTTCGGACGGCAAAATGGTCTACTTGCGGCCCGTTCCGTAAATCTCTAGGCCCTCTCCAGTCACCGCAAGCATCGGCCGCGACCGACCCGCCGCATGGAATAACGCAGCCTGCATACAGGTGCCGCCTTTGGGAAAAACCTGGGCGAGGGTAGAAGAAACATCGGCGTTACCAAACATCGGAACAGGACTGTTTCCTTTGAACGTCGTCTCCAGCCAAGCTTTTGACTAGCAACTGGCGGTGCACTAGAATGCACACACGGAACATTGTTTCTTGTGACCGGGCACACGTTTGGCCATTATCAAGTGTTGGAGAAGATCGGCGCCGGAGGAATGGGCGAGGTCTACCGGGCCCGCGATCTGCACCTGGAACGCGACGTGGCGCTGAAGATCTTGCCGGCCGGCCTTTTGGGAGACGAGGCGGCTCGAAAGCAGTTCCGGCAAGAGGCCCTGGTCCTTTCGAAACTCAATCACCCCAATATCGCTACAGTCTTCGATTTTGATAGCTGGGATGGTAGGGATTTCCTAGCCATGGAGTTGATACATGGCGTATCGCTGAGTGAGCGTGTGAAGACCGGGCCTCTGCCAGAGCAGGAAACTCTACGCTTGGGAACGCAACTCGCCGAGGGGCTGTCCGCGGCGCATGCTCAAGGCGTGATCCATCGCGACCTGAAGCCCGGGAATCTGATGATCATGCCCGACGGGCGACTGAAGATTCTCGACTTCGGGCTGGCGATTTTGACGCGGCCGGAAAGCGACCCGGACCTGACCCGTTCGATGGTGGAATCGGAGGTGGTCACCGGCACAATTCCTTACATGCCACCAGAACAACTGCGCGGCCAGCGTGGTGACGCACGCAGTGATATCTACGCCGCGGGTGCGGTGCTTTACGAAATGGCGACGGGCGAAATGCCCTTTCCACAGTCACAGAGCGCAGAGCTGATCGGCGCGATCCTGCATCAATCCCCTCGACCAGCTTCCACCCTGAATTCCGGCATCACGTCCGAACTGGAGACCGTCGTGATGAAATGCCTCGAAAAGGAGCCGTCGTCGCGGTACCAATCCGCCCGTGAACTCCTGGACGCACTCGAGGGGAAGTCCACGGGTATTGCGGCGCTCCGGCCCAGGTATTGGCGGATCGCGACGGCGATCGCAGCGACTGCGCTGGTCTTGACGGCGGGGCTGGCGATTGGCCTTAACCTTGGCCGCCTCCGCGACGCCGTTTTTGGAGCCGCCGCGAGGAAGGAAGAGATAAGTACACCGACCGCACCGATTCGGGTGCGGCGCTCCGTCGCGATACTGGGCTTCAAGAATCTTTCGGGCCGTTCGGATGAGGCTTGGCTTTCCACCGCTCTTTCGGAAATGTTGACGACCGAACTGGCCGCTGGAGAGCATCTGCGCACCATTCCCGGTGAGAGTATCGCGCAGATGAAGATCAACTTGTCCTTGTCTGACGCCGATAGCTACGGCAAAGAAACACTCTACAAGATTCGAGCGAATCTCCAAACTGACAGCGTTGTGCTGGGCTCCTTTATTCCTCTGAACAAGGGCGAAATCCGGCTGGATTTAAGGCTGCAAGATACCGTAACCGGCGAGACACTGGCCGCGGTTTCCGAGAGAGGAGGCGAAACACAGATCGACGATCTGATTACTCGCGCGGGCTCCACCCTTCGCCAGAAGTTAGGAGCAGGTGCGGTCTCCGAGAGCCAAGCCTCCGCCGTGAGAGCAACGCACGCATCGAACGCAGAAGCCTCGCGGCTCTATTCCGAGGGGCTAGTAAAGCTGCGCGCCTTTGACGCTTTAGCGGCTCGTGATCTTCTCGAGAAGGCTGTTGCCGCCGATCCCAAATATTCGGTCGCGCACCTAGCGCTGTCGACCGCCTGGTCAACTCTCGGGTATGACGAAAAAGCAAAGACCGAGGCCCAACGAGCGTTTGAGCTTTCCGGGGAACTCTCGCGCGAGGAGCGTCTTTTGGTAGAAGCGCGTTATCGCGTCACGACGGGCGAGCGCGATAGAGCGGTTGATATTTATCGGACGCTCTGGGGTTTCTTCCCGGACAATCTCGATTATGGCCTCCAGTTGGCTTCGGCGCAGACCGCCGCCGGGAAGGGCCGGGATGCACTCACCACGGTGGAAGCGATCCGAAAACTTTCACCGGCGGGCACAGACCCGCGGATTGACTTGGCAGAAGCCGGCGCCGCCTCTTCGCTTTCGGATTACAAACGAGAACAAGCGGCAGCCCAAAGAGCGGAGGCGATAGGTTCAGCGCAGGGCGCACGGCTGCTCGTTGCACGCGCACAGCTCTCAGAGGGAGCGGCGTTGCGTGCTCTTGGGGACTTGGTGCAAGCGACGGCGAGGTGCGAAAGTGCCAAGGGAGTGTTCGCGGCGGCTGGAGATCGGTGGGGAGTAGCGAGCGCGTTAAGCGATATCGCCTTTGTCTCGTCACAACGCGGAGAGCCCTCCAAAGCCGAAGAGATGAACCAACAAGCCCTCGCGATCCGGCGCAAGATTGGAGACAAACAAGGCGTGGCGCAGAGTCTGAATAGTCTTGCCATGATCCGATACAACCAGAGAGACGTTGCGGCAGCGAAGAAGTTTTTTGAGCAGTCGCTGTCGATCCGGCGCGAAATCGGCGATCGCAGGGGTGTTGCGACTGCGCTCAGCAATCTGGGCGCCGCGCTCTTCCTGCAGGGAAACCTCGCTGCGGCCAAGAAGATGTTCGAGGACTCACTAGCAATCCAGCGGGACGCCGGTGACAGGTCCGGCATCGCAATCGCGCTCAACAATATAGCTCAAGTCCTCGGCGCGCAGGCCGATCTTGCGGGCGCCAAACGAACGTACGAAGAGGCACTGGTCATTCGCCGGGAACTGGGGGAAAAAAGCGGTGTTGCGTCCACGGTTAGGAATCTGGGCGAAATACTCCAGAAGCAGGGAGACCTCTCCGAAGCAGAGAAGAAACTTGAGGAGGCGCTGACGATACGTACTGAAACCGGCGAGAGGACCCAGGCCGCATCGGTCCGTATTCCGCTGGCAGACGTGCTAGTCTACGCGGGTCAAGCCGCTCGCGCCGAGACTCTGGCACGAGCAGCCGTGGATGAGTTCCGCGCCGAAAAGGCAGCCACGCGAGAAGCGTTCGCCCTCAATGTGCTCGCCAAGTCACTCCTTGCGCAAATGAAGCTGGAAGAGGCGCGGAAGACAATCGACCTTGGGACGAATCTCGTGGCGAAGAGTGAGCTTCGTGAGGCACGGCTTGCGCTACGCACGACTGCCGCGCGCGTCCATGTTGCGTTAGGGGAAACTGCCTCAGCCACAAAGATGCTCGACGGGGTCCTCGCCGAGGCCACAAAATTCCGACTGGTTGAGCCCCAATTGGAGGCCCGCCTGGCGTTGGGTCAAATCGAAATGCAATCCGGTAAAGCCGCTGCCGGCCGTGCCCGCCTGACTACGGTTGAAAAAGAAGCTGCCGCGCAAGGCTTATTACTCATATCACGCAATGCCCACAGCGCTGCCAATAGCCAGTAGGGCTCGTCCAATTTCAACCACGATCATGTCGCCGAGACTGAAGTTGTGTCCAACTCCACTTGAGTGTACAATCGCTTGCTAGCTAGGATGGCGAAATGGAGATCCAGAGATGGACTTCGAACGCCGTGGCTGGAGATTCCTTTATGCTGCGCCGAGATTTGCTGAAGTTTATACCGCCAGTTGTCCTGATGCCCCAGTTAAGATCTGCGCCCCGGCTCAAGGTCACCGACATCCGGATCGTGAACCTCAAGAGCGTTCGCGAAACTGGAAAGATGGAAGCGGCGTGGAATCCAGGGACCGTCAGCATACACCGGATCGGCGGTGGCTCGGTCATTGAGATTCATACCGATCAGGGGCTTTCGGGCATCGGGCCGGCGATCGACAACGCTGCGCTCGCGTCGGCCAAAGCGCAGCTAATGGGTATGGACCCATTCAGTATTGAACAACTGGCCGGTCCGCTGCGCTATTACGTGGGGCAAAGCCCACGTACCGTTTCGAGTTTGGAAATTGCCCTCTGGGACCTCATTGGCAAAGCTGCGGGCCAGCCACTCTACAAAATCTGGGGTGCGGCCAAGGACCGGGTGCCGGCCTACGCCAGTATGATCCAGCTTTCTACTTCCGAAGAAAGGGTAGCCATGGCCGTCCAGCTGAAATCCGAGGGCTGGAAGGCGATCAAGCTTCGCGCGCATTACCAGACCCTGAAGGAGGACGTGCGGCTGGTGGAAGCCGTGCGCAAAGCGGTGGGCGGCGACATGGAGATCATGGTGGACGCCAACCAGGCGCAATCCTTCGGCACCTGGCAGCCGGGCGTGATGTGGGACTTCCGGCGCGCGCTTGAAACCGCCCGCGAACTCGAGCGATTAAACTGCTTCTGGTTAGAAGAACCACGGCTGCGCTACTCGTTCGATGAATTGGCTGAGCTGAACCGCCTGGTGGGCATCCCGATCGCCGGGGGAGAGAACAATCGCGGCGTGCACGAATACCGCTGGATGCTCGAACAGAATGTCTTCGACATCCTGCAGCCCGACATTATGGTAGCCGACGGTGTTACGGGCTTCCGCGAGATCGGGGCCCTGGCGAAAGCGCATAACAAGAGGGTGATTCCGCATCACGGGGGAGGTAATCTCGGCACCATCGCCCAGCTCCACGCCATCGCCTCCTGGCCGCACGCTCCGTGGATCGAGATTTTGCATGACCCGCCCGTCGCCGCGTATACCAATGGGTTCGCGACAATGGAGAACCCACCACTGGTGGATAAAGAAGGGTATCTGAACTTGCCACAGGGTCCTGGCTTGGGAGTGTCGATCAACAAAGATTTAATCGCTTCGTAGGCGCCCTTCGGGCGCAACGGAAATAGATAAACATGCCAAAGATCGTTCGCTTTCATGAGTTGGGTGGACCGGAGGTTTTGAAGATTGAAGAGGAGGCTTCAAAGCAGCCGGGCAAAGGCGAGGTGCGCTTACAGGTGCAGGCGGTAGGCTTGAACCGGGCGGAAGCGATGTTCTTCCGCGGTCAGTACGTCGAACAGCCGAAGCTGCCTGGTGGCATTGGCTATGAGGCGGCGGGCGTGGTGGAAGCGGTTGGCCCGGATGTGGACAAAAACTGGGTGGGCAAACAGGTCGCGATAATTCCATCCTTCTCCATGAACTCCTACGATATGCTGGGCGAAGAAGTAATTGCTCCGGCCGCGGCTCTGGGTGAGTATCCGGCGAAACTGTCAACAGTAGAAGGCGCAGCCATCTGGATGCAGTATCTGACGGCGTATGGGGCGTTGGTCGCAATTGCCCATCTGGCAAAAGGCGATTTTGTGGTGATCACGGCTGCGTCGAGCAGCGTGGGTATTGCCGCGACGGAGATGGCGAAAGCCGAGGGTGCAATTTCAATTGCAACAACGCGCAAGAGCAATAAGAAAGCTGAGCTGCTATCTCTGGGTGCGGACCACGTGATCGCTACCGAGGAAGAAGACGTCGTGGCGCGCGTGAAGGAGATCACCGGTGGCAAGGGCGCGAGAGTGATCTTTGATCCGGTTGCCGGGCCTTTTTTGGAAAAGCTTGCCGGGGCCGCCGCACCCGGCGGGATTGTCTTCGAGTACGGTCGGCTTTCGATGCAACCCACACCTTTTCCACTGTTAACGGCGCTTGGTAAGGGACTAAGCATTCGCGGCTATTCTTTGATGGAGATCACACGTAATCCCGAGAAACTCGTAGTGGCGAAGAAGTATGTCTTCGACCGGTTGGCAGATGGCCGGTTCCATCCGAAGATTGCAAAGATATTTCCGTTTGCGCAGACCGTACAGGCCTACAAGTATCTTGAGTCGAACGCGCAGCTGGGGAAAGTTGTGGTTACTGTTCCGTGATTCTCGACGCCATCCGGCGTCTGCGCGGACGGCCCCCTGGCCTCCCTCGATTCACACTAGAATAGATATTCCGGTTGGAAAGTCTTAGGAGGCTTCTATGAAACTGGTTCTGACGTCCTCATTGGCTCTGGCGATGCTGGCCGCCGCACCTGCGTTTGCCCAGCGCAAGGCAACCGTCGAAAATGTGCGCGAAATTGAATACTCGTCGGTGCCGAACTTTTTGAAACTTCCGTCCGGGGAGTATCTCGGCGAATCAGTCGCAGTGGCGACCAACTCCAAGGGTCATGTCTTTGTCTATCATCGCAGCGCCAATACGCGCCTGTTTGAATTCGACCAAACCGGCAAGTTCCTCAAGGAAATCGGCGCTGGCTATTACGGTTTCGAATTCGCCCACTCGGTGCGCGTCGATAAGGACGACAATATTTGGACCGTCGACGAGGGCACCAACATGATCACGAAGTTTAGCCCGGATGGAAAGGTGCTGATGGCGCTAGGCCGCAGACCTCCGGCAGTCGAGGATCCGCTGTCGTATCCGGTGGGCCCGAATGTCCCGGCGAAGAAGTATATTCTCTGCCGGCCGACGGACGTGGGCTGGGACCCACAGGGCAACATCTTCGTTTCCGATGGCTACTGCAACAACCGGGTCGTGAAATATGACAAGGACGGCCGCTTCCTGGCGCAGGTTGGTAGCGAAAAGGCAGGCAAAGCTCTGGGAGAATTCAATCTCCCGCACGGCTTACAAGTAGATGGACAAGGGAATGTGTGGGTCGCCGACCGCGGAAACAACCGCTACCAAGTGCTCGATAACAACCTAAAGCCCACTCGGGAGATTACCGATCTTGGCACCGCCTGGACCGTATGCGTTTCGTCGGGGTCCCACCAGTACGCGTTCATGTCGAACTCGAACCCGAACGGAAACATGCCGGGAACCTGGGACACCACCGGAGAAATCTACAAGGCGGAACTGGACGGGACCGTTCTCGGTAAGTTCGGCCACCCGGCCAAGCTGGCGCCCGGCTTCCAGGTGGTTCACATGATGGATTGCCGAAATCCGAACGAGATCATCGCTGGTGAAATCGAGTCCTGGCGAGTGCAGAAACTCATTCTCCAGCCAAGTTCGGCCAAGGCTGGGGGCAGCCGGTAAGGAAGCAGCCGGAACAAGGAGAACAACCATGAAACATTTGATGCAAGCACTTCTAGGTGCGGCGTTGATTGCCGGAGTTCAGGCCCACGCCCAGGGGCAAGCCCCGGAAATTCGGTTCGACTCGGCCGCTAACGCTCTACAGCTTCCCGCTGGGCTTTATCTCGGCGAAGTGGGCGGTGTGGCGACGAATTCGCACGGCGATATTTTCGTTTACACCCGGACCGGCCATCCCTTCATCTCGATTGGCACCGCGCGTCCGTTCGCTCATGGCGGCTCGCGGCTGTTCGAGTTCGATCCCAGCGGCAAGTTCATCCGTGAGATCGGCAAGGACTCCTACGGCTTCATGTTCGCCGCCCAAGTCCGCGTCGATCCAAACGACAACATCTGGGTGGTGGATCAGATGACCAGCATGGTGATCAAGTTCGATCCGCAAGGGCGCCTCCTCATGCTGCTCGGGCGAAAAGCTGAGAACGTTAACGTTCCCACTCGTCCGACGAAAGGCGACGGCGCGGGACGGCCGACTGACCTGTTCGAACGCCCGACGGATGTTGCTTGGGACGCGGCCGGTAATATATTCGTCGCTGACGGCCTTGGCAATGCGCGCATCGCAAAGTTCGATAAAGACGGCAAGTTCCTGAAGTCCTGGGGCAAGAAGGGAACCGCAACCGGGGAGTTTGCCAATGTCCGCAGCATCGCGGTAGACGCGCAAGGCAATGTGTATGCAGCCGACGGCGGAAATAAACGGATCCAGGTCTTTGACAACGATGGCAACTTCAAGACGGCCTTCACCAACGTCGGAAATGCGCAAGCGCTCTGCATGACGAAGGGACCGAATCAGGTCTTGTACGTTTCGAATTCTAATCCGCCAGACGACATTGACCGCGATGGTGAAATCTACAAAATGCGCCTGGACGGAACCATGATCGGCAAGTTTGGCAAGGCCGGCAAGTTGCCAAAAGAGTTCGGAACGGTCAATGCCATTGACTGCCGCAACGAAAATACGCTGTACGTCGGCGAGATCGGTAATCTGCGGGTGCAGAAATTGGCGCTGCATTAAGCTGCGCGGGGGAAACGCCCATGCCGCCGGAACTGGCGACAGAGCTGAGACGATACCCTAGGGTGCTCGGGGAAGAGCGCATTTTCCTCACATAGGAACAGAAATGCCACTCCGGTGAGCGACAGAGTGTGGATCCGTCACGCGGCAAAACGAGAAACTCAATCTATAAGCACCACTTAACGCGCGGCTTTGCCTTTCTCCTGACTCTTGAAGGATCGCCGAGTCCATTCGAAAGCTTCCAGGAACTTCACTCAAGTCGGACCAGGGCGGTCTGCTTCGCCGCCCGAGATCTGTCGGATGAAATCTCGAAACAACTCCCCGGCGGGAATGAGGGGTTCGGGATCGTCCTGGTGCGCTGCCGCCCAATTCAACGACTCAATCAGCGGCATGATTTTCGGCTCCGCCGTTTCGGATCCCGGACTGAAGCGGAATAGCGCCGAGGAAACGGTTGAGGGAACCGGCACACGCTTCACCTCAGCCCCATCCATTCGGGCGCAATGTTCGGGTGACGAGGTGACCAGGTACTCGCGACAAACCGAAGGGCGATCCGGATGAATGCTGCATCTTTCCTGTTCGAGGAAGGGGCACGGGATGCCAAGAGCGAAGTACGGATCGGCGGCTTTCCCGATCTCCTCTACCGCCGCACCGCCGATTGCAGCATGGAACTGCCGGAGCGAGGGCTCGGCCCGTTCGCGGGCCTGGTGAAAGCGTTGAATGACACGCTCGCGGCGGTCGGCCGGCATGGCCTCGACCACGTGCGCCAGATGCAGCGCCTCCAACTCGCTGACGGGCACAAGCTGGCGGCAGCATGCGCCGCAGCCGGCGCGGCAGGAGATCGCTTTGCCATTTTCGGCGGCCCAGGATTCCGACATCGCAGTAATGGCGTCCGTCAGAGACAATAAAATGGGAAGCAATTCGCGTGGCCGCAGAGACTCCTCCGGTAGGCGAACCTTCGCCTCCGCGGCGCGGCCGCTCGCGTCGAAACCGATCTTGAGAGTAAAATCGGGCAGGTTCCATGTTACACCCGAGATGGCCTACTGGCCTAAGCGCCCGCTACAGTGCGGCCTGCCGGCGGGCATTAACCTGCCAATTCCTACGGCAACAGGTACCCACTCTTAGCTAGGATCGTCCGACCATCTGGGCCGAGGAGAAACGATCGGAACTGTGTTGCTTCTTCAATTCGCGAAGAGGAAGCGACAATCGCAATCGCCTGCTCGATCTGATGGTAGAGATGTGGATCGATTTTCAAAACCGTTCCAGCATCGTGCAGCGCTAGTGAATAAGCGGTGAACGCTGCGTCGGCATTTCCCGATGCGGCCATCTGCTTAGCCTGACTAATGCTGTTTGCGTACACCACCTTTGACTGCACGGCCTCCCAAATACCTGAATTCTTCAGGGCCTCGATCGTAGCTTGACCGTAGGGCGCCAACTCGGGTTGAGCGACGGAGACAAAGCGAACCTGCTGCCCGGCCAAGTCCTTCAACTCGTGGATGCCACTTTGCTCGCCCTTGGGAATCCACAAGGCAAGTTGACCCACGGCATAAACGGCCCGGCTGTCGGCAGTGAGCTTTCGGGTCGACACGAGAGAATCCACATGTTGGGTATCGGCCGCGGCGAAAAGGTCGAACGGAGCGCCGTTGTCGATCTGTTGCGCTAATTCAGCAGTTGGCCCATAGCTAAAGACCACCTCGATGCCCGTTTTCGTCTTAAACGCCCGGCCGACCTCAGCGAAAACGTCCGTTAGGTTTGCAGCGGCTGCCACGGTAAGTGTCGCTGGTGGTTCTGGAGTTGGCCGCGAGCCGCAGGAGCCTAGAAGAGCGGCCGCGCATAGCATCCATCCTGTGTGTCGGGAGTGCATAGATACTGTTGCGTTCAGTATATACCGTCTCGTAGACACTACATACGCACTTGTTGTGTTAACATAACGAGGTTCTTCTCGCACAACAGTTATGTCTAAGCTATTACGGATAAGGTTTTTGTGGCTTTTGTTGGGGCCATGCTTCTCATCGCTAAGCGCCCAAGTTTCGGCGATCCTCTCAGGCACGGTAACGGACCAGTCCGCTGCAGTGGTCTCGGGCGCCACCGTCACTGTGAAGACTGTAGACACAGGGGCTGTCCGGACTACTTCAACGGACGCTTCCGGGCTGTATCGAGTTTTCTCGATGCCGGTTGGAGAATACGAGATTCGTGCACAGAAGCCGGGTTTTACTGATGCGGTTCGAACAGGCGTTCACCTAGTAGTAGGTCAAAGCGCCACAGTGGATTTGAGCTTACGTGTGGGAGGAGCAAGCCAAGAGGTCACGGTAAACGCGGACGCCCCGTTGGTAAATGTCGTTACTCGTGACATATCCGGACTGGTTGGAGAGCAGCAGATCAAGGATCTTCCGCTAAACGGCCGGAGCTACGATGAGCTACTCACACTAAATCCCGGAGTCGTCAACTTCACCTGGGAGAAAACCGGCGGAATCGGCGTGTCTAATTCCACAAATGGGAATAACTTCGCGGTTTCCGGCAATCGGCCTCAGCAGAATTTGTTCCTGCTGAACGGAGTTGAATTCACTGGCGCCGCTGAGAACAACATGCAGCCGGGCGGAACCAGCCAGCAACTTCTCGGTGTCGACGCCGTGCGTGAGTTCAACGTGCTCAGAGACTCGTATGACGCCGAGTACGGCAAGCGCCCGGGAGCGCAGGTGTTAATCGTCACTCAATCTGGTACTAACGCATTCCATGGCTCTTTGTACGAATTCCTCCGGAATAATGCTTTCGACGCTCGCAATTTCTTCGATCCTCCTTCGGTTCCCGGGTTTCATCGCAATCAGTTTGGGGCGGCGCTGGGAGGACCAATCCGGAAGGATAAGACATTTGTGTTCGCCAATTACGAAGAGTTTCGCCAACACCTGCATCAGACTGGCGTAGATCTCGTGCCGGACAACAACGCTCGAAACGGATTCCTTCCGTGCGCGATCGTCAGCCCGGCGCCGAGTCCCTGCCCTGGTTCCGGATTGGCGTTCGTCGGTGTCTCGCCGCTCATCTCAGCGTGGCCGGCACCAACGCCGGGTGCTCCGGACTTCGGCGGGATCGCGGAGGCGCTCAACAGCCCGCTCCAAACCATCCGGGATGATTTCGGCACCTTCCGCCTGGATCATAATTTTTCACAAAATGATTTTCTGAGCGCGATATACACGATTGATGACAGTGCGGACTTCACCCCCACCAGCACGAATCTTTACGCCTCGGATGTGGCAACTCTAAGAGAGCAGGTCGCGAGTCTGCAGGAAACGCATGTGTTTTCCTCGACCGTGTTGAACACGGCTCGTGTGGGTTTTTCGCGAGCCGGTTATTTCTTTACCGGCGAGCCGACGCCCGGCACGCCCGCGGCGAATCTGCCAGGTTTCCTGGCCGGCGATCATATCGGGGCGCTCGTGGTCGGCGGTAGCGCGGCATCGAATCCGACCGCCCAAATCAGCCTGGCTGGAAGCAACAACGGAAGCAATTTGCGAGTCGCTCGCAATCTGTTCACCTATGAAGACCAGGTCTCTTTTACGGAAGGCCGCCATCAATTCAACTTCGGCGCGTGGTTCCAGCGGCTTCGGTTTAACGAGCTTCTCGCGCTCAGTCAGTACGGACAGGCGACCTTCACCAGTCTTCAAACTCTCCTGCAGGGAACGATTGGAACTCTTCTATATGATCCCGCGCCCACCCCGCTCGGCTGGCGGTCATGGTTCGGAGCGTTCCATGCCGAGGATGTCGTTCGACTAAGTTCAAGACTTACCTTGTCGTTGGGATTCCGGGATGAGTTCACAAACGGATGGGATGAAGTTCGCGGCCGCGCGTCCACGTATACATTCCCGAACGGCGTCATCTCCACCCAGCCGCACATCGGGAACTCGGCCTTTATCGTGAATAACGGGAAATTTCTGCCGCAACCGCGTATTGGATTGGCTTGGAGCCCGTTCGGGAATCAAAACAAGACGGTCCTCAGGGCCGGCTTCGGAATGTATAACGATCTTCAGGACGCCCTCGGCTATCGCACCGATCAAAACGCGCCGTTCAATCCAACCTACAGCCTTCCGAGTCTGCCGGTTTCGCAATTGCCTTTGTCGCCTTCGAGCCCCGTCCCGTCTACCGCAAAGTTGGTGCCTGGCGGAGTGCAGCCGGACCTGCAAACTCCCACCCTGATCTCCTGGTCATTCCGAATCGAACAAGAACTCACGGCGAATACGGCTTTGACGGTCGGATACGTCGGATCTCACGGCTATCACGAAATTCTTGGCATCGATGCCAACGAACCCTTCCCGGTTATTTGCCCCGTCGTTCCATGTCCCGCCAACTATCCCAGCAATTTTCCCGCCGGTATCGCTGGCACGGCCGTTCCGGCAGGGACTTATTACGTCCCCACTGCAACAAAACCAAACCCTGCTATCGCCAATACGTGGACCTATTTCTCCGAGGCCGACAGCTCCTATCATGCGCTGCAGCTGGACGTGAACCATCGCTTTAGCACCGGCTTCGCGCTACGTGGAGTGTATACGTGGTCGAAGACCATCGATGACGGTGACTCGCTCAACGCGACGACGTCCGGTGGTGAACCCGCATTGGCGTCCAATCCGTTCAACCTGCGAGCGGATCGGGGACTGGCCAACTTTGACGTCAGAAACACAGGCGCTGTCAGCGGACTCTACGAACTTCCGTTGGGACGGGGAAAGCGTTTTCTGAACAACGCGAGCGGCTTCGGCAACGGCCTGGCAGGTGGCTGGACGATGAATGCCATTCTCACGCTCCAGGACGGATTTCCGTTTACGCCGCAACTCAGCTACAACCCGTCCAACAATGGCGACACGCGAAACCCGGTGCGTCCTTTCGTGAACCCCGCTTTTGCCGGTCCAGTGATTCTGGGCACTCCGAACCAGTGGTTTAATCCCGCCGCATTTCTAGCGCCGCCAAACAACAGCGGATTCTATGGAAATCTCGGAAGGGACACGTTGATTGGACCTGGCTTGGCCACACTGGACTTTTCGGTGTTCAAGGATACTCGGATACGCGAGCGGCTGAACCTGCAGTTTCGCGCGGAGTTTTTCAACATCCTGAACAGGGCAAATTTCAACACCCCGAATGCGATCGTTTTCACACCCACCGGCGTTTCACCTACCGCCGGGGTGATCACAAGCACATCCACTACGTCACGGCAGATTCAATTCGGACTGAAGTTGCGTTGGTAAATTGTGTTCCGGCTCACATTACAATATGAGGTAGTCATGTATACACGACGCGCCCTGGTTTTAGCGATTCTGGCTGCTAGTCTCGTGCCGGCGCAGGACGGGCAGCCCTCGGTCCAGATCACCGGATCGGTCAAACAGGCGCTCACATTAACCGCCGACGATCTCGCGAAAATGCCTCGCGCTTCGGTCCGCACCACTAACAACGGAATGGAGACGGTTTACGAAGGCGTCTGGCTGCATGAAGTATTGAAGAAGGCCGGCGTTCCACAAGGAAGCGAGCTCCGTGGCAAAGCGCTCTCTAGCTATGTGATCGCCGAGGCGCAGGACGGCTATCAAGTCGTTTTCTCGCTCGGAGAACTCGACCCGGCATTTATCGACAACGAGATTCTGCTGGCGGATACCGCGAATGGCAAACCCCTGTTCGGCGCGCAGGGCCGGTTCAGGCAGGTCGTACCAAAGGATAAACAGGGCGCGCGATCGGTCCGAATGCTGACCAAGGTCGAAGTCGTTCAGTTGAGGAAATAATCATTGTGAAAACACGCGTAGAGAACCGGCTGAGCCAGATTCGAAAGAGCAGAGGCGTAGGCGCCTCGGACTTGGCGCGTCGTGTGCACGTTAGCCGCCAGACGATTTATGCGATCGAAGCCGGCACCTATGTTCCCAACACCGAAGTTGCGTTGAATCTTGCACGCGAGCTGGAAGTCACGATCGACGAGCTGTTTTCGCTGCAGGAGCGATCCCAGAAGTCGCCCGAGTCTCTGGCTGCAGAAGTGCTCAGCGCGGAATCGCCATTGAAAGGCCAGCCCGTGCGCATTTGCCAGATCGGATCGCGCTGGGTCAGCGTTCCGGTCAGCGCGTCTCCATACTATATGCCGGAAGCCGATGGCATCATCAAGCGAACTGGAAGGGCGAACGGCCGTGCGGACCTGGTTGTATTTGCCAAGGACGAAGCGGCCCAGAAACGGCTCGTGTTAGCTGGTTGCGACCCGGCCACCGGTCTTCTTGCCCGAATGGTGGAAAAGATCAGTGGCGTCGAAATCGTCTCCGCCGCCGCCTCAAGCAAGCTCGCCCTCACCTGGCTCAGCGAAGGCAAGGTGCACATTGCCGGTTCGCATCTGGAAGATCCGAAAACCGGAGAATTCAATCTGCCTTTTATCCGTAAACATTTCCCGGACGAAGACTTCAGTGTCGTCACGTTCGCGCGCTGGGAAGAGGGACTTGTAATCGCGTCCGGAAATCCGAAGAGTGTTCGTAAGATTGAGGATCTGGCGCGAAAGAATATCAGGTTCGTGAATCGGGAGCCAGGCTCGGGAAGTCGTGGGTTGTTAGATAAGCTTCTACAAACGACCGGGATGGAGGCGCAAAAGATCCAAGGATACGATCGGATCGCGTATGGCCACCTCGCGGCGGCTTATTGCGTGGTGTCCCGGGAGGCAGATGTTTGCCTGGCGACTCGGTCTGCCGCTCAAACCTTTGGTTTGGATTTCATTCCGCTCCATAGCGAGCGTTACGATCTGGTGATGCGCAAGCGAACCGCGGATCTGCCGGCGGTCAAGGCCTTCCTGGATGTCTTGCAACGAGCCACGCTGCGCCGCAAGTTGGAGGTCCTGGCCGGCTATGACACGTCGGAGACAGGGACGCTGGTTGCTTAATCGCTTCGCCCTCGGATTCGCCATCGCGGCCGGGTTGGTCGGTGCCGATTTCGACTGGAATTTGCCAAAAGGTTTTCCTCGTCCCATAGTCCCAGCCGATAATCCGATGAGCGCCGGAAAGGTCGAACTCGGCCGGTACCTGTTCTACGACAAGCGGGTATCGGTGAATGGAAAAGAATCGTGCGGGAGCTGTCATCGTCAAGAACTGGCCTTCACCGATGGAAAGGCTCGTGCGGAAGGCATTTTCCATAATGTTTTATGGTGGCCAGGGACGGAATCGAACAGCACTACACACACCTGACCATTCCCATCAACGGCATCTATCTTAATCCAGCGGCGTGATTTACACGCCAAATGACACAACTACATAACGGATTTGATTCTCAAAAGGATACCGTCCAGCCAGGTTTCATAGAAGGTATCCCACGCCGACGCGCCGCGGTGTATAGCCGCGTTTCAACCAAAAGACAAAGGCCAAGAAACAGAGAACCAGCTTCGCCAGCTTCGGGAGTTCTGCGCAGCACAGGGTTGGACCATCGTCCAGGAATACGTGGACCACGAATCAGGCAGCAGGGCGGACAGGGTACAGTTCAAAGCGATGATGGCCGACGCCGCGCAACGAAAGTTCGACGTCCTATTGTTTTGGGCGCTGGACCGACTCAGCCGTGAGGGCGTCTACGAAACTCTCACGTACCTAAAACGACTCGATGACGCCGGAGTTCGGTTCCGATCCTTCACCGAGCCATACCTGGATTCATGCGGAATGTTCCGCGATGCCGTGATCTCAATCCTCGCAGTAATCGCGAAGCAGGAGCGCATCCGCTTGAGTGAGCGGGTGCGCGCTGATCTGAGTCGTGCCCGCGCGGTCGGCACGCGCTCCGGTCAGCCTGTGGGACGACCCAAAGTTATTTTTCGCAGGGACCGTGTAGTACAACTTCACGAGGAAGGTCGATCCTGGAATGAGATCTCCAAAGAAACCGGAGCGAGTGTAACAACTGTGCGCCGTGCCTTCAAGGAGGCGACCGACGCAGGCTCGGGAACAACCGAAGGCGTCGAGGCAGACGGGGCGGTCGTCTTAGTTAGCCTGCGAGGAACTCTCGCATGGCCGAATGCCAAGCAACACGCCACGGGGCTTCTGGCCGCTGAACCACGACAAAGCCAAAAGTATCTCTCCGGGAGTTGAATCTTCACGAGGGTCGCTTTTGAGAAACTCGGCCGCAACAAACGGGCTATCGTCGAAGTTCACTGGCAGCCTATGCGGCAGTTCTTAGGAGGCTGCGAGCGCGATTGCAACGGTAGGGTGGCGGACGGGTCTGTCCTCCTGTGCCAAAATTCACCTGAAGCTTTTGGCAGGGCCTAACGGCCACGCTCAGAAGCAGGTGCACTTTTCATGTCGTGCGCAAGACCGACTCTAAACAGGTGTACGTATGGCTGGGCCTGCAGTGCGTCAAATCTCAGTTCCGGCAATACCCAGTCATTCGGTCAATTGCTGTGGCAAGTGCCACTGGCAACGCTCAATTGAATGGAGTATATAATACAGCCGGCAATCTCACGCAGTCACACGCAACGACCACGCAAAGAGCATAGTGTAATGGCCAAGCCGTATCCGAAGAAAAAGCTACGGATCCCCAGCTGGACAGGTTCAACCCACTCGCGTTGACGCGGCTGTGGGGAAGGCTGTAACACGTAGGGTGCGTTTACGTAATGGACCGGAAACGCGTTCGTTTTTTCGAGGGGCAGAAAAGCGGGCCGAAAAGCATTTCAAGGGCTTTCGTCACACGTACATCCTCTTCGTTCGAGACCTGATGGCTCCAAAGCTGACGCTGCGCGCCGAAAGGGAATGGTTTTGGCGCAGCGAGCGGGAACTCCTGCCAGTGCCGTGCCCGAGTTGATCAAGTCACATCCTGGCTTAGAAAGTGATGCGTGCGGTCAATTGAATATCCCGCGGCCCGGCGCCCTCCGCGGTTTGGAGACTCGTAATCTGTCCGAAACCGGCGACCCCTACCGTGAGACTGCCGGGAGGCGCGAAATTGGGATGGTTGAAGACGTTGGCCACCTGCGCACCGATCCGCATCCGGATACGCTCGTTAAAATTGACGCTTTTGATGAGAGACAGCGATACCGCCTGCGTGCCCGGCCCAACGACGTCTCCGGCCGAGGCGTTCCCAAATCGCCCAATGGCACTCCCCGGATCGGCAAATGCGGCTGGATTGATCCACTGGTCGATGGATTGGCCTGCGTAAGGATTAACGCCCTTGACCGTATCGGCGCGCCCACCGGTGCCCTGGAACGCGTTGTAACCGCAGCCGCACGGGTCGCTGAGGGTGGAGACGCTCATAAATGGCCCGCTCTGGAAGAGAAGCACGCCGCTTAGTTCCCATCCGCCGATAACCCGATCCACAAATCCATTGGCGCCGGACAGAAGCGTTTTGCCCTTGCCAAACGGCAATTCATACAAGAAAGTGGTCAGAAAACGGTTGCGGCGCGTGAATGCGACATTCCCGTAATCGAGGCCGGGATGGCGGGGATCGGAAATGTTGCCTCCAAATTCACCGGCAAATGCATCCGCCGTGCTCGTCGCGGCGCCATCCACGTTGGATAAGTTGCGAGCATAGATATAACTTGCCTGGAATTGCAATCCCTTTGTAAGCCGTTTCTTGACCGATACTGTCAGCGCGTTGTAGTTCCCGAAGCCAGGATTGGTGTTGTAGGCCATGTACTGCCAGAGCGGGAGGGGGAAAGCTGAAAGCGGCAGGTTGTTAAAACCTATGGTGTTGTTGACAGGCTGGTTGGCGTTCGTGTGAATCCCGAGATTAGAGGAATGATTGCCATCGTAGGAGACTCGCAGGCCCACGCCCTGTCCCAAGTCGCGCTCGACGGTCAGGTTCCATTCCTGGACGTAAGGATCCTTGTAATGAAGATCGGTGGCCTGATAGAAGCTGATCGATCCCGTGGAGGCGAGGTTTGCCGGCCAGGCATAGGGCAGCGTGTAAGTGGGAGCCCCATTAGGGCCAAATGTGTTGCTGAAGAAACCGACGTCGGCGGCCTGGACCGCCCATGCGCTGATGGCAGCGGAACCCATGAGCGCCTCAATGAATCTACCATATCCTCCCGCAACACCGTCTTATCATCGCCGAAAACCCGCCACGCGAAGCCAACCCGAGGGGCGAAGTCGCGCTTAGAGGAAAACCGCAACGCGGCCGGAACATGGTCTTGCGACGCGAGAATGATCGGAGTTGGCGCAATCGAGGCAGCGAAACCCGGGTCCACGATGCCGTAGGTTCCCTGGCCGGGGAGGATCACAGCGCCCTTAACCGTTTGGCCGTCCTGAACGCTGGTGTAAGCCGGATCGAAATTCGCAACGTTATTGAACCGATCGCGGAACATCGGATGGTATTCCCAGCGCAGGCCGTAATTGAGAGTCAGGTTGCGGGTCACCTTCCAATCGTCCTGGGCGAATACGGCAACGTGCTTCGCGTAGGCATTCACATCCGGCGCGAGGACGTGGGCGACTGTGGCGTTATCCGGATAACCCAACAGAAAGGATGCGAAGGGGGTTCCCGCTCCGTTCCCTAGTAACTGGCTCATCACAGAGCCGTTGAATGTGTAGCCCCCTTCGAGTATGTTGTAAAAGGCCGCGGTGCCGTAAGCGTTCAGGATTCGGCCATCGGCCCCAAACTTCATGGTGTGCTTACCCTTGGTCCACGTGACGGTATCGAGGACCTGCTTCGTGCTCTGATTGGCGATGGAGGAGTTCCCAAATGTGGGAACAAAACCTGCTATCACTATGTTCGGAACAATATCGTAACCGGCCGGCGGCGGATTGGGGAGGTTTGTCAAGCCCAGAGCATTGGCTGTCCCCTGCGCGCTGAGCGCGAAAGTGCTGGCCTCGTGATTGGAGCTATACCCGACGCGCAGTTCGTTGATGACGGTCGGCGAGATGGTGAAGTTCCAGCCCACGGCCAAGGCTTGATCTACCTCGGGAACGGCGTTCGATCCCTGATTGACACTAACGGGCTGCCCACTTCCAAAGTTGCTAAGCGGTACCTGAAACGCCCGCTTGTTCTTATACGTGTAGCGCGCAAAGAGCTGGTGCTTGGGTCCGAGGTACTGATCCAGCCGGACATCGGCCTGATTGCTCTTGATCGGAATGATAAAGTTGGCCAGGTAGTTGTTGGCGATCGCGCCGGGCGGGCCATAGTTCGGCAGCGGGAATAATAATGCCAGAGCCTTTTGCGAGTAGGCACTGATCTGGCTGGCGGGAATCTGATTGTTGGGATATCCAGTGAGCGGATCCGGATACGCGGAGAGATCGCCGCTGCGCATCGCGGCCGTGGGAACGCTCTCCACTACAGGGCTCGACTTGGGTAACCGCAGGGCCTCAAAGCTGCCAAAGAAGAACGTCTTGTCTCGCCCGTTATACAATTTCGGGAAGACTACGGGGCCGCCCATGAAAATCCCAAAGTTGTTCATCTTAAGCTGTGGCGCTGTGCCGCTGAAGTAGTCGGCGGCGTTCATGGCGTTGTTCTGGAGATTTTCAAAGACGCCGCCGTGCACCGAATTGGTGCCCGCCTTGGAGATGGTGGTGACATCGGCAACGCCGCCGAATTCCGCAGAGTTGATGGTCTCTCCAATGCGAATCTCCTCAATCGCATTGAAAGACGGAAATAATTCGGAAATCGCTCCCGCTCCGCCTTGACCGTTAAAACTGCCCGGACCCATGGTACTGATTCCGTCAATACTCATCGAGAGCTGGGTGGGCAGCGTGCCGGCGACGGAAATGTTGCCACTCGAATCTGTCTGCACGCCTGGTTGGGCGGTAAGAGTGGACATCGCACTGGTGGATCCGCTCGCGCGGGTGGTAATTGCGACCGGCAGATCGACCAACTCCCGCGCGCCTTTAGTTTCGGCGATGCTCGATGTGTCTGTCTGAACGACGATTCCCGCCGTCGCTTCGACGTTGACCGTGGTAGTCTGGCTAGCGATTTTTAAATCGGCGTCGACGCGCTTGGTTTCCCGGGCGCCCAGGTCAAAGCTTGCGAATCGAACCTGCTCAAAGCCGACAGCGGTGATCTCGAGTTGATAATTGCCCACATCGACATTGGAGAACTGGAACGATCCAGTATCGCCGGTCATCGCGGAGCGAGCCGAATTCGTTCCTTTGTTGACAAGGTTCACGACTGCGCCGGCCACCACCGCGCCATTGGGGTCCTTGATCGTTCCCAAAATAGTTCCGGACGTCGATTGCGCGGAAGCCACGCCATGGACGAAAGACAGCAACAACACGAGACCGGCACAGCACGCAAAGATTCCTCCTGGCCGCCTGCCAAACGATAACGCCATATACCCCGACAACCGTGGCAACATTTCTATCTCTCCTCGTAAAAACAAGATTTTGCTTACCATGCTCACTGGGCACACTACTTACTTGCGGGCGAGTGTCACTAAGTTGGTCGTTATGTCGCGGTTCAGGTACAGTAGCTTGAGCGATGCGAGGGTCGAGGCATCGAAGATTTCCAGAGTCGATCCTGAGCCGTACAAGTACAACTTTTTCCCGTCACTGCTGATTCCAAATCGAAAGGTCGGACGCGATTCGAACGGCTGCGTCTTAATGACCTGATGGGACTGCAAGTCCCAGACCCACCACTCGGTTCGCCGGTTTCCACCGGCATAGTTGAACATCACGGAGTAGCCCAGCTTGCGGTCGGGACTCACCAGGAAGCCCATCATGGGCAAAGCCGGACGGATGGGAGTATAGCTGACATCGCGCGTCAGCAGATTCAGTGTGGCCAAACCAATTGTTCCTTTGTGAACGATGGGATCTACTGACGTAAACACGGAAGTTACCTTCGTCGAGTCGTCATATGGATCGTCGGTTACGGTTAGCCGTAACGGTGACGCACCCGGGTAGGGTGGTTTCGACAGGGCGATCTTATCGATCTGAGTAAACGTCGCAAGATCGAAGATAAGGACGTCTTTGCTGAATACGAAAAGACGTTTCCCATCGGGTGACACTTTGAAGCTCGAAAGAGGCCCAAAGCCCCGATCGAGTTCCTTCGGGAACGGAAAAGCTTTAGCGATTGTCTTGTTCTTGAGGTCAATCGCAACAAACTTCATCGGCTCGATCCGATATTCGTCGAGATCTTTCACGGTCACTCGCATGCTCGAGTAGAGATACTGACCGGTTGGGTCGACAGCCAAGCCGGAAAAGCTGTCAAAGTCGTAGCCGCCCGGATTGATCAGATCCGGCGCCAACGCCAACACATCTGGTCTGCTTCTCCCGTCAGACAAATTCAGGACGTTGCTGACTTTGCGCGTCTCGAGAACGTCGTCAAAGACCCACGCTACCTCAACACTACCTTCGTGCTCATCCACGGGGGCTACCCGTATTTCCGAGAAGTGATCTGGCTGGCGTCGATGAAGAATGTATACATCGATAGCTCGGAGATCGAGACGCTCGTCTATCCGTCGGAGATGAAGAATGTTTTGAAGTATTGGCTGGAGACGTACCCGGAGAAGATTACGTTCGGCAGCGACGCGTACCCGTTCAGCGTAGCGCTCGGCGCGGAGGAGTCGTACTGGTTGGCCGTCTACTCGGCGCGCGACGCTCTTGCGGCCGCCCTTGCCGAAATGGTGGCTTCGAAGGAAGTAACCGAGGACAAAGCATTGGAGATCGCGCGCGGCTATTTACACGACAATGCCTTGAGCCTATACCCGTCTGCTCGATGAGAGTCTCTTCCATCGATTGAAAGTTTGCTGTATACTCATATCCGGGTCTGGTCTGCCCTAATCCAATCTCAGTCAGATTGATAACCATTGCATTGCGCGGAGAGCATGGAAAATCAAGAGCGGGCCACCAAATCTCGAACACGCTTTGAATGCGGCGTGCTGTGCCTCTTACTCGGCACCGCTACTATCGCTGTGGCGCAAGACTCCAAACCAAGCACAACCGTCGCAGAACAGCGCGTTTTTCTGAATAAGTACTGCGTCACCTGTCATAACGACCAGCTGCGTACTGGTCAATTATCGCTGCAAACGGTTGATCTGAGCGATATCACGCCCAGCGGCGAGGTTTTGGAGAAGGTCGTCCGCAAATTGGCCAGCGGCGCCATGCCGCCCACCTCTGCTCCTAAACCGGATAAGGCGCCGGCGCAGACTTTTCTCACTTCTCTGGAAACCTCTCTCGATCAGGCCGCTGCGGCACATCCGAACCCAGGCCGTCCGATGATGTTGCATCGGCTGAATCGAACCGAGTATCTGAACGCGATCCATGACCTGTTTCAAACCGACCTCAGCCCCCGCGACGCGTCACTGCTGCCGCCGGATGACACGAGCTACGGGTTCGATAACAACGGCGATGTTTTAGGCCTGTCTCCGCTGTTGCTGGAGCGCTATCTCTCGGTCGCCAACCGGGTAACCAACGCCGCCTTGGGACCGACATCGGGCATCGACGCGGATGTCTACACGCACCATGTCGACTTCACCGTACCGCAACGACAGTGGATCGAGGGCCTGCCGCTCGGCACGCGCGGCGGCACAACATTCAAATATCGATTCCCGGTCGATGGCGAATACACCATCCGAGTAAAGCTGCAGCGAGTTGAGTTGGCTGTCCTGGGTCTTGACGACCCTGGCCCGGGCGAACCGGCACGGCCCCAGCGTTTGGAAATCGGCTCGGACGGGACGCGGGTTGGACTGTTCGCCATCACTCTGGCCAAAACGGTGAAGGAGCCCGTTTCGGAAACATCGGACGAATTGTTGGCGCGAGCCGATGAGCCGGCGAAGAAATTAACTTCGCTCGAGGAAGAACAGCGCAGAGCGACGGCGGACAACGGCCTCGAGGTACGGCTCTTCGTTAAGGCCGGAGAGAGGCGAATTAGCGTCGATTTTCTTGCTCGGTACGAGCCACAATCAGATCAGGTCCAGCAGCCGCTCTTTTCCGGGCAGGGCGGCCCGCCGCGATTGTTGGGTGTGGATTCGGTATTTGTTGCGGGTCCGTTCAACGCTCAAGGATCCGGCGATACACCAACTAAGCGGCGGATAATCACCTGCCGCCCTGGTCTGCCCACTGACGAAACAGCCTGCGCAAAAAACATTCTCGAGCCGTTGGCGCATCGTGCCTATCGCCGTCCGGTCGAAGGTAGCGAGATGGATCAACTCCTGACAGCCTTCGGCGAAGGCCGAAAAAATGGCACGTTCGACGCGGGAATCGCCACCGGGATCCGCCGCATGCTGATGGATCCAGCGTTCCTCTTCCGCATCGAGCGCGACCCTCCTCAGGTGGCGGCGAATACTCCATATCGCATCAGCGATCTGGAGCTGGCTTCCCGTTTGTCGTTCTTCCTCTGGAGCAGTATCCCGGATGAAAAGCTGCTGGCTACCGCCGAAAGCGGGCATCTCAGCGAGCCAGGAGTGCTGCAGCGGCAGGTTCAGCGCATGTTGGCCGACAATCGCGCGCGCAATCTGGTCACCAACTTCGGTTACCAGTGGTTGCAGCTGCCGGAGGCGGAAGGCGTTCACCCGGACCCGGTGATCTTCACGGACTTCGACGATAGTCTTCGCCGGGCGTTCATTCAGGAAACCGAGTTATTGCTCCAGAGCGTTCTGTTGGGCGATCACAGCGTCCTCGAGTTGCTGAATGCGAAGTACACCTTTGTCAATGAACGTCTGGCGAGCCATTACGGAATCCCGGGCGTGTATGGAGACCAGTTCCGGCGAGTGGAGGTCAACGACGGTGTTCGCGGCGGGCTGCTGGGGCAAGGGAGTATCCTCACCGCCACTTCGTATCCGAATCGGACCTCTCCGGTATTGCGCGGGAAATGGATTCTCGACGTTTTGCTGGGCAGTCCTCCGCCGCCCCCGCCGCCGGAAGTTCCCGCCTTGCCGGAAGCCGGTGAAGGCGGCAAAATTCGCTCGGTGCGCGAGCGGCTGTCGGAACATCGGAAGAATGCCGCGTGCGCCAGCTGCCACACTCGCATGGACCCGCTCGGCTTTGCGCTCGAGAACTTCGACGCCACAGGAAGATGGAGAACCGTGGAGGCGAACGGGCCCGCAGATCTGTCGCCGCAAAAGATCGACGCATCCGCGCAACTACCGGATGGAACGAAGTTCGATGGCGTTGCCGGGCTACGGCGTATTTTGGAAGAGCGGTCGGACCAGTTTGTTTACACCATGACCGAGAAATTGCTCACCTTTGCATTGGGGCGAGGCGCGGATTGGTACGATGCGCCGGCTATCCGCGACGCGCTGCGCGCCGCGCAGAAGGATGACTATCGTTTCTCGACACTGGTTGCCAGTATAGTGTCCAGCCGGCCGTTCCAGATGCGGATGTCGCAAAGTGCGGACGATGAGACGCGGCGCTCGGCGCAGCGGTTGGCAGATCCGATTGATGGAAAAAAGCAGAATTTTCTGAATGGAAAGGAAACAACCGATGTTCATTACTAAGATGGCGCTGGACCGCCGGTCTTTTCTGCGTGGCGCTGGGTCTACGCTCGCTTTACCACTCCTCGACGCGATGACACCGGCATTCGCGGCCCCGAGAAAGGCGATTCCGCGGCTGAGCTTCATGTATATCCCGAACGGAATCAACCTTGCCCAATGGACGCCCGCTGGGTTCGGAAAAGACTTTATTTTCTCTTCCACTCTGAAATCGCTCGAGCGATTTCGCGACCGCGTTAACGTGCTATCTGGGTTGGCCCTCCATTCCGCCGATCGCATGAACGACGGCGCCGGCGATCATTCGCGCGCTACCGGCGCGTTCCTTAGCGGTTGTCACGCCAAGCGCACCCAGGGCGCCGACCTGTATCTAGGAATCACCGCCGACCAGATTGCGGCGAAATCGCTAGGCAAAGACAGCCTCCTTCCTTCCCTGGAACTGGGAATCGCCGATCGAAAAACCTCGCCGCTTTGCGACGAAGGTTACACCTGCGCTTACAGCAATACGCTGTCTTGGAGCTCGGCGACTACGCCTTTGCCTGTGGAAAACAATCCCCGGCTGGTATTTGAGCGCCTCTTTGGCGAGGGTGGCGATGGGAGACAGCGAGGCTTCCGGCTTCACGAAGATCGAAGCATTCTGGATTCCGTAACGGGCGCGATGAAGCAACTGCAGGGTACCCTCGGCACGCCCGACCGGCAGAGAGTGGACCAGTACTTCGAAGCGATTCGGCAGGTGGAACTGCGTCTGCAGCGCGTGGAAGCGCAAAATGCGGAGTCGCCGACCTTGGGTGCGGGAGTGTCGCGGCCGCTGGGCGCCCCCGAGAAGTTTGAAGACCACATTCGTTTGATGATGGATCTCCAGGTGCTGGCATTTCAGGCCGACATTACGCGCGTCACAACGCTCATGTTTGCGGCCGAACGGAGCGGGCGCAGTTACTCCGAGGCAGGTGTCCCGGATTCCCATCACTCGGTTTCACACCACGACAATAATCCGGAAAAATTAGCGAAGGTCGCGAAAATCGACGCTTATCACGTCCAACAGGTCGCCTATTTGTTGGGCAAACTGCGCGACACGCAGGACGGCGAAGGCACGTTGCTAGATAATTCCATGCTGCTGTACGGAGCTGGGATCAGCAACGGCAATGTGCACGACCACAGCCCGCTGCCCGTCCTGCTGTGCGGCGGTGGCGCGGGGCAATTGCAGGGTGGCCGCCACATAGATTTCAAGAACGAGCCGCCCCTCTCGAATGTACTCCGGAGCTTGCTCGATAAGGCCGGCGTGCATGCCGACCGTTTCGGCGAGAGCACGGGCGTAGCGGAGTTGTAGCGGTATGCGTGCATCGCTATCGATCGCTGTAACTGTGATCGCGCTGTCGGTTCCTGGCTCGAGCGCGGGGGCGGAGACGATATCTCTCGTCGAAGCGGTGAGAGACGGGAATTTGTCGGCGGTTAAAGCCTTGCTTGAGCAGCGAAAGGACGCCAACCAAACAGAACCGGACGGAACCACGCCCCTTCACTGGGCCGTGCAACAGGACCGCCTCGAAATAGTTCAGTCGCTGATTACCGCCGGCGCGAACGTGAATGCAAAAAATCGCTATGGCACTACTCCGCTTGTGCTGGCGGCCACCAACGGAAATGCATCCGTCACGGAAGCCTTGCTCAAGGCTGGAGCAGATGTTCGAGTAAACGTGCCGGAGACGGGAAGCGTACTGACCACGGCTGCGCGCACCGGCAACCCAACGGTCATCCAATTACTGCTCGCCGCCGGCGCGGATGTGAACTTCGCGGAGCGTTTCAGCGGACAGACCTCGCTCATGTGGGCGGCCGCGGAGGGACATCCCGATGCAGTAAAAGCACTCATTGCGGGAGGGGCGAACGTCCGAGCACAGGCGCACGACCAGAAGACGCCCCTGTTTTTTGCCGTTCGGAAGGGAGACATAAATTCGGTGAAGGCGCTGATCGCTGCCGGAGCAGATGTAAAGGTGCGAACTCAGCCTGAGGAACTGCCGAATTGCGATATCTGCAAGCACTATCCGCCTGGCACCAAGTTCAGCCCGTTTGGGGATAGTATGCTCGTCATCGCCATTCTCAACGCGAACTTCGACGTGGCCGATCTGCTTCTGAATGCTGGAGTGGATCCCAACGCGGCGGGCACGCACTGGTCACCCCTACATGCGCTCATCCGGATTCGGAATTATGAGGAAACGCAGTTCCCCGCACCAAAGGGAACGGGCCAGCTGGACAGTCTCGAATTCGCCAAGCACCTGCTTGCCCACGGCGCGAATCCGAGCGCGCGCGCTGAGGGATACACCACAAAACGGTCGTCCGGTGACCAGAACTATGAGGAGTTCAAGGGTGCGACTCCGTTCTTTCTTGCGGCTAAGGCGGCCGACCTTCCCATGCTGCGTGTGTTGCTGACCGCCAAAGCTGACTACACGACACCGATCGAGACTCATACAACGCCTCTGATGGTGGCGGCCGGTATCGGTTGCGTCACGGGACAATGGATTGAGCCGGAGCACGATGTTCTTGAGACGGTGAAGCTCTTGGTGGAAAAACTGTACGCCGACGTGAACGTGCGTAACGACCGCAACGAGACCCCGGTCCACGGCGCGGCATGTAGAGCAGCGGATTCCGTGGTGCAATATCTGGCGGACAAAGGCGCCAAACTGGACGTCAAGAACGCTGACGGTATGACGCCGCTCGACCTGGTGGTGGATGGTATCGCGAAGCCGGTCGAGATTTCTGGTGTTCCCATCGAGAAGATCGGATATTCCGATCACACCGCGGCCCTGCTCAAAAAGTTGATGGCCGATGAGCGTTATTCAAAAAGCGCCGCTTTGCACTAATGGTTTTTCCGAAAATCCCCAGGACCCGCCAAGGTGGGTCACCTTCGATGGAGCTTCCACGTCTTGGATTTTGCCCAATACCCAAGGCAAGGTAAAATTCCCCAGACGAGAGGGTCAGCCACACGTTCACCATGACTAAAGATGACATTCAGCTGCTCTACGAATACGACCGCTGGGCGAACAACAGGGTTTTGCAAACGGCATCCGCGCTCGCGCTGAGCAGTTCACGCGCGATCTGGGCGGCAGCTTGCGTTCCGTGCGAGACACGCTCGGGCACATCATCGGCGGTGAGTGGGGTTGGCTTGCGTATTGGAAGGAGCCGTCCTATAGCTCCGCCTTCTTGACAGATTTGAGAACGCGACGAGACGCCCTATTCAATCCGGATGCATTTCCCAACGTGGCTGCGGTGCAGGCGAAGTGGGCGGAAGTGGAGAAAGAACAGGTCGAGTTCGTGAATCGCGTGACGAACGAATCCTTGGAAACAATACTTCCTTTTCGCACAGCACAAATCAGCTTGGCGCACCTGATGCAACATCTGGCGAACCATTCCACTTACCATCGAGGTCAAGTCGCACTGATCATGCGGCAGCTTGACGCCGAGCCTCTGGCTACGGACTTCCATGTGTTTCTGATGGAAGGCCTCAACGAGCCCGCGGCTTAATTAGCCTGGGCGAAAGCCCAGTTGTGGGGTAGAAGTTCGGTAAGCCGGGTGATGTGGTGGGCGGCGATGCGGGAGAGAACATCTTTGCCAGGCGAAGGGATCGACACTGACCCGCTGGCAAGAACCCACGAGACTCCGCAGTTGTAGCGGCCGACAGCCACACTGCGGATGGCCAAAAGCGCGATTAAAATAGTCCAAAGTTCTTAGAAGAGGTGTCTCACCGTAACTTTATTTGCATGTCTTGCGAATGACAAAATGTGCTTCTCGTCGCCCAGATTACGAATACGGTAAAATTTTGAATCAGTGGTCAAGCTTTGTATTTCGTTTACATTAGCGCTAGTGTGCCTCGCTAAATTCGCCCAGGCTTGGCAACAGGAAAACGTGAGCCCCCGATCTTGGTCCGGTGTCATCATCAATAGCGGTTGCACGGCCGATGAAGCCTTTGCCGAAGCGGTCAAATGCATCGAAAACCGTGGATCAGCCGCAAAGCTAGCGCTATACGACGACACCACCCGCCAGATCTACGAACTCGATGCGCAGGATCGGGCCGCTCGATACTTTGGCGACAGCGTCACGGTCGAAGGCACGCTGGACGGAACCACGATTCATGTTGCATCGATGAACAAGCTGACATCGATTGGACTCGAAGTCGGCCAGAAAGCACCGGCGTTTTCGGCGCGCGATCAGTTTGGCCGTGAAGAAACTCTGCCGAGTCTCCAGGGACCCAACGGGACGGTTCTTCTCTTCTTCCGTTCAGCCGATTGGTGACCCTACTGCAAAGGGCAGCTGGTCGAGCTGCAAACTGCTAAGGCGCGGTTCCAAAGACAGGGCATCAAACTTGCGGCCATCAGTTACGACTCCGTAGCCATTCTGAAATATTTCGCGGACCGTCAGAAGATCGATTTTCCGATGCTCGCCGATCCTGATTCGAAGGTCATTCGCGATTATCATGTCCTCAACACTGAAGCCATGGGGCAGTTCAAAGGCATGGCCCGACCAGGCTATTTCTTTATTGACCCGAAGGGCGTCATTCGTGAGAAGTTTTTCGAAACAAAATATCGGGAGAGATTATCTGGCAATAACGTGATCGCGAAGGTGTTCCCTGAGTTAGGCGAAGAAGTGAGCAGTACGGTTCAAGCTCCGCACCTGGAGATCGGTGTGCAACAGTCAGACCCTACAGGCGTGCCCGGAAGCCTGATCACGTTGATCGCTGAAGTTCGGCTCCCACGCGACATGTCTATGCGCCTGGCACGAAGGGCTACAAGCCGATTGAACTCGTGATTGATTCGACACCAAATATGGATTTCAGGCCGGCGATTTACCCGCAGTCCAAAGTTCTGTTTATGCCGGCGATTAAGGAGCGTGTTCCTGTGTTCGAGGGATCGTTCCGTATTCGGCAAGACGTCAGAGTCAGCTCCGCAGCGGTGTTCAGCGGTTCACTAGGGAACGATGGAAGGGATTTCACGATTCACGGAGCGCTTCGCTACCAAGCGTGCGATAGCAAGACGTGCTTTTTGCCCAATGCCTTGCCGCTCGAATGGCAGCTTAAGGTTCTACCGCTCGATCGCCAGCGCGCACCCGAGGACATTCGGCACAAATAGTCATCCGTCATGCCCACTGGGATCTCTTATAACAATGTCCCAGTTACTCGCGCAGCCGGCGAACCGGAGATACAAGATCGGAAATGCCTTTAGGCAGCTCCATCTCCAAACGCCGTCTCGGCCACGCGCCATGGGCGGCATTCCTGCTTCTAGGCCGCTGATGCGGACCGAGCGACGCTGGATAGCTCTCCTTGTAGGTCCTGGCAACACGTATTATCGGTGGGCAAAGCATGAGCCTAGCCCCATCGAAGTCAAGCTGGCTGAGGGCACGGTTCTTTGTATGCGTTATAGTGTGCCCGGCGATATGCGTGCAGGACACGCCGGGTTTGCGGGCCATGGGATCCAAGTGGGCTGCTGGACAAGTTTCTGACGTGTCCCAACTCTTAGATGCGTCGGATGTCTCAGCGGCAAAACTTATGGGATAAAACTTGACGTTCCATGCGGACCTCAGCGAACACTGCGTATCTAGCGGATTATGCCTTCGCTGGCTCGAATCCGTCACACTTATTGACTGCAGTTACCTTCAAATGCAAAGGTGCATGTTTCGGATGGCCGCAGTCCTCAATCAGGTCCTCCTTCGCCTCGTGGGAAGACCGAATTCTCATCACGATTGAATCCACCTGGCCTTCACCAAAATGAGAGCATAGGCCGCATTGGCCTTCCTGGACATGTAGCATGAAATTCTCCTGCGACGATTCTTATCGTGCCGTCACGACCTTAGAGTCCGTTTACGCGCGGCCGATTTATAATTTTCGTAGTAGCGGCGCTAAATCGATACTCGCCTGCGGACCCACAAGCGATCCCAATCACCGCTGGCGACTTGCAGAAAAGCCGGAGTGTTAATTCGCAAATACTGGAAGCTATCCGGAGGCATGCCTCCGATTATTTATTCGTGGGCTGAGTTTGGAGACAGCCTGTTTGTGAATTTGAGTCCGCCGGGCTGCGCGATGTGCCAAAACGTTGCAACGAACCCGACCATTTCCATTAGGAGTACAAAGGCCGAGATGATCCACTCGGAACTGTGTCAGAACCCGATGGTTGCTACGCGCCCCCGTGTACTACGTCCATGATGTTTCGCGCTTGATGTTGCAGATGTTGAACCAATAGGGGCAAAGACTGGCTCTGAGCTTTTTCCCGGAACCTAGGTCTTTGACCGCCTGAAGAAGTTACTATTAAACATTTCAGTTCGAGAATGTTTCAGCGTATAATTGGACATGCGGACCTACCGTCGTCTGCGCGTTCAACTAAGCAAAGAGGATGAGAAGGAG
>Ga0185299_10001017_pt1 | contig 63048 bp, 49 predicted proteins | sample PaiPotPPA55metaG_FD_128002 | JGI IMG/M metagenome (GOLD analysis project Ga0185299, IMG submission 128002) | Iron sulfur acid spring bacterial and archeal communities from Banff, Canada, to study Microbial Dark Matter (Phase II) - Paint Pots PPA... ... | reverse complement strand
TGGCTTTGCGCAAACCGAAAAACATCAAGCACTACGGCAAACGACTGACCGACATTCTCGAAGCCCACGACAAGTTCTTTCGCGGACGCGATGGCGGCGCCCGCGCCGACTTGACCGGTGCCGATTTGTCTCGCGCGGACCTGAGCGGCACAAATCTCAGCGGCGCCATCCTGCGTCACGCCAATCTCGCCGAGAGCGACCTTCGCAAAGCCAAACTCCCCGGCGCAGACCTCTCGGGCGCCAACCTGCACAAAGCCGACATCCGCAGCGCCGACCTCACCGAAGCAATTCTGCCCGGAGCTGACTTGAGCGAAGCTCAGGCGAGCGGCGTCGAATTCTTTCGCTGCGATCTTTCAAACGTTAATTTTCAGCGCGCACAGCTCCGCAACGTCAACCTGCGTCTCGCCAACGTGAATGGCGCGAAATTCAGCGGCGCGGATATGGGAGTCGCTATTCTGCGCGAAACCGATTTGCAGGGCGCCGATCTTTCCGGCGTAGACCTCTCGACAACGCTGCTGCCGAAAGGATTTGCGCCGCCGCAATCGAAACAGAAAACGGCATAAGCATTCACACGGGATTCACACAAAGTGAATCCCTAGCACATAATGGCGATGTCACCATAGTAATCCTCGGCGGTGCGTGATAGCCTCTCGCCGAAGAGCCCATCCCCTCCAAGAATTTTGTGGCAACGACCACTGCACAACTCGACGCTTCCGGCACACGCGAGCGCGTGCTCGATCTCGTGCGCGGTTTGCTCGTCGAGCTGGGCAGCCAAGGCGCGCTGCCGATGCTCACATCCGGCTCTCTCCTGGACCGCGACCTCGGCCTCGGCAGTCTCGAACGCGTGGAGTTGCTCGCGCGTCTTGAAACTGAATTTGGCGTGCGCCTGCCGGATAGCGTCGCCGCGGAAGCCAACACGCCCGAAGATCTCACGCGCGCGATTCTCGGCGCGCCCAGGGCCGGCGACGTCGAGGAAGAAGGCCCGTCCGCGCTGCGAGCTTCAGTCACGGCGCAAAAGTTGTCGCACGAAGCCTCTCAGGCTGGAGCATTCGCTGCGGAAACGCTACTCGACCTGTTGCGCTATCGCGCCAAGCACGACGCCGAGCGCGCCCACCTGCTCATCACCGAAGAAGACGCCGGCGGCAAAGAGCGCGACCTCACCCTGACCTTTGGCGAACTCTATGCCGCGGCGCAGCGTTGCGCTCTCGAGCTGTCCCGGCGTGGCGTGCCTGTCGGTGGCTGCGTCTCGTTGATGCTCCCCACCTCCCGCGCGTTCTTCGTTTCCTACGCGGGCATTCTCCTAGCCGGCGCGATTCCTGTTCCGATCTATCCGCCGTTTCGCGCCGACCGCATCGAAGAGTACGCCGCTCGCCAATCTGCCATTCTCAACAACGCGCAAGTCTGCCTGCTGCTGACGTTCCGCCGCGCCGAAGCCGTCGCGCACCTGCTGGAACCCCGCGTGCCATCGCTCACCGCCGTCGTCGACGCGGAAAGACTACTGGAGGCCGCCGACAAAACCCCGCCGCCCGCGCCTGGCGCTCTCCCTGCACATCTGACTGGCAGCCGCGCACGACGGTCCAGCGACATCGCTCTCTTGCAATACACCTCAGGCTCGACAGGCGATCCCAAAGGCGTTGTGCTCACGCACGCAAATTTGCTGGCGAACATGCGCGCCATCGGCACCGCGGTGCAAATGGGACCAGGCGACGTCGGCATCAGTTGGCTACCGCTCTACCACGACATGGGACTCATCGGCGCGTGGCTGACCCTGCTGCTTTTCGGCATGCCCCTCGCGGTGATGTCGCCGCTCGCGTTTCTCACGCGGCCGGAACGCTGGCTCTGGGCATTTCACAAACACCGCGGCACCATCGCTGCGGCGCCCAACTTCGCTTACGAGCTGTGCGTGCGAAAAATTGTCGACAAAAACATCGAGGGTCTCGACCTGAGCTCTTGGCGCATCGCCATGAACGGCGCCGAACCCGTCAACCCGGAAACCATGGCCCGCTTCACAGCGCGTTTCGCGCGCTACGGCTTCCGCAACGATTCGCATCTTCCGGTGTACGGCCTGGCGGAGTCCTCCCTCGCGGTAACCGTTCCGCCTCTCAATCGCGCACCGCTGATTGACCACGTTGAACGTGAAACCTTCACTGTGAAGGGTCTCGCGGTGCCCGCGGCTTCGCCAGAAATTAGCTCCATCTCCTTTGTCTCCTCCGGCACGGCTTTCCCGGGGCACGAGGTGCGCATCGTCGATCAACAAGGTAACGAGGTGGCCGATCGCACCGAGGGCTATTTGTGGTTCCGGGGCCCTTCCGCGACCACCGGCTACTACCACAACCCTGCCGCCACACAAAAATTGCTCCCTCTCGGTCCGCCTGCAAGCGCGGACGAATTTGCCTGGGTCGATTCCGGCGATCGCGCGTATCGAGCCGACGGCGAAATTTACGTCACCGGCCGCGTGAAAGACATCATCATCAAAGGCGGGCGTAATCTGTATCCTCACGAGGTCGAGGAGTTAACCGCCCGCGTCGAAGGCATTCGCAAGGGTTGCATCGTCGCGTTCGGGCTAAAGGACGAAGGCTCCGGCACCGAAAAACTCATCGTCGTCGCCGAAGTCCGCGAACGCGACGCGCGCAAACGTGCCGCCATTTCCGCCGCAGTCACCGAACAAGTCTCGCGCGGCCTCGGCCTTCCGCCCGATCGCGTGGAATTGCTTCCACAGGGAAGCATCCCGAAGACTTCGAGCGGTAAATTGCGCCGCGAAGAAACCAAGCAACTCTACCTGAAAGGCTCGCTGTCATCCGGACGCGCCCCCGCATGGCTGCAGATCGTCCGTTTGGGCGCTTCGGGTGCGGTGCGCAGCTCTGCCCGCTTCATGCGATCGGTCGTCATCCGCGCGCTGGAAATTCTCTACGGTCTCTATTTCGGCGTGGTCTTCTTGTTGTGGATCATCCCTACGTGCGCCGCGGTCGCGCTCATTCCAGATCACCGTGCCGCGGGACGTTTTACTTCCTCGGCGCTCAAAATATTGTTCACACTGGTCGCGTTGCGTGTGCGTGTCGTTGGCAAGGAGCATATGGACACGCCCGGCGCTAAAATTTACGCCGCCAATCACACCAGTTATTTCGATGTGTTGCCGCTGATGCTTGGCCTCGGTGTCTCGTATCGCTTCGTCGCAAAACGCGAAGTTCTGCACATGCCCTTCATCGGCACCTTCCTTAAGCAGATGGGCCATCTCTGGTTCGAACGCACCGACAGAACTTCTCGCCTTCGCCAGGCGGAACAAATGGAAGCAATTCTTCGCAACGGCGAGTCCGTGTTCGTCTTCCCCGAAGGAACATTTACCTCCGACGATGGCGTTCGTCCGTTCCAACTCGGAGCATTTAAAGCCGCGGTGGCCGCAGGTGTCCCCATCATTCCCGTTTCTCTGGCAGGCACCCGCAAATTTCTGCGCGAAGGCACCTATATCCCCCGGCCAACCAGCGTCACCATCACGGTATGTCCTCCGATTTACCCCCAAGCCGCCACTGTCGCCACAGCAGCCCCCGCCATCGAGTCCACCAGCTGGCACGACCTAATCCGCCTCCGCGACAAAACCCGCGAAGCCATTGGACGCCACGCCGGCGAGCCCGTCCTTTGATCGAAAATTCCTCCCACCCTGTCATCCCGAACCCGGTCGCCTGCCTTTGGCGAACGGGGGTGAGGGATCTGCTTTTCTGTCGCGCATACTCACTCACCCTCATCGCCGGTCCTGAGGCCGTCCGGACGCTTCGGTTCCAAAATCAACGATGCACGTTGTAAATCACAGTGATGTACGTATCCACCTGCACCTGCTGCCCATTAAGCACCGTCGGCGTATACCGCCACTGTCGCACCGCCTCCAACGCCGACTGAAAAAACATAGGATCTCCTCCCACAGCCTCCAGCGACTGGATCGCTCCGTCCGCGGCGATGATCGCCCGCAATTCCACGCGCCCGGAACGCCCAATCTGCCGCGCCAGTGTTGGATACACCGGCTCGATCCGATGCGTCAGCATCGCCGGATCGATATGCGTAATACGCACGATTTGGGGAGTCTCCGGCGGGGTACGCGGTAGCGTCGGGCGCGCAACCAATCGCGAATCCGGTGGGACGCCCGGAATCTCGATGTCGTCTACGATCGGCTCGTTCACGCTATCGTTCGGCTCGGCCGCCACATGCGTCACAATGGTTGGCGGAATCGCGCGAGGTGCGCAAAACCTGCAGACATTCTGCGGAGAGTGCGAGGGAGTGGGCCTCGCTTCGGCGAGCCGCCTCGCTACAGGCCGCGAGTACGGCGGCAGCGGCATGACGTACGCGAGCGCAATTCGCGCAGGCTTGCCTAGCAAAGGAACCAGCACAATCGCAGCGACAACAATGCTCTGTAACACCACCGATAGAACCAACGCCCTCCGCCGCACTTTCCGTTGACGCCACTGTTGCTCGGGGTCGCCCTCCACCAGACATCCGTTCAAGACACCTAAATTGTTACGGGAAACTTGACCGGCTTCACGAGACATCACACACACCTCCACACAAGAATGCTGCGAATAAGGGGAAGAATTTGCGGCGCCGGCATCCTGTCAATTCAACAAGAAACCGGCGCCGCGCTCGCAGGGATGTGAGGGTTGCGCGCGTCCTCACTCCCTTGGACACCAGTCCGCAGGACAAGTTCCCCGCCCCAATTGTCGGGCCCGTCGGCCCAAGCTTCAGCCCGGGGCCCTCGAACGCAATCGCAGGAGCACGGCACCGCCGTGCCCGTCCATCTCCAGGCATCAGTACTCGCCACAAAAGAAAGCAGGTTAGAAACCTGTATCGAACGGGAATGCTGCCGCATCACATGCCTTGTGGACGTGGATCTTAAGGAGGCGAAACCAAATGGACCGGCGCAACATTGAAACTGTAGGCGTGCGCCGCACCGGCTGGGCCGCTCTGGACCGCGATCCGCAGGAGGACAGGGTTGAATTCGTCTGTCCGCACTGCGGTACTCGAGGCCAGAAAAATGCCCGGCGCGAGCGGACGCAATATCATTTCACGGATGGTTTTTTGCAGGATTTACAAGGCGAAGTAACGCAGTGCCGTTCATGCGGACAGTCACTGCGCGTCGTACCCGTCGTAATGCTGCACGACCAGGATGAGACCCGGCGCTTTGAAGCCGTATTTTCCGAAGAGCTGCCCGTACCAACGCACTAATTTATACACCGTGATCTAAACCGGCTCGGTCGGTCGAAAGAAATAAAAAAGGGGCGCATAAAATGCGCCCCTTTTCACCTTCAGACTTGTAAGCTCCGCCATCAGCCGGCGATGCCGTCCTACCTTGGATGTCCGTGCTCGTCATCCCAGTCATGCGATTCGCGCCAGCGATGCTCATCGGGGTCCCACCATTTGTGGCTATGGCTCCAGCAATATTCGCGCGCTTCTCTTAGCTCGTGACGCGCACGCTCGGCCTGCGGGCTGTCCCAGCCGTGATGCTCAACGGCTTCATGCAGACGATGGTCTGCCTTTTCTGTCCGATGCTCGCATTCCGACTCGCCGGCACTGACACGCGGAGCGCCGGTAAACAGTAAAAATCCAGCCAGCGCCGCCAGGGTTACGAACAGCTTGCCATACTCCAGCACTCCTAAATGCCGTTCATTATCCATCTGGTTCTCCTATCAACTGTGATAGCCAGGTCTTTGCTCGGCTAGGCTAGCCTCACTATAATTTTCGATGTGAACCGACACCATACGGAGACACTAGGAAAAGCATCGGGGAAACACTGTAGAGGGAAGTCTCGCAAAGTGCCCCATTTGCAAGGGCTTGGAGCTAGATTGCCTCCGGGATGGAGGCGCCGCGCAGACCGGGCCGCCACTGCGCAAATCTAGGAGACTCCAGAGGCCTCCTCAGAGGTCAGACTCAACCTCCATATGGTACTTCTCTAACCCGTCGCGAATGCGGTCGAACGCCTCGTCCACGGTATCCGCGAACTGCAGCATTTTGAATTCGCTGTGGCTGATCATGCCCCAGCGCACCATCGCCCGTAAATTCAAAACCTCATCCCAATACTTCCGGCCGTAGATAATGATCAAGTTATTCTTTGGCAGTTTCCCGGTCTGCAGCAGCGTCATCATCTCCCACAACTCGTCCATGGTTCCAAACCCGCCCGGAAAAACCACCAGCGCCTTGGCAATCTGCGCAAACCACAATTTGCGCATGAAAAAGTAGTGGAAGTTCAGGCTCAGCTCCGGGCTAATGTAAGGGTTAGCGAACTGTTCGTGCGGCAGTTCGATCGACAGCCCGATCGATTTGCCGCCAGCCTCCATGGCCCCGCGATTTGCCGCCTCCATAATCCCCGGCCCGCCGCCAGAGCAGATCACGAACCGCCTCGGCCGCGTACCCAGCGTCATGGCCCACTCCGTGATCCGTCGCGACAATTCCCGGGCCTGCTCGTAGTAGCGCGACATCTCCAGCGCGCTTCGCGCGTCCCGCAGAGTTTCCCGATGTTCCGCGCGTTCCGCCTTCACTCGCGCCAGCGCAGCCCTGTTCTTCAGTTTGCCTAAACGCGCCAGCGCGCTTTCCCGCGATTCGATGCGCGCCGATCCAAACATCACGATGGTGTCGGCAATTCCCTCTTTCTTCAGCTGTACCAGCGGCTGTAGATATTCCGCCAAAATTCGAATCGGCCGTGCCGCGGTGCTTTCCAGAAACTTGGGGTCTTTGTGGGGCGCCAGCGGCGCGTGCATGGGCTTCAGCTTGGGTTGTCGAACGGCCATCTGGCGCTCTCCACAATGTCAATCCTCCATTCTAGGAACTGTGGCGTCGCCCGGCAACGCTTGTCCCTGTCGTTGCGTCGAATTCGATACACTGTGTGCGGAGGGTTCACCATGAACCACCAGGTCTCCGTCCGGATTTTCACTCTGACGCTGCTCGGCGTCCTCGCCTCCATCAACCTCCCGGCCGGGCAATCTCCGTCCGGGCCCGTGACGCCGCAGCCCGGCGCCGCGGTACAACAGCCCCCAGCACAGGCAAAGATTGGCGTCAGCGTTAGCCTGGTAAATACCCCGGTCACGGTGTACGACTCCAAAGGTCAAATGGTCGACACCCTGGACGCCAAAGACTTCCGCGTGACCGATAACGGCGTGCCGCAACGCATCCTGCATTTCGACATGGGTGGCGATCCGCTCTCTCTCGTAGTCCTCGCGGAAACCAGTTCGCGCGTCGAGGTCATGCTCCCTGAGGTTCGCAAGGCAGCCATCGTAATCACACAGGCAGTGATGGGCTCCACGGGAGAAGCCGCCATCATCGGCTTCAACGATTCCGTCGATAAATTGCAGGAGTTCACTCCCAGCGCGGATAAGATCGAAAACACCCTCACACACTTGAAGGCCGGCACGTCGGGAGCGAAGCTTTACGACGCCATGGCCGTCGGCATCGAGATGCTCAGCGGCCAGCCGCAGCCAACCGCCGACAAACCTGGCCGTCGCCGCGTCATGTTAATTTTGTCGGAAGCCACTGACGTCGGCAGCGACACGCAGTTCGGCGCGGTGCTGCGCCAGGCGCAACTCAACAACGTCACCATATACAGCGTCGGACTTTCCACGACGCGCGCCGAGCTCCAGGCCAAACCCAGAGACAACACCCCGCATCCAACGCCGCCGGGCACGTTCGGCGCCCCACCTTTTCCCGGCACCGTGCAAACTCCCGAAACCGAAGCCGCGCGTTACGGCAGCGGCGACCTCACGCAAGCCATCATCTGGGCCGTGAAACACATCAAAGACAAAATCAAAGGGAATCCCCTGGAGTTGGCAACCGCGGGTACCGGCGGCGCGCATCTGCCCACCTTCAAAGACCGCTCCATCGAAAAAGCCCTCGACGAGATCGGCGGCGAGCTGCACGCGCAATATTCGGTAAGCTATGCCCCCACCGGCACCAACGACGCCGGCTACCACGAAATCAAAGTAGCCATTTCCAGAAGCGGCAGTCCCAAGAATTCGAAAACCGTGAAAGATTGGAAAATCCGTTACCGCCCAGGCTACTACGTAGGCCCACCGGAAACCTGAGCAACCCAGAACCCAACCAGGACAACACAAATCGGTGTAGGTGCTGATGTAAGCGCCCGCTCGATTGATGTAGGGGCGCGCTTCAGCGCGTCCTTGCGAGCGCCTCGCGAGCCGGCCCAGCCATCGCGCACAATTTCCAAAAAGGAGCGCCCGGCTCGGCTTAGCGCCTATTCTTCCGCAACCTCAGACCACCTGCGTCCAGAAGCTCACATCCCGCGAAGCCAGCAACGCATCCTTGCGAGCATTCCATCGAACAAAATGAGGAGTCAACGTGTGAAGGCGATGATCTTCCCGGCAACCCCAAACTTCATGCAAAAGAAACGCGCCGTCCCCCTCACCGCGGTGCAGGTCGTACCTGATGCATCCATCCTCGCGCCGCGTTGGCCCCACCAGCGCCCGTAACTCCGCCTCCAGCAAGGATTCCTGCCCTTCGCGCGCTTTCAACAAAACAATGAGCGTGACTGCGTCCTTCGGCAGCTTACCGGCCTTGGATGAATTCCCTTTGCGCGAGGCGCTCTTGCTCACCCGACGCCCACTCTTGCCCGCTCGCCGCCCGCCAACAGATCTCTTCGCACGTTTCGCCATAAGGCCGGGATTGTACCGCAACACCACAGAAACTCCAGCACCACACCATCGCGAGCCCGCAATTGTCATCCCGAGCGGAGCGAGGGATCTGCTTTTCGCTGTGGCGCGGCAAGCATCCCAACAAAACCCGCGTTACTTCTCCTGGTCCTTCCGCCCCGCATTCAAACTATCAAAATTCAAAATCGTGTTCAGCACGAACGAATACGTCCCGCGCGTCTCCCCCCGATAAACAGGATTGATCGAGAACAAAATCACATGTCCCTTCCCCGAAGGCACATCCACAACCGCCGGATGCTGCGCGATCTCCTCGCCCCCTTCCACCAATCCCGAAATCAGCAGCTCTTTGTTGTCCGCATAACGCAAAATCACGCGCGGGCGGTCCGCCGGCGGGATGACCCGGGGATTGTTCGTCTTCTGCTCCTCGGTAACCTCCGGGCTTTCCCACGCCTCGGAGTTGGCCTCCTCGGGAGCCTCCACGCTCGCGCGGCCCACGGTGAAATCGGGATCATCAATCGTGCCACGTCCTGTAGGCCGCGCCTTCGATTGATTTCCCAACTTTCTCCGCCGCCGCTCACCAGCGATGCTGCTCAAGGAAAAAATCGGCCCGTTGTCGCAATACACCGACACTTTGTCGCCGTAGCCGTAAGCGATGGGACTGGTCGCATCCACAAGCCGCGCTCCGAGCACCGAGCCCACAATATTCATTTTTTGCGCAGCTCCGACGCTCACTCCAGTGCCCATTCCAATCGAAAGCGCGAAGTTCGACGTGTCCGTTGCAGTCAAGAGCACGCCACCCTTCGCCACAAATGCCTGCAAGTGCGCGACACCTTCCCAACCAAGCCCCGGCCGCATGTCGTCGGTCGAATCGTTCTTCCCCACCAGGTTCGGCGTTTCCGGCGTGTTTTTCCACGGCAGAGGATTGCCCCATGCCATCGGCAAGCCATTAATGATGGAAGCCACGGGCGCGTTGAATCCCACGGGCGGGAACAAAATCACATCGTACTTTGCATTTAGTTCATCGATCTTCGACACCGTCTGCGTGCTGATGTAATCGTACGGAATTTTCAGATCGTCCAGCGCCAGCCGCCACCATCCCTCCATCTGCGTGCTGAGCCACGTGTGTACGTAAGCCACGCGTGCAGCTCGCATCGGATGGGTCTTCACGTCCGGCGCTGCGCCCAACGCAACCGCTTGCAGTCCCACTTCACCGGCAGCTCTGTCCAGATCCGCGCGGCTCACTCCATGAACGATGATCGAGCCGCGATTGAACTTCGTCCCGCCCGCCTCAAACGGTTCCTCGGCCGCGTCCATCGCCGCATCCGTCAATTTGTACCGCAGCGTCGCCAGCGCCGGTTCGGCTGTGTTATTGATCGCAAAAACAGAGCCATCGCCTTTCACACCGCCCGGCGCGTGTACTTCCTTGATGCGTTCCATCGCCGCGCTCAGCACTTTCGCGTCGGTAACTCGCGTCACCTGCACGCCAAACAATTCGCCAAACGTCCACCCCGTATCGTCGTAGGGGGTCTTCTGCGAATCGTCAGGACTCCAGTATTGATGGTCCAGCAGCGCGTCAGCGATGCGCGAATAGGGCTGGTCCATGCGCACAATATAGCTTCCCGCTGGAAATTCTCGCGTCGTTGGTCCGGTGGCCGCCGCCTTCTCTTTGTCTTTGTCTTTGTCTTTATCTTTGTCCTGCGCCTCTTCGTCCTTCGCAGCCTTCTTGACCTTCTTTGCCGGTATCGTCACCGAGAACGGGGAGGTAGCCCGCGAAATCTCCACCTCCTGCTTTTGCAATACGTGCAGCAGCTCCGCTTGCAGTTCCGGACGCGGATCATCCCCGGATAAAACGTAAGCCGCCGGCCCTTCGTCGCTCGGCTTTTGCACCGACCGCTTCGCTTTCAAATAAAAATTCTTCAGGAACAAGCGTTTATTCTCGTTGAAGTAGTGCAGCGAGGTTAAAAGCCCGGTCTCTTCGTAATTGTTATTGTCGCGCTGCGACCATACCGCCTTGGGCAGCGGCGGATTCTGCCTGAACCAAGTGCGCGCGTACTCCTCCGGCTCCAGTGTCCGTTCCTTGGTGTCCGCACCGGCGTTCCCGAAGGTCTCGTAAAGCCGGCTGATGCCATTGTGCATCGCCGCGATAAACATTAAATATCCCGGCGACCACGTATCGAAGTCTCCATGCGTGAACACGCCTGGCATTCCAAATTTCGTCAGGTCGGCCACGTTCCGCGCGCCGATCATCTGCCACTCATCCGCCAAAATCGGATCGATCCACGCGTTGTAAGGCCCATCGCCCACGGTGTTGTCATACAAATACGGCACGGACTCATGCAGATCGTGCAGCACTTGAGCCTTCCACCCGGTATACGTCTTCAACACATTCTCAGTAAGCTTCAGCGTCACACCCATGGCGTCGCGGTTGTTGTCGTGAGCCACATACTTGCCCCAATAAATCAGCGGTGGATAAAAATCGTTCGGGTGCGACAAATGCCAACGATAGATGTCCACCATGCGGTCGCGCCCATCCACTTCCACCACCGGCGTGATCAGCGTGATTGTGCCTTCGCGGATTTCCCGCACGTACGGGCTGTCGTCCACGGCCAGGCGATACGCCAACTCCATCAGCGCCGTCGGCGCCCCCGTTTCCGGAGAATGAATCGTCCCGGTGATGTAGTAAATCGGCGTCGCCTGCGCCACGATCTTCTCCGCCTCGGCGTCGTTCAACTGAATGGTCCGCGGGTCGGCCAGCTTCGCCAGCCGCGCCCGGTTTTCGTCGAGATGTTTCAGATTTTCTTCCGACGATACCGCCACCGCGATCATCTCGCGGCCTTCTTCCGTGGTCCCGATGGAATACACTTTCACGCGCGGGCTGGCCTTCTCCAACAGCCGCATGTATTTGTAAACGTCCTCTGCGTACGGCAAAATCCCCGGCGCGCCCGCCACATCGCCCAACACCACTTCCGGCGTCGGCACATTTTTCGAAGCCGGCAAATAGTCCACCAGCGGCGAACTAAAATACGGCGCTGTCGTATACCTCTTCATCTTCGCGGTATAAGCCTGATCCACAGCCTGCTTCGGATCCCTCGCAGGCACAGTCTCGCCGTCTCCCGCCCGAGCCGCGGTGACCGTTGCGGCCAGAAGTAGCATCGCCACAAATCCGCGAAAAAAGCCGAGGAGCCAACCTTCCCTTGTAGGGGAGGGGCTTGCTCCGCCCGGCGTCAACCCCGGCACGCACTTATCCACCGCGCACAGCCCTACCCCACACCCGTGAATCATCTGTTCTCCTAAATCTGTCCCCGAATTGTGAACGCGGAATTGTAGCAGACCAACGAGGTAATCTTTCCCTAACGCAGCAGCCAGCCGCCGATCAAGCCGCTGATCACAAAGCGCGCTAGCCAACCAAGCGAATGAGAGACACCGAGCAGCGGATGTATCTTGATCCAAACAATGTTACTGAAAATAATCGGCACCGCCGCCGCCACCCACACCAGCTCCGCCATGTGCAGTTCACTGCGCACCGTGAGAGCGTCGGTCCACCTGGCCAGCCAAATGAACGCCGCGCAGCTCAGTACTCCCAGTAATGAGGACGCGATAACACTTCGCGTGTTGCTCTGTCCAGGTTTCATCCGCCATGTTTCCGGCGTTTCCAGATATTTTTCGTGAAACAATTTGCCCATGAAGATCCAATCGGTAAACGACGTCGCCACTCCGGACGCTCCGACTGCCAGGACGAACCGCACCATAAGTCACCCCCGGACGCGGATTCTAGCGCGATCCGCTATTCCACGGGCCCAAATGTTATGCACACCGGTGCCGGCACCTGTTCCACTTGCCCGGTCGGCGTCAACGCTCCCGTCGTCGCATCAATCCGAAACACCACAATGTTCCCGGAATCCTCATTGGCTGCCAAGAGAAACGCCCCGGTGGGATCGATCGCAAAGTTCCTGGGCGTCATTCCCTTAGTCGAAAAAATGCCCGCGGGAGTCAATGTCCCCTTAGCGGCATCGATCTTGTAGGCCGCAATGCTGTTCGCCGTCCCGCGGTTCGATGCATAAACAAATTTCCCGGAGGGATGCACGGCGATCTCCGCCGCTTCCCGCACGCCCGAATAGTCCTTCGGCAACATCGGCAGAGTCTGCAGCGCCGACAGCGTTCCCTTTTGCGCCGAGTACGCAAACGCCGTAACCGTTGAGCTCATCTCACTCACCAAATACGCGAACTTACCGTTCGGGTGAAACGCCAGATGCCGCGGTCCCGATCCCGGCTTCACCTCCGCAAATGGCGGACTGTTGGGCGTGAGTTTTCCCTGGACGTCATCGAATTTGTAGATCAGTACGTCATCAAGCCCCAGGTCGGCCGCCAACGCGAATCGATTGTCCGGCGACGTGCCAATCCAATGTGCGTGCGGCCCTTCCTGCCGCTCTTTGTCCACACCCGATCCCGAATGTTGCACGAATCCCTTGACCAGGCTCAGACTTCCGTCGTCCTGGATCGCAAACGTCGCTGCGCTCCCACCGTCATAGTTCGCGACGAGCACGAATCTTCCCGTCTTGTCGATCGACACATGACAAGGCCCCGCCCCATGCGTGGACACCTGGTTAAGCAGCTTCAGCGCGCCGCTCTTCGGGTCGATAGCGAAAGCGCTCACCGCCCCGGTCTTTGACCCGTTGAAATCGCCGATCTCGTTCACCGCGTACAAATATTTTCCGTTCGAGTGCACCGCCACGAACGATGGATCCTTTGACTCCGCCGCCAACCCAATCGACGAAAGCTGCCCAGTCGTAGCGTTAAAGTTGTAAGCGTAAATACCCTTGCTGGTCTGTTTCGTCGTGTAAGTGCCGACGTAAACCAGGTAATAGGCATCCCTCTTCTGTGGAAGTGATCCTGGAGAGAAGACCAGCCCAGCCGCAACGAGAAGCGCAAATCCAAAAATTCGACGAGGAATTTTCATAGGCCGAGGATTGTAACACCACCCCACCGCAACGCCGTCCCCACCGAAGTTACAAGCGCGCGGCACCGCCGTGCCCAAGTCCGCAGGACCTCAACGATTACGATCAGCCCCTTCTCAGATCCGCACGCTATCAATCATTGGCGCCGTCCCAGAAAAACGCATGCTATAATCCAAGCTAGGCAAAACCACGCAAAGCAGTTCCCCAATCGCGCCGTTAAATTTCACGACTCAATTTCAAAAGGAACTCAGCGCTGGCGAGCAACCTGTAGCCGCCTCTTTTACCCTGAGCCTCGAAGAGCCGAGAGGGCGGGATTTAGATGTAACACTGCCGACACCGAACGGGCGAAATGCCAATTGCCGCTCTTAGGAATACTGTGGGAACGAAATCCAAAGGTGGGCGAAAACGTTCTCCCGGCCAACACCGCCAGAACTGCAAAACACATCTCTATTAGAATCAACCAATTACAAATTGCTTTATCGACTAAGTCCCGTAGATTGACAATCATACGAAATATACCGGGGGTGTACCCCAAAAAAGCGAATCCAAAGCGAAAGCAAGCTCTGTCGGCCGACCGCAGAGCAGCCCGGTTTACTTCTTCTCCTCTTCACTCTCTTCCTGGAGCACAGCCGCCGCCGCCACCGAGTCGTCATCGTCCAGCCGCAGCAACCGCACGCCCTGCGTCGAACGCCCTGCTTCGCGAATTTCATTCGCGTGCACGCGAATCACTTTGCCGTTGTGCGTGATGATCATCACGTCAGACTCTTCGTTGACTTGCAGCGTAGCCACGACGTAGCCGTTGCGGTCGGTGGTCTTCATGTTCACGACGCCCTTGCCGCCGCGTGAAGTGATGCGGTATTCCGCCAGCGGCGTGCGCTTGCCGTAGCCCTTTTCGGCGACCGTCAGCATCAGCGTCGTCAGCGAATCCTTGATGTGCTCGTTCTCGAGCTCTTCAAGGTTTTGCGATGTTTGCTTATGTTCTTTCTCGATGATGCTGAAGTCCGGCTGCACTGCATCCATGCTGACAACGTAATCATCCTTGTCGAGGTCCATGCCGTTCACGCCGCCGGCATTGCGTCCCATCGGACGCACTTCGGTCTCGCGGAAAAGAATCGCCTGGCCCTCGTGGCTCGCCAGGAAGATCATTTGCTTTCCGTCGGTGAGCTTCGCGCCGATCAGCTCGTCTTTACCGTCCAGGTTGATCGCGATGATCCCGGTCGACCGCGGATTTGAGAACTCCATCAGCGTCGACTTCTTCACGGTGCCGCTCTTCGTGGCCATGAAGACGAAGCGCCCTTCTTCTTCCAGGTTGCGCGAAGCGACCAGTGCGGTCAGCTTCTCGTCTTCCTGGAATTTCACCAGGCTCGAGATTGCTTTGCCCCGCGTCGCTGCCGCAGCTTCCGGCAATTCATACACCTTGAGCCAGTAGACGCGGCCCTTCGACGTGAACAGCAAAATGTAAGCGTGCGCCGAAGCGATGAACATGTGCTCGACGAAATCTTCTTCCTTCGTCCGCGCGCCGATGCGTCCTTTGCCTCCGCGCGACTGGTGCCGGTACGTTTCCGCCGCCGTGCGCTTGATGTAGCCGGCGTGGCTGACGGTAATCAGCATTTCGGTGTCGGCAATCAGATCCTCAAGCTTGATCTCGTCAACCTTGTCGACAATCTGCGTCCTGCGATCGTCGCCATAGGCCTTCTGCACTTCCTTGAGTTCGCCGGTGATCACCTGCTTGAGTTTCTTCTCGCTCGAGAGAATCTCTTCCAGTTCGGCGATCGTCTCGCGGATGGACTTCAATTCCTTCAGGATTTCGTCCACCGAAAGCTGCGTGAGGCGGTGCAGTTGCAATTCCAGGATCGCGTCCACCTGCACCGGCGTCAGTCCGATCACGCCACCGCGAGTCGCTACGGCTTCGCCTTCGAGCGGACCGACCTTGTACTTTCGTCCGTCTAGCTTGACGCCCGCGACCTTCCGGGGCTTTCCGTTTTCGGTGATGGTGACGTCTTGCTCGGTGAAATAGGCGAGCAAGTTTTCCTTGGCTTGCGCACGGCCAGCGGATCCACGGATGATGCGGATCACATCGTCCAAATGATCTAGCGCGATCTGGTAGCCCACCAAAATGTGTTCGCGCTCGCGGGCCTTGCGCAATTCGTATGCGGAACGCCGGCGCACCACCTCGACGCGATGATCGATAAACAGCTTGATCATCGGGATCAAGCCCAGTTCGCGCGGCTGCCCGGCGACGATCGACAGCAGGATCATGCCGAACGATTCCTGCATCTGCGTTTGCTTGAAAAGATTGTTCAGGATCAACTGCGATTCTTCGCCGCGCTTGATTTCGATAACGATGCGCATGCCCTCGCGTGAAGATTCGTCGCGAACGTCGGCAATGCCGTCGATCTTTTTGTTCTGCACCAGGTCGGCGATGCGCTCGATGAGCCGCGCCTTATTCACCTGATACGGAATCTCGGTGATGACGATGTTTTCGCGGTCCTTGCCGACTTCCTCGATCGCGGCCTTCGCCCGCATCACAAAGCTGCCGCGGCCGGTTTTGTACGCCGCCTCGATCCCTTCACGTCCTGCGATATACGCTCCGGTGGGAAAATCCGGCCCAGGCACAAGCTTCATAACCTCTTTCAAAGTCGAATCCGGCTTTTCGATCAGCAACATCGCTGCTTCGACGATTTCGCGCAAATTGTGCGGCGGAATATTAGTCGCCATACCGACGGCGATGCCACTCGCGCCATTGACCAGCAAATTCGGGATCCGCGACGGCAGCACAACGGGCTCTTCGCGCGTTTGATCGAAGTTCGGAATGAAATCGACGGTCTCTTTTTCGAGATCGGCAAGAATATCTTCCGAAATTTTCGCCAGACGCGCTTCCGTGTACCGCATCGCCGCCGGAGGATCGCCATCCACCGACCCGAAATTCCCCTGCCCATCGATCAGCGGATAGCGCATGTTGAAATCCTGCGCCAGCCGCACGAGCGCCGGATAAATCACCGCCTCACCGTGTGGATGGTAGTTGCCGGAGGTGTCGCCGCAGATCTTCGCGCATTTGCGATAGCCGCGATTCGACGCGAGACCAAGATCGTTCATGGCGACCAGGATGCGCCGCTGCACCGGCTTCAACCCGTCGCGCACATCGGGCAGCGCCCGCGCGATGATCACGCTCATCGCATAGTCGAGATACGACTTGCGCATCTCCGCTTCAATATCAATCGGCAACAGTATCGACGTATTTTTCTCGTCCGCCATGTGTCCTCAGCTTGTCAGTTTCGTTTGTTCGTCTGTTCCAGCGCGTAAGCCTTCACCGTATCGAAAGCGTCTGCAGCGTTCATGAATCGTTTCGCGGCAAAGTATTCTTCTGCTTGCCGCAAGAAATCGTAGCGTTCCCCTTCACTCGCAAACTCCACTGCTACGCCGCCCACGTTATCCGGTGCCGCGGTTGGCGTGGCGCGAAAATCGGTGCAACTCAATCCACGCAGCCCTGGCAATGTCGCCCATCCGAGTTGATACATCATCGATGACGATTAAATATCCAGGTTTTGGACGTCGAGGGCATTGTCCTCGATGAACTTGCGGCGCGCTTCGACGTTTTCGCCCATCAACGTGGTGAAAATATCTTCGGCGGCGACGGCGTCTTCCAGTTTCACCTGGAGCAGCGTGCGCGTTTCAGCGTTCATTGTGGTTTCCCACAGTTGCTCGGCGTTCATTTCGCCCAAGCCCTTGAACCGCGTGATGGTGAAATCTTTCTTGGCATCTTCAACCACGTAGTTCAGCACGTCCTGCGCTTTTTCTTTCGTGATTTTAGTGCCGTTGTTGGTGATGACGAATGGCGGCTTGTTGAATTCGTCGATCAGTTTGGCAAGACCGCGCAGCCGCTTGTATTCCGCAGTGGAAGCAAGCGCCCAGTTGATTTTCTGGCCGTGCGGTGGCCCAAACTGGATTTCGTACAAGCTGTGCTCTTCGTCGAACGCAACTTTACCTTCGAGCTTTAGCTTGGCCCTGTCCACTTCCTTCAAAAGTTTCTCGACGGCCTTCTTGTCCTCGAAGTCGGTCTTTTTCTCGAGGCCGCTTTCGACTAACAATTCCACCAGTCGCGGATCGCGTAGGCGGCGGGCAAGCTTCGCGGCGGCCGCCTCGAACTCCTGTACGTTCAGCAGGAACTTCGTCAGGCTCGCGCCTTCCAGCGACGCGCCTTCTTTGGGCTTCACGGCATGATTTTCGGTGGCGCGCTTCATGAGTTCATGCGCGAAATCATTTTCATCGCGGATATAGCGCTCGGTCTTGCCACGCTTCACGCGATAGAGCGGCGGCTGAGCTATGTAGATGTGTCCACGCTCGATCAGTTCCTTCATGTGGCGGAAGAAAAATGTGAGCAGCAGGGTGCGAATGTGGCTGCCGTCCACGTCCGCGTCCGTCATCAAAATTACTTTGTGATAGCGAAGCTTGCTGGCGTCGAAATCATCTTTGCCGATGCCGGTGCCGAGCGCGGTGATGATGGCGCGAATTTCTTCGTGGCCCAGCATCTTATCGTAGCGCGCTTTTTCGACGTTGAGGATTTTTCCCTTGAGCGGCAGGATCGCCTGGGACTTCCGGTCGCGGCCCATCTTTGCCGAGCCACCGGCCGATTCGCCCTCAACGACGAACAGTTCACACCGCGAAGGATCGCGCTCCTGGCAATCCGCCAATTTTCCCGGTAGACCGCTGGAGTCCATCGCCGACTTGCGCCGCGTCAGTTCGCGCGCCTTGCGAGCCGCTTCGCGCGCACGGGCCGCTTCAATGCACTTGCCGATAATCCGGCGCGCCACCGTCGAATGCTTGTCGAACCATTCACCCAGGCGTTCGTTAACGAGCTGCTCGACGTCGCCCTTGATGTCGCTATTGAGCTTCCCTTTGGTCTGGCCCTCGAACTGAGGCTGTGGCAAACGCACGCTGACGACCGCGACGAGACCTTCGCGCACATCGTCGCCGGTGATGGTGACTTCGTCCTTCTGCTCCTTCAGCATGCCTGCGGAAGAAGCGAAATTGTTGATCGTCCGCGTCAGCGAAGAACGGAAGCCGGAGAGGTGCGTGCCGCCATCGACGGTGTTGATGGTATTCGCGAACGCAAAAACATTTTCACCGTAGCTGTCGTTGTACTGCAGCGCGATTTCGATCTCGACGTTGCCGCGCTTGCCCTCGATGTAAATTGGGGAATCGTGCAGCGTAGATTTGCCGCGATTCAAATGTTTTACGAATTCAGCGATGCCGCCGGTGAAGCGGAATTCCGTGGTCTTTTCCGTGCGTTCGTCGGTCAGCGTGATCTTCAGGCCTTTGTTCAAAAAAGCCAGCTCGCGCAGCCGTTGCGCCAGGGTGTCAAAGCTGTAGACGCTTTTGTCGAAAATGGAAGGGTCTGGATGAAACGTGACTTTTGTTCCGGTCTTGCGGGTCTTGCCGGTCTGCTTCAATTTCGAGGTGGGCTTGCCTTTTTCGTAGGTCTGTTCCCACACAGCGCCATCGCGCGAAATCTCCAGCTCCAGCCAATCAGACAGCGCGTTAACCACGGAAACCCCGACGCCGTGCAAACCACCGGAAACCTTGTAAGTGTCACTGTCGAATTTTCCACCGGCGTGCAGCACCGTGAGCACGACTTCGGCAGCGGGCCGCTTCTCAGTAGCGTGCATGTCCACCGGGATGCCGCGGCCATTGTCTACTACGGTGACAGAGTCGTCCGCGTGCACGGTCACATTAATTTCGTCGGCGTGTCCGGCCATGGCTTCGTCAACAGAGTTGTCTACCACTTCCCAAACGAGGTGGTGCAATCCCATTTCCCCGGTCGAGCCGATGTACATCGCCGGACGCAAACGAACCGCTTCCAGTCCGGCGAGGACTTTGATCGACTTAGCGTCGTACTTGTGGCCGGCCGCCGCTTTTACGGCGGCGTCATCTTTTGCTTGAATCTCTTCTCGGTCGCCCATTCCATCTCCAGAACTGCGTTCCCACACGGCGATTGCCGGCAAAAAACTTGCAGCAAACGAACCGCGAGACGCGCGGAAGCGCGGAAGCGCTGCCGCTGAAAACTGCGATTCAAAAACAGTGAAGCGAGGAAAGGCTGTTGCGGACTGATCCGTACGTCGCCTTACCCTTTGGCTCCGATCGCGTACGACCGGAACTCGTAGGGCCCCTGCTCCATCCCGTCCCGCGCAGCGAGACGTGGCGAAGACTTGTAACCCCGGCGAAAACTCCGGAGTCCATCTCCAAGCATTGCCATTCCAAGCCCCTGGCGCAGGGCAGAATTGCTGAACAGCAGTACTTTGGCGGACGTGCCCCGATCTCTCAGGGCGGGCCGATTGGAGGAAATCAGATACCACAAACATTGTACCCGAATCGCTCTAAAATCCAAAGGGAAAACGAATGCGACTCTGGTTGTAACTAGCTTAATTTCAAGTGGTTAGCGTAACAGTGACGAGCGGATAAGGTCCCCGAATTCAGCCCGCGCTGAACTCGCAAAACAAAATATTGGCCGAGCAATGGGTCTTGCGTGGTCGGTTTGAAATCACAAAACGTGACCTCAAAGTTCAATCAGATGCGCATCGGCATGATGATGTAGCGATAGCGGTAGCTTTCGTCGGCGAGCGGGCGCATCTGGCCGGCGGATTGTTCGTCCTTCAGCTCGATGCTGACGGGGCCGTCTGCCGCGGCTCCCAGGAAATCGAGCATATAGCTGGAATTAAAGCCGATGGAGATGGGATCGCCTTTGTATTCCTTCTCGATGTTTTCTTTTGCTTCGCCGTATTCCGGGCTCGAAGCCGAAATTTCGATGCCCTCTTTGGAGACGGCTAGCTTGACGGCATGAGAGCGCTGGTCGGCAAGCTGGGAGACACGGCGGACCGCGTCGCAGAGCTCGGTGCGTTCCAGCGTGACCGTCTTGTTGTTGTCGCGCGGGAGGACCGCTTCATAATTCGGGAATTGTCCGGTCAGAATGCGCGAGATCAACAAGCGGTGGCCAACCTGGAAAAAGAGATGGCTTTCGTCTTTGGCGAATTCGATCTGAGCGTCGGCACCCGCGGCGGCCGCGAGTTTCTCCACTTCATCCATGGCCTTTTTAGGGATCAACACTTTCATTTCGCCGTTCAGGCCCGCTAATTTCTGATCGGTTTCGGCCAGCGCCAGGCGATGGCCGTCGGTAGCCACCATGGCCAAGGTGTCCGGCTTCAGAATCAAAAGCCCGCCGTTCAGTGTGTAGCGCGACTCCTCCATGGAAATGGCAAATTTCGTCTTAGCGATCAGACTTTCCATCACCGGCGCGGAAATTTTTACCATCGTGTGCGGCATCGCCGGCAACGCGGGAAAGTTCTCCTTGGCCATCCCGACCAGCTTGTACTTCTTTCGGTCGCTGACTATTTCTACCCAATGATTCTCAAGCAGCCTGAACTTGATCTCGCCTTCGGGAAGCAAACGCACCAGCTCAAGAAGTTTTTTGGCCGGGATCGTGCCGGCGCCTTCCTTCTTCACTTTCGCTTCGCACGACGTGCGAATGCTGAGCTCCAGATCGGTCGCGGTGATGGCGAGCTGGCTGCCCTTGGCCTCGACAAGCAAATTCGACAAAATGGGGATCGTCGTCTTGCGCTCGACGACGCCCTGCGTGGTGCTAAGTTCGTTCAACAGCGCGGACTTGGATACACTGAATTCCATCGCTTGATGATCCTCGCGTGCGGTTACAGGTGCGGTCATTTTGTGTGCGACCTGGGACGGTCAGCCGCCTCCCTAGCTGGATTCTACCGCTGCCGTACTGTACTCGCTTTTGCGCAAAGTATCAAAGCCCAACAAGACTAATTGCAGCGTATAGCCTGTGGAAATGCGGTGTTTGTGCGAATGCGATTCCCGCTGTGCGATTTGCGAGCGGTTAGGGTTATTCACAGACAAGAACAAACTACTATCACAGCAAAAGATTTTTAATTTCTAAAAAACTATAAAGCTTGTTGTGATGATGAGCGCTGTGGAAACGTGGAAAAGCGTGGTCAGACGTAGCCTGGGCGGCTAAACGGCGAGTCGGTCATCGGTGGCCGATTGTGTGAACAGAGGAAATCTATACGTGACTCGCGCGAGGCGAAGCTTGCGATTGAATTTCGCGCACAAGCATCCACACGAAATCCGCATGTTTCTCAAACTTTCTCCACACGACGGAGCGAAGAGCGCTGCCTCGTGACCTGGGCGCGATTTTGTATGGAGCTAGGCGCCGTCTTGGATTGGGAGCTTATGATCGTGGACGAAAGGCGGGCGAGCCGCCGCCTCTTGGAGTGCGGCGGCTCCGTCGCTCGAGGAACCAACTAAAAGTGCTTGGGGAAAAGTGGGCGCTACTGCAACGCATCCATCAGGCGCGTGATGGTGCGGTTCAGGTCTTTGTCTGAGCGCCGCATCTCTTCGATCTTGTGAATCGAGTGCAGCACCGTGGTGTGGTGCTTGCCGCCGAATTGACGGCCGATTTCGGGAAGCGATGCGGTGGTGAGTTGCTTGACGATGTACATCGCGACTTGCCGCGGGAAGGCGATGGCGCGGGTGTTGCTGCGAACCTTCAGATCCTGCTCACGCAAATTAAAATGTTCGCTCACCCGCTTCTGGATCAGATCGATGGTGACCCGCTTTTCCTGCGACGCGATGATGTTGCGCAGCACCTGCTGAGCGGTGGCCAGAGAAACAGTAGCGCCGGTGAGCGAGGCATACGCCATCAAGCGGGTCAGCGCGCCTTCCAGCTCGCGCACGTTGGACTTGATCGCGCGCGCGATATATTCCGCCACGTCATCGGGCAGCAGGAAGTGTTCGTTGTCCGCTTTTTTCTGCAGAATGGCGATCTTGGTTTCCAGGTCAGGCGGCTGGATGTCCGCGATCAATCCCCACTCGAACCGCGAACGCAAACGTTCTTCAATCGAGTTGATGTCTTTCGGCAGGCAGTCCGAGGAGATCACGATCTGTTTTTGCTGTTCGTAGAGCGCATTGAACGTATGAAAGAACTCTTCCTGGGTACGCTCTTTGCCGGCGATGAACTGAATATCATCGACGAGTAGCACGTCCACGGTGTGAAAGCGGTCGCGGAAACTGATCATGCGATCGAAGCGCAGCGAGTTAATGACTTCGATGGTGAATTTTTCCGCGCTTACGTAGCTCAAACGCATCGCGGGGTTGCGCTTCTTGATGGTGTGTCCGATAGCGTGCATCAAGTGCGTCTTGCCCATGCCCACGCCGCCGTAAAGGAACAACGGGTTGTAGGCCTTGGAAGGCTGCTCGGCCACCGCGCGCGAAGCGGCGTGCGCAAATTCATTGGACTTGCCGACCACGAAAGAATCGAACGTATAGCGAAGATTCAGCTGGTGGTCGCTGCTCTCAAAATCAAGCTTCGACTGCTTCACGGGGACGACCACGGGTGCCGCCGCAGCGACCGGCTCCTCCTCGGTGCAAACGTATTGCACGCGCGTATTCGGCACGCCGATTTCGTGGAAAACCGCCTTCACGATTTCGCCGTAAGTGCGTGTGAGTACCTGCCGGAAGACGGCGCTGGGAATCTGCACGAACAAGGTTTCACCCTCGACGCGATTGAGGCGCGTAGGCTGAAACCAGGTGGTGAAGGTGTTGATGCTGACCCGGGACTTCACGCGTTCCAGGAACTTGTCCCAGGAGTTGGCGGTCTCGCGGTCCCGCCCAAGTTGAGTGGCTGTTGTCATCGCAAAGAGAATACGCGTCCTGTGCTATTTCCACAGATGTGAAAAAGCTGTGGAAAGCAGGCCCTTCTGCTTCTTTCTTTAGACTACGGGGTTCTGCCCTCGCTGGAAAGTGCTGTGCTGCCGTGCCCCTGCCCCTGACATTTCACGAGCGACCCGGCCACGCGTACGGCCAAATGAACGTCGCTATTCGACAGCGCGGGATTGTCGCTGATTGATTCGTAGCAGGCAAGCGAAAAGTGTGCGAAGACGCGCGACGACGCAAAAAGGCGTTCACACCTCGTGCACAGTTTTTCCACAAGCTGCGGAGCGCGCACAGGTAATGCGCTTCACCGTGATTCGAAAGGGAATGATGAGAATATTTGGCAAGCATGTTTACGTGGTATCGCTCACGTGCAACGAATCACCTGAGGAAAACTCCCGCTACGGCTTGATTTTTTTTTCGGGCCGGTCGAATTCGTACACTCCAACGGGATCGCCGCCGATGATCAGGTGCTCCGGTTCGATCAAAATCGTGTTGGCTTCGAGCCGCCTACCTTCCGGCGTGTAAATCTGATAGCTGGCGCGACGGTTTCCGTCTTTGTCGAAATGCAACAGCGTGTTGCCAACGGCCATCCAGACCTCTCCATTCGCCGGGTCGACGCCCACACCAGTCAGCACCCGCTTGAAGGTTGGCGTCTTCTGGTGCTTCTCTTGCCTTACAATTTCGCGGCGGATGGCCTGCGCTGCCGGCGCGGCCTCTAACGCTAGATACTGCACATCCGGGCCGGCGCCATAACCGTTGCGGTCGTACTGCCGCACCGTCGGCTCCGGGGTATACCCAAATCCATAGTAGAGATGACCTTGCGCGTCGCTCACGAGCTGCCCGATGTTGAGGAAGCGGTTCAGATCGGCGCGGTCCGAGATCTGCTCCGGATCGCCAAATTCACGCACGTCCCGACCATTTCGATCGAAGACGATCACCAAATGCGGCTCGCGAACCGTAGCTACCGCGACCTCGCCTTCCCCTAGCGCCGCGACCGAATGCGGTCCGGCCACGGGAATCGATCGCACCAGTGTGCCGTCGGAAGAAAGAACCTGGATCGCATTCCCGCGGCGGTCGGCCACATAAATGCGACCGTCCGCATCCACGTCGCAATCTTCGGCAAAAGTAATCGCGATCCGGCCTGACTTGGGATTGGACGAGCCCGCGGCAGCGGCCTCCTCGATGGCCAGAACTTGTTTGCCTTGCTTATCGAAAGCGAGCAGGCCCGGCGATGGCGACGCCAGCACGTAGGTTCGGCCATCCGACCCGCGCCTCACAGTTCGCAGTCCCGGCCCGGCTGCCGGGAAAAGCCGCATCTTCGCCGTAAGCTCGCCCTCGGTCTGCGCACACACGCTACCCGCGGCGACAGACCCCAGCAGACACAAAAGCGCCGCAATTTTCGACATCCGGCCCTTGATTTGTTGCATGAGTCCTCAGATTACTTCGGACGTTTCAGGGTTGCTTCGCGTTGCAGCCAGAGCCAATGCCAGGGCCAACGGCAGGCCGGAACCAGCGCGACGCCGTCGCCAATCGACATCGCGATGCAACTAGTCGTTACGCAGCCGCAGCCGCTCGATCGACTGTGCCCGTAAGCGCCCCGCCGCATTACGCGGCCCGCCATCGTCAGTCTCGATGAGCACGCAGTTCATCTGCACGTCGCCCGGTGCGACATCGAACTTCGCCGGCAGCCCATCCAGAAAGCGCTTGATAATTCCGTGCCGGTCCATGCCAATGACGCCGTCGTGCGGTCCGGTCATGCCCACATCGGTAATGTACGCGGTACCTTGCGGCAGCACGTGCTCGTCGGCGGTGGTCACGTGCGTGTGCGTGCCCACCACCGCGGTGACGCGCCCGTCGAGATACCATCCCAGAGCGATTTTCTCGCTGGTGGTCTCCGCGTGCATGTCCACTAGGACGAACGCGACGTCGGCCGGAAGCTTGGCCAGCTCCGTGTCGGCCTTGCGAAAAGGATCGTCAATCGCCGGCAAAAAGATGCGGCCCTGCAAATTCAGCACGGCATACTTCATGCCATTCTTCGCCGTCCCAACAAACATGCCGCTTCCCGGGCTTCCCTCCGGGAAATTGTGGGGACGCAGGAGTCGCGGCTCGTGCGGCATGTACTCCAGCACTTCCTTGCGATCCCAACTATGGTTCCCGCCGGTCAGCACATCAATGCCACCGTGCAGCAAATCGTCGGCGATCTTGGGCGTAATCCCGAAGCCGGAGGCGGAGTTTTCCCCGTTGGCGATCACCAGGTCGATCTGGCGTTGCGTCACGATGTCTGCCAGGCGGTCGCGGACAATCTGCCGGCCCGGCGAACCCATAATGTCCCCAACAAAAAGTATGCGCATAATTGAAATTGCGTTCGTCCGTGTGCCCGAAAAACTCTGACAGCGGCCAGGCGCGCACCGGACTGCCCTGCAGGGCTGTCGCAGCCTAACTGTCTAAACACAAAAATGGAGCGGACTGCTTAGCCGTGGGAAACTAGGCCGTGAACCTCTGAATTAGGTGGGCGCCACGAGCCAGCCGTTAGGCTTTCCTGCCCCGCTCGCTTCCCGAATCACTCTCCAGATCGCCCGGGAAGCCAAAGGGACAGGCCGTGCACACAGGCTGTCTATCCGCAGCACCTCAGAGATTCGTCATTGGTTCAAACAGCTTTCGTCCCCTCACCTGCTTCGAAGTACCGCTCCGCCGATATTGTAGCCTGCACGATGGAATGCCGTCCAACCGCGCAATCATTTTGGTACATCCATTGGAAAATCCGGCCTAGGCTGTCGGTCCCGAAGAGATAGAATTTAGCGCATCGCAAGGTGGAATTTTGCAGGCTTCCGATGGAGCAACACGTGCGCAAATTTCGCAGACCAGACGCAACCTTGTTCGGCCAAAGCGGCTCCAAGGACCGATGAAGCTCGCTCTCGTTTACCTATGGGCCGTGCTAACCCTATTCCCCCGAACAGCTGCCGCGCAGTCACCAACCACCGACGCTCCGGACGCAAATCCGGGCCGACCTACCGTTTCGACGCCGGCGACGCTCACGCCGGTCGGCTACGTGCAATTTGAAACGGGCGTCCTCAACGCCACTCATTCGCCGGAGTTCTCCTCCCGCTTCGGCCTCAACGAAGTCATCAAATTTTCCCTAGCGTCCCGCTTGGAGCTGCTGGCGTCAGCCGAACCCTGGGTTCACTACACCGCAGTCGGCCACACGGCAAACAGTCCAGCCGAGGTATTTGTAGGCGCTCAGGCGATCGTAAGCAAGGGCGAAGGCGCGACGCCTACGGTAGCCGTGAGCTACTTCCATCGCGCCTATGACGGTGGCGCGCCGGAACTCGATTTTGGCAGTCCGACCAATTCCTTGTTGCTCCTGGCTAGCGCCGACGCAAAGGGTTTTCACTACGACGCAAACACCATGTTCAACGAACTGATTGACGGCCATGTCCGCCGCGCGCAATTTGGCCAAAGCCTCTCCATTTCCCACCCCATCGGGGGTAGATTCACGCTGTCCGGAGAGATTTGGCACTTTACACAGCCATTCCTGCGGAATCATGCCATTGGGAACCTCTGGGCTGTTAGCTACGCTGCTCGAAAGACGCTGGTTTTCGACGCGGGTTTCAATCGCGGATTGACCGGCACATCCACACGCTGGGAGGCGTTTGTGGGATTCACCTACTTGCTGCCGCACCGCCTTCTCTAGCTATAAATCGCAGAATGGAATCTCGCGAGGCAACTTTCGCTGCCTCGCGATGCTCCACACGATCACGCCATGGTTAGAAGTGGAAGCCCAACTCCACAGTCTCGGTCCGCGGTGTGACGTAGTGCGTCCCGCTAAACGTGGAGAAGAAGTTGTACAGCGCCGTTTTGTTGGTCAGGTTGATGACCGTGAACCGCAGGCTCCACTTGTACTTGTCGCCCTTGAAGACATTGTCGTCTCCAACGCTCAGATCGAACAGGTGCCGCGGAGCGATGCGCTGCGGGTTGTGGTCGTCATTTTCCGTACCGGGCTTCGGTATGCTGATGAACTTCGACCCAAATTGCGAGGCCAGGCATCCCCCGTCGGGCTGCAGAACCGATGCAGGTATCGGCGTCGTGGGCGTTGCGCCAACACCCTGGCACGTGAGCCCCGCCTGAAACTCCTGGTCGGCAGTCAGAGGCAGTCCTGTGAGGTTGTTGACAAAGCCGATTTCCCCCGCCGCTATACCGGCGTTTCCTCCCATATCTGCCGTGGGCGTCGAGCCGAAGCACGTTGCCGTCGGCGCGGAGCACGGTATGGCGCCGGCCACAAGCCCGCTGTCATATCTCCAGTTGAACCCGACCCACGGCCCCCCCCTCCCGAACTGGTATTGCAGGTGCGTCGTCTGGTTAAAGTGTTCGTCGTGATCGATGCGGAAGACGTTGCCGGCAGGCAAAAAGGGCACGCCGCCGACCTGCGGGTTGAAGAACCGTGCAGCGACGCCGGACATAACCACCAGCGCCGTAAAACCGTGGTAGTTCGGCACGCTGACGCGCACCGCGTATCCGGGAATCTTCGAATTGTGCCATTCGATCGGGAACGCGATCGGAGTGGCGGCGACAACGCCGAAGTCATACCCGCCATGGGTGTATTTCCAAAGGTATTCGCCGTCCACCACCAGGTATTTGCCGAATGCTTGCTGCAAGCCCGCGTGGAACTCGTTGCGCCATCCCGGACGAATCAAACCCGAGACGCATTGGACGTTCGGCGGCGGGACCAGCACCGCGATCACTGGAATGCTGCAACCGGTGTTGGCAATCGCCAGATTCTCGTTGAACGGGCTTTCCAGGCTTCGCGCGTAAGACACCCGAAGCACCGTATTGGTCGCTTTGATGTTGTACGCGACGCCCACCCGGGGCTGTGCTTGGCCGTCGCTGACGAACCCGTTGTAGATGTCTCCGCGAATCCCGACGTTGAACGACCAGCTTCCTTTGGTGATCGTATCTTGGATGTAGAGGCCCGTCTCCTTTATGTCGCCGTGGCCGTGAAACAGGAATGGCGTTCCACCTTGCGTTAAGTCCACGGAAGCCAGCGTCTGGCAGGGACGCACCTCCAGCGGACTCAAGGGATTCCCGCAGTTGAAGTTACCCCCGGCTGGGTTGGGAATGGGGTTGCCGGCCGCATCCAGTTGATTGAACAAGGCCGAGAAACCAGGATCGACCGTAGCAAGCGTGTCGTTCTCCGTTATGAATGTGTGTTGGTAGGTAACTCCGGCCTTGATGTTGTGGATGCCCTTCACGTAGGAAATGTCCGTCCGCACACCGGCATTGGTAAGTTTCCGGTCCTGGGTGATGGTCTGCGCTTGCAGGCCAGGAGAAAAGTCCGCGAAGGGATCGGCGCTTGGATAGTAGTTATATTGGTCTTTCCGAACGAAACCCCCAAACGTAAACACCGCGGTCGATCCGATCAGCCGCGTCCACGTCGGCGCGATGTTAAACGTGCCGATCTTTGACCGCTGATCCGTGGGTCCCAAGGGAGCGCCATTTACCGGGTTGACAGCGACACCCGCCGCATTGCAGGTGAACCCCGCGCTGCACGTATGGAGCGTCTGGTCCCACGTGTTGGGATTTTGAAACCACGAACGCGAATAGCCGACATTCAGATGAACCGCATCCGCTTGTGTAATTTGGTAGTCCACGCGGTCGAACACGTTCTCTTCGTTGCCTTTGTCGTGCAGCACGATTATTTCCGGGGGATCCAGGAATCGGCCGCTGTTCAGGCCGTTCACCGCGACGAAGTTCCCCCATTTCTGGTTACCGTAAGCAAAATCGACTGCGCCTGTGGACGTGCCAAAGCTGCCGTAGGAACCCGTTACGTTGCCATGCGGCGTGGTGACGCCCAGGCCCGAGCGCGTCGTAACCTTAATCACCAGGCTGGTCTTGCCGCCAAATTCCGCCGGCGGCGCGCCAGAAATCACTTCCAGTGATTGAATGGAGTCGGAAGGAATTTGATTGGAAAATACCTTGCTCTGCTGGTCGGTGATCGGCTGGCCGTCCACCGAAAACGAGTTTTCCGCGTGGTCGCCCATTCCGTGGAACAAACCGTTCGAGTCCGCGGCGACTCCCGGCGTGACCAGCGTAACCAGCGAGCTTACCGAAGACGACGCACTTTCTAGTGGGAGCTTGTCGAACAAGTTGCGATCCACGTCGGTGTGAAAAGTAGACTCATTTTCCACCAGGTCTCCACCATTCGCTTCCACCGTGACACTCGTTGAAGCTGCTCCCACCTTCAAAGTGATTGGCACCGTGACCGGCACGCTTGAGCGCACGTCCACGTCCTGTGTGTACGATCCAAATCCGCTAGCTGCCACCACAAGGTGGTAACCATTGAACGGCACGTTTGTAAAACGAAAGCTCCCGTCGGTCCCCGTATTCGTCTCGCGCTGATAGCCGCTCACGGGATACGAAATTTCCACCCTGGCGTTTGGTACAGACGCTCCAGACGAGTCTTTCACCACCCCTTCGATCGAGCCGGAATTCCCCTGTGCGAACGCTGGCGCTGCCGAAAGCAGCCAGCCCAGCCCCAAAAGCAGAATTCCAGCTGCCACTCTGCCGTCCCGACGCAAATTCAAATACCAAGAACTTCGAGAATTCCTGAACATTTCTTCTCCCGTCCCATTGAGGGACTCTGTGTCGCGCCTGGCGACTGTAGTGAGCTGTGGATAGGGCCGCTGGGAAAATAGCGGCGGCGTCGGAATGCTGCTTGGCATTCAGCGCAAAAAAGATAGAGGACTAGGAAATCACGAGATGTTTGTTACGCGGAAGGGGGCGCTCGAGAGGCGCGATGCAGCGCGCACGGGCTCGAGGGCGTTACATGTTCTGGAAGATTGCTGTTACGCGCCACTTGCTGCGCTTCCGGCACCAGGTTTAGCCGGGCAACCGCCAACACTGGGGCGTGCAGCACCTGGCAAACGTGGCACGTTGTTTCGGGACCATTATTGTGCGCATGGAGAAACGCCAGGCCCGTGGCGACATAGAGCAGCAGCACGCAGCCCAACAGGGCCAGAGCTGGCCGAGCAAACCGTCGCCGGGGAGCAGGTTTCACACGCATACGCCCATTTATTCTAGCAGCTTAGACGGGAGAATCGGCCCGAAAGTTGCTTAATAATCGGTCCGAAGGTTGCCTAATTAGTTGCAATCGCCCCCGCGCTGTCATCCCGAATCCCGCGCTTTTCCGCGGGGTGAGGGATCTGCTTTTCTCTTTCAGCACGAGCGTACGGAAACTGCCTACCGGGTAGCTGGTTCAAGTCCCTCGACTGGTTTAAGTAATGAAGTGGTTCATTGCGGCGCAGCACCCGCATTTGGGCCCGCCGTTTGTCCGATCGCCGCACCGTTCACCACTAATTCCACACGGCGATTCTTCTGCCGTCCCTCGGCCGTGTCGTTCGACGTTACCGGCCGCGTCTTCCCGAATCCCTTCGCGGTCACCGACGAGCCGGCCACGCCCTGCGCCATCAGGAAATCGCGCACGGAATCCGCGCGCCGCTCGGAAAGCTGCTGGTTCAGTTGGTCGCTGCCGACGCTGTCGGTATGACCCTCGATCTGCAGCGTCAGCCCAGGATGCGCGAGCACGATTCCCGAAATCTTCGCCAACTTTTCGCGCGCCGCGCTTCGCAGCGTGGCGCTTCCGGTATCGAACAGCACGTCGGCCATATTCACGATCAGGCCCCGCGCGGTGTCTTGCGTCTGCAATACCGCGTTGAGTTGCGCCAGCAACTGCGCGCGCATAGCCGCCTTGTCCTGCTCGGCTTGTGCCGCCGCTTGCTGCGCTTGTGCTGCGGCCTGGCGCGCTTGCTCGGCCTGCGCCTCCGCCGCTTGCTGCTGAGCAAGCGCCGCAGCCCTCGCCGCTTCCGCTTGCTGCTGCTGTTGTGCTGCTTGTTGCGCTGCCTGATCGGCCTGCTGTTTCATGCGCTCGGCGTCGGCTTTCGCGGCTTCCGCTTGTGCGCGCGCCTGATCCGCTTCCTGTCGGCGCAACGCTTCGGCTTCTGCGTTGGCACGCGCTTTCGCTTCCCGCTCGGCTGCCGCTTTGCGCTCCGCGTCCTGAGCAAGCTGTGCGTCCTCTTCGGCCTTTTTCTGCACGGCGATCACGCGCGCTTCCTCGGCCGTCTCCACGGCGTTACGCGCGGCCGTGGTCACTGTCTTCTTGTCTCTCCTCGAGGCGTAAGCGTCGTCCGCTTGCTTCAACTGCTCCTTCGCCCGCGACATCGTGGATGCTGCGTAAGTATCGGCCAAGGCGTTGCGTGCGATGCGCACGGCATTACGCGCCTCGAACAACTCGGGTGGCGCTTTACGGTCCACGCCGAAAATGGCGTTGTCGATTTTTGTGTTCGCCGACGCATAGCTTCCGCGGCTGATCAGCGCATATTTCGCGTCCACGCGTTCGCTCGATAGCGAGTCGGGTACCGCGTTCTCCAGCACCACCTCATCGCCGGGTTGCGTAACCGCGTAATATGGCTCGGCCGTCACGATCATCCCGAAGGTCTGCATGTCCACAACCGCCTTGAGATTAGCCGACCGGTTCTTCACGACCAGTTCGCCCAGGTTTACCGCGCGGCCCTGCGGCGAAACCGCCCACAAAATGTAGGTTAGATATTCGAGGCCGAATCGCGTGGAATCCTCCAGGCCCATGAACCTGGCATCGACCTCGATGCGATTCGATTTGCTTTCCACTCTGGCCGTTCCCGACGCAGTAGACATCAAGTCCGTTCCAACGAAAGAAATCTCCACCGATTTCCCCGCGCGCCGGTAGCTGAGTGCTTTGAGGCTGCGGGACACTGTGGCCGTTCCTACTGCGGTCGTTCCTCCGCCCGCCGATTGTGCGGGTGCCCTCGCAGCCAACTCCTTAGCCGGAACCACTGCCGGGCCCAATGCCATCCACCCGCTCAGGGCCAGCCCGCCCAAACGAAGAAAAACTGTTTCGATTTTCACGTTACTCCTCCGCGTCATTCTTGTTCGCGTGTCTTGTTCTGATCTTCCACAGTAGGCTACCGCAATCCGTTCACGTCACCTGAGAGATTTAGGGTCATTTTTGCGTTAGAGATACTGTAGTGAACCTGAGCGCGCAAAATGCCCGGAAGCAATCGCAAAACTGTCGGCCTTCAACCGCAGCGGCCCACCTCCGCCAAGGTTCCGATGGGCGGTATGCGTCATTCCGTTCGAGTACTCAGTTTATAATTTTACCTTGACATTAACATTGCCGCGTGTTACCATCAGTCGTGAATCAAAGCGCTCGTCGGATCGCCAGTGTGCAGCATCCTCTCCATCCGATAACTCCTTTGGAATCCGCACTTCCGCAAAATACGCCCGTAACTCGTTTAGAATCCGCACTTCCAAAAACGTTGAACTTAAAGTCCTTTAGAATCCGCACTTACAAAATAAGGTGGGGGGAGGGGGTAAATTGTTAACTGGACTTCATGCCTTGCCGCTCGACCTCGCCCACTCTTGCACGACAAGCAGCGTTGCGCCCGCCTTGGCTATAATGGCTGCCTTTCTCACTCAGAGAGGACGCTCATGAACTATCGCCGCTTTGGCCGGTCCGGATGGAAGGTTAGCGAAATTGGTTACGGAATGTGGGGCATCGCCGGGTGGACCGGCTCGGAGGATGAGCAGTCCATCGATTCGCTGCAGCGTGCCATCGATCTGGGCTGCAATTTTTTCGATACCGCCTGGGCCTATGGCGACGGCCACAGCGAGCAGCTGCTCGGCAAAATCCTGCGCGCCAATTCAGGGAAGACGCTCTACACCGCCACGAAGATCCCGCCGAAAAATCGCGCGTGGCCCAGCCGTCCCGAATTCAGACTGGATGATTGCTATCCGCCGGACTACATCGAGGAATACGTCAACAAAAGTTTGGCCAACATCGGCGTTGCCACCCTCGACCTGATCCAGTTTCACACCTGGGAAGACGCCTGGCTCGAAGACAAGCGCCTGCGGCCCGTCCTCGAAAAACTTCTTACCAGCGGAAAGGTTCGTGCGCTCGGCATCAGCATCAATCGCTGGCAGCCTGCGAATGGCGTGGCGGCGGTGCGCGCCGGGCTGTTCGACGCCGTGCAAGTCATCTACAACATTTTCGATCAGAATCCCGAGGACGAATTGTTTCCCGCGTGCCGGGAAAAAGACGTCGCGGTGATCGCGCGCGTTCCGTTCGACGAAGGCACGCTCACCGGCACGCTCACGCTCGACAGCAAGTGGCCTGAAGGCGATTGGCGCAACACCTATTTCGTGCCCGAAAATCTGAAGAAGAGCGTAGAGCACGCCGAAGCCCTGAAGCCGCTGCTGCGCGAAGGCCTCACCATGCCGGAAATGGCCCTACGCTTCATCCTCAACAACAAAGACGTCAGCACCATCATCCCCGGCATGCGCAAGCGGCATCACGTCGACTCCAACCTAGCCGCCAGCGACAAAGGCCCGTTACCCGCCCAACTCCAATCCGAGCTCCGCAAACACCGCTGGGACCGCGCGCCAACAAAATGGAGCCAATAATCCAGATCGTGATCAGAATACGCGAACATTTCTCTTGTAGGGGCGGGGCTTGCTCCGCCCGGCCGACCAATCGGCAGGATCTTCCGAAGACGAGAAGGTAAAGCCAGCGACGATTCTCGCTTATGCCGTCTGTTTTAGCGCGCGCTCGACCAATGTCAGGCAACGCTCGGCTTGTTCGCGCAGCATCTCGTTGTGTTCGCCGAGATCGCGCTGAGTGCTGTGAAGTTCGTCGGCGATCGATAGTGCCGCCAACACCGCAATCTTGTGCGTATCAACTGTCGACGTCGCGTCCGAAATGGCGCGCATCTTTTCATCGACAAATGTCGCCAGCTTCTGCACATATGCCGGATCCAATTCGCCATGAATCGTGTAGGTCTGGCCGTAGATTTGAACTTTCACCGGTGAACTCATACCCGCTCCCGTGCCGCCGCACCGCATTGCGACCCTGCATTGTAGCGCAGGGCGGAGTCTTCGGTGCCCTGCGGCTTTTTATTCTGCCCCGAGGCAGAGAGAGCTCAGAGGGGGGCCGCCGAATTGAACCAGCGCGACGCCGAACTCAACTAGCCCGCAGTTGTGCGCCCAACTTCTCTTTGAGGGCGGCGACGATGCGCGCGGAAAACTCCGCGATCTGCGCATCGGTCAACGTCGCCTCGCGGCTCTGAAACAGCACGCGCACCATCAGCGAATATTTTCCCGCGGGCACATTTTTGCCGCGGAACAGGTCGCCCGCCTCGATGGAAGCGATTTCGGCGATGCCCAGCGAACGAATCGTCTGGGTCACGTCGGAAAAATGCGTGCCATCCCCCAGCAGCAGCGAGAAATCGCGCTCTACCGCAGGGAATCGCGGCAGCGGCTCGTACCGGCGCGAATCTCGCAGCTCGCGAATCGCGGCATACACGGGCTCGAGCCGCAATTCTGCGAGAAACACGTCTTGGCGCAGCTTCAGCCGGTCGGCGACGCGCCGGGCCAGCTGTCCCGCATCGCCGAGCTCCTCGCCATGCAGCGCGACGCGGCCACTACGAGCGACATGCGCCCAATCGCCAGAAACGTGATTCGTTTCCTGATGTTTTGAGTCCTGATTCGCCTGCTGGCTCGCCGCGCCTGCCGCGTGCTCGCGCCACTCGAAACCGCCGGCGAGTTCACCCAGCGCGTCGAGGTCGCCTTTCAGATCGGCGAAGGAATATGCGCGAGCGGTGTCGTACAAATCTTTTTCGCGAGCCTCGCCGGTCGCGCCGATGGTAAGGACGCGCGTCTCGACGGATTTCGTGCCGTTCAGACGGTACTGGCTGCCAATCTCGAACAAACGCGCGTTGCGCTGTCCGTGATTCAGATTCCATTCCATCGCCGTGGCCATGGTTACGAGTCCAGTTGACCGCAGCACGCCCGCTTCTTCCGACAATGGATTCGCGAGCCTCGCGGGGTGCACTCCAGGCGCGCGAAATAATGCATCGCGTTCTTCGGCCACGTGGGGGATCGTCAGGATTTCGCGATAGCCGAGACCGATCAGCCGCTCACGCACGCGCGTTTCGGCTTCGTACTGCGGCAGGCGCTCCGCGGCCTGCCGCGACACCGGAAAGCGCGGCGGAAATTTGTCCAGGCCATAAATGCGCGCGACCTCTTCGATCAAATCGATTTCGCGTCGCACGTCCGCGCGCCATGACGGCCGCGTGCATTCCCACGCTGCGAGCAGCGATCCTTCCACGCCGCGGTTCTGGTCAACGCGCACAGGAGAAAAACCGAGAGCCCCCAGACTCGTCTCAATCTCTTTATCCGGCACGTCGGCGCCCATCACGCGCAGAAGCTCCGCGCGCGTCAGCACAATCTTTTTCGGGGCGCGCTTGCCGGGGTAAACATCCACAACTCCCGCGAGCAGTTCGCCTCCGGCGAGTTGCAGGATGAACTCCGCGACGCGGCGCGAGGCCAGGTCCGCCATTTCCGGGTCGGCGCCGCGGCCAAATCTCGTAGACGCTTCCGTGTGCAATTTCAAAAAGCGCGCGGCGCGCCGAATCGCGACGGGATCGAACCAGGCGCACTCGATCAAAACGTTCTTGGTCGAAAACGAAATTTCCGTCTCGGCACCGCCCATGATGCCGCCGATGCCGACCGGCCGCGAGCCGTCGCCATCCGCAATCATGCAGATTCCCGGATCGAAAGCGCGCTCGATGCCATCCAGCGTGTGCATTTTCTCGCCGGTCTTGGCTCTGCGCACTACGATGCGATGATCGCGTACCTTGTCGTAGTCAAACGCATGCAGCGGGTGGCCCAGCTCGAGCATCACGTAGTTGGTCACATCGACTACGTTGTTGATGCTGGCGACGCCGCTGGCTTCCAGGCGCTCGCGCAGCCATGGAGGCGATGGCTGAATCTTCACGCCGCGAATCACGCGCGCGGTGTAACGCCCGCACAGGTCCGGAGATTCAATCTCGACGTGGATGGCGTCGCTCGCTTTGGCCGATCCTTCGACGGGTTTGGGAGAAACGGATTTCAGCGGCAGTTTGTACACCGCGCTGACTTCTCTGGCGATTCCGTAGTGGCCCAGGCAGTCTGGCCGGTTCGAGGAAACTTCCGCGTCGATCACGGCGCCGTGTGGCCCATTTTCCACGCTGCCGATGTTGGTGCCGGAAAGCGCGAGCCGCGACGCCAGTTCGTCAGGGAGCGCTGTCACGTCGACGAAATCTTTCAGCCAGTTGTAAACAATCTTCATGTTGTCGGAAAGGCCGCTATTCCGTCGATCGCGAGTCCGCGTAGGACGACGGATTTATCTGGGGCCTGCCCCTTTAGTTTTTGGCAGACGACGCGATAAAGCTCGCGCACGTCTAAAAGGCTCAGGTGAAATTTTTCAGCGAGCTTTTCAAGTTCGGTTACGAAAATCCTGTGGTCGGGGGTCGGCGGTCGATTGTTAGGCGCGTGGTTTCGAAAAGCGTTCGCAATGAGGACACCTTTTGAGGCGATCGGATCGGAAGCTTCCGATACCCACTGCAGGAGTTGTCTGCCCTTATCAATTCCAATAGATCCGGTCGAACCCGTCACCTCGAAAATGTAGTGAATTCCTTCCTCGTCGGCGGTGAGATCGCCAGTATGACCCGTAGGGCTGTCTGTCGCAGCGTGAATATCGAGAAAATTCAGCGCCTCGCACACCTTCATTTGTAGCGGTATTCCATCAAGCCAAAGGAGATCAGCCCAGGCCGTCCGCTCCGCTAGTGTATCCTCCGCCCTATGCAAGTCCTCAAGACGTCGATCAACGTCCGAACGAATCGAGCGAATCTCGTCCTGGATTTCCGCGACGCCTGGCAAAACGGATGCGACTACGTCGACCCATCCAGGCCTGGGCACTCTCGCCGGACTTGCGAGTGGGTCCGGGCCGAAATGCTCGATAAGGATTTTGAGCGCTCGTTGCTCGAATGTGGGCGCCGGTGGATGAAGCAAGTAAATGGTATAGTATTTTCCGCAAATCGGGCGTGAGATATTGTCGACAATTCCATTTACAAAGATTCCTTGTTGAGCATGAATAAGTTGGAAGCAAACTTCGTGTCCATCTAATGCCGACAAATAACTCTTGAAGAGCGGGTCCGAGTCTCGAATATTGAGAGTCTTCCCTTTTGCAGGGATGACATTCAACTGCATAGCAGGGAAAAACGACAACTGTTTGGATGCATTATCTAAGGCTGTGGCGCCGGGCAGTATGGCATAAACGGCGTGGCCGTTATTCACGTATGTTTGTAGGCTTGCCGCAAGCAGGTTCGGATGTGACATCTCGGCCGCCTTTCTGCAGTCGAGAATGAGAGCCTGATAATCAAGAACGTTGTGCGAATTCCAATCTGTCCATGGAATGCATTGAAAGTTCGCAACTTCTGCTCCGACGATAAGAACTCGTTTCATGACGCTTCGTTGGAAGGACGAAGCCGGCCGAAATAAATGTGGGTGGAATATTCCATGCGGATCTGACCGTTTTGTTGGTTGGCGCGGAACAATGCTTCTAGCGATTCCATCATAGGTGCATAGTTGGGCTGATCCGGCAGCGGAGCGTACGAACTGCTGCGCAGCCGGCCGGCGAGGCCTTCCCAGTCGAGAATTTGCGCGTTGGGAACGTCGCGTTGCGAAATCGTTCCGCCAGCGCAGAATTCCTGCATCTTATGAATTTCGGGATACGATTCGTGCACGCGCGCGTAGTCGATGCCGTACTTTACGACCAAGTCCTCGTAGGCTGTCGCGAAGGCCGAATCCAACTGCCGGTCGTTCCACATCACCACGATCCAGCCGGCTGGTTTTAAAATGCGCTGAAATTCGCGGCGCGCGGCGGCAGGCTCAAACCAGTGGAAGGCTTGGCCGGCGGTGACAAAATCGATGGTGCCACTCTCCAGCGTGGTGGCTTCGGCGGACGCGTCGATGCTCACAAACGAATCGTACGACGCCAGGTATTCTTCGCCAGCCTTACGCATGGCCTCGTTGGGCTCGATGCCGTAAACACGATTGCCGTTCTTCAGGAACAGTTCACTGAGGAAGCCAGTGCCGGAACCAATGTCGGCAACGACATGGCCCGAACGAAGGCCGCATTCGTTGCGCAAAACCGTGAGCGCCTCGGCGGGATAGCTGGGGCGATAGCGAATGTAGTCGGCTGCGCGACTCGAGAAGCGCTTTTTGGCGTCGCTGAAGTTCATTTCGCCGTACCTCGATGGCTCCGTGCGCTCGGTTTACGCGGAGGCTCGAGTGAAAAGCGCCCGCCTCGGAAGGCGGCCGCTACAACTGCCCGTCCTGCAACGGTGCTTTTTCTCATGGGAATTGCCGCAAGAAGCGCACGTCGTTCTGAAAAAATACCTGGATGTCGTCGATGCCGTACTTGAGCATGGCCAGCCGGTCGATGCCGATTCCGAATGCAAAACCGCTGACCCTCTTCGGATCATATTTCACGAAGCCATAGACCGCGGGATCGACCATGCCCGCGCCAAAAAGCTCGATCCAGCCAGCGCCCTTGCACTTCGAGCACGTTCCCCCGCCGGCGGAAACACCACTGCCGCCGCAGAAGACGCAAGTCACATCGAATTCGACCGAAGGCTCGGTGAAAGGAAAGTAGCTGGGGCGAAAGCGCGTCTTCACGCCCGGGCCGAAAAATTGTTTCACGAAATATTCGATGGTGCCGGTGAAATCGCAGAAGGTGATGTCGGTATCGACGGCGAGCCCTTCGACCTGGTGAAAGGCGAATGAGTGCGTGGCGTCGGGATTGTCGCGGCGGTAGACCTTGCCGGGCACGATCACGCGCACGGGCGGCTGGCGTTTCTCCATGGTGCGAATCTGCATGGGAGAGGTGTGCGTGCGCAGCAGCAGAGGTGGCGCGCCTTCGGGCAGGTCGATGTAAAACGTATCCATGTCGTCGCGGACCGGATGGAATTCAGGAATGTTGAGAGCCTCGAAATTGTAATAAGGCGTTTCGATTTCCGGGCCTTCGACGACGGAGAAGCCGATCGAGACGAAGATGTCTTCGATTTGCTGAAAAACCTGGCGGATCAGGTGATGCGAGCCTACGGAGCGAATCACGCCGGGGAGCGACAAATCGACGCGTTCCCGCGCCAGCGCGGACTCGTCCGCGCCAGCCTCTATCGTCCGCCGTCGCGCTTCGATTTGCGCCTCAACGTGGGCGCGCAGCCTGTTCAACTCCTGGCCAACCGTGCGCTTCAATTCCGGAGTCGCGGGCTTCAGCCAGTTGTCGGTGATTTGTGTGAGCACGCCGGATTTGCGGCCGAGCCAGGCGTCGCGAAATTGCTTCCAACTGGATTCGTCGTGCGCGGCGGCCGTCTCGCTATCGAACCGAGCGCGAATCTCGGTGAATAACGGAGCGAGTTGATCAGGCTGCGCGACGCCGAGCGTGGCTAGCGTTTGGGCGGATTTGTTTTCCGGTGCGGTCATTCACGTTACTCGGTGGTGCTCACAGAATGCGATGCTCGCAGGGACACGCTGAAGCGCGCCCCTACATTGCATCCGTGGCGGCGACGTCCATGCAAGATCGAGCTACGCCGCGGTTTTCGCTTTTTTAGCCGGTGGAGGTGCGGCAGCTTTTGCCGTGGCCGCTAAGCTCGCGAACGCGGCCGGGTCTTTTACGGCGATGTCCGCTAGGACCTTGCGGTCCAGGTCAACGCCTGCGGCTTTCAATCCGTGGATTAGCTGGCCGTAGGTGATGCCGTTCAGACGCGCGGCTGCGCCGATGCGTTGAATCCAGAGGCGGCGATACTGGCGCTTCTTTACGCGGCGGTCGCGAAAGGCATAGCGATCTGCGCGATTGGCGGCCTCTTGTGCGGACTGGTACAGCTTGCTCTTTGTTAGGAAAAAGCCTTTTGTGCGCTTGAGGTATTTCTTACGCCGCGCACGGCGTTTTGTGCCGCGTTTTACGCGAGCCATGGGTTTCTCCTTTTTGTTTAGGGAGACAACGCGGTGCGTCCACGCGAAAAAATGCGGAAATACACGCGTAACGCAACGGGTTTGTCTCCTTGGTGCTCGTAGGGAATCGTCCGCTATTCGCAGACGACGCCGGACCAAAGTCCGGCTCCTACATTTGCCGCTGCGGATCGTTCGCGATGAGGCGAATCGATCGCGTGCGGTTGATCGGCCGGCAGGCACCCGTGGAGCGCTGCCTGGCGCGATGTGCGGGGCTCGCGCCCCGCGGTGTTACATCTCAACCTCGTGGTGCTGAAGTTGAAAATCTTTCGACCAATATCTCCGGCGAAATTAGGCGCCGGATCTTGCGGTCTAAGTGAGAACTAAGAGCCGAAGCCCTCAGCGGCTAAAGCCTTGTATCTTCGCTGCCAGTTCCGGCACGGCTTAAGCCGTGCCCTGACGAAAACCTGCGTTCTCGCAGAGGCCAATCGTAACGCTCAGCCGGTGAATCCGCCTAGGCGTACGGAAGCATTTGGCGAACGGAGGCGACATCCGCCTTGTTCACCAGCGTCAGCTTCTTCAGCTTGCGCATGCGGCCTGGGGCCTTCGTTCCCAGCAGGTGGCGCTTGCCGGAATGCATGCGGAGAATTTTGCCGGTGGCCGTGACCTTGAAGCGTTTCGCGGCTCCGCGATGCGTTTTCAACTTCTTCTTTGGTTTCGAGGCATTTCTTGGCATTGCTAAAACCTTTCTCGCGTGGCACCAATGTGCCCAATTTTGTGTGCTGAAGTCAAAGCGCCCGCCTCGGAAGGCGGCCGCTACAACTACTGCGCTTGCTGGACTGCTTGAGGTACCGGCTTGGCCACGGGAACGCCCTTTTTCGGGGCGAGCAACGCGACGAGCACATTGCCTTCCATGCGCGGCATCGTTTCGATCTGGCCGTAGTCGCCGATTTCGCCGAGCAAGCGCGTCATCTTCGCTCTCCCGACCTCCTGGTGCGCCATTTCGCGCCCGCGATGGAAAATCATCGCGCGCACTTTGTGGCCCTCTCCCAGGAACCGGATGATCTGGTTCTTGCGAACCTGATAATCGTGCTCCGCGGTTGCCGGACGAAATTTTACTTCTTTGAGTTGCGAGCCGCGACTGCTTTTGCGCTGCTCGTGCGCCTTTTTATTCTGCTGGTAAAGAAATTTGCCGTAATCGGTGATTTTGCAAACAGGCGGATCGGCCGTCGGCGATATTTCCACCAGATCCAGTCCACGTTCCCGGGCCATTTTAATGGCCTCGAACGGCTGCATGACGCCAAGCTGACCGCCTTCTTCATCGATGACCCGGATTTCACGCGCCCGGATACGCTCGTTCACTCGAGTGCGATCGGCCTGCCGAAAGTTACGTTCTGCGATAATTCCCCCTAACCAATTTAAGGCGCCAAGAGCTACCCGCCTCGCCGGGGCACGGGCCTGAATCAACAACACACGTACGATCTCCAAAAATCGAAGCTCGCTCCCATCCACAGTCCAAAACCATCAAGGGATGGGCTTTGAAGTATAGCACGTATGAACAATGCTACGACAAGGGTTTGATGCAACGAGCCAGTCGTAGGACTTCAAAACCAGAGACCGGGATGCGATCGTTCTACGATGATACTTCGAGCTGACCTTTGGGGCCGGCGATGGTCGCGATGAGTAAGCTATTCTTGGCTTCCGCGAGGGGTAAATCCAATTTGAGCGCTTTCCATTGGGAAGAAACCGCACGAGCATCGGCGTCGGGCGCAAAAGCTTCAAAGCGAAGCAGTTCACAGCCGTGCGGCGAATCGATGGAGGGGTGGATGGATCCGGCACTCCACTCGATGAAGAAAGGAAGTAACTGCGTGGAATCGCCCTTCAGGCGCATCACTTTCCATGTCATCACGCGGCCGTCGGGACGCTTACGCGAACCGGGGATAGGGCCTTCGACGTCGAGGCCCTGTTGCTTAAGGCGGGAGGCGAAAGCGTCGAGGTCGGCTCGATGAGCAGCCCAGCCTACAATTGCCGGTTCGTCACACAGGAGTCGCAGGTCGCGGGCGTCGGCGCTGGCGGGTTGTTGCGGATCGGGCGCAATGATTTCGAGATAGCGATTTTCGCCAAGAGAGAGGAGCGCGTTGCGGGTACCGGCTCCAGGATGAACGCCCCCGAACGCGGCGCGGACGCCGGTTGCTTCTTCGACGAAAGCGATGCCGCGGTCAAGATTATTGCAGCCGAGCAGTATGTGGTCTAGCAAAGTGGGTACCTTGGCCGCCCAAGTCACGTGCTGGACCGCAAGGACGGCTCCGGAAGCTCCCGCCCCAGCGAGAAAGATGCGACGGGTGATGGCTTGCGTCTTCAACGTGCTCACTCAGCTCGTTGCGCGCGAGTCGATCTCTTGTTGGAGTGTGGCTAGGAATTCGGCTAGCGGCTTGGGGCCCAGGTCTCCTTTGGTTCGGTGGCGGACGGAGACGGTCCCCGCTTCCGCTTCTTTCGCGCCTACCACCAGCATGTACGGAATTTTCTGCATCTGGGCGTCGCGGATTTTTGCGGGGAGCTTTTCGTTGCGCTCGTCGAGATGGACGCGGGTGTTGTGGCGCTTCAGCGTTTCGGTGACGTGTTTGGCGTAGTCGATGACTTTTTCGCTGACCGGGCAGATTTCGACCTGTACCGGCGCGAGCCACAGCGGGAATGCGCCGGCATAGTGCTCCACCAGAATGCCGAAGAAACGCTCGACCGAACCGAGTAGAGCGCGATGCACCATGAGAGGTTGATGGCGCGAGCCGTCTTCGCCGACGTATTGCAGACCGAAGCGACCTGGCAGATTGAAATCGAACTGCACGGTGGTGAGTTGCCAGGAGCGGCCAATGGCGTCGATGAGCTTGACGTCGATCTTAGGGCCGTAGAATGCGGCTTCGCCGGGGATGCGCTTGAAAGGAATCTTCATGCGCGTCATGGTATCGGCGAGGGCGGCTGTGGCACGGTGCCAGTCTTCTGGCTTGCCGGCGTAATTTTCGGGGTGCGCGGCGTCCCAGTCGGAGAGTTCGACCTCATATTGGTCGAAGCCGAAATTTTTCATGACGGCGAATGCAAAATCGACGCAGGCTTCCACTTCGCTTTCGATTTGCGATGGCATGCAGAAAATGTGTGCGTCGTCTTGAGTGAAGCCGCGCACGCGCATGAGGCCGTGGAGAACGCCGCTGCGTTCGTAGCGATAGACCGTGCCAAGCTCGGCGTAACGCACGGGAAGATCGCGATAGCTGCGCAATTTCGATTTGTAAATCAGGATGTGGCCCGGGCAATTCATGGGCTTCAGCTGGTATTCGGCTTTTTCGACTTCGAGAGGGCCGAACATGCTGTCTTTGTAAAAGCCTGTGTGACCGCTGGTCTGCCAGAGTTCGCGAAGCATGATGTGCGGGGTGTAAACGATATCGTAGCCGCGCTTGAAAAGTTCCGTGCGAAGCCAGTCCTCGACGATGGTGCGGATCAGACCGCCCTTGGCATGCCAGAAGATCAGGCCTGGTCCGGCTTCCTCTTCGATGCTGAACAGATCGAGTTCAGCGCCCAGCTTGCGGTGATCGCGGCGCTTGGCTTCTTCCAGGCGGTGGAGATACTCGTCGAGCTCTTTTTGGGTGAAAAAACATGCGGCATAGATGCGCTGGAGCTGCGGATTTCCTTCGTGGCCTTTCCAGTAAGCGCCGGCAACGCTCATCAATTTGAAGGCCTGGATGCGTTTGGTGGACGGAATGTGCGGGCCGCGGCAGAAGTCGATGAACTTTCCGGTGGTGTAGAAAGAGACCATCGGATCTTCGGCTTTTTCTTCCACCAGCTCGCACTTGAAGACCTGATCGGTTTTTTTGTAAAGCGCGATGGCTTCGGGCTTGGGCAAAAGCTTGCGCTCGTTCGGAAGGTCCTGCGCGGCCAGCTCGTGCATTTTCTTTTCGATCTTGGCGAGATCTTCGGGAGTGAAGGGCTCTTCGCGTAAGAATTCGTAGAAGAAGCCGGTTTCGATCGGGGGACCGATACCCAGCTTCACGTTGGGATAAAGCTCCATCACTGCCGCGGCGAGGAGATGCGCCGCGGAATGGCGGAAGACAAACAGCGCGTCAGGGTCTTTCTCGGTCAGGATTTGCAGCTTGACGTTGTGATCGAGCGGACTACGCAGATCGATCAGTTCGCCAGCGCCATCATTTGGCTCGGCGACCCGCGCAACCAGGGCTGCATCCGCGAGGCGCGGCGAAATTTTTCTGGCGATGTCCGCGGGCGTGGTGCCTTGGGGGACTTCCTGGACTTTGCCGTCAGGCAATGTGACTTGAATCGCATCCATGCTGTGATTTCACCTGGAACGAGAAAGATCAAGCTTATCGGCGCGGCAGTACATGGTCAAGGGAACGGCCCCGTCGGGGGATTACTTCTCCAAGGACTTCGAGGTTTCTTGGGCGGACGGGCTTTGGGGATTTAGTTGGAGGGCGTGTTGGACGGCGTCGCGGGCGTTGGCTTTGTCGGATTGCTTTTCGTAGGCTTTGGCGAGCCAGACCCAGGTTTCGTCCTGGTTAGGATCGAGGGTTAGAGACTTTTTGAAGCTCTCGATCGCTTTCGCGGTGTCTCCGCCGAAGGCTTTGGGGGCCATCAGATATTGGCGGCCTGTGCTCGCCCAGACGTGAGGGTTCTTGTCGTCGAGGGCCATGGCTCGTTTGTTTTCGTCGCCAACTTTGGGTCCGAAACGTGGTCCGGCGAACATGCCGCCGCCCCGCCCGATTTTGCGGCCGTACAGATCGGCGAGCAGGCTGTGAGCATCGGAGGATTTGTCGTCGAGCTGAATCGCCCGCTGGTCGGCTTCGATGGCTTTGTCGAGGGCCGCGATGGCGGCTTTTTTGTCCTTGCGGGATTCGGCGACATCCACCAGGTAGCTGTCGACCAAAGCGAGCTTATATTGACTAGATGCGTCTTTTGGATTTTGGCCGATGCGCTGTTCCAATTGGGACTTGAGCGATTCGAGCTGAACCGGATCCCGGTTGCGGCGAGCGGCTTCCAAGGCAGACGCCAACGGATCGTCCGCTTGCGCCCGCGCTATGAAGGCCGGAAATAACAGAATAAACGACAGAGAGCTGGCTAACAGGAAGACACGACACGGTTTGTTGACGCTTAATAGCGAAAGCATTCAATGGCCTCGTGACTGTACGTCTTTGTATACGGACGCGACTGCAGGAAAATTGCGTTGCAATAGCGGTTCGTAGGATTCCGGCTCACGATGCCGGCGATTCCGCTCCGTCGGCATTGGCATTTCGATACGGGAGTTTTCAGGACGCTTACCGGATAGAATTTCGGGGGAATTAGCAGGCAAGGTACACTCTTGTTCTTGTTTGGCTCGATTCTGGGTCGGTGGCGTTCTACGTTAGCCCTTGTTGTCACGCGGCTGCGCTCTTTGGTGTGCAGGGTAAGCGGTGCCGCGCCTCCACAACGGAACGAAAAGAAATCTCAGCACTTTTCGAGGACATGCATGAAATCACGTTTGCTCTTGGTTCTGCTTTCGCTGTTGGTGCCGATGACTGGCGGGGCGCAGGAAGCTAAGCCGCTCCCAGGGGCGGATGAACGGTACAAGGCGGACATTTTATTGGTGGTGGCGCACCCGGATGACGAGGGGGCGGCGACAGCTTATCTCGCGCGGGCGATTGATGAGGGGAAGCGTGTTGCGGTGGCGTACGGCACGCGCGGGAGCAGTGGCGGAAATGAAGTCGGCACCGAGCAGGCGCTGGCTTTGGGGGCGATTCGCGAGATTGAGGCGCGCCGGGCGTTGGGGACGCTGGGAATTACGAATGTTTGGTTCCTGGGTGGCAAGGATACCGCCAGCCAAGATGTTCTGCAGTCGTTGGCAAATTGGGATCATGGAGCAGCGCTCGAGCAGCTGGTTCGCCTGGTGCGATTGACACGGCCCGAAGTATTGCTGACATTTTTGCCGGGCACATTCATTGGCGAAGACCACGGCGACCATCAGGCTTCCGGCGTGCTCGCTACGGAAGCGTTCGATCTGGCGGGTGATCCTACGGTTTTCCCGAGCCAGGTAGCCGTACCGCTGCGGCGGTTGGAGCCGTATTTGGAAGGCTTGAAACCTTGGCAGCCCAAGAAAATCTATTATTTTCCTGACGCGGACCGCGAGGATATTTTTAAGGGCAAGGGTCCGGAATATTCTGTAAAAGAGATTTCTAAATCTTCGAAGAAAGCGTATTGGCGTGCTTCGCTGGATTCGTTCCGCTTGCACGAGACGCAGGCCAAGAATTTTTCCGACCGGCTCAACAAGATGGACGACGCGGCGATCGAAAAGATGATGGAAGCGGATGGGTGGACCGACGTGCAACGATTTGTGCTGGGAAAATCGCTGGTCGGCGGTAGCGTCACCGGCCCGGTATTTGAGAATGTAAGTCCAGGTGCGATTTCGTTCCGGCGGGAGGCGTTTGCGGTGGATGGTCCGGGGGCGGAGTTATCGGTGAAGCTGGCTGGACCCTGGGATTTTTACGCGGAGTTTCGACGCGCGCATGGTCTCGAGCATCTGCCTCATCCCGAGCCGGCGGAGATTGCTCTGCAGGCTGGAACCTCTCTGGTGATTCCGCTGTGGGTAAGCAATCCGACGGGCGCGAGCCGAGAGATTACTTTGTCGGCGGATTTGCCTGCGGGATGGACAGTCTCGAACGGCGCGGGGAAATTCCTTGTAGCGGCGAAACAGACGTCCGCCGCCCGGATCGAGATCAATCTTCCCGCTCTCGCTGACCCGAAGAAAACGAAAGAAGATGCGCGCGACGTGACGGTGCGCGCGGAATCGAATGGTCAGAGCGTGGGGGTCGTGAAGTTGCGCGTGGAGTTGCGTAAGCGCGCTTTGCCGGAGTGAGTGTCAACATAGGCGAGGAGCGAAAGAATCGCAAGTCATAGGCAGGAATTAACACAGAGGGCACAGAGATCGGAGCACAGAGGGCACGGAGAGTTTGCTTTTTCTGCGGACGTCTTTTTTGGGCGGTGCCAGCGATGCAAGGTCGTCAGGATTTTTTTTGGCGGGCGGCTTCCATGGCTTCCCAGGCGGAATCGGGGAGCGTCAGCAGATCGTTGAATTCGCCGGCGCCGCGCAGCCAGAGTGCGCCGTCGATTACCACGCACTCGCCGTTGATGTATTCGGCCATGTCGCTGATCAGGAAGGCCGCGAGGTTGGTGAGTTCTTCATGGCGGCCGAAACGTTTCATGGGATGCGATTCCCGAGCGTGGTCCTCGAATTGTTTTGAAGGCATCAGGCGGGAGAACGCGCCTTCTGTGGGAAACGGGCCAGGGGCGATGGCGTTCAGGCGGATGTGGTATTTCGACCACTCGACCGCAAGAGAAGTGGTCATGGCCAACACGCCGGCTTTCGCACAAGCCGAGGGTACGACAAAGCCCGAGCCGGAATTTGCGGCGGCGTAGGTGGTGACGATGTTGAGCACATTGCCGCGTTGTTTTTCGGCGATCCATTTTTTGGCGAATGCCTGCGTGCAGTGAAACGTCCCGTTGAGCACGATGCTGATGACCGCGTTGAAAGCGTTGGCGCTGAGTTTTTCCGTGCGCGCCATGAAATTCCCAGCGGCGTTGTTAACAACAGTGTCGATGCGGCCAATTGCATCGTAGGCTTTTTGCGCGGTCGATTCGACGGCGCCGTAATCGCGCACGTCGCAGGTGGCGTAGGCCGCGGAGCCGCCGGCTTTCGCGACTTCGTCGCAGACGTTGCGGAGAGGTTCTTCGCGGCGTCCGATGATGAAGATTTTCGCGCCCAGTGTTGCGAAATAAAGCGCCATTGACCGGCCCAGACCGGAACCACCACCGCTAATGAAGATCGCACGGCCTTTGAACATGCCGGGTTGAAACATACGTCACCGCCTTACGTGAGAGACGCCTTTTTAGCGACGCGGGGATTTTAGTTCATTCGATTATTCCTGTGCTGCGATCTTGGGCACGATAGCGCAGTCCACATTCAGAACCTAGGCTTTCCTCAGGGGCTAAAGAGTCTGTGTGAGAACTAGGCACCGAAGCCCTCAGCGGCTAAAGCCTTTTTGATTCGGCGTCACTTACGGCACGGCTCAAGCCGTGCCCTGACGAAAACCGGAGTTCTCACACAGACTCTGAAGCCCGTTGAGAGCAAGCACTCTACGTCGGAGCTCCCTTTGCACCTCAGGGCAAGAAAGCCTCCGACCTCTTAAAAAAAGACTTTTTCCGCGCGCGATCACGGCGAGGATTTTATTTCGGCGGGGATGGGGCGGCCCATCGCTTTCGCATATTCGGCGGCGAACAGGCGACTGGAAGGAAACTCTTCGCTGAGCTGGAGGAGAAGTTTTTGCGCGAGGGCGTTTTGCTTTTCGCGCCGGGCGGACAGCGCGAGCAGAATCTTGGCGAAGGGTTCCAGGTAGCGGCCGTTTTCAGCGGTCTTGGCGAGTTGCTCCATGCCGAGTTTTTTGTCGCCATGAATGCCCATGAACCAGAGGCCCATGCGATATCCGGCGTTGAGGGAGCCAATGATGTAATTCGCTGCGCCGAGAGCGACGTACGCGTCAGCGGTATCGGGCTGAAGCGCGAGCAACTGTTTTGCGTACTCGTTGGCTTCCTTCATGCGCTTCAGGCCGTCGAGCTGTTTTTTCTCGAGGATGGCGTCGGCGTCGGATTCCATTCCCGCGGCCAGGGTTAGCCCAAACAGGGCTTCCGGGTCTTTTGGATTTTTCTTCATCAGCTGCCTGGAGAGGGCGCGGGCTTTTTCGACCGCCGCTCGAAAATTGGCCATTCTTGCGGGATCCGGTTTGCCCTCGATTCCATTGAGGAAGCGTTTTTGGTCCAGAAAGAAATCGCTGCTCAGCACATTTTGGCGGTAGAGCTCTTCAAACAAGTAGCTGGCGGCGATGGCGACCGGGCCAAAGGGGTCGTCCGGATGGCTCGATTCCCAGTTCATAAAAATGGCTCGCGCCTCGGGAAAGTGCTGCGCGTAGAGTTCGTGGAATCCTCTGGCCATCTCCGGGTCAGTGGTGAACGCAGGGCCAGGGCTAGTGCTCGGCGCTTGCGCGAAACACGCCGCTGGAGCGAGCAGGAGGAGGAGTGCGATGAGGCAGATCCGTCGGCAGCCGAGGTGTTTCATTCGGTCGAGATCCTTCGCTTCGCTCAGGATGACACCAGATCGCAGAAAGGAAACCTGGACGCTAGGAAGATGACGCTTGATCGCAAACACGGCTACTCGTCGCCTCGCGCGCTACACTTTGTTTCTATGCGCAGTCAAAACAAGCCGGGCAGGAATCTGGGTTTGCCCGCCATCGCTGCGCGATAGTCCGGGTTTGCGAAGAGCACGCGCTCTTCCATGGAGAGCCGCTGGGCCAAAACTGCCGCATGGGCAACGGTGCCAGCGATCGCCGTAATCCACGCGGTGTGAATCAGCGGAAGCGCGAGCATCTCCGCAAAAACGGCGGCATAGTTAGGATGCCGAACGAAGCGAAAAGGACCAGATGTAATGACGCCGAGGCGCGTGGAATCCATGATTTGAACGTTCCAATGATCGCCGAGGGTGCGGATGACCCACCAGCGCACCGCATTGGTCGCGAGGAAGATCACGAACATCACCGCCGCGAGTGCGGGGATGAACGGGCGCTTCAGGAAGACGACTTCGACCGCGGCGCCGATCAAGACCGCGGTGTGCAGCAGGACCATCCAGCGGAAGCGCGGCTCGTCGATTCTTGCGGCGCCACGCGCGACGAGTTGTTGCTGATGGCGGCGAGAAATGCGCAACTCGACCAAGCGCAACGCCGCTACCAGAAGAAGCAAAATGAGAAACGCGATGACACTCAGGTCCATTGCAGCAACAAAAATTCCGCGCTGAAGCCCGGACCAAAGGCGGCTGCCAGGGCGTAGTCGCCGGGTTGCAGCGGGCGCTTTTCCAGCCATTCTTGCAGGATGAAGAGGATCGTTGCACTGGAAAGATTGCCCACGTTGCCGAGGATGTCCCACGATGGCTGCGTCTGGCACTTCGTCAATCCCAACGCGATTTCGACATTGCCGAGAAGGCGCGCGCCGCCGGGATGCAGGATCCAGCCCTTGATGTCTTTCTGTTGCAGGCCGTGGCGTTCCAGGAAGCCGTGAACGAGCCCCTGGATTTTTGCGCCAATCATTTCGGGAACGCCTTTATCGAGCAGGATATGAAAGCCGGAATCGCGGAGATCGAAACCCATGGCGCCGAGCGAGTCGGGGAACGTATACGTTTCCGAAACGAGGATTCTGGGTCCGTGGCCGCCGTTTCCGGTGACCAGCACCGCTGCGGCGCCGTCGCCGAACAGGATCGAGGAGATCAGATTCGCTTGCGAGATATCCTTGCGCTGAAAGGTTAGCGAGGGAAGCTCGACGGCGATGATCAAGACGTTTCCACCCGGATAGGCCTTCAGGAAATCGGCGGCACGACCCAGCGCCATCGCGCCCGCAGCACAGCCAAGTTCCGTGAACGGCATGCGACGCACATCGGCGCGGAAACCCATTAGATTGATCAGGTGCGCGTCCAGCGAAGGGATCATGAAGCCGGTACAGGAAACCGTGATGATTAGATCGACTTCGTCGGCTCGGACGTCGGCCCGCTCCAGGCACTTTTCGGCGGCCTCGCGACCAAGCTTAATGGCGTGCTCCATGTACTCCTGATTGGTCTTCTCCAGGGCGCGGGGCTCGACGGTGTAGGTGATGGGGAAAATGGCGTGGCGTTTGTGGACCTGGGCGTTGTCCACGATGCTCATCATAGCTTCGAGTTTGCGCTCGGGAATGTCGAATACCCGACCCATGTAATATTTCACGTCGTCGCGCGTAATAGTATGTTCAGGCACCGCGGTGGCAGTAGCGATAATCGTCGAATAGGAAGAATTTGTCTGGTGCGACGTCGCGAGCGTGGCTACGCGGTCAGTGCTCAAAGGTGTCCCCTGTCTCCTGGGCGCAATTCAAGACCTACGCGCCAGCATGCGTCAAGGTCGCGAAAATTCCCGCCACTACAAGCCTGCCAGATTCCGGCCCTAGACTCTACATCATTTGAGGCGCGGCAAGGTAGGTTTGCGCTCGACTTGCGCGGTTAGACAACAAGGTCTAACACGGAATGTTAGCCGAATGTTTCGGCAAATGTTCGTCTCTGTGAAATTCCCGAGGGAGGCCGCACTTTACGTCGGAGTTAAAAGCTCCGAGCTCCTGAGGCACACTACGCGAGGTGACACCGACTTCGAGCCAGACCCGTGTGCTATCATCCGTAAGTGACGCGTCTAGGCCAGCGCGGCAGGCCGCCAAAGGCTCCCCAACACTGGGTGCCTGCAATCGCCTTTACCGCATTGCTTTCTCTTGCTCCCGCGGTCGCCTTCTCACAACAGCAACCATCCAGCAACGTCATTCGTTTCGTTCGTAATCCCGATTCCGCTCCTGACTTTAAGCTGAATGATCTTAATGGAAGACCGCTTAGTCTCGCTGCCGCTCACGGCAAAGTCGTGCTCTTGAATTTTTGGGCGAGTTGGTGCGGACCGTGCCGTGAAGAAATACCGGACCTGATCGGGTTGCAAACGAAATACAAAGACCGGCTGCAGATCATTGGAATCTCCGTCGATGACGACCAGGAGGCGGAGGCCGTCAAGAAGTTCGTCGAAGGGACGGGAATCAACTATCCGGTGGCACTGGCTTCGCCCGATGTTCGCACACAGTATGGCGGCATCACCGCGCTCCCGACTTCCTTTGTGCTGGATACCGAAGGTCGCGTGGTGCAGAAGCACGAGGGATTGCGCGATCCCTTGCTCTACGAAGTGGAAGTGCGCGCTCTTCTCGGCATGCCCGTCCCGGTGCGGGTCGAAACTTTCGAGGACACTGGCCAGGTGTTTTTGAAGCACGCCAATCGCGCCAGTCAGCTTCCGGGAGTCGATCTCTCGGCGTTGACACCCGAGCAGAAACAAGCAGCTCTGCATCGTTTCAATGCGGAAACCTGCACCTGCGGCTGCAAATTCACGCTCGCGCAATGCCGCATCTACGACCGCAATTGTGCGATCAGCAAGGCCCGCACAAAGAAGATTGTGGCCGAAGTCTCCGGTAGCCCGACGGAAGGCGTTCACGTTACGGCGCCGGCGCCGCGTGATTTGGTTTCGCCGCCGCAATCTCCACGCTAGAGACTGAGAGAATCTCCGGTAGTCGCACATCGCACACGCGCGAAGATCAACCGCATGCACATTGACAACGGCGGCGAATCCCTAAAATCCCTGATCGTCAAAACGCTTTTCTTCGCCGGCCTCATCATTTCGGCCAGCGGCTATATTTCACCGCCGATCGCTCTGACGGCCGGAATTATTTTCGGCTTGAGCGTTGCTCATCCGCTTCCCGCCGACAGCAGGGATCTGTCGCGCTTTCTCCTGCAAGCCTCGGTGGTTGCGCTGGGCTTCGGGATGGATCTTCACGAGGTCATCAAGGCGGGGCGCAGCGGTTTTGTTTACACGGCGCTTGGGATTTCTTTCGCGCTCATCGTCGGACTTGCGCTGGGCAAATTGCTGCAAGTTCACGGCAATTCCTCTTTCCTAATCACCACCGGCACCGCCATATGTGGCGGCAGCGCCATCGCCGCCGTGGCGCCCATTATTCAGGCGGACGAACAAGAGGTTGCCGTCGCGCTGGGCACGGTGTTCATCCTCAATTCCGTGGCCCTGCTGGTCTTTCCCCTGGTGGGCGGGGCGCTGCAGCTGACCCAGCAACAATTCGGCTTGTGGGCCGCGCTCGCGATTCACGACACCAGCTCGGTGGTCGGTGCGGCGTCGAAGTACGGCGCGGCCGCGTTGATCGTCGGCACCACCGTCAAGCTTGCTCGCGCTCTCTGGATCGTGCCGCTGGCGTTGATTACCGCCGCAGTGAAGCGCAGCAATTCCAAAGTCAAGCTGCCCTGGTTCATCCTGTTCTTCTGTTTGGCTGCGGTGATCAACACCTACGTTCCTGAATCTGCGTACTTCTCCAAAATTTTCTTTACCCTTGGCAGATACGGATTGACCGCGACGCTTTTCCTGATCGGCACGAGCATCTCCCGCGCTGCGCTGAAAGAAGTTGGTTGGCGTCCCATGGCGCAAGGCATCGTGCTCTGGATTGTCGTCGCGCTGACATCTCTCTATTTCATCCGAGTGGGCATCATTTCACTCTAGACGATGCTTGCGGCTTTGCCCCACCGCGGCGTACACTCGCGCCCACATCGCGATGTGCCTGTGGCCGCAACATCGATCGAAATTACGGGAGGATGCGCCGTGAATCGCCGAATCGTCATTGCAATCATCGGTCTTGTTATTGCTGGAATTCTCATCGGACACGGAGCGTTCTCGCAGGCGCCGCCGTCCGCGCGGCGCGCGATCAATTTACCCGACGACAATCCGCAGCTCCCGTTCAGCGGTGCGATCCTCGCGGGGAACACACTGTATATCTCCGGACGCATCGGTCTCGATCCCAAGACTGCTAAAGCCCCGGCGGAAGTTGACGAGGAAATCAAACTACTGCTCGACCACGTCAAGGCCACATTGGTCCAGGCCGGGATGAGCATGGATGATCTCGTCTACGTGCAGATCGCCTGCACCGATCTGTCCCTCTACGATAAATTCAACGCGGCCTATCGCGGTTACTTCACGACAAAGGATTTGCCGGCCCGCGAATTCATCGGCGCGTCCACGCTGCTGCGCGGCGGCCATTTTGAGCTTCAAGCAATCGCCGTGCGGCACTGAGAAATGCTCCGCCCGAGAGCGGGGGTTGTGGTGCCGGCAGAATTTCGCTTCGATTCGTCGTTCTTGGTTCGCCCAGCGACAAAGTCTGGGCTGGCGACCTCTCCTAATCCCGGATTCCGTCATCTAAACGGGGCAGCGATTTAACCTCGCAAGACCATATATAGGCAGTAACCCAGTGGCGATATGCAGCCATGTGCCCATATATGGACATACAAGAATCTCTCTTCTTGCCTTCAATTAGCACCTAAACTACTTATAATCAGAGGCTTTCGCATGAACAGGAATTTGCATCGGATGGTGCTTCACATGCATCTACTGGGGTCCACCGCGAACACTCGAATGCTTAGAATTACAACAGAGAGAAAACGAGGCAAGCTGGTGCTCACTGTAGAGGGGCGCTTGGCGGGCCCATGGGTCGGCACCCTGGAGCAATCCTGGCGCGACGCCCGCGCTGGTTCACCCACTGAAAAGGTCTACGTGAACCTCTGCGGCGTCAGCTTCATCGACCCGGCCGGAAAGACTCTGCTAAAAGAGATCCACCACCAAGGCGGACAACTGCTGGCGGAAGGATGTCTCAATCAAGCCATCATTCGGGAGATCAGCAAACAGGGCAGTCGGACCAAATCCGAGGAGGGTGATGGGGAAAAAAACGGGCCGAAAGGTACGCCCATCGTATTTTACGCGATCCTGTTCGGGTTGCTCCTCACTCCTGGGTGGACGCGAGCTCAAGCCACAGGGCAGCAACGCAACCTCTCGGCGAATGCGCCGTCAGAGCCTCTGCGCTTGACACTCGAGCAGGCCGTGAGCCTTGCGCTGAAGCAGAACACGACCGCGCAGATCGCGCAGATTACCGCGGCCGAAAGCGTCCAGGAAAAAAATATTTCGCGCGCGGCATTGCTGCCAGAGGCAAATCTAAGCGTCGGCGAGCAGTGGCAGCGGCTGAACCTGGCGGCGGAATTTGGCGTTGGCGCGCTTCCGTTCAACGGCCTTCCCCCCGGGACAACGATCCCAGGGCACATTGGGCCCTTTTCCCTGTTCTCCGCCGGTGTGGGATTCGACGGGCAGATTTTTGACCTGACGCTGTTTCGCCGCTACCAGGCTTCGCGCAGCTCCGCAAACGCCAGCAAGTTCGACAGCCAGTCGACACGTGAGCAAGTGATTCTGCTAGTCGTCTCGCAATACATCGGGACGCTGCGTGCCACCGCTGACGTCGAAGCTTCGCAATCGCGAGTCGAGCTGGCACAAGCCCTTTACGACCAGGCCGCCGACCTGCAACACGAGGGCGTAGGCACCGGCATCGACACCCTTCGTGCCAATGTGGAACTGCAGAACGAGAAACAGCGCCTGATCGAAGCGCAGGCCCAGCGTGAAACCTCCGTATTTGGTCTGAGCCGAATCCTGAATCTCGATCCGCGTCAGCAAGTCGAGTTGGCCGATTCACTGAGCTTCTTCGAGACTCCGCAGCCGGAAATAGAAACCAGCATCGAGGAAGGGCTTTCGACGCGCCCGGAATGGAAATCTCTCGAGCAGCAGATCAAAGTCGCGGAATATCAGAAAAAAGCATCGAGCGAATCGCGACTTCCCTCGGCTCACTACAGCGGGAATTGGACGCAGCTCGGCGTGTCGCCGTCCATGGTGATCCCGACTTACTCCTATTCCGGCTCGGTGACCATGCCCTTGTTCACCAGCGGACGTATCCACGCGGAAATCGTCCGTGCGAACCTGGAAATTCAACGCATCCAGCAGCAACAGGCCGATCTGCGAAATAGCATCGCGTTGGATGTGAAGACCTCGCTTATCAATTTGGGATCGGCGCGCAACGAAGTGCAAGTAGCAAATCTGGGTGTGCAGCTCTCGAAGGAAGAAGTGGATCAGGCGCGCGACCGTTTCAAGGCCGGCGTCGCCAATAATATCGAAGTGATTCAAGCGCAGGATTCACTTGCCCGCGCGAACGACAATCAGATTGCCGCTCTGTACCGCTTCAATCAGGCCCGCGCCGATTTAGCCCGGGCCATCGGTCAGATGGAAAAGGTTTACGCCAAGTGAGGGTGCGATGAGTGTGGAAATCGAAGTCGGTTTAGAAAATGCGGCCCGGGCCAGGCCTGAGGTACAGGATATCCCGCTCGAGGAGCCCCCAAAAAAAGGGCTGGCAAATCCAAAGGTCCGCCGGCTGTTGATCGTCGGAGGTTTGGTTTTGCTTGCGGTCCTTGTCGGGTTATTTCTCTACTATCGCAACCGCGAAACCACGGATGACGCTCAAGTCGACGGGCACATCACACCAATCTCCTCGAAGATCTACGGCCGCGTCGCCCAAGTAATGGTCGATGACAACCAGCCGGTAAAGGCAGGACAGGTGCTGGTCAAGATCGATCCGCGCGACTATCAGGCGAGCCTCGATCAGGCCAAAGCCCAACTGGCGCTGGCAGAAAGCGATGCGCGATCGGCCGGAGTGGATGTTCCACGCACGCGCGAGAACGTAGCCAGCGGGGCCTCCAGCGCGGACGCGCAACTCGCCGGCGCCGACGCTGACTTGGCAAGCGCGCAGGCAACGTACGAACAATCACGCACCTCGGACCTGGCGTACGCTCAGGCCAACATCGACAAGAGCCGTGCCAACGCGATCCTGGCGCAAGCGGACCTGGCTCGGTACAAGCCGCTCTTGGACAAGGGTGAAATTTCCAAGCAGCAGTACGACGCAGCGAAAGCCAATGCGGATGCCACCGCGAGCGCGTTGAAAGCCGACGAGCAGAAGCTCGAGCAGGCCCAGCGCAGCGTGGAAATTGCGAAGGCCCAGATGAACGCCGCCGCCGCACGAGTGGATCGCGCCAAAGCGGGGGTCGCTTCCGCTCACGCGGACATCAAGCAGGTCAGCATGCGCACCTCGGACGCGCAGGGCAAACTTGCGAAAGTTCAGGAGGCGCAAGCGCAGTTGCAAGCCGCGGAACTCAACCTGAGCTACACCGACATCGTGGCGCCGGTCGATGGCGTCGTCACCCACAAGCAAGTTGAGCCAGGACAAATCGTGCAGCAAGGGCAAGGACTTCTCGTCGTCGTGCCTCTGCAAAACGTGTGGGTCACCGCGAATTTCAAAGAGACCCAGCTGCGCAAAATGAAAGCTGGGCAGAAAGCGTACGTGCACGTAGACACTTACGGCAAAACTTTTCTCGGCCACGTCGATTCCATCGCCGGAGCAACTGGCGCGGTACTGAGCCTGCTGCCGCCAGAAAATGCCACCGGCAATTACGTGAAAGTCGTTCAACGCATTCCGGTGAAGATCATCGTCGACCCCATTCCGGCGGATAAGGCCGTTCTGCGGCCGGGAATGAACGTGGATGCGACCGTCGTCACCGAATAATTAGAGGGTTCGGTAACAACAGCGCGGGCGAAACGTCAAAACATGCGCCACAGAATTCTAGCCAAACTGAGGACTCCGGACGGGCACATCAACCCGTGGGTGATCGCCATTACCGTCACGTTGGCGACATTCATGGAGGTGCTGGACACGTCCATCGCGAACGTCGCGCTTCCGCACATCTCCGGAAACTTGTCGGCGAGCGCGGACGAATCGACATGGGTGCTGACTTCGTACCTGGTGTCGAACGCCATCGTGCTGCCGCTGTCGGGCTGGATGTCCACGCTAATCGGCCGGAAGCGTTTCTACATGTCGTGCGTGGCGCTGTTCACCGTCAGTTCTTTTCTCTGCGGGCTCGCACCCAGTCTCGGCGTTCTGGTTTTTTTCCGCATTTTGCAAGGTATCGGCGGCGGAGGCTTGCAGCCGAGCGAGCAGGCTATTCTGAACGACACGTTTTCGCTCGAAAAGCGCGGCATGGCGTTCGCCGTCTACGGACTCGCCGTGGTTGTGGCCCCCACGATCGGGCCATGGCTCGGAGGTTGGATCACCGACAATTTTTCGTGGCGCTGGATTTTCTATATCAACGTGCCGGTCGGAATCATTTCGCTGTTGCTGACTTCGGTGCTGGTGAGCGATCCGCCATACATGAAGAAGGCGAGCCTCAAAAGAGGCTTTCGCATCGACTACATCGGCATCGGCTTGATCAGCCTAGGCCTCGGCAGCATGCAAATCATTCTCGACAAGGGCGAACGCGAGGATTGGCTGTCGTCCAATTTCATCGTCTGCTTCGTCGTTCTAATGCTGATCGGGCTGATCGCCGGAATTATCTGGGAGTTGCGGGAAAAAGATCCGGTCGTCGATCTGCGCATGTTGAAAAACCGCAATTTTGCGCTGGCCACGATCGCGATGTTTTTCCTGGGTTTCGTGCTGTATGCCAGCACCGTGCTGATCCCGCAATTGCTGCAGGAACTGTTGGGATACACGGCACAACTCGCAGGCATGGCGTTGTCTCCGGGCGGCGCGGTGATCATGTGCATGATGCCGGTTGTGGGCGTGCTCGTATCGCGCGTGGACACCCGCATTCTGACCACGCTGGGCTGCATGGTGTCGGCTTCGGCGCTGTTTGTGATGGCCGGCTGGAATCTAGGTTTGGATTACCGGCACGCCGTGACCGCGCGCATGCTCCAAAGTTTTGGGCTGGCGTTCTTGTTCATCCCGATCAACGTGTCCGCTTTTGCCTACGTGCCCAGGGACAAGACGAACATGGGCACCGGCATCATCAATCTCGCGCGCAACATTGGAGCGAGCGTGGGCATTGCCACGGTCACCACCATGCTTCAGCGCCGCACCCAGGTGCATCAGTCGCAGCTGATGGAGCACGTCAACTCATTCAGTGCGGCGTACCACAACATGCTGAGCGGCACGCAGACGCGCCTGGTGTCCGCCGGCTCCGGCTTAGCGCAGGCCGGCGCTCAGGCGCACGGCATGGTCTACAACATGGTGCAGCGCCAGGCGGTGATGCTCGCGTTTATCGACAACTTCAAAATGCTGGGCATCGTTTTTCTTGCGGTGATTCCCGCGATGTTGATGTTGAAAAAGCCGAAGTCTCCGGCGGGAAATGTGCCCGTGCACTGATGCGCGGAAATTTTTGAGCCGCGCGGTACGTAACAAGGTTTGGTGGAAATGGGGGAACAAATGGCTACACAAGTGGCGGTGATGACAGAAGTGCAATTCAACGAAGACAAGCTGATTCGCGCGGGCCAGAAGGGCGATTCGCAAGCGGTGGAGGCTCTGTTCCAGCGCTACCATCGTCCGCTCTTTCAGACGGCGTTGCGAGTGCTCGGGAATGCGGAAGACGCGGAAGATGCATTGCAAGACGGATTGCTGTCCGCGTATCGCAACCTGAAGCGCTTCGAGGGTCGCTCGCAATTTTCCACCTGGCTTACCCGCATCGTCATCAACGCAGCGTTGATGCGCCGGCGCAGCGCCAAGTCCCGGCCCGCGGTTTCACTGGACGAGCCGCCGCGTGAGGATGAATTGCCGGTGGTCGAGCGCTTTGCGGCCAAAGGGCCTAACCCGGAGCAGGTTTTCGCCGGCACCGAGCTGCGAGAAATGATCAGCGCCAATCTCGACGAGCTTTCGCCACTGCTGCGCACCGCATTCGTGTTGCGCGAAGTGGAAGGCTATTCGACCGGAGAAGCGGCCAAGAAACTTGGCGTTACCGAAAACACGCTGAAGGCGCGTCTATGGCGCGCACGGCACCAGCTTGCGGAGCGGCTCGGCCGCAGGCTGCGCCGCTTCAGCGACGACGTCACCGGGAAAAATGGCGACAGCGCCGGAATGCTAGGCGAAGGCGCTTGCAGTTATTGCTGAACGGCAGAAGTTGGAAGTAAGAGTTTGAAGTTGGAAGTGAGAATGGAAGCGCCTCGGGTGGCTCTGACGGTGGCCACCCGTAGCCGCCCTCTTTTACCTTCAGCTTCGAAGGGCCGAGAGGGCGGGGTTTAGATGTCATACGAGCGACACCAACAGCGTAGTCACACACTGACACCAGCGCGATCCCCGCACCAGTCACGAATAGCCACTCACTTCCCTGCCGTAGGCACTCTTGTGGCGGAAGGCTCGATCTTCGCAGCAGCGTAAAGACCCATAACGCGTAAATCGCTGGTTACCTTGCGAACTTCCGCGAGCGCATCGTCCAGCCGCTCCGGCGCGTCGGCCTCGATCTCTAGAACAAACTGATACACCCAGGGCTGACCGTGAATTGGCCGGCTTTCGATCTTGCGAAGATTGATGTTGTGCCTAGCAAAGGGTTCGAGCGACGCCAGCAATGCTCCCGGCCGATGGGCAATGCGCATCGCGATCGACATTTTTCGCGCGTCCGCCCCTATCATCCCGCGGGCAGCCTCGGCCGCCGGCATCAGCAGTACAAATCGCGTGAAGTTCTCGGTGTTGTCCTGAATATTCTCGGCCAGAATAACGCCGCCATAGTGCTCCGCCGCGCGCCGGCCGGCAATGGCCGCGGACGTCCGATCGCCGTGAGCGAGAGCTTCCCGCACACTACCCGCCGTATCTTCCGCCGGGACGCGCTTGAATTGAGGATGCGCCGCGAAAAAACGCTCGCACTGCGCCAGCGCCATCGGGTGTGAGGAGACAGTGTGAACGTTCGCCAGAGACGCGCCCGGGCGCGCAATGAGGTGCAGTTCGATCGGCAGAATGGTTTCCGCGGTGATTGTCAGATTATTTTCCAGCAGCAAATCGTAAACGCGCACCACCGACCCTGCGAGCGAATTCTCGACGGGCACCAGTAGCGCATCCGCGGTGCCGTCCGCGATGGCCCGGAAGACGGCGTCGAACGTGGGCCTCGGAACGGTGGTGATCTCCGCGCCAAGAAGTTGCACGGCCGCCGCTTCGCTGAACGCGCCAGGCTCTCCTTGAAATGCCACGTGCATCTTCGTCGGATCTACATCCACACATTCCTCCCGCTCGGGTGTCGGCGCCAGCGTCCCGCTGTCATCGGACCTTCATCCAATATCCTGCGTATTGACGCGTCCCGCTTATCAAGTATGATTCGCGCAGCTTCGCGAAACAAACGTGATTTTGGCCATCGCTAGCGGCCGAAGGAACTGACGATGAGTTACGCCCGAAGAAGCCTGGTTCCCGGAGAAACGCTGTTGTATGAGACCCGCCACCACTGGTCGGTGCTGCTTGGACCGCTATTGATTAGCCTTGTTCTGGCAGCATTGGCAGTGGGGTGTTTGGTGGAAGTGATGGCGGCCAAAGACGGTAAGGGCGTCCTCGTCGGCGCTTCCCCGGCCGGCTTTCACGCGACCGAACTCGGCGCGGTTCTATTGATGGTCACCGCTATCGCCATTTTTGCTTACGGGCTCGCGAAGCGCAACGCCACGGAAATGGCGGTAACCAACCGGCGCGTGCTGATCAAGACCGGCATGGGCAGCCGCCGCACCCTCGACATGATGCTCTCTCGCGTCGAAAGTATCGGCGTGGACGAAACCTTCTGGGGCCGCATGCTGGGCTTTGGCTCGGTGGTCGTACGCGGCACCGGCGGCACACCCGAATCTTTCGTAATGATCGCGCATCCACAAGAATTCCGGCGCAATGTCCAGGAGCAGATCGGCGCTCGCCCGCCGGCTCCTATAACTCCAGCCCAAGGCGAGCTATAATATCGCGCATGAGCTCACCGAAAACGGCGTCGCCCCGCCCCGCGCCAACCGAATATGCCGCGTTCTACGAAAAATATATCGCGCTGGTGCCGGGCAACGATATCGTCACGATTCTCGATGCCCAGCGGCTGCAGATGACTCAGTTGTTTGCTGCGCGCAGTGAGCGCGACGGCAATTTCCGCTACGCCCCCGGTAAGTGGACCGTGAAGGAAGTCCTCGGCCACATCAGCGACAGCGAGCGCATTTTTGCCTATCGCGCCCTACGGATCGCGCGCGGCGATCAGACGCCCCTAAGCGGTTTCGAGCAAGACGATTACGTTCGCGCAGGCGCCTTCGGCGAGCGCACGTTGACCGATTTGGTCGAGGAATTCGCGCTCGTTCGCGGCGCCACCTCGGCCCTCTTTCAATCCCTTTCCGGTGAGGCTTGGCTCCGCCGCGGCGTGGCCAACAAGAGTGAAGTCACCGTCCGCGCCCTGGCCTTTATCATTGCCGGCCACGAGTTACACCACCGTGAAATTTTGAAAGAGCACTACTTTCCCGCCATCCCTCGGGCCTAAGCTCAGATTACGCCCGGACGCGTACGCGATCTACATAACATCTTTGATAGGCCAAGTCTCTGCGGCCCGCAATCCGCATACGAGCCGGATTCGGCCGCTTCGCGTCGCCCCTGACTTGCCGGCCAGCAGGGACGGCCTGCGCCGCCATGCTCAGCGTGCGTTTCCCGGCGAGCGACTCCTCTTTCCGAAAGCGCCTTGGCACTTGAATCAGCTCGTACAACAATGCCATGGCGCTCGAGAGAAGAACCGCTGACGCGAATAAGCTGAGTGACTGCGAAGCAAGTGGATTCGTGAATTGTTCTTCGATCATGTACGCGCCGATGACCAGCAGCGCCAGTACCAGCAACAGGGCAAGCCCTCCAAAAGTCCGCAATGCTCCGCCACGCCCCATCAATGGATGTTCCGTCATTATGCTGGGAAGCGCGTTCGTGTTGGTATTACGCATGGCGTACCTCGGACAAATCGGCGTGAACGCCCGCCGACTCCTCAACGCGCAGAAAGTCCAAATAAGCGGACGCGGGCGAAGTGTATTTCTTCTCCATGAGCGCGCCACACGCGCACCGCGGGTCTTGCCCTTCCACTTGGCCGCCGATCTCCACCACCACACCGCATCCACATCTCGGGTTTGTACAGTGGCAATGTTCCTTTGCCTTCATTAACATGATCCCTCCTGCTATCTCGCACGCCTCAAAGCCTATGTAGAGGGCTTATGTAGCTGGCGAGACTTTAGTCCTAACTGCGGAGAGGTTAATCGCTCCGATCTTCAGGGATTCCAACCAGTAGTTAACTGAGCGGTAAAATACCTAATCCTAGAATAGAAGTCAAGGAGTACTTATAGTCTAAATACTGGGCGGCAAGTACCATCAGGTACTCAAACGAGCCTGAACTGGATTTCAGATCGTGGGAGAAAAAGCTTTAGCCTAAATCAGTCTGGGGCGCGCCAGGAAGATTCGCTTCCGAGAGTTTTTTCGCCAATGCGATTCGCGCTTCCGGCGACACAAATGCCGCGTCCGCCGCGTGACGCTGGCAGCGCCAAAATTCAGCCGCG
>Ga0185299_10001016_pt1 | contig 63058 bp, 63 predicted proteins | sample PaiPotPPA55metaG_FD_128002 | JGI IMG/M metagenome (GOLD analysis project Ga0185299, IMG submission 128002) | Iron sulfur acid spring bacterial and archeal communities from Banff, Canada, to study Microbial Dark Matter (Phase II) - Paint Pots PPA... ... | reverse complement strand
ACCGGTTCCGGCGGCCCCATCCTCGGCGCCCTGATCGGTGCGCTCGTCGGTGACCTCAACCCGAGCGTGGTCCCCCAGGTGCTCCCCTGATCCGGTAGCGAAATCCGGGCCGCGACCCGACAAACGTTGGGGCAGCGCACAAGTGCGCTGCCGAACCGGCCTGTGACGCCGTCACCGATCACATGCACTCGGCGCGAGCCGCGACCTACCGCATCCTCTGCCGGACAATCCCCGTCCAGCAGCGCGGCAGCCGCGGCTCGCGCCGATTCACGTTCACCGCAGCCATTCGGTCGACATCCAATACCACACCACAGTCTGATTCCACGTCATACCAAGGGGTTACATGAAACGAGAATCCGGCCGATAGCTTCGGTGTATCGACATCGTCACCCCGCCTCGACACAACGAGCAGTGCCCGGCCTCGAGGGCGGTGGAGATGGCATCTCCGACCAGCTCTCAGGAAGATTCATGACCACACCGGCCTTGGCCCCAGAGTCATTTCCACGATCATCGCGGCGCGGCGCCGATGGTGATTATGCCCGGCTGCTGCGCCGGATCAACGACGCGGGACTGATGACCCGGCGCCCGGTCTACTACGCGGTCCGGCTCAGCCTCGTCGGGATCGCGTTCGCGGGCGGCTGGGCGGCGTTTGTCCTCATCGGCGACTCGTGGTGGACGCTCCTGGTCGCGGCGTTCATGGCCGTGACGTTCGCTCAGGTCGCACTCGTGATGCACGATGTCGCGCACCGCCAGGTTTTCCGGCTACGGCGGCCGACGGAGATTGTGGGCCGAATCGCCGGCAACGCCGGCATCGGCCTGGCCTACGGCTGGTGGCAGGACAAGCACACCCGGCATCACGCCAACCCCAATCACGAGGAACTCGACCCCGATGTCTCTCCCGAGATTCTCCTCTGGTCCCAACGGCAGGCGCGGGCCAGCCGCGGTCTGCCTCGTCTCCTCGGCAGGGCGCAGGCATACCTGTTCTTCCCCCTCCTGATGCTGGAGGGGCTGAACCTGCATGTGGCCGGCGTTCGTGCGCTCAGAAAGCGATCGATCAAACACCGCCGAGTGGAGGGCACGCTGCTGTTCGGCCACTTTGTCGTCTATCTGGCCGCACTGTTCGCGGTGTTGCCCGCCGACAAGGCCCTCGCATTCCTCGCCGTCCACCAGGCGCTGTTCGGCCTGTACATGGGCTGTGTCTTCGCCCCGAACCACAAGGGCATGCCGACCCTGACCGGCGACGACCGCCCCGACTACCTGCGGCGACAGGTGCTGACATCCCGCAACGTGCGGGGCGGCACGCTGACCGACCTCGCCCTCGGCGGACTCAACTACCAGATCGAGCACCACCTGTTCCCGAGCATGCCGACGCCGAACCTGCCCGGGGCCCAGGTGATCGTCCGCGACTACTGCGCCGAAATCGGCGTGCCCTACCACGAGACCGGGCTGGCCTCCTCGTACAGCGAGGCGCTGCGGCACCTGCACCACGTCGGCGCGCCGCTTCGCGCCGCCGATTCCGCTGTGCGGTAGCGGCCGCAGCGCTTCCGATGAACGGACTCACCGCCTACCTCGCCCTCGAGGCGGTCGGTGCCGAGCGGGCAGGACGGCGGTCGGCTCAGGTCGCCGGGATCACCCTGCTGTCGCCGCGGAACTCCGCGACGACTCGATCGCCCGAATCGCGGACCGTGACGTCGTAGATTCCGTTGCGGCCGAAGCTGGCTCGCTCGACGGCGACGGCGGTCAGGGTGTCGCCGGCGCGGGTCGGTCGTAGGTAGCGGATGTCGGCTCGGGCGGCGACGGCGGTGTCGCCGTGGCTGTTACAGGCCAGGGCGAAGGTCGTGTCGGCCAGCAGGAAGACGTAGCCGCCGTGGGTTATGCCGTGGCCGTTGACCATTCGATCGGTCACCCGCATCGTCGCGGCGGCCCGCCCGGGGGCGAGTTCGGCGATCTCGATGCCCAGGGCGTGGGAGGCGAGGTCCGCGGCGAACATCTGCCGGGCGGTATCGACGGGTGAGTCGCCGACTGTGGTCATCCGAATCTCCTTCCAGGACAAACGGCGGCCGCGGACACCAGATCCGCGGCCGCGTGCGGTATTACCGGAGCACCGAGTCCAGGTTCTGGACGAACATCGTCGCGCCGCCGCTGGCGAAGTTCCGTACATCCTTTCCCGCGGCCCGCATCTCGGGTGAGGCGAGTGCGGACTTCAGGTCGGCCTCGGTGTCGAAGATCAGGTGCGCGACCGCATAGAACGCAGGGTCGGAGCCGTCCATCGATTGGCATGTGCCCCAGGTGAAATCGGCCAGGCCGGGGACCTTGCGGGTCAGCGGGATATGGATGGCACGGTAGTGCTCGTCGAAGGCGGCCGGGTCTTCGGGCCTTCCGTAGCACACCGAAATCTGGTACGTCACTTGGCTTCTCCTGCCGGTTTGGCGACGAGCGTGAGCACGTCGTAGATGGCGACGGGCGCATCGTCCTGGTTGGTGACGCGGGCGTCCCAGCGCACCTCGCCGTAGTCGGCGTTGGAGCGCGGGGTGATCTGCTTGGCGGTCAGGGTCACGGTCAGCTCGTCCTCGGCCCTGACCGGGGTAAGGAAACGCAGGTTGTCGACGCCGAAGTTGGCCAGCACCGGACCCGGCGCCGGATCGACGAACAGCCCGGCGGCCAGGGATACCACCAGATACCCGTGCGCCACGATGCCGCCGAAGAGCGGATTAGCGGCGGCGGCCTCCGGGTCGGTGTGCGCATAGAAGGTGTCGCCGGTGAACTCGGCGAAGTGGCCTATATCGGCGAGGGTGACCCGGCGCGGCCCGCCGACGATGGTGTCGCCGAGCCGCAGTTCGCCGAGGTCCTTCCGGAACGGATGCACCTCGCCGCGCACGCGGTCCGCCCCGGCGACCCACCGGCGGCCGACCGCGGTGAGCACGGCGGGACTGCCCTGCACGGCGGTGCGCTGCATGTGATGCAGCACGCCGCGGATGCCGCCCAGTTCCTCCCCGCCCCCGGCGCGGCCGGGCCCTCCGTGCACCAGCACCGGCAGCGGGGAGCCGTGCCCGGTGGACTCGCGCGCGTCGGTGGCATCGAGCACCAGCACCCGACCGTGATACGGGGCCAGGCCCAGCACGATATCGCGGGCGATCGTCGTATCGCCGGTGACCACCGACGCGACCAGGCTGCCCTTGCCGCGGGCCGCCAGCTCGATGGCGTCGGCGACGTCGCGGTAGCCCAGGACGGTGCTGACCGGGCCGAATGCCTCGATCGTGTGGGGTTCCACGGCGTCGCGGTCGTCGCAGCGCAACAGGATCGGCGACAGGAACGCGCCGGTCGCGGCGTCGGCCCCGACCACGGTCACCGAGTCCGGATCGCCGAAGACGATCCGGGCACCTGCGGCGAGCTCCCGCACGGCCTTACGGACCTCCTCGCGCTGATCGATGCTCGCCAGGGCGCCCATCGTGACGCCGTCGGCGCCGGGCGCTCCCACCACGACCTTCCCGAGGCGTTCGGCGGTGGCGTCCACGACGGCGTCGACCAGGTTCTCCGGGACGAGGGCCCGCCGGATGGCGGTGCATTTCTGGCCGGCCTTCGCGGTCATCTCGGTGACCAGCTGCTTGACGAACAGCGTGAACTCCGGGCTGTCGGCCGTGACGTCGGGGCCGAGGATGGAGGCGTTCAGCGAATCGGCCTCGGCGGTGAAGCGCACGCCCTCGTGCACGACGGTCGGATGCGCGCGCAGCAGGACCGCGGTGTCGGCCGAGCCGGTGAAGGCCACCGAGTCCTGGCCCGAAAGATGTTCGAGCAGGCTCCCTGCGCTGCCGCACAGCAGTTGCACGGTCCCGGAGGGCAGCAGGCCGGATTCGATGATCCGGCGGAAGACCAGCTCGGTGAGGTAGGCGGTCTGACTGGCCGGTTTGACGATCGTCGGCGCGCCGGCGACGAATGCGGGCGCCAGCTTCTCCAGGAACCCCCACACCGGGAAGTTGAACGCGTTGATCTGGACCGCCACGCCGCGCCGGGAGGTGTAGACGTGCTGGCCGAGGAAGGTGCCGTGCTTGCCGAGCTGTTCCACGTCGCCGTCGAGGTACACGGTGTCGTTCGGGAGTTCCCGGCGCGCCTTGCTCGCATAGCTGAGCAGGGTGCCGATGCCGCCGTCGATGTCGATGCCGGAATCGCGGTCCGTCGCGCCGGTGGCGGCCGAGAGCGCGTAGAACTCCGCCTTGCGCTCCATCAGGTACTGGCCCAGCGCCTTGAGCGCGGCGGCGCGCTCGTGGAAGGTGATCCCGGCCAGGGCGGGCGCGCCGACGGCGCGGCCGTAGTCGACCATCCCCGCGAGATCCAGGCCCGTCGAGGAGATGCGGGCCACCACGCTGCCGTCCACCGCGCTGCGCAGTGGCGTGCCCTCGTCGGGCGCGGTGTACCAGTGTCCCCCCGCATAGCTCTGCAGCAGCTCACTCATCAAGACTCCAATTCGACTGAACATTCGGTCGGTAATTACGATCCGCAAGAGCGTCGCCCATGTCAAGGGCCGACCCCTAGGAAGAATCCGACGGCGCGCGGCGCAGCCCGTGGAAGACGAGGGTGACCACGGCGTCGGCGATCTCCTCGGCCGAGTTGTCTCCCCGGGGGCGATACCACTCGACGATGGAATTGATCATTCCCCAGATCAGGCGGCTGACCAGGGCGGGATCGACATCCGGAGCCAGGTCGCCCTCCTGGGCGGCGGCCTCGACCAGCCCGGCGACGAACGCGTCGAACTCGCGGCGGCGGGTCAGCGCCCGCTTCTCCACGGGGGTGTTGCCGCGGACGCGAAGCAGCAGGGTGACATAGGGAAGTTCGGTGACCAGCACCTCGACACTGCGGCGCACCACATACTCGAGCCGGTCGATGGAGCGACCGGTGATGGCCCGCTCCTCGGTCGTGGTGCCGAACAGGCCGTTGAGCGCGCGCGACAGGGCGAGCTCGAGCAGCTCGGCCTTGCCCGAAACATGATGATAGATCGCGGATTTAGCGATCCCCAGCCGGCCCGCAAGGGCCTCCATGCTGGTGGCGTCGTAGCCCTTGTCGTTGAAAACCTTGACCGCCACCGACAGCAGGGAGTCGACGTCGTACCCGGGCCTGCCGGGGCGTCTGGTCTGCTTGGCCGCTCGCGCCGTAGTCATGGGTCCATCTTGCCCCATGGGCCTCGGATCCCGACTGTGGCATCCAACACTTGATACTGACCGAATGTTCGGTTAATAATGCAGAGGTACCCGGATACCGCCTCGACAGGAGGACACACCGATGACCACCGGAACCGGCACTGTCGACATCGGCATCGAGCAGGCACTGGCCACCATCACGCTCGCCCGGCCCTCGGCCTCGAACGCACTCGATCTCGCGACCAAGCAGGGCCTGCTCGCCGCGATCCGATCGGTCGCCGACGATTCGCGGATCCGGGCGATACTCCTGACCGCCGAGGGAAAGAACTTCTGCGTCGGCCAGGATCTGTCCGAGCACGTCGAAGGCCTGCGGGCCGACCCCGCCACGGCCATGAAAACGGTTGGCGAGCACTATAATCCGACCATTCAAGCGCTGCACGACCTGCCGGTGCCGGTGGTGGTGGCGATCCGCGGGGCCTGCGTGGGCGCCGGGCTGGGCATCGCCCTGGCGGGCGATATCCGCGTCGCCGGCGCCGGGACCAAGTTCGGGACCGCGTTCACCGGCATCGGGCTGGCCGCCGACTCCGGGCTGAGCCACGCCCTCGCCCATGCGCTCGGCGCCAGCCGGGCCGCGGGGCTGATGCTGCTCGGCGACCGGTTCACCGCCGCACAGGCGTACGACTGGGGGCTGGTCCATCGCGTCGTCGACGACGACCAGGTCGACACCGCCGCCCACGAGCTCGCCCGCACCCTCGCCGACGGCCCCACCGCGGCCTATCGGCGGGTCAAGCAGCTACTGCGGGCGCAGGCGCCGGGCCTGACCGAGGCGCTCGACGCAGAGCGGATCGCGCAGGAGGCGCTCGGCGCGAGCCGGGACCACCGGGCGGCGGTCGAGGGCTTCCTGACCAAGACGCGACCAGTCTTCGAGGGGCGGTGAGACCCGAAATGACAACGGCAGCACCCGATACCACCGAACTACAGCGCACGTTCGACGACACCATCGCCGCGGAACAGCGCATCGAACCGCGGGACTGGATGCCCGAGGGCTACCGCAGGACACTGATCCGGCAGGTCGCCCAGCACGCGCATTCCGAGATCATCGGCATGCAGCCCGAGGGCGTCTGGATCACGCGGGCACCGTCGTTGCGGCGCAAGGCAATTCTGATGGCCAAGGTCCAGGACGAGGCGGGCCACGGGCTCTACCTCTACTCGGCCGCCGAGACGCTCGGCGCCGACCGCGCGGACCTGACCGCGAAGCTGATCGACGGCGCGCAGAAATACTCCTCGATCTTCAACTACCCGACCCTGTCCTACGCCGACGTCGGCGTCATCGGCTGGCTGGTCGACGGCGCCGCCATCTGCAATCAGGTCCCTTTGTGCCGCAGCAGCTTCGGGCCGTACGCGCGGGCGATGATCCGAGTGTGCAAGGAGGAATCCTTCCATCAGCGCCAGGGCTACGAACTGCTGATGACGATGATGGGCGGCACCGACGCCCAGCGGGCGATGGTGCAGGACGCCGTCGACCGCTGGTGGTGGCCGTCGCTGATGATGTTCGGCCCCCCGGACGACCGCTCGCCCAACAGCGGGCAGTCCATGGCGTGGCGGATCAAGCGGCACACCAATGACGAACTGCGCCAACGCTTCGTCGACATGTCCGTGCCGCAGGCGCAGGCATTGGGCGTGAGTCTGCCGGACTCGCAACTGATCTGGAACGAACAGCGGAAATCCCACGACTTCGGGACCCCCGACTGGGCCGAACTCGCCGCCGTCATCGCCGGCGACGGACCCTGCAATGTCGAACGAATCACCAACCGCCGCAACGCGCATGACGACGGCGCCTGGGTACGAGAGGCGGCGATGGCATTCGCCGCACGAGAACGACAGGAAGCCGGACAGTGACTGACACGACGACCGAGACCACGCCGGTGCGGGCCAGTTGGCCGCTGTACGAGGTATTCGTGCGCGGCAAGCGGGGCCTCAACCATGTGCACGTCGGCTCGCTGCACGCGGCCGACGACGAGATGGCGCTGCGGCACGCCCGCGATGTCTACACCCGTCGCAACGAGGGCGTGAGCATCTGGGTGGTGCCGTCCACCGCGATCGCCGCGACCAGCCCGTCGGAGAAGGATCCGTACTTCGCGCCGAGCGGGGACAAGGTGTACCGGCACCCGACCTTCTACGACATTCCCGACAACGTCCCCCACATGTGAAGGCCGAGGCGATGATCGATCACGACACCGCGTACAGCGGCCTGCTCGACGGTGACAGCCACGGCCAGTGGGCCTTCGGCACCAGCTTCGACGACCCGCTGGCGGGCGTCGACACCACCGTCCCGGACGACGTCGATACCGCGGCCCTGGCCCGGTACTGCCTGATGCTCGGCGACGACGCACTGATCGCGGCCCAGCGCCTCGCCGAATGGAATACGCGCGCACCGGAATTGGAGGAGGAGGTGGCGCTGATGAACGTCGGCCTCGACCTCCTGGGCCAGGCGCGCCTGCTGCTGGCGCGCGCCGCCGCGGCCGACGAGACGGTCGTCCCGCACATCTCCGACACCTCCCCGATCCCCGCCGAGGACGCGCTGGCCTTCTTCCGTTCGCCGGATGCGTTTCGTTGTGTGCGGCTGGTCGAGGTCGGCAACGGTGATTTCGCCCGCACGATCGTCCGGTTGCTGGCGTTCTCGACGTGGCGCCTCGCGGTGTTCGATCGGCTGCGCACCTCCCGCGATCCGGTGCTCGCCGCCGTCGCCGCCAAGGGCATCAAGGAATTGACCTACCACCGCGACTACGCGGCGCGCTGGGCGGTGACGCTCGGCTGCGGCACCCCCGAATCGCACCGCCGCATGGTCGATGCGCTCGGCGTCGTCTGGCCGCTCGTCGGCGAACTGTTCGTCCCCGCCGCGGAGGAACTGACCCTCGCGGAGGCCGGGGTCGGTGTCGATCCCCGAACTGCCCGAGACGAATTCGATCGCGTGCTGATGCGGGTGCTGCACGCGGCCGACCTGCGCGCGCCCGACGATGCACCGCCCGGCTCGGTTACCGCCACGACCACCGGCTCCAGCGCCACCACCGCCACCGGCTCCAGCGCCACCAGCTCCAGCCCCGCCACCAGCTCCAGCCCCGCCACCAGCGCCGGATCCGCCACCAGCTCCAACGCTGCCGCCGGCTCCAGCCCCGCCACCGGCTCCGGCTCCGGGCGCCAGGGACAGCACACCGAGGCGCTGGCACCGCTACTCGCCGATATGCAGTGCATCGCCCGGGCCGATCCGGAAGCGAGGTGGTGAAGGTGCCGCTGACGCGCAACACGCACGGGGCGGCCGAGACCGTACCCGATCCCGACATGCCGATGCAGGCCGTGACAGATCTCGGCATCGCGCGCCAACTGGTCGATGCGGTGCCCGACCCGGAGATGCCAATCCTGACCCTCGCGGATCTGGGCATCGTGCGCGATATCGAGATCGAGGCCGACTCCCGGGTCGTAGTCACCATCACCCCCACCTACTCCGGCTGCCCGGCGATCGCGACGATGCGCGCCGACATCACCCGCAGCCTGCACCAGCGCGGATACCGCGACGTCCGGGTCGATACCGCGCTGTCGCCGCCGTGGAGCACCGACTGGATCAGCGCGGAGGGCCGGCGCAAACTCCGCGACAACGGCTACTCGCTCCCCGGTCCCGCGCCGCGCCGCGCCGCCGGACCGGTCCCCCTCACGCTGACCGCCAGGCCGCGCGCCCTGACGTGCCCGCACTGCGGATCGCGGGAGACCCGGTTGGTGTCCGAATTCGGCGCGACCCTGTGCAAGGCTCACTACCGGTGCGCGGTATGCCTCGAGCCGTTCGATCACGTGAAGGAAATCTGAGATGAGCGCACCCACCCGTGATTCCCGGGCGGCCCGCACCCGGCCGTTCCGCGCGCTGGCCGTGGCCGGCGTCGAGCGGCTGTGCGATGACGCCGTCGCCGTAACCTTCGACGTACCACCGGAACTCGCCCAGGAGTTCGCCTTCCGCCCCGGGCAGTCGCTGACCCTACGCCGGATCGTGGACGGCGTCGAGCAGCGGCGGTCCTATTCCATCTGTGCTCCGGTCGGAGGGCTCCCGCGCGTGGGCGTGCGGGCGGTGCCGGGCGGGCTGATGTCCACCTGGCTGGTCGAGGAGGTCACCGTCGGCGAGCAGATCGAGGTGCAGGGACCGAGCGGCACCTTCGTCGCCGACCCGGCCGCGGGCGGGCGGCACCTGTTGATCGCGGCGGGCTCGGGCATCACCCCGATGCTGTCGATCGCGGCATCGATGCTCGAGCATCCCGGCAGCGAGGTCGTGCTGCTGTACGGCAATCGCAGGGTGCGATCGGTGATGTTCGCCGAGGAACTTGCCGACCTCAAGGACCGTTATGGCCCCCGGCTCGAGCTCGTCCATGTGCTCTCGCGCGAACCTCGTGATGTCGAACTGTTCAGCGGGCGCCTGGATGCCGAGCGCCTGCGCGCCATCCTCGGCGCGGTCGTGCCCATCGGCGATATCGATCATGCCTGGCTGTGCGGGCCCTACGGCATGGTCACCGATGCACAGGCGGTGCTCGCCGAATTCGGTCTCGGCCCCGACCGCGTCCACCGCGAACTGTTCTTCGTCGAGGCCGCCCCGCCGAGCCCGCAGACGCACCGCGAACCGGGCGTCGACGGGCCGAGGAGCACCGTCAGCATCCAGCTCGACGGTCGCACGACCACCGGGCAACTGCCCCGGGACACCACCATCCTCGAGGCCGCCGAGCAGCTCCGATCGGATCTTCCGTTCGCGTGCAAGGGCGGCGTCTGCGGCACCTGCCGGGCCAGGATCACCTGCGGCGAGACCGATATGCGCCGCAACTACGCCCTGGAGGAGTCCGAGGTCGCCGCGGGCTTCGTCCTCACCTGCCAAACCTATCCCGTCAGCGAGTCGGTCACCGTCGACTACGACGCCTGAAATCCCTTCGGAGCCAACATGAGCAGCGTCTCCCCCGCCTCCCCGAGCGATATCGAGTTCGCCTCCCGCGACCGCATCTCGACGCTCCAGCTGGAACGACTGAAGTGGTCGGTCCAGCACGCGTACGACAACGTCCCGCACTATCGGGCCGCCTTCGACGCGGCCGGGGTGCATCCCTCGGATCTGAAGGACCTGTCGGATCTGGCGAAGTTCCCGTTCACCACGAAGGCGGACCTGCGGGCGAACTACCCGTTCGGGATGTTCGCCGTGCCGCAGGAGCGGGTGTCGCGCATTCACGCGTCCTCGGGCACGACCGGACAGCCGACGGTGGTCGGATACACCGCGGGCGATCTGAACAACTGGGCCGATCTGATCGCCCGCAGCCTGCGCGCCGGGGGCGTGCGCCCCACCGACAAGGTGCACATCGCCTACGGCTACGGGTTGTTCACCGGCGGCCTGGGCGCACACTACGGCGCGGAACGCTACGGCTGCACCGTCATCCCGATGTCGGGCGGCATGACCGAGCGCCAGGTCCAGCTCATCGAGGACTTCCGCCCCGACGCCATCATGGTCACCCCCTCCTACATGCTGACCCTGCTGGACGCGATGCTCGACAAGGGCATCGATCCGGCGGCGACCTCGCTGCGCGTCGGCGTATTCGGCGCCGAGCCGTGGACCGAGAAGATGCGCCTCGAACTCGAGCAGCACCTGGCCATCGATGCCGTCGACATCTACGGCCTGTCGGAGGTCATCGGCCCGGGGGTCGCGATGGAATGCGCGGAAACCAAGGACGGACCGCATATCTGGGAGGACCACTTCTACCCCGAGATCGTCGACCCGGAAACCGGCGAGGTGCTGCCCGAGGGCTCGGAGGGCGAACTCGTCTTCACCTCCCTGACCAAGGAGGCGATGCCCATAATCCGTTATCGGACCAGGGATCTGACCTGCCTGCTGCCGGGAACCGCGCGGTCGATGCGGCGGATGCGCAAGATCACCGGTCGCACCGACGACATGATCGTGCTGCGCGGGGTCAACCTGTTCCCCACCCAGATAGAGGAAATCATCCTCACCGTGCCCGCGCTGGCACCGCAGTTCCAGTGCGTGCTCGCCCGACCGGCCAGGCTGGACACCCTGACCGTGCGCGTCGAGGTTCGCCCGGATACGCAGTCTCATCTGCACGACGCCGCCGCGGCGGAGCTGCGCAGGCAGATCAAGAACCGGATCGGCGTCACCGTCGAGGTGGAGGTGCTGGATCCGAGCGCGCTCGAACGATCGGTAGGCAAGGCGCGGCGAGTGATCGACAACCGCCCGTCCTGAGGCGCCCGCTTTCGGTTTACATTTCCGGACTTCCGAACCAGTGGCCGGCGGCCCGCTCGAATGCTGCACGATCGCGCTCGCCAGCACCGGCCCAGGCGACTATGCCGTCCGGTCGGATGAGCACGGCACCCAATCCGAGGTTGTTTCTGGCCGGGCCGGACGCATACTGCATCCGGCTCTTCCAGCCCATCGCCGCACCGTGCAGGCATCGGTCCGTACTGAAATCGAGCACTACGCCCTGTCCGTCCCGCATCAGGTCGCCGAGGCGAGTGCCGTCCTCGAGACGCAGGTCCGGGGCGTTGCGGCCGATCAGCGGATGCTCGCCGCCGAGGTCGTAGCGGAGCGAGGATCCCGAGGTCCGCTGGAACACGTAGGTCGTGCCGTCGCGGGTCCCGAGCAGGTCGCGGAGCACCCCCTGGACCGCCTGGGCATGCGGGTCCGGCCGCATGACCGCCACCTGTGCACGAGACCAGTCGAGCACCTGGGCGCCGACCGGATGGCGCTCGCGGGTGTAGGTGTCGAGAAGTCCGTCCGGCGCATAGCCGTGCACGGTCGCCGCGAGCTTCCATCCCAGGTTCACCGCATCGCCGATGCCGAGGTTGAGCCCCTGCCCGCCGAGCGGGGAGTGGATGTGTGCGGCGTCGCCCGCGAGCAGGACGCGTCCCCGCCGGTAGGTCGTCGTCTGCATCGCCCGATCGGTGAAGGTCGAGGCGAGCCGGACCTCGCTCAGCGTCACCTCGGTGCCGGACACGCGGCGCAGCACCTCCTGGAGATGGTCGAGGGTCGGCTGCTGCGTGCGATCGAACGCGCCGCCGTCGAAGTCGTTCATGCCGATATGCCCCGGGGACATCTGGATGTACATGCCCGTCGGCGTCAGGGTGAACCCGGGGCTCAGCTGCTCCGGATCGGCGAGGGTTGCGAGCATGGCGTAGCCGGTGAACTGTGGCTCGGTGCCGACGAAGTCGAAGCCCGCGAGCCCGCGCACCGCGCTGCGGCCGCCGTCGCAGCCGACGACCCAGCGCGCCGGGTATTGCCGCTCGCCGACGTGCGCGACCGCGCTCTCGTCGTCCTGCGTGATGGCCGAGACCGTGACGCCGTGCCTGATCTCCACGCCGAGCGCGGATGCCCGCCCGGACAGCAGCGTCTCGACCGCTTCGAGGCTCGTCATCATGAATTCCGGTGCCGGGCTGGGCAATCGGAACGACAGTGCGGCGACGTCGACATTGGCCGGGTCGAGCACCATGCCGCCGAAGTGGCCCGCGATGCGCGGGGGTGACGGCTCGTCCGCGTCGGGGCTCGCGCCGGTCTCGCCGCGCACGCCCGCCGCCGTCAGCAACGAGTGCAGCATCCCGCGGCGGTAGAACGCCTCGACCGAGGTGGCGGACAGGCCCCGCATCCCGAGCGGTGCCGCCCGCCACGGAGAGCCCGGCTCCGGGTCCCGCTCGAGCACCAGGACCGAGCAGCCCGCGAGGCCGAGCTCGCAGGCAAGGAAAAGACCGACCGGACCCGCGCCCACGATCACCACGTCATGCATGAGAATTCCCCTATCTCCAGGCCTGAATTCTTCAGGCACACACAGGTTGTCGCGGACCGCTCACACGGGGCTCACACCGCGGTCACACGGCGTCGGAGCCCGCTCGTTCCCGTGTGACCGCCATCGCCTGTGTCACCGCCCACCCCGCGCTACAAGGCGCTGATGTGCGGGCACAGCGCGTTGACATGGGGTGCAGGGCACTGAGATTGGGCGCGGGGCCGCCGACATCGGGTGCAGGCCGCGGACATCAGGCACAGGCCACCAACACCAGGCACAGGCCGCCATCACAGGTGCGGGCCGCCGACATCAGGTGCGGGCCGCCATCATCAGGTGCAGGCCGCTGAGATTAGACGCTGCACCCTCTCAACAGTGCGGTCGCATACACGGCAGGCTCTCCTGGCGATCGAGGCGGAGGCCGTCGGGGCGGGCCCTCACCGTCTTGCTCGCAGCGCCTTCCCCTACACGAGCGCAGGAGGCGAAGGCCGGGCACTGTGCCTGATTGATTGGCGGACTCGCGAGTGCGTGCGCGAAGATCGAGGGATGGACGGGGGTGCGCGGCTTCGCATCACGCTGCTCGACGCCTTTGCGGCGTCTCGCGGTGATGCCGCCCTGCCCGTTCCGGGTGCCCGGTTGCAGGGACTGCTCGTACGGTTGGCGCTCGCCGGTGGGCGGGCGGTCGAGCAGGGTGTCCTGGTCGACGCGATCTGGGCGCAGGACCCACCGGCCGACCCCGCCCACGCCCTGCAGGCACTCGTCTCGCGGCTGCGCCGGGCCCTCGGCTCGACCGGTGACGTCACGCAGGTGGCGGGCGGCTACCGGCTGGCCGTGGACGCCGACGACGTGGACGCACTGCGGTTCGAGCAGCTCACCGCGGCCGGTCGCGACCGGCTGCGCGCCGGCGACCCGAATACCGCGGCGGTCGTGCTCGGCCAGGCCATGGCGCTATGGGGCGAGGGTCCCGGCGCCGAGCCCACGGTCGTCGCCGCGATAGCTCCCGCAGCCGCGACCCGGCTGGCCCACACCTCGATCGAGGCCGTCACCGACCTCGCCGACGCCGAGCTGACGCTGGGCCGCCCCGATGCGGCCGCCGCCCGCCTGACCACCCTGCTGGCCGAGCACCCCGTCCACGAGCGCGCCGCCGCGCTGCTCATGGACGCGCTCGCCGCCCAGGGGCGCCAGGCCGATGCCCTGGCCCTGTACGAGCGGGTCCGCGAAACCCTGGCAGACGACCTCGGCGCCGACCCGGGCGCCGCCCTGCGCGAGCGCCACCTGCGCCTGCTTCGCGAGTCGACCACCGGCTGCGAATTCGATGTCGCACAGGTCAAGCCGAGTAACCTGCCCGCACCGCTGACCAGCTTCATCGGCCGTGACGACGACCTCGCCCGGATCGACACGCTGCTCACCGACGGGCGCCTGGTCACCGTGCTCGGTCCCGGCGGCGCGGGCAAGACGCGTCTCGCCGTGGAGGCCGCCCGCCGCCACCGCCACAAATACCGCGACGGCGCCTGGATGATCGACCTCGCCTCGGTCACCGAACCCGCCAAGGTCGGCGCGGCGTTGCTGGCCGCGATCGGACTGCGCGGCTCGGCGTTGTTCGGGGCCTCCGCCAACGACCTCGTCGGCGAGCTGGACGTGCTGGCCGAACAACTGGGCGGCGGGGAGATCCTGCTCGTGGTGGACAACTGTGAGCACCTGATCGACGCTGTGGCACACCTGCTTTCGGGACTGCTGACCCGCTGCGCCGGGCTGCGGGTGCTGGCCACCAGCCGGGAACCGCTGGCCATCGACGGCGAGACGCTGGTCCCGCTCGGCCCGCTCCCCCTGCCCGAGCCGGACGCGGACGTCGAGCAGGCTCGTCGCACGGCGTCGGTGCGCCTGTTCACCGAGCGGGCGGCGGCCGTGCGACCCGGGTTCGCCCTCGACGCACACACCCTGCGCGAGGTGCTGCACATCGTCCGTGGCCTGGACGGCATGCCGCTCGCGCTCGAGCTGGCCGCCGCCCGCCTCCGCACGCTGTCGCTGGCCGACCTGGCCTCGGGGCTGTCCGACCGGTTCCGCCTGCTCACCACCGGCAGCCGGACCGCCCTCCCGCGGCACCGCACGCTGCGTGCGGTCATCGCGTGGAGCTGGGATCTGCTCGATACACACGCGCGAACCGTTGCGGAGCGGATCGCGGTCCTGCCCGGCGGCGTCACGCCCGCCTCGGCCACCGCGGCCTGCGCCGGCACCGCGGTGCCGGCGGGTGAGATCCGCGAGCTGCTCGCGGGCCTGGTCGACCGGTCGTTGCTGGAGCTCGCGCCGGACACCGGCCGATACCGCATGCTGGAGACAATCCGCGAGTACGGCCTGGAACGCCTGGCCGAGCGGGGCACCCTGGCCGGCGTACGCAACCTGACCGCCCGGTACTTCGCCGAACTGGTCGCCCGCTGCGACCCGCTGCTACGCGGCCCCGAACAGCGCGACGCACTGCACATACTGCGCACCGAATACGACAACATCCTCGCCGCCCTGCGCCACCTATGCGACAACGTCGGCGCGGACGGCACCGTCGGCACGGGCAACGCAGGCGGCACGGTCGGCACGGGCAACGCAGGCGGCACGGTCGGCACGGGCAACGCAGGCGGCACGGTCGGCACGGTCGGCACAAGCGACGCGGTCGGCACAAGCGACGCGGTCGGCACAAGCGACGCGGTCGGCACAAGCGACGCGGTCGGACTCGCGGTGAACCTGACCTGGTACTGGCCCATGCTCGGCCGCCATGCCGATGAGGCCTACTGGCTCGGCGAGGCGGTCGCGTTGCCGGCCGAGCGGCCGAGCCTGGAGCGTGACATCGCGGAGGGGATACTGCTGCTCGACACCGTCGCCCCGGGCGTGCCGGTCGAGGACTCGATTCGGGTGCGGGCGCTCACCGACCGGCTGCTGAGCCATTCCGAGCTGCCGGGCTCCGGCACGCTGACCACGATCAGGCTCGCCACTCTTGCGGACACCGGGGCGGCGCCGACGATCATTGCGCGACTGGTCGAGGGGCCGGACGTGTGGCGGGCCGGGCTGGCCCGAATGTTCCGGGCCCATTCCGCCGAGAACGAGGGCGACCTCGACCAGGTCCGCATCGATGTGACCGCCGCCCTGGACTGCTTCACTCGGGCGGGCGACCGCTGGGGCCTGGCCAAGGCGCTGCCGCTGCGCGCGCTGCTGCGGCAGTACGACGGCGATCTCGACGGCGCGCTGACCGATCTCAACGAGGCCACCCGGCTGGCCCGCGAGTTCGGGACGCTCAGCCTCAGCGACGAGATCTACATCGCCCTGCGCTCGATCGATCTGCACGTGCGGCTCGATGACACCGCACAGGCGACCGAGCTGATCGCCGCGGCCCGCGAGCGCGCACTGCGCTCGACATCGCTCGAGCCGGCGATTCTGCTCGACGCGCGGGAGGCCGACCTGCGGATGCGGATCGGCGACCTGGTTCGGGCGCGCGAACTGGTCGAATCTGCCGAGGCGGGGCTGTATAGATCGGGCCCGCCCGCGGGCCCTGCGTGGTTACGCTCCGCTGCCACCTCCGGGCCTGACGCGGCCGGGCCGTCCGCACAACCCCTGTTCGGTGGTGGCCATGCGCAGGCACTGGTCGGCGCGGCGCGGGGCGCGCTGTGCCTCGAACTCGGCGACGGGCCGGGCGCCGAGGATGCGCTTGGCCGGGCCTACGCCGCGGCGGTCGACAGCAAGGACCTGCCGATCGTGGCGACGGTGGCGGTGACCGTGGCCGGACTCGCCGAGCTGTACGGGCGGCACCGCGACGTGGCCGTCCTGCTCGGCGCCGCGGCCCGCCTACGGGGCGCCCACGACCAGACCGATCCGCGGGTCCGCACCCTGAGCAACCACGGCCGGGCCGCGCTCGGCGACGAGCAATTCGCCGAGGCGTACGAGACCGGGCGGCAACTGACCGCGCCGGCAGCCCTGGCCCGGGCCTATCCGGCGCGGCTGCGCCCTGCGGCGCTGCCCGCCGCGGATGGCGCCGCACCTCCCGGGCTGGGCGGCGCTCGAGAGTAACCTGCGGATCGGGTCCGAATCCTGCCGTGCCCCAATGGCTGTGCCGTCCGAACACTTCCGGACACTTCTGCGCATATCCGGCACCGGTTCGAAACACCCGCTGGCCGTTGAGGTTACGTGTTACCGTGCGGGCGCCCCGCGGGGCGGTCCATCGAATATTTCTGCAGTACAGGAGAAGCCGAGTGACACATTCATACGTTCGCCGAACCGGCAAAGGGGCGGTGCTGGTCGGCGGTTTCGCCGTTGCCGCAACGCTGTTCGCCACGACTGCGCAGGCCAATGTCACGAATTTGACTGTGGGCGGTAACAACAGCGGCTCCTTCGCCGTTGGCACCGCCTACACCGTGAGCGGCAGCTGCGACGGCCAGTCCCCGGTGACCTTCACCGATAACGGACAGTCCATCGGCACGGCCAGTCCGGTCAACGGCGCCGCGGCCATCCAATGGACCCCGCAGGGCACCGGCAACCACACCATCGGCGCCACCGGCTGTGATACCGCCGGCCAGACCGACGCCCCGGCTCAGGCCGCCATCACCGTCGGCCAGGGCAGCGGCCAGGGCGGCATCCTCGGCCAGATAGCCCCCCTCCTCGGTCAGCTCGGCCCCCTGATCCAGCTGATCCAACCCCTGCTGAGCAGCCTGTCGGCACAGTAGATAACCCCATGCGCAGGATTTCCGAGCGCAGGTATGCAGCAGGGCCGCCGTGCCCGATCGAGCCGAATCTTCGTCGGCGCGAAACGGGAACGGCGGCCCTGGAGGAAGCAGAGTCGGCGTGTGGCCCCTGAAGTGTGCTGAGCTACCGGTTACTTGGCGGCGGCGGGGGTGCGGCTGATCACGTGATCGACCAGACCGTACTCAACGGCCTCCTCGGCGCTGAACCAGCGGTCACGCTCCGAATCCTCGGTGATCTGCTCCGGGGTCTGCCCGCTCAATTCGGCGATGAGGGTGGCCATCCGCAGCTTCATGCGCCGCAGGCGATCGGCCTGGATCGCGATATCCGATTCGCTACCACCAATACCCGCCGACGGCTGGTGCATCAGAACTTCGGCATTCGGCAATACAAAACGCTTACCCGGCGCCCCGGCCGTCAACAGGAACTGCCCCATCGACGCCGCCATTCCCATCGCATAGGTGGCGATATCGCAGGCAACCAGGTTCATGGTGTCGAAGATGGCCATTCCCGCGGTAATGGAACCACCCGGCGAGTTGATATACATCGAGATATCGGCGGTCGGATCCTCCGCGGCCAGCAGAAGCATCTGAGCACACAGCTTATTGGAAATCTCGTCGTCCACTTCCTGGCCCAGGACGATAATTCGCTGAGCGAGTAGGCGATCGTACAGAGAATCACCCCAGGAGAGCCCGCTCGACGCAGCCCGGTTCACGGGCGTAGCGGAGATGCCGGACCCAACCACAGACGCGGCCCCTGCCTGCCTGTCCTCGTACATACCCACGTGCTGCTCTCTTTCTCTCACTGCACTCTCCGACCTGCCGACCCTACTCTAGCCCGGTCCGACGCAATGGCGTCCTCTGGTACCAACCGGTTCGCTGACAGCGTAGGTTCCCGCAGACGCCCGCACGCCCGGTCACGAGTCGTGGAGTCCGGCAATTCGGAATACCGACTCGGCCTTCCGCGTCAATCGCGCGTACACGAATAATCCATTTGAGGAATAGCACCTGCATGGCAGCCCGGCAACACCACAGGAATAGGGGCGGCGCTGATCCTCACCCCACCGAGCGGATGGCCTCGGCGACGGCCGCCAATGCCAGCAATCGGACGGTATCGATGGCCGCATCGACCGAACCCGTCGCGGCAGCGATGAATCCGTCGCCGTCGAACCGGGTGTGCGGCGGGGTGAGCGCGCGAGCGAGGCCGTCGTGCGCACCCTGGGCGACGATATGGCAGCCGACCTTGTCCAGGCGGGCGTTGGTGATCACCGCGCCGATGGTGGTGTGCGTACGCGAACCGGCCGCCCCGTGCAGCGCGTTGAGCATCGTGGCCGAATCCAGCGAGATCTCGCCGCGACCGTCGTCGATATCGCCGAAGGCGTTGACCGCACAGAGCGCCCCGACCACCAACTCCCCTGAAACCTTCTCGGCGTAGGCGATTCCGCCCGGCCGCCGCTCCGGCCCGCGCCACTGCGAGGTGTAGGCGCCGGTGCCCGCACCCACGCGCCCGTGCAGCACCTGCTCACCGGCCGCATCCCGGGCCGCGGCGTATCCATGGTCCGCCGTGGGCCGCGCGGCCGGATCGCCCGCGGCCAGATCGAACAGCGCCATCGTCGGCACGATCGGTACCCTCCCCGCCGGGGTGAGCACCCCACGCCCCTGCTCCTCCAGGTACCGCATCACCCCGTCGGCGGCGGCGAGCCCGAACGCCGAGCCCCCGGTGAGCAGGACGGCGTCGATCGTGCCCACCGTCTTGTCCGGCGCGAGCAGATCCAGTTCCCGGCTGGCGGGCGCCCCGCCGCGAACCTCGCAGGAGGCTGCGGTCCCCTCCGGCAGCCTCAGCACCGTGCACCCGGTCTCCCCGACGGGATCGGACCAGTGCCCCACTCGAACCCCGGAAATCCCGATCGCCATGTGCTCCTCCGATGCTCGACGTCTGCTTGACGATCATCGCACCGGCGCCACCCCGGTCCGACGATGCACTACCGGGATTTCCGGCGCGCGGCCGCGACCAGCACTGTCATTTCGGCGTGCCCCCTGTCATTCCGGCGTGGGACGCGTCCGAGACCTGGGATGACGAGGGGATGCTCCGGGATCGCAGGGCCCGGGCGACTAGGTTGGGAATATGGCGCTATTGGGAACCACAGACCTCGATATCTACCCACTCTGCCTGGGCGGCAACGTCTTCGGCTGGACCGCGGACCGCAGCGAGTCCTTCCTGGTCCTGGACACCTTCACCGGGGCCGGCGGCAATCTGATCGACACCGCCGACGCCTACACCGCCTGGGTTCCGGGGAATTCCGGGGGTGAATCGGAGAGCATCCTGGGCGAGTGGATGGCCTCGCGCGCGGCCCGCGACCGGGTGTTCATCGCCACCAAGGTGGCCAAGCATCCGGAGCGGCCGGGCCTGAGTGCGGAGAATATCCGTGCGGCCGCGGAGGATTCGCTGAGCCGGCTGCGCACCGACCATATCGACCTGTATTACGCCCACCACGACGACACCGAGGTGCCGCTCGAGGAGACCCTCGGCGCCTTCGACGAGCTGGTCCGGGCGGGCAAGGTGCGGTACCTGGGCGCCTCGCAGTACACCGCGCCCCGGCTGGCGCAGGCGCTGGCAGTCTCCGACCGGGAGGGCCTGGCCCGCTATCAGGTGGTGCAGCCGCACTACAACCTCATCGAGCGAGAGCATTACGAGGTCGAGCTGGCCGATCTGTGCGTACGCGAAAAGCTGGCCGTGCTGCCGTATTACGGCCTGGCCATGGGCTTCCTGACCGGAAAGTACCGCCCCGGTGACGATGTCGCCGACGGCAGCCCGCGCGCCGCCCGCGCCCGTAATTACCTCGACGACCGCGGCATCCGGGTCTTGGCCGCCCTCGACGAGGTCGCCGCCGCCCACGACGTCCCGGTCGCATCCGTCGCACTCGCCTGGCTCCGCGCCCGCCCCGCGATCGCCGCCCCCATCGCCAGCGCCCGCGTCCCCTCCCAGCTGGACGCCCTGCTGAAGTCCGCAACCCTGGCCCTGACCACCGCCGAGGTCGACACCCTCACCGCCGCCTCGGAGTAGGCCCGGCACGCGACCCCGTCATCCCGGCGTGCGCGCCCTCGCCATTCCGGCGGCCTTTCGGAATGACGTCGTGCTAGGTCCTCAGTGCTCGCTGACGAGCTTCGGGTCCGCGGCGGAATCGGCTACGGCCTCCTCCCCCATGACCGCCTCGCCGCGCGCCACCATTCCGGCCTCGTCCGAGAGTTCCAGGTGCGGAATGAACAGCGCCAGCACGAAGGCCAGCACCGCGCCCGGAATGATGTACCAGAACCCCGGCACCAGCGCGTGCACGTACGCCCCGACGATCGCATCGTGCAGGTCGGCGGGCAGATGCTTGACCACCGACGGCACCAGGCTGGTCGGGGTCATATGCGCCCCCATGGCCTCCTGCCAATGCGACTTGAAGGCGTCGGTCAGCCCGGAGGTCAGCCGATTGGTGAAGATCGAGCCGAAGATCGACACCCCGATCGCGCCGCCCATTTCGCGGAAGTAATTGTTGGCGCTGGTCGCGGTGCCGATCTGGTTGGGCTGCACCGCATTCTGCACCACCAGCACGATGATCTGCATGATCAGGCCCAGGCCCGCGCCGATGACGAACAGCTGCGCCGAGACCACCCACATCGAGGTCTTCGCGGTCAGCTGGGTCAGCCACAGCAGGCCCGCGAGCATGACCAGCGCGCCGATCGGCGGGAAGATCCGGTAGCGGCCCGTTTTGGTGATCACGCCCATCGAGGAGATCAGCGTGAGCATCATGCCGACCATCATCGGTATCAGCAGCAGCCCGGATATCGAGGCCGAAACACCGGTCGCCATCTGCAAATACGTCGGAATGAACGCCAGCGACGCGAACATCGTCAGGCCGACTATCAGCCCGATCGCCGAGGTCAGCACGAAAGTGCGATTGCGGAACAACCACAGCGGCAGCATCGGCTCGTCGGCCCGCGCCTCCACGGCGATGAACACCCCGACGACGATCACGAATGCGGCGACCATCGCCAGGATCGTGGCCGAGCCCCACGCGTATTGCTTACCGCCCCAATCGGTGATCAGGATCAGCAGCGCGGTCGCGGACGACATCAGCACGGCGCCAAGGTAATCCGGCCGGGCCTTGGGCCGATGGGTGGGGATCGTCAGGTAGCGGGCCGCGATGACCAGCGCCACCAGACCGATCGGCACATTCAGCCAGAAGCACCACTGCCAGCCCAGGTGATCGGCGAACAGGCCACCCAGGAGCGGTCCGGCCACCGAGGTGATGCCGAAGATCGCGCCCATCGGGGCCATGTATTTCCCGCGATCCTTCGCGGGCACCACATCGGCAATGATGGCCTGCGCCAGGATCATCAGACCGCCGCCGCCGACGCCCTGCAGCCCGCGGAACACGATGAATTCCCAGAAGCCCGTCGAGGCGGCCGCGCCGATCGAGGCGGCGGTGAAGACCGCGATCGCGAACAGGAACAGCCAGCGCCGCCCGAACATATCGCCGAACTTGCCGTATATCGGCATCACGATGGTGGTGGCGAGCAGATAGGACGTTGCCGTCCAGGCCATATGGGATACCCCGCCGAGCTGGCCGACGATGGTCGGCATGGCGGTTCCCACGATCGTCTGATCCAGCCCGGCCAGGAACATGCCCGCGATCAGCGCCGAGAAGATCAGCCAAATTCGCTTCTGTGTCAAGACAATCGGTGGTGGTGCTTCGACCGATGTGGTCATCCCCGTCTCCTGTTATCGGTGCTGTGAGAGGTGGGCGCAAACAGCCGGGCGGCCATCGCGCAGTAGTCGTGCAGGGCTACGGACAGCGGCCGGCCCGGGTTCTGCCCGACGGCCAGTGCCGCGCGCATCGTGAGCGTCGACATCAATGCCGCTGTGAATGCGGCGAATTCGGGCGCGAGATCGTGGTCGATCCGCGCGGACAGCAGCTCGGCGACGGCGCTCTCGTGCTGCGCGCCCGCGGCGACGAAGCCCGCCAGCACGCGCGGCTCGGACCGGACTATCTCCGATACCTGCGAGATATCCTCGAGCACTTCACCATCGGCATCGAACCCCGCGGCGTAGAGGTGGGTCAGATCCTCGATCAGCACCCCGGTCGGCCCGCCGTCGACGAATTGCGCTCGCGCCTGCGGTGTTCCGACGTCGCCGACCGGCCCGACCACGGCATCCAGCTTGGTCTCGTAGTAGTTGAAGAACGTCCGCGGCGACACCCCGACCACCCGCGCCACATCCTCGACCGTCGTAGCATCCAGCCCCCGCTCGAGCACCAAACGCCGCGCGGCGCGACACAGATCGAGCCTGGTCTGATGCTTCTTCTGCTCCCGCAACCCCACCGGCGGCGCCTCGTGCTCGAACAGGGACATGCCAAAAAAACTAACACAAACTGCAAAATTTCAGGAACTGCAATTTCTGTGAGCCGAGTTACAACCGCGCCGGCCGTAGACCCTGCTCGTCCGAGGCCTGCGATCCCACCCCTGCCCCGGCCCCGGACTTAGTGGGGTGCGACGGTGAGGTCGTAGACGGTGGTTCCGTCCACCATGGCCGCTGTGTAGTGCTGCTGCACCCACGCGGTGATCTTTGCGCCCTCCGAGTCGCTGTCTCCCTGCGGCCCGTGGAATCCACCGGCGATGAAGTAATGAATCCGCCCCTGCGACACGTACTTCTGGAACTGCGCCAGCGTCGGCGCGGGGTCGCCGCCGCTGAAGCCGCCGATCGACATCACCGGGACATCCGCGGCCAGCTGATAGCTGTTAGCGCCGTGCGAGCTGACTGCCGCGCCGGCCCAGGTGTAGCGCCCCGCCCCCGCCTTCAGCATCGCCACGACCTGTGACGAGGGGCCCTCATCCCACGCAGGCCCGCCGCCCCGCGCGGCGGGGGTCGCGCCTCCGGGCTGCTGCGCCCCACCCGAGCCGTCTACGCCAGGCTGCGCCCCACCCGGACGCTGCGCACCCGGCCGATCCGCACCGGGCCCATGCCCATGCCCACCGCCACCTTTACTCCCCGGAGGCGGCCCGCCGAACATATTCGCCCCCGGCACCTGCGGCCCCGCGCCCGCAAAACCACCGCCCTGCGGATTGTTCAGCGTGTCCACGGTATACGCGACCGGCCCGGCAAGGCCCACGACCAGCGTCGCGGCAAGGGCCACCGCGGGCACACGTCCGCGCAGCGGCACGGCAAGCAGCACCGCCGCGATCACGCCGGCAATCAGCACCGCCCACCGCAGCCACGGCACGAAATCCGGTGTGCGCGAAAGCGTCACCCATGCCATCACCACGGTCAGCAGCACGCTCGCCGCCAATGCCGCACGCACCCAGCCGCGCTCGCGCTCGCGCCACACCAGCACACCCCCGCCGCCGATGAGCGCGGCGATCGCGGGAGCCAAGGTCAGCGTGTAGTACTGATGGAACGTCCCATTCATGAAGCTGAACACCAGCCCGGCCACGACCAGCCATCCGCCCCACAGCAGCAGCGCCCCGCGCACGGGGTCGGTGCGAGGCATCGTGGCGCGCAGGGCGATTCCCGCCACTCCCAGCACCAGCGCCGCCGGCACCAGCCAGGTGATCTGGCCCGCCAGCGCGGGCCCGAACAGCCGCGCAATCCCCGGCGTCCCCGCGCGCGGCCCGAAGCCCGAGGTATCCAGCCGCTGAATCCCGTTGTATCCGACGGTCAGGTCCAGGATCGAATTATTCTGCGATCCACCGAAATACGGCCGCGAGTCCGCCGGCCACAGCTGCGCGATCAGGACCCACCAGCCGGCGCTGACCAGCACGGCCACACCCGCGGCGCACAGCTGCCCGATCCGCACGCGCAGCCGCGGCCCACCGGCCACCAGGTAGGCCGCCGCCAGCCCCGGCACCACCAGCATCACCTGCAATTGCTTTGCCAGGAACCCCAATCCGATGCAGGCCCCGCACAGCATCAGCCACCGCCCTGCGGCCCGCCCGTCCAGGGCGCGGGTCATCGCCCAGGCGGCGGCGATGATCAGGAAGGTCAGCATCGCATCGGGGTTGTTGTATCGGAACATCAACGCCGCCACGGGTGTCAGCGCCAGCGCCAGCCCGGCCAGCAGCCCCGCCACGGGCCCGAACGTCCGGCGCACCGTCGCCCACAGCAGCGCCACCGACCCGACGCCCAGCAGCACCTCCGGCGCGAGCATGCTCGTACTGCTGAATCCGAAGATCCGGCCCGAGATCTCCATCGGCCACAGCGACAGCGGTGTCTTGTCGACCGTGACGATATTGCCAGGATCGAGCGAGCCGAAGAAGAACGCCTTCCACGACTGCACGCCCGATTGCACGGCCGCGGAATAAAACTCGTTGGCCCAGCCGCCCGAGGTCAGATTCCAGCAGTAGGCCGCCGCCGTGCCGATCAGCAGCACGACCAGTCCCAGAAACTCCCAGCGAATCGACGAGCCCGGCCCGAACCGGGAGGGCGGCGGCACGCGGGGCGGCGCGGTGGCGGTCTCGGTCATGATGACCGATCCTCGATCGGGGACTTAGCAGTGACCTGTACCGATACTGGGAAATCACTGTGAGCGGCAGCCCGTGGCGCTACAAGTTCAATATAGCTACATATTTGCTGCAATGGGCCGACTGCCGAACAGTGGCGCCCCGTACCGTAATGCCCGCCCCGGCGGTCCGGCACTATGTCGCGAATCCTCCGACCCGTCGGAATCCCCGGACTCCGGCTGCCACTTCGGCGTATTCCGATCAACCAGCGCACGACTGATCTGCGCCCCCGCCGTGCGGATCAGCGGGACCACCGCCCGCGCCGCCTCGGTATTGGGCACGATCGCCGACAGCGCCGCCACCACCTCCCGGCTGCTCGTGCGCACCGGCACCGCGATCGCGGTGTTGGCCGGATCGATCAGGCCGGGACAGTAGGCCGCGCCGGTCCGGCGGATCTCCGACAACAGGGCGCGCAGCGCCTGCGGATCGGTGACGGTCCGGGGCGACAGCGGCGGCAGCGGACCCGACAGCACCGCCTCCTGCAGCCCGGACGGCGAGTAGGCCAGCAGCACCAGCCCCGGCGCCGACGCATGCAGCGGCAGGCGCGCGCCGGGACCGCTGAGCACGGTCGGCACCGCATTCGGCGCGGACAGCAGTTCGATGAACATCACCTCGAACCCCTGCCGCACGCTCAGATGGACGTTCTGCCCGCACCGCGCGCAGAGCTCGGTCATATACGGTGTCGCGACCCGGACCAGATCTCGCGTCGGGGCGGCCCGCGAAACCAACTCCCACATCCGCAGGCCGATCCATACCCGGCGGTCGGCATCGCGCTGCAACCAGCCGCGGTCGACGAGTTCGGACACCATCCGCGACACGGTCGGTAACGAGAGCCCGGTTCGCTTCGATAGTTCCGAGACAGTGATGACCGGATTATCGTCCTCGAACGCCTCGAGCAGGCGCGCCAAGCGGGAGAAAACCGACTCGCCGTTGGAATATCTGGCCATAGAACGACTTACCTCCGGTATATCCGGGACACCCGACAACAGTGCCCCCGGCACTGCGGGCACGACGAGTTCTGACTTTTTCCGATGGGGCTGTCGCCCCCCTGCTCGACCGCTTAGAATTCACTGTGAATCCTTAGCGTTGTAAACAATGAAATCAACGCGACCAAGTATTACCTACAAGGAAACCCCTGTTACGCATCACGATTGCGATGCATAACAGGGGCTACCTGGGTTATTTGTCCGGATTACCCGATACTGAAGGGTTGCCCCCACACGTTCACATAGCCGATCCCGTTCGGGGTGTACACCTGCGCCTGCGCGAACGAACGCGCCTGTGCATAACCACCGCAACCGTCGACCGAGAACGTCTCATCGTGCCAGTTCACGCTCTGATGCGGGCCCGTGATCTGCTGCCATGAGTAGTGGCTGTCGACGCCGAAATCGTCCGGCGCCTCGACATCGAGCAGGTTGAGCACCTTGGCCTGCCCGGCCGCCAGGGTCAGGGTGGTCGAGGCCCCGCCCGAGGCGTTGACGGTCGCCGGATTGGTGGTCAGGTCCGCCCCGCCTGTGACACTGCCGCCGGGATCGATGCCGCCCGAGAGATCGACCTGGCAGCCCACGATATAGCCGACCACCAGCCGGGTCTTTGTCGACGGATCATTTGCCTTACCGCCGGTCAGGTCGACCGAGGCATGTCCGCTGGTCCATGCGTTGCGACTCATCGGAGTGGCTTGGAGCGAGGGGTTGATATTGGCCGATTCCCCAGTGATGGCAAGATTGACCACGGTGCCGTCGCCCATTGTCTTGGTCATGTGGCCACCAGGCAATGGCACGAAGGTGTCGGCGTTGGCGGCGCCCGCGGAGAAGAATCCCAAAGCTGCGGTGGCGGCCAGCCCTATGCCGGCCAGCCGGGCGAATGCGCCCATACGAGTATTTTTCATTCTGGAGTATTTCCTCGAGTATTGGTTCGCCGAAGCGAAATAGCCTGCGACTGATTAGCTAACTCAGCCGAGGCTGAACGGCTGGCCGTAGAGGGTCGTCTTGATGTAGTCGGGGCCTGGGACCTCAACCGTGACCACCTGCCGGGCCTGCGCATATCCCGCGCACCCCTGCACGTCGACCTCTTGATCCTGCAGATCGAAGTAGTACTGGCCGTTCTTGGTGAAGTTGATGTAGTTGAAGTTCACCCACTTCACCTGGCCCGGAGCCAGCGGCAGCGACAACGAGCCCGACAGGCTGGGCGTGGTGCTGATGGTCGCCGAAGCCCCCGCCTGCAGGCTGCCCAGGGCTACCTGGCAGCCGACGAGATAGCCGACCGAGAATGCGCCGGCACCGTCCGTCGAGGAGTTGTTGGTGCCCGGGTTGTTGATGGGGCCGTTGTTCGGTCCTACAGTCAGTCCGGCCGGGACGTTCGTCACATTCGCGGTGACATTGCCCGTCAGCCACGCCTCACGCCCGGCCCCGTTCGCCGACAGCGACGGGGAAATCAGGACGCTGTTAGCGAGACTGTCGATGGAAATACCAGAGTCGACAATATGGCCGTCCGGCAACGGCACAAAGGTGTCAGCGTTTGCGGCTCCAGTCGAAAAGAGCCCGATCGCGGCGGTAACCGCCGCGGCGATACCGGCGGCCCGGACAACCCAGGCTGAACCGGCATTTCGAAAATCCCTCATCTGTCCTCACTACCTTCATCGGCATGCTCCGACAAAGTCGGAGCATCGTGCGGCACGTGAACCGTCACGGCAACATCGCCGTATACCAGACCAACCACGCACCGAGCCGAACGGTAGCTCAGTTCACAGTTTCCATCAGTTGATGTTTCCTTGATTGCAGCAAACATTCATTGCAAACAAATTCAGACCATTTCCATCAATGAAATTCTTCCTTGAATGAAATCGCAGTGGCGGCCGAAATCGCGCCGGGCGATGCTGATAGCGGCCCGTACGGACCGCGGCGGCTCGAGCTTCGTCGAGCATGCACCGGACTGCACTCCGGAACCCCTCGGCCCCGCCGCCGATGTCCGTAAGACCACCGGGCCTTGGGCGCGCCCGTCGAAATGTATGCCCCTCATCATGTTTCGACGGGCACGCCCCCTTTCTTAGACTTTACTCAGTCTTTACCTAAGCTTTTACTCATCTAGGACCGGTAGGCAGGAACACATGACGCGACACCTACTTTCCCTGCCGATCGCCGCGGCCCTCGCACTGGGAGTGGGAGCGGGCATCGCCCAGGCCGCGCCCCCGCCCCCGGCCTGCCTCTGGGCCGGCGCCGCACACCCCCAGGGCGCGACGGTCACCGCGGGCGGCTGGAGCTTCCGCTGCGGGACCGACGGCGGCGCCGCCTGGCAACTCGGCGGGCCCACGAGCGCGCCGAGCACCGTGCCCAATCCGGGATCGATCACCAACCCCACCGGACTGTTCAGCCCCGGCGCACGCCAGCCCGGCACCGCGTACAACGACTATTGCGTTGGCAGCCAGCTCATTCCGGGCACCGACGACGTCTATCAGGCGGTGCCCGGCGGCGACGGAAACCTCTATTGGCGGACCGCCGCGCCCATCTCGCAGTGGAGCTTCGATCCGGGCGCGGCGCACCCCGCCGAGACGACCCGCACCGGCAGCCTGTGCCGCGACGGCAACCTGATGTGACCCGATGTGACACATCCGATGTGAGACATCCCGCGCATTGATTCGCTTTTACCTCGTGCGGCGAGCAAACTTTGCACTATGAGCCAGGAGAACGGGCCGACGCCCGGATTGTTCAGTCATACCACCTCAACCACCGATACCAGCACCGCCGCCGGCGGCGATAAGGTGCAACGCCCCGTCTTCAGCAGCGGGCCGGCCCGCGATCCGCAAGCACCTGCCGACGACCACTGACCCACCGACCACCGCCGACCCGGACGAAGTCCGCTCCCGGCCACCGAACACCCTCATCGCGCCCAAGTGGCCCGCCCGAACTCGCATCGAAGTGGACTCTTCTCGCCGGGCGCCCCGCCGATTACGCTGATCAGCGTGAATGCACTCAGCGAAAAGGCCACCACATTCCTGTCCCTGCATCGCCCCGGTGATCCGGCGATCCTGCCGACCGTCTGGGATGCCTGGTCGGCGAAGCTGGTGCAGCAGGCCGGATTTGCGGCGCTCACCGTGGGCAGCCACCCGCTGGCCGATTCGCTCGGCAAGTCCGACAAGGAGGGGATGACCTTCCCCGAGGCGCTGGCCCGGGTCCGTGAAATCACCGCGGCCGTGGACATTCCCGTCTCGCTCGATATCGAATCCGGCTACGGACTCAAACCCGAACAGCTCATCGAGGGCCTGCTCGAGGCCGGCGTGGTCGGCCTGAATATCGAGGATTCGGTGCACAGCGAGGGCGGTCGGCTGCGCGAACCGCAGGAGCACGCGGATATCGTCGCGGGCCTGCGCCAGGCCGCCGACGCCGCGGGCGTGCACGTGGTGGTCAACGCCCGCACCGACCTGTTCCTGCGCAAGGACGGCGACGACACGGACCGCTTCGACCGCGCGGTCGCGCGCCTGCGCCTGGCCGCCGAGGCCGGTGCCGATGTGCTGTATCCGGTGGGCCACCACGACTTCGACACCCTGCGCCGCCTGGCCGCCGAACTCCCCCTGCCGATCAACGCCATCACCGCCCCCGATCGCGGCGATCGCGCCCAGTACGCCGAATTAGGCGTAGCCCGAATCAGTTTCGGCCCGTTCCTCCAGGCCGCGCTGACCACGGAAACCAACCGCCTCCTGCAGCGCTGGGGATGACCCCGTACATCGATCCACGATAACCATTGCTTATCGTTGCATGACAGGACTGCCCCTTGGTCGGGGGCTCGATTCACGGTGAACTGGTGTCAACGAAAAACACCGGCCACAACGGCTCCCGACCAGGAGGTAACACATCATGAACCGCACCGCAGAGCAGACCGTCCGCGAGTACTTCCACGCCCTGGCCACCGGCGGCGACGTCGCCCGGTATTACGCCGAGGATGCGACGTTCTGGTACCCGGGCGAGCTGCCCATGTCGGGCACCTGGAAGGGGCGCGAGGCCATCGTCGACGGCTTCCTCGGCGCGGCATTCCAGCTGCTGGACCCCGGCAAGGAGGTCGCAATCGAGGTCACGAAGGTCATCGCGGCCGATCCCTACGTCACCGTGGAATGGGATTCGCGGGCCACGGTCCGCAACGGCAATCCGTACCACAACCAGAACATCGCGATCTTCCATGTCCGCGACGGCCTCATCACCGAGGCCCGCGAATACGCCAACACCCAGCACTGGGAGCATGCGCTGCGCGATCCGCAGACCGCCGCCGCCTGATACGCCAGGCGGATTCACTGCGGCGGAAGGTGCTCCTTGGCCCAGGCGTCGGCGGCGACCTTTGCGTCCTGCACACCGCGCGCGGATACCTCGCGGATCAGGGTGCCGTCCGATGCCGAGATCCGCCAGGCACAGGTGGTGGTGGTCGTCCCGACGATTCGGGCGCAGTGGTCACCGAACGACTTGGTCAGCCACCACTCGGCGGCATCCCCAGCCAACTTCCAGCCATCGGACGCATCTTCGGGACGAATGGGCCCGAACGGCCCTTCGCCCGCTTTTCGTCGTGTATGGCCGACCACCCGTTTCCTCTCCGTTACTGCTACCGACCGATACTCCAATATTCTCGCTCACAGTGTGGGACAACGTATTTTCTAGCAATGGATTCAGTTCTAAACTGACCAGTCTGTGCTGCACAGCCTACCGGGCAAACTTCCCAGCTCCGGCCGACCCGGCCGCGATGTGAACACCGCCGCGAACGATCCGCTGCGCCAACGGATCCGGGCGACAAAGGTGTCATCCCCCCTCGACAGTCCGCCCGGCACTCATGCCCCGCCGGTGCGACGATCGCGTGCACATCGCTGACAAAAATCCGGGAAATGCCTTGCCGCAGTGGCCAAGTCGCCGTCGTCATGCAGGATCGTCAGCCCATGGTGGGCCGCGATCGCACAGATCATCCGATCCTTGGTCGACAGCGCCCGCACCGCGCTTCCGTTTCCTGCCAACGAATGTTGCGCGGACTCGATCCACGTCCGCATTCGGGTCGGCAGCGCAACATCGGGAATGAGATCAGCGAACATCCGGCGGAATCATTCGGCCAGGTTGCTCGTCGAAACCGCCGGCTTATCCGGCAGATCGACGCGACGATCAGTCCGCCGGTGCGATCAGCGGCAGATCGGGGAAGTAGGTGCGGTAGCGCGCCGCATCGCGGGTCAGCAGACGATGGCCCGCGACCGCGGCGTGCGCCCCGATGTAGAAATCGGGTAGCGGACTGCGCTTTGCGCCACCGCGCCGCCGATAGGCGACGAACGCCTTACTCGCGACGAACCCGGCCTGGTACGGCAACGCCTCCCTTCGCATCTCGCTCTCCGGCAACGCGTCGTCCAGCTCCTCGACCGTGTCGAACTTGCTGGACACCTCGGCGTAGACAATCGGATTGATCACCACCGGACCGTCGCGCCGCGCCTGCGCCAGCGCATCGTCCGACCAGTCCGCCCAGGTCGGGTCGACATTGAGAATATCGAGCAACACGCACGAATCGACCAGTGTCGCAGGGTAATCCGGCACCGCACGCAGTCGCGCCCTACTCACCACGGAAGAGCTCCATCAGCTCGTCGGTGCTCATCCCACCCTTGGTACGACCCCGCATATGCCGGGTCAGGCGCTTGCCGGGATCGTCCGCATTCTCCGCGCTGACAATCTTCAGCGCACCGTCCTCATCGATGACTGCCACTTCACTTCCCTCCTCGAGTCCGTACTTTCGCCGCAGGTCGGCCGGGATAGTGACCTGCCCCTTGCTGTTGAGCCGCATAACACACCACCTCTCAAGTAATACGTAATACACAAGATACGTATTACCCCCCGCCCAACGCCACCACGTTAACCACCGATCCCCCACATGTCTCCCCCCAAGCGACATCCGCACACCCCCGGTGCCACGTGCCTGACTGGAGCACCCCCGGTCGCCATTGATCACCCCCTGTAGCGGGCTATAGGGGGTGATCAGCCACGAGTAGGGGTGCTCCATCAGACGCGGCCACTGGTATGCCGGGAGGATCGACGGCTGACGGGTTGTTACTCCCAGCGCCAGAGGGTGGTGGTGGTGCGTGGCACTGTTGCGGCGCGGCGGAGGGCGGGGAGCCAGCGTTCCGGCTGGTCCAGATCGGGCCAGGTCCAGCGGACCACCAGCAGGCCCTGGGCGCGCAGGGCGTCCTCGCGGGATTTCTCGGCCATGACGACCTCGTCGATGGTGCGGTCGCCCCGCAGCTCCTTCTCGCGATACTTGGCCATGCCGTCGAATTCGCCGACCAGGCCGACGTCCGGCCACAGGAAATCGACTCGGCCCAGCGGCGATCCGGACGCAGTGCGAATTTTCGCCTGCACCTGCGGCATCGGAAGGCCGGAAGCCCGCAGGTGCACACGGCTTCTCGACTCACCGACGCTCTCCGAACGGCCGTCCAGAAAGGCGATGATGTGCCGTGCCGCAGGACATCCGGGCCGGCCCGCCGCACAGGCGAGCTGTTCGGCCAGCTCGGCCTCGGTGGTCTTCCTCAGATGCAGCGCGGTATCGCCGACCGCCACGGCCTTCTCGAAGTCGAGGGTGCGGGCCAGATCCACCACGGTCCGGGCGACCGTGGTGACCCGGACACCGTCCACCGCTATGACCTCGTCCGGCTCGATAGATCCCGCATGCAGCACTCGACCCGCCCGGCTCCGCCCACCACCACGACGATCCCGGGTGAGATGAACCATGCCGAGCGGAATCCCCCACACCGGCAACCCATGCACGACCGCCGCCGAGACGTGCGACACCACCGCCTCCGAACTGGACGCCGCAACAGCGGCCAACACCGCAACCAAGTGCCGCGCCACGTAATCCATCCCAGCAACCGCCCCGGCCGGAACATAATGCCCCCGCCGAACCCGATGAAACCCCCGCCCCCGAAGCTCCCCATCACTCCACCCCGCCCCCAGCGCCGCCCGCCTAGACATCAGCCCCGAATCATCCATCCACCGATCGTCCCCACACCCCCCACCCCTCCACCACCCCCCATACCCCAATTGTGGATAACTCCCCCCTGTGCACAACACGCCCCAACACGCCGCCCCCGCCCACGTCCACACCCCGCTGGCGCCCGCAACCGCCCGCCCACACTGAGCACTCCGTCTCACCGCTGAGCAACCGATATAGCGAGATGCTGGAGCTGCTCAGAGGCCACAAGCGCTGCTCAAACATCAACTCCAAGAGCCTTATTCACGGGCCACCAGGGAGGCGGCGGCAGCCGGACTCGAGCTCGGCGACAAGACCTTCATAACCGATGGCCCACGCACACACCCGCAGCCGCACCCGCACCCGCACCGACGCTCACGACGAAGCACCCTTCTCACCTCTGAACAGCCGATATAGAGGGATGCAGGGGCTGCCCAGAAGCGACAAGAGATGCTCAACCATCAACTCCAAGAGGCTCATCCACGGACACCACGCAGCGACAGCCCGATTCGAGCTCGAAAACAAGGCACTCATAGCCGATGGCCACACCACGCCCACACACCATGCCCACATCCACGCCCACGCCTGCCCACGCCCCGCCGACGTCGATGCCCACACTGAGCACCCGTTCTCACCGCTGAACAACCGATACAGCGGGATACAGGAGCTGCCCAGAAGCGACAAACGGTGCTCAGCCGCCAACTCCGAGGGAGACGTGCTCACCGGCCGCCGGAGAGGCGGCGGCAGCCGGACTCGAGCTCGAAGACAAGGCATGCATAGCCGATGGCCACGACCACACCCCCACACCCCCACCCAGCACCAACACCCACACCGCGTGCCCGCCCACACCCCCGCCCACACTGAGCACTCCGTCTCGCCGCTGAGCAACCAATATAACGAGATACAGAGGCTGCTCAGAGGGGCCAAGAGATGCTCAAACATCAACTCCAAGAGGCCCATTCACGACACTGAGCACCCGTTCTCACCGCCGAGCAACCGATCCAGCGGGATACAGGACATGCTCAGGGGCGACAAGCGGTGCTCAGACATCAACTCCTACAGGCTTTTTCACAGGCCACCAAGGGGGACGCCGCCGGACTCTAACTCGAAGACGAGGCGTCAATAGCCGATGGCCACGCGCCCACAACTATGCCCGCACCCGCCTACGCCAACGCCAACACTCCGCCCGCACTGAGCACCCGTTCTCACCGGCGAGCAACCGATACAGCGGCATGCAGGATCTGCTCAGAGACGACAACGGGTGCTCAAACATCAACTCCAAGAAACTCATTCACGGACACCACGCAGCCATAGCCCAATTCGAGCCCGAAAACAAGGCACTCATAGCCGACAGCCACGCCCACACCCACACACCACGCCGGCGGCCACGCCACGCCCCCACACCTGCCCACACCCCGCCGACGTCGATGCCGACACTGAGCACCCCCTCTCACCGCCGAGCAACCGATCCAGCGGGATACAGGATCTGCTCAGAGACGACAAGAGATGCTCAAACATCAACTCCAAGACACTCATTCACGGACACCACGCAGCCACAGCCCAATTCGAGCTCGAAAACAAGGCACTCATGCCGATGGCCACGCCCACGCCCACGCACCATGCCTACATCTACGCCACGCCCACACCCCGCCGACGTCGATGCCGACACTGAGCACCCGTTCTCACCGGCGAGCAACCGATCCGGCGGGATACAGGACATGCTCAGGAGCGACAAGCGGTGCTCAGACATCGACTCCGAGAGGCTTGTTCACGGGCCGCAGGGGAGGCGGCCGCAGCCGGACTCTAGCTCGAAGACGAGACGTCCATAGCCGATGGCCACGTGCCCAACACCATGCCCACACCTGCACCCGACACTCACACCCCGCCCGACACCGACGCCCGTACCCCGCCCACGCTGAGCACCCCTTCTCACCGCTGAACAACCGATATAGCGGTCTACACGATCTGCTCAGAGACGACAGGTGGTGCTCAAACATCCACTCCGACAGGCTCGTTCACACGCCGACAGGGAGGCGGCCGGACTCAAGCCCGAGACGAGGTCTTCGTAGCCGATGGCCACGCCCACGCCCACCCCGCCCACACGCGCCCGCACCCCTGCCGCGCAGCGTGGACTGAACTTCCCGAGGACGATGCCCCCCACACTCCGCCCGCACGCGCCCGCGCCCCTGCCGCACTGAGCACCCCTTCTCGCAAACGGGCAACCGATATAGCGGGATGCAGGGGCTGCTCGGAGGTGACAAGCGGTGCTTACATCAACTCCGAGGGGGCGTTCACGGGCCGCCGGGGAGGCGGCGGCGGCCGGATTCGAGGTCGGTGACTAGGTCTTCGTAGCCGATGGCCAACTCGGCCAGGCGTTCCCAGGCATCACCGAGTGTCCAGTCGACCGCGTTGGCCAGGGCTGCGTAGGCGGTGGCGGTGAACTGGGCGACGCGGTCGACGACCGCGCCCAGGGTTTCGGTGTGTACGTGGGCGCCGCCGTGTGCGGGTGGCAGCGCGGAGGTGACGCAGCGGTCGATGTCGATCACGTGGCGGGCGCGTTCGCGATCCATCTCGGCGAGCTCTGCACATGTTGCGCCCAAGCGTTTCTCGTGCAGCTCGGTGAGGGCGTGCGCGGCGCGCAGGATCGGGTGGTGCTCGCATTCGGTGCCGCGGCAGGCGTGCAGGAGTTCGGATTTCGTGGGCAGGGGCTCGCCCAACATGGTCGCGTATTCTTTAGACTGGGACATGTGTATGCCATGAATTCTCTTGTCGTGGAATGCGTCAACACCGAGTACGTCAGCACTGGGTGCGTCAACATGGAATGTGTCAATTGGGAATGTGGCGGCCCGTCCCGCTGTGAGACACGGCACCGATGCCGAGCTCGGAGTTTCATCACCCACTCCGCATATCAACTGCCCACCCGGTGTACTCGGCGGGCGGTTGACATAAGGGGTGGGCAGACAAAGGCCTGTTGATAGGCCGGGCGATGAGGTGCATGATTTGGCCGTCCACGGGGACCCCTCCGCCTAGTAGCCGAGATGGGCCGCGTCGGCGGGCTGTAGCAGACCCGCCCTGATCAGGGCCTGTTTGGCCTGCCGCTTCAACGCGCACACCGTAATTGGACAGTCGATATGCTCCTGCATGACCCGGCGCGCGGCAGGGATCGTCAGATCGGTTACAGCACTATGGTCGACAGGCGGAAGGCCGTACATATTGGCCCCCTTTCCGATTGACTGGCGGATGAACGAATTCCGTTCTACGCCAAGTTATGGCGAAGCGGTACGCATCGACCTACTATGTCGGGTGTAATCGCCCGATCACCAACAGGGCTCTCACCCGTAGATTCCGTTCCGGCAGGGGTATATCCGTCATGCGCGTATTCCGGCACAGCGCTATCCGTCGAGAACCTATTCGGCGCGGCGCTATCCGGCATATCGCTCTCCGGGATACCGCTTTCCGGTACGGGGCCTACCGGCGCGGGCCGTTCCAGTACGGAGTGCACATTCGTTAGGGAGGCAAAGAAAATGGCAGAATCAACGCTCGCTCGGCGGTCGCTCGGCCGCCGCCTGCGGCAGCTCAGGGAAGCGGCAAAGATGAGTCAGTCGAAGGCGGCGAAGACAGTGGAGCTATCTCCGCAGTCGATCGCACGGCTGGAGGATGGGCAGGCTACGAGGGTATCTAGTCTGCACATTAACGTACTGTGTGATGTGTACAAGGTCAGCGATGCCGAGCGAAAGGTGTTGCTGGCGTTGGCAGCTGAGGTACGGGAGGCACACAAATCCGGAGGGAAGTGGTGGCGAGCGTTCGCTGACGAGATCCCGATGCACTTCAATCATTATATCTCGCTGGAGGATTCGGCCAGTCAGCTGACGTTCTGGTACACGGCTGTAGTACCAGGCCTGCTACAGACCCCCGACTATCGACGCGTCCTGGCATGGGCAGAGAACCCGACGTGGACGTACGATGAGGTGGAGAGACTGGTCAAGCTGGCATCGGAGCGTCAGCGACGGTTGCATGATCCTGAGGTCCGGATCATTGTTTTGCTACACGAGGCTGCCTTGCGCAGTCTGGTGGGCAGCGTTGCGGTCATGGCGGAGCAACTGTTCCGGCTGGCCGCGCTCAGCGAGTACCCGAACATCACTATCCTGGTCGTGCCGTTCAACGCGTCCAACCAGCTCGGGCTTCTCGCTGGGTCGTTCGTCCTGTTGGACTTCCCAGCTCTACCAGCTACCAAACTGCAGGAGCCGTCGGTGGTCTATGTGGAAGGTTTCGTGGGCAGTCTCTACCTGGAGCGCGAGACCGAGGTCGAGCAGTATCGGCATGCCGCAGAACAGATCCGGAGTGTAGCGTTGGATGCAATCCAATCCAGAGAGCTGATTCTGGAAATAGCAAGGGAGTATGCCTAGTGAGCATAAATCTCAGCGGCGCTCAGTGGTTCAAGTCCAGCAGAAGCGCGGAGGCCAAGGCTTGCGTGGCGGTTGCGTTCCTGGGCGAGGGCCACGTTGGCGTACGTGACTCCAAAAATCCGTCCGGTCCGGCGCTGATCTTCGCGCCCACTGAGTGGGATGCCTTCACCTCCGCGGTACAGGGCGGCAGACTCGATAACGCCTGATCGTATGACCCACGAGAGGACCGGGGCTCACGCCTGGGTCCTCTCCTCATTCCCCCCGGACCTCAACTGGACGCTTCGCCAGGTGATCGATCTGCTGTCGCCCCGCCCGAGCGCCCGGTAGGGTCTCCTAAGAGCGGGGGAACGCCAAATCGCCCCCACCCACATCCGGCGACAGTGGAGGGCAGCAGATGACCCAGAGGTCGAAGGCACTCGGCATGGTCGCGCTGGTCGCCGCCGCAGGGCTGACGCTGACCGGATGCGGAAAATCCAACACGGGTACACCCGCCACAACCGAGCAGACCACTACCACTGCAAGTAGTAGCGCGGCAGCCGCGAACACCACAACAGATTCCACGTCGGCACAGTGGGACCCCTGCACCATCCCGGATTCGACAATTTCTAGCCTAGGACTCAATACAGTCACAAAGAGTAATCAGGTCGCCGGAACCACATTCGACGGCTGGCATGTCTGCAGCTGGAACAACGGTGCGGACAACTACGCATTCACAATCTTCTCGTCAGGCCACACGCTAGATGAGCTCAAGCAACGAACCGACCGCGAGGAGTTCACACCGACTACTGTTGGTTCTCATACAGCGGTGCAGTACCGACCAGTGGGGGCGTCGCACGATCAGGTGTGCTACATCAGCGCCGAGATCCCCAACGGTCTAGTCGATTTTTCGGTGCAGGAACGCTACGGTGTAGCCCCTGCAGGAGCAGATCCATGCGCAGAGGTTCGACGGCTCGTCGACGCGCTGGGACAGTATCTCCCGGGGAGCTGAAGGAGGGGAAACGATGGACGGTGTAGATCCCAACCAGTGGAAACAACTACTCGATAAGGCTAACTCCGGAGAACTCTATCTCGATCCGGAGACTGGCAAAGGTTTAGACAATGTCTGCGATGACCACATTCACGAACTCTCTGATGCACTATTTGCTAGTCAGCGCGTCACGCAGATCACAGGCTTTGGAAACTTCAACTCCAGCCAGATCCTTGAGAAGAAGTTCTCCGCACTCGCCACCGGGGACGACCGCTCGCTGGACAAGGTGATCCAGCAGCACATCGACATCGTCAACACCGCGAAAGAGGTTGTTGCCAAAGCGATTGCGAACTACGTCGCCCTCGACGACGAGCATCGTCAGCAGATCGAGAGGCTGACACCGCAATGAGCTACGACGACTACAAGCGCAAGGTCATCGCCGCGCAGGACCAGTGGAACAAGGACCGGGACTGGATCTACAAGACCGAAGGACAGGGCAATTACGGCACCGAATTCACCGGTGACCTCCAGCCCAACCAGATCACCACTCCTGACAGCTTCGATCACATGGATCTGGCCACCATGCAGAAGTCGGTAGATGCGATGCAGCCCAAGACAGTCGACGCGGCCGTCACCGCCTGGGCGAACATCGGCGCATCCCTTATCGGCTCTTTCTCAAAGTTCCAACAGCAATTCGCCCGAACGATCAACGGCGACAACGGCCACTCCGGCTGGCGCGGCGCCGCCGCGACGGCAGCGGTAAACGCGGTGAACAACTACTCCGACAAATCCACACACCTCGCCCACGCCGCAACCACGGTCAGCCTGAAACTCTCGGAGATGAAGACCGGCCTCGAGGAGACCCAGGCGCTCATGCCCGGCGTCACCACCCAACCTGCCCTGGCGGGCAAGACCCTGCCCACCGACGGCGTCCTGAAGGTCGACGACCACAACCAGCAGGAGGCCACCCAGGAGGCCCGGCGCATCCTGACCACGGTGTACGGCCCGGTCGCAAGCCAAACCGACACCGGCGTCCCCTATCTGCCCACGCCCCCGCAGATCGCCACATCCCCGGGACCGGTCGGCCCGGTTGGCCCGATCGGCAAGGGGTGGGTGGAGAAACCTCTCACGCCCGTGGGTGCCACCGGCCCGGCCGGCACCGGCGCCACCGGCCCCGATACGGGCAAGAACCCGGGCGCCACCGGCCCCGGACAGTCGGCCACCGGCCCTGAGCAGTCGGCGACCGGCCCGTCCGCCGGTTCCTCGAACCCGACAGATTCCACCACACCGTCTGCGACGAAGACGCAAAGCTACACTCCGACAACGCAATCGGAGACTCCGGCGACATCGAGCACGGGTTACACCCCATTCAACCCGACCTACGGCAACTCGGGAACCGCTGCCGGCCCGTCCTTCTCGGGCTACACCCCCGGATCGAGCCCCGGCGGCTCGGTGAACCCGGGAACCGGCGGCCCACAGAGCCCGACCCCCGGCGGCCCCGGCCGCAGCGTGCAGGGCGCACCGGGCAGCGCCCAGCCGGCGGCCGCGGCCACCGCCTCGACCGCGGCGGCCCGCGCGGGCACCACCGGCATGGCGGGCATGAATCCGGGTGCGGCGGCTAAGGGTAAGGGCGAGGATTCCGAAAAGTCGGGCACCCCTGACTATCTCGTCACGAAGGAGCACGGCGACGAGCTCACCGGCCTGGGCGACCAACCCAAGAACGTGCCCCCGGTGATCGGTGGAGACTACGATGCCCCCAAGTATTAAATTCACCGGCCTGGAGTTCGAAATCCTCTGGGCCGCATACGATCGCGACCGCCTCCCCTACCCCCTGCAATACCGCACCGACATCGAGGATTTCGACACCCTCAAGTGCGCCCGCGAGGCGGCGGTCGAATCGGTCCTGCGCAAGTACGAGCCGGAACTTGAACGCGCCCTGCAGATCCTGGTCGACCCCGAGGTCCGCGTCGAGGCCAAGGGCTTCGGCGGCCCCGGCATGTCCCACGTCTACCGCTTCCACGGCGCGGTCCGCGGCAACGCCGCCGCCGTCATGGTCCAAATGCCCGGCCCGGCCCCCGACTGCGGCGGCGAGGTCATCGTAAAATACTGCAGCGCAACCCAACTCGGCGACTACGCGGTAGAGTCCCTCCCCAAGCGCAGGCCAGGAAAACTCCCGGCGGTGGAGATCCGCCGCGACGACCTGGAGTCCGACCGCCATCTCCCCGTCCGCAACACCCCCTCCCTCACCGAACAACTGGACCGAATCTTCGCCCGCCCCCGCCAGTCCTACGGCGAAGTAATGATCTTCCCCGGCCCCGCCCTGGACGCCCGCCGCTCCCCCGGCCGCTCCTTCTGGTGGATGGACTACGAGGACGGCCGCTACTACGTAAAAACCACCAACCCCATAGTCGCCAAACCCATAGCCCCCAAATCCCTAGCCGCAGAAGTAAACCGCCTAACTGACTTAACCGCCCGATACTTCCGAGAAGACCTCGAACACGACCAATACCTCCGCGCCCGCCCCCGATGAGGTCGGCCACGACGACGCCCTGCACGCCGGGTGACCGATCGCCACCGGAGTAATAGAGACTGCGCGCTCAGCCCGCGTCCGATCCCGACCGCAGCAGCAGGGCAGCGAGCGTATCGGTGAGCCAACGTTCGTACGCGTCGGGTGTCCATCCTGCCTGGGTGACCAGGCTGTGGTAGACATCGTCGGTCATCAGAGCGACCGCAATGTCGGTGCCGTCGGCGTCGATGTCGTGGCCGGTGTCGCGAATCTTCACAATCATCGCGTCGATACCGATCCGGTTGCGGCGCAACGCATCCGCCCACGCGATCGCTATGTCGGGATCGATGCCCACCCCCGAGTGCAGCAGGGTAAGGATGTCACCGCACCGCTCACGGACCTGACGGCTGCCCCGGGCCATCACCTGCACCAACTCCTTCGCACCGTCGAGGTACTCGGATTGCGCGCGTAGGTCGAACAATCCGGCCTCCTCCTCGAGCAGATCGACCAGTCCCCGCAGCACTCCCGCCTTCGAACCGAAGTGCGAGTAGATGGTCTGCGGCGCGACGCCCGCCTCCTGGGCGATACGCCGAACCGAGGTGCCGGTGTACCCGCTTTCGGCGAAGAGCCGTCGCGCGGTGGTCAGAATGACCCGAAGGGTCAGCTGCTCACGCCGATCGCGCAAGCGGACCACTCCGGGTTGCTCCTGCGCCATGCACACCTCCGGTCTACGAACGTCATCGGCGCCGTCAGCGTATCGGCTTCCTCGGGCATCAACCCGCACGCGCCGCCGTTAACTGTAGCATGGATCTGCTCACTAGATCGATGTTCCATTTACCTACTCGATGTTCTAGTATGGTGATCGTCAGGATCGTCGACCGATCCACGTACGCGACAAGGGATCTCGATGAAAAAGCTCTATTACGCGGCAGTGCTCTATACCGCGCTCGGCCTGGTGGCCGGGTTGTTCTATCGCGACTTCACCAAGGCCCACAATTTCACGGGAAAGACCGAACTCGCGGTCACGCATACCCACCTGCTGGCGCTGGGCACGCTGTTCTTCCTGATCGTCATCGGGTTGGAGAAGCAGTTCACCCTGTCGTCCGGAGGGCTGTATCGCTGGTTCTTCTGGACCTACAACATCGGCGTCCTGTGGGCCGTGACGGCCATGACCATCATCGGAATCCGTACCGTGCAGGGGCATTCCGAGAGCACGCCGCTGTCGGAGCTGGCGGGTGCGGGCCACATCCTCATGACTGTCGGCTTCGCACTGTTCTTCGCCTGCCTGTACCGGCCGGTGAATGCGGCACACCAAAAGAAAGGTTGAAACAATGATTCAATTCAGAGCGCTCGATCCCGCGGCCCCCATGCCGGTGCAGTTACAGGAGACGACCGGTCCCATCACCGTGGTCAATACGTTCGTGGTCCCGCCGGAGTTGGCCGAGGACTTCCTGAAGATCTGGGCCGAGGATGCGGCGTTCATGAAGTCCCAGCCGGGATTCGTCTCCACTCAGCTGAACCGCGGCCTCGGCGGCAGCCAGCTGTTCGTCAACCTGGCCGTATGGGAATCCTCCGCTGCCTTGTTGGCCGCATTCACCAACCCGCAGTTCCAGCAGGCGGCTGCCAAGTATCCCGACGGGATCGTGACCTACCCCAACGCTTTCAAGAAGGTCGCGGTCGAAGGAATCTGCGCCGCCTGAGGGTCGAGAGACAGCGCGGGGCGGGACCGGTCGACCGATCGCAACCGCCGGACCGCGCTACTCGCCCGCGTCGTGGAGTAGCGGAATCAGCTGGGTGGCAAGAGCGCCGGCATCGGCTCGAACACGGTGACCAGGATGATCAGGTCGCCGTAGGGGGCCGCGCCGTTGGCGACGCGGTGCGCCATGCGCGCCACGGAGGTCCGCCAGCGGTATTTGGCGTCGAGCTCCGATCGCACCGACGGCAGCAGGGTGCCTCCGGTGATCACCTGGGCTCGGCCCTGGCGCTGCTGCGAACCGAGGGCGGGGTTGCCGCGCCAATCGCCGGGCTGGACGAGCACGCGGGGGTCGCGGGCGAGTTGCTCGGCCTCGACGCCGTAGGAGGAGACACGGAATGCGAGCTGGTTGTGGCCGACCGGGACCACCAGGCGCGGGACCGTCACCAGCTGTTGCGGGCCTGCGACGCGGGTGACCACCACCGTTTTGGCCTGCTGCCAAATGTTCTCGGCGGCCGAGCGCGCGGGAACCCCTGCGGGCTGCGAGGCGGGGCCGGGCTCCGGCTGGGCACGCTGCAAATAGGTAGCTGGAACATCGATCAGGGTCCCTGACATCGATTCAATCCTCTCCCGCAATACACTCCACGCCGCTCGAACGCCCTTGGTCGACCACCTTCGATACTCCATACATCCGGATGACACGGCAACGTTGCTGGTCAGCGAGTCTTGCCACATTCCGCACCGGCACGTGCACGCCGATGCGAATCTGTGGTTTCGGCGACCACAGATCCCGGCATACCCGACATACGCGCACAGCATGCCGGACCAACGACGGAGATCACCTCACGACTCGCCGCCGGCTTCGGGCGTCAGATGTGGAAGCCGATATTCCCCGATCCGGGCGCATCGTCGGGCTCCCCGGGCTCCCCGTCGTCGCCGGATGTCGAGAACAACGAATCGTGTGCGGGCACCGGTGATTCGGACCACAGCGCCGACTCCAACGGCACAGCCGGGCCAACCGGCTCCGACCACGGAGCCGAATCGAACGGCTCCGACCGCAAACCCGGGGCCGCCGAGTCCGGCCGCACAGCCAGATCGGCCGGCTCGGACCACGAGTCCGGATCCGCCGACTCCGACCGAAAACCCCCGTCCGCGGCGTCCACCCACCCAGCCGCATCGGATGACCCGGACCGCAGATCCCGAACCGCCGGCTCCAACCACACACCCGGATCACCCGACCCGGACCGCACACCCGGATCCACCGCGTCCACCCACCCAACCGCATCAGACGACTCGGACCGCAGATCCCGAACCGCCGGCTCCGACCACACACCGGGACCAGTTGACTCGGACCGCAAACCCTCACCCGCCGAGTCCGGCCACCCATCCGAACCTTGCGGTTCCTGCCTCAAACCCAAACCCGCAGACCCCGACCGCGCAGCCGAATCATCCGACTCGGACCACGAATCCGAAGCCCCTGACTCCGACCGCAAATCCGGCTCCGCCGACTCCGACCATGGGCCGGGATCCGCGGGCTCGGACCACAAGCCTGGGTCCGCCGACTCCGACCGCACATCCGAATCACCCGACTCGGGCCACAGCTCCGGAAACACCCGATCCGACCACGAGCCCGGATCAGACGACCGCAAACCCTCGTCGGCCGATCCCTGCCACTGCGCCGCATCAGACAACCCGGCCCGCTCATCCCGAGCTGTCGAATCAGACCACAGGCCAGGATCGGCCGACCCGGACCGTGGATCCGCGTCCGTACCTTCGTGCCATACGGCCGCGGCTCGCGGATCGGGCACCAGACCCAGGCCTGCCGACTCCGGCCGCATAGCCGAATCGGCTGCCTCGGGCCACAAACCGGAGTCCACGGGCCGGAAGCCTGGATCGCGCGACTCGGGACGCACGGCCGAATCGAGTGAGTCAGGCCGTAAGGCCAGATCGGGTGAGTCGGGCCACAAGCCGGGGTCCATGGACCGGAAGCCCGGATCGCGCGACTCCCGACGCATAGCCGAATCAGCCGCCTCGGGCCACACGCCAAGGCCCACCGGCCCGAGGCCTGGATCGCGCGACTCGGGACGTAGGGCCGAATCGCGCGAGTCGGGACGTAAGACCGAATCGCGCGAGTCGGGACGTAAGACCGAATCGCGCGAGTCGGGACGTAAGACCGAATCGGGTGCGTCAGGACGTAAGACCGAATCGGGTGCGTCAGGACGTAAGACCGAATCAGGCGAGTCAGGACGTAAGGCTGGATCGCGCAATTCGGGATGCAGGGCCGGACCAGGCGATTCGGGACGTAGAGCCGGATCGGATGAGTTGGCCCGCGCAGCCGCCGCTTCGGATCGCGGAGCAGGAGAAGGTGATTCGGGGCGCAACGCATGCGCCGCCGGCACCACCTGCACGATCGGGCTCTGGACCATCAGCGATCCCGCGATGAACCGGCCGTCCCGGTCGTCCTCGGCGCGCGTGGTGACTGTCAGTTGGAGCAGATACTGTCCGGTGGGCGTGCCCGCCATCAGGTAGCGGGTGGACACCCAAAGACTCAGGGGCCCATAGGAATATGTTCCCGAGATCGCCGCCGAGGGAAATCCGTCGCGGTCTCCGCCGCGCGTACTGATCTCCTGCCAGTCGGGCAACCGCCGCGAATCGGTGTAGGCGCATCGCATGACGGCAATCGGATCCACCGGCCGCGACATCCGCCACACCATGAGCACCGCATTGTCGACCCACCCGGTCTCCTCCGGCGGACTCTCCGGCGTCGCGGGCAGGGCCCACGCCCCGAAGGCCGCCGGAAGCACGTCCCGGATCACCTCGTGCCACTCATACGGAATATCAAGTGACACAACGGGAGCGCCGGGGTGTTCCGGATATATCACCGTCGGCGTTACCCCGACGGCGGTCAGAAACTCACCCACGGTAGGTAGCGTCAGCTCTTGCGAGGCCGTGGTCATCGCGCAGGATCCCCTCCTTGTGGTGCGCATCCGACCGTACCGTATGTTCCCAGCGAGCGCTCCCGGGGTCAGGACTGCGCCTTCTCGGTGGCCAGCAGCGCCGTCACTACCCCGAATACCGCTCCGGCGAAACCGAAGAACGCGGCCGCCGAGGTCGGATGGCTCGTCGCGTCCGCCCAGAAGCCCATTCCCGCAAGCGCGGCGAACAGGACGATGGAGGCCACCGCCCGCATCCAGTAGAACTGCGGCGGCGCGGCGGATCCCAGTGCGGCGGCGGTGGTCTGGGCCTGCTGATCGGCGGCCCGCTCGGGCACCGACGGCGTCTTCAGGGCGGTGGTGATCGCCGTCGTCAGCCGCTGATCGCCGGAGCCGAGCAGCTGCATGCGCCGGGCCGCCTCCCCGGCGGCATCGCTCGGCTCGGGATCCATCAACGCCCGCCGCACCTCGTCGCGAACGATACCCTGCGGCAACGCCGCCGCACCGGTCTGAAAGAACATCCCCACGCTCCGTCGCCTCCCACTACGACTTCTGTTCCGTCGTAGCCCAACTCGCCTCAGCCAACCACATACGCCTCACGATCGACTACTCGGCCAACACCCCGCAACAGCCGACGGAGCGTTGCGGCCGAGGACACTGCCGACCTCCCCGCCACCCCCTCCGAGAACCGAAGATGCGTTGCGGCGGAAGGCACCCCGGACGGCTCAACCACCCATCCGATTACCGATGGTGCGTTGCGGCAGGGAGTGTTATTGTTTCCGCGCGGCCGGGCGGACCGGCACGCCAGGAACAGTTTTCGGGGGGATTTCCGTGTTCAATCTGTATGTTGTGCTGCTCGCGGTGAGCGGTATCGCCATGCTCGCGATGGGTCTTCTGGGTCGCGGGCGCAGCAACGTCTCCCGCTCGATCAACTTCATCTTCGGTGCGGTCTACCTGGGCTACGCAATCTATCTGGAGTTCTTCTTCGACGGCGGCTCGTATCTGATCTTCTTCCAGGCATTCGCCCTCCCGGTGATCATGGTGATCACCTTCTTCCGCGACCGCACCCCGCGCCGGAAGCTGACCGAGACCCAAAAGGCCTGGCACGCCTACCAGAATTCCGACCGGCAACAGTAAACCGATCACCGCACCCGCCTACAGATCCTCATCCTTCCGGGGCACCGACGGTAACGGCCACCCGTAACCCCGAGTGCGATGGGGAAGTTCGGTCCAGGATCCGCCCGCTGGCTATGGACGATGGTCGATGCCGCTGGCCAAGCTGGGGTATGGACTCCTTGACGCCCGGCGAATTCGATCCCGAAATCGCCTACCTCGATACCGCAGCCTTCGGGTTGCCGTCGGCGCGCGGCGTGGCGGCCGTCCGCGCGCTGATGGACGATTGGGCGGCCGGGCGCCGCACGCCGGGCAATTCCGATGAGCAGGTAGAGCGGCTGCGGGAGTCGTTCGCGCGGCTGCTGCCGGGTGCGAGCGCCGCGGATGTCGCGGTGAGCAACACCGTGAGCGCGCTGGTCGGTCCGGTCGCCGCGGGGCTGCCCGTCGGGGCGGAAGTGCTTGTGGCGGAGGGGGATTTCGCCTCGGTGACAAGTCCGTTCCGGTACCGCGGGGATCTGGCCGTGCGTACCGTGCCGCTGGAACGGCTGGCCGCCGAGGTCCGGCCGCGGACCGCGCTGGTCGCGGTGAGCCTGGCCCAGTCCTTCGACGGACGCCTGGTCGACGCCGCCGAACTGCGCGCGGCCACGCGGGCCCACAATGCCCTGCTGCTGCTCGACGCGTCGCAGGCGGCGGGCTGGTTGCCGATGCGGTTCTCCGATGCCGACTTCTGGGTGTGCGCCACCTTCAAATGGCTGCTCGGCGCCCGCAGCATCAGCCTGCTCGCGATCAACCCCGAGGCCGCGCACGCGGCTCACCCGATCTCCCCCGGCTGGTATGCAGCGGCCGATCGGATCACGGAAATGTATGCGCCCCAGCACCTTGCCGATTCGGCCCGGCGTCACGACAGCACTCCCGACGGCATCGGAGTCGAACTCACCCAGACGGGCCTCGACCTGATCGACGAGCTGACGGTCCAGGCCATCAACACCCATGACCTCGCCCTGGCCCAACGCTTCCGCACCGGCCTGACAAACCTGGGCATCCCCGCCGCAGCGGGCGACTCCCCCATAGTCACCATCCCGAACGCGGACGACCGTGCCGACCGGCTGTCCGCGGCCGGGATCACAGCGACCGCCCGACATGGCTTCCTACGCTTCGCATTTCACCTTTACAACACCAGCGACGATGTCGACCGCGCGCTAAAGATCCTCGGCGTCAACAACTGAGGTCGAAACCCGTCATTCCGGCGTGCCCTTGGCCGGAATCCACCGAAACTCCTTGGAGCGCAGTAGGTGTGGATCCCGGCCAAAAGCATGCCGGGATGACGGAAGGCGACGTAGCGGTGCGATCAGCCCAGCTGGATGGATCGTTTGGCCAAGCCGTACCAGAAGCCCTCGATGGGGGTACTTCGAGAAGCCAGGTCCGCTTCGCCCGCGCCCAGCGTCACGAACAGCGGGGCGAAATGTTCGACGCGAGGGTGGGCGATACCGGCGGCGGGGGCGGTGTGGCGAAAGTTCAGCAGGGCGTCGATATCGCCGGCGGCGAGGGTTTCCCTGCCCCAGTCGTCGAACTCCCGAGACCACGCCGGGGCCTCCTCACCGGACGCCTCGGGAGTCATCTCCCGCAGGTTGTGCGTGAAAAAGCCACTGCCGATGATCATTACGCCTTCCTCGCGCAGGGGTGCGAGGAGGCGGCCGAGCTCGTAGAGACCGACCGGGTCCAGGGTCGGCATCGAGAGCTGCAGCACTGGAATATCGGCCTCGGGGAACATCTCCACCAGCGGCACGTACGCACCGTGATCCAACCCGCGCCCGGGCGCATCGTGCACCGAATCACCTAGCAGGGCACGCACCTTCGCCGCGAGCTCGGGCGCTCCCGGTGCGGGATATCGCACGGTGTAATAGTGCTCCGGGAAACCCCCGAAGTCGTAGACCAGCGGCACCGTCGTGGTCGCCCCCAGCGTCACCGGCGCATCCTCCCAGTGCGCGGACACCACGAGAATCGCTACCGGCCTGGGCAATTCGGCCGACCAGGCGGCCAGCTGGCCGGGCCACAGCGGATCGTCGGCCAGCGGCGGCGCGCCGTGACTCAGGTACAGCGCGGGCATGCGGACCGCGTCCATGGGCACCTCTCAGCTGATCAATCGAATCGTGTGCCCGGTGTGCTCGGCCTTGGCACGCAGGTAACGCAGGTTGTTCGGGGTGGCGTGCACGCCGGTCGGCACCGCGGCGCGCACCCCCACGCCCAGCGCACGCAGCTGGCGCGACTTATCGGGATTATTTGTCAGCAGGTCGATATCGCCGATGCCCAGGGCGGTGAGCATCTGCGCGGCGGCGGTGTAGTCGCGGCCGTCCTCGGGCAGCCCCAGCGCGGCATTGGCCTGATAGGTGTCCATGCCCTGATCCTGCAGCGCATACGCGTCGAGCTTGTTGTACAGCCCGATATCGCGGCCCTCCTGCCGCAGATACAGCAGCACCCCGCCGGCCTCGGCGATCCGCTCGACGGCCTCGCGCAGCTGCGGCCCGCAATCGCAGCGGGCCGAGCCGAATACATCGCCGGTCAGGCATTCCGAATGCAGCCGCACCAGCGGGGTCGCGCCCGGCTCGCCCAGCACCAGGGCCAGATGCTCGCGGCCGTCGGTGAGGCCGTCGAAGGTGACCGCCTCGGCGGTGGTCGAATATCCGTCGCCGAATGTCAGCGGGATGCGCACGCGGGTACGCACCGCCGCGGCGGCGGTGCCGAGACCGAGAGTGGATGTCATGGCTGCTCCGGTGTCCGTGAACTGCTTCTGTTCAAATTTGAACAGCCGCCGCAGCACACTTATTCCATCGCGAACAACGGGCGGTAACCTGGGATTATGGGTGGTCCACGCTGGCTGAACGGGCAGGAGAGGCGGGCCTGGCTGGCCTTCCTCGCCGCCGCCGGACTCCTCAACCGCCGGCTGGATCAGCAGCTCGAACGCGATGCCGGGCTGTCCCACCTGCAATACGAGATCCTGGTCCGGCTCGACGCCGCCCCCGGCAGCGAGCTGCGCATGAGCGAGCTGGCCGCCGCGCTGCTCGACTCCAAGAGCAAGCTCACCTACCAGATCAACCGGCTCGAACAGGCCGGGCTCGTGCGCCGGCGCACCTGCCCGACCGATATGCGCGCGATCTACGCCGTGCTGACCGACGCCGGGCGGGATGTACTCGCGCGGGCCGCCCCCGGCCACGTCGCCGCGGTGCGCGAGCTGTTCATCGACGTCCTGACCCCCGCACAGCTCACCGCGATCGCCGATGGCCTGGAAACCGTGGGCGAGCGGCTGCGGGCCGCGGTACGAGAACCGCGGCTGCCGGAATGACGGAGCTGCCAGGCGCGGTTACTATGCGACCGCCATGGAATCTCCGACCGATGCCCGCGTCTGGATTGACAAGCAGACCCCCGAGGCATTCCACGCGCTGGGTACCGTCACGCTCGCGGTGCAGCACGCAGCCGAGGCGGCGGGCCTCGACCGCGCGCTGATCGAACTCGTCAACGTCCGCGTCTCGCAGCTCAATGGTTGCCCGTTCTGCCTGAACGCGCACACCCGGGCCGCGGTGAGCGCCGGAGTCACCCAGCAGCAACTCGATGTACTGCCCGGCTGGCGGCGCACCGACCTGTTCACACGGCTGGAACAGTCCGCGCTGGCGCTGGCCGAGCTGACCACCGAGCTACCGGATGAACAAACGCTCGACCGTGAGTATGCTGTTGCGCGGCAACATATGTCGGACGACCAAGTTTCGGTCGTCATCTGGGCCGCGACGACCATCGGTGCATTCAATCGCGTGTCGATTATGAGCAGGCACCCGGTGCACGCGCGGAAGGAGAGCTGATTATGAACGAGGCGATACAGGCCACGGTCGTCCGCAACCACGAGCAATTACGCTACGAGCTATGGTACGACAATCGGCTCGCCGGATTCGCCGAATACCGCGAGCGCAACGAGGATTCGGTATTCATCCACACCGAGGTCGACACCGAGTATGCCGGCATGGGGCTGGGTAATGTGCTGGCACAGCAGGCCATCGAGGATACGATCGCCCGCGGGCGCAATGTCGTGCCCCGCTGCCCGTTCATCAAGAGCTGGCTCGACAAGCATCCGCAATACGACGCGCACGTCGTCGGCAAGGGCATCAAGCGCTGATATCTACGGCCGTTCGACCTCCCCGGCCCAGGAGACGGTTTCGCCCGCCATCTCCTGAACTCCGATGACCCGCAGCAGATCCAGCTTCTCCTGGGCGTCGCTGCCCGGGCGCGGATAGTAGACCAGCAGATTCTGGGTGGCGGTCGGCGTGACCAGGGTTTCGCAGACCAGGTCCAGCAGGCCGACCTGCGGGTGAATCAGCCGCTTGGAGGCCGAGACCCGCACCGCCACTTCGTGTTCTGTCCACAGCCGGTCGAATTCGGGGCTGACGGCACGCAATTGCGTCACCAGCTCGACCACATCGGCGTCCCCGGCCCGGCGCGCGGCCGTGGCCCGCAGATCCGCAACATGTTTGCGCATCAGCCGGTCCCAGTCCTCCTCGGGAAATTTCAGCTGTGTCCGCGGCTCGGTGAACCACCTCCACAACAGGTAGCGGCGCATACCGGTTTCGCCGGTGTGCTCGCCGCTCACGATGATGTGCATCCGGTTCTGCGCCAGGACCTCGCCGAGGTCGGACACCACGCAGGCGGGTGTGTCGTCGAGCTTGGACAGCAGATACAGCAACCCGGGGCCGACATGCGAGGTGCCGCGGCCGCGCTGGGGTGCGCCGTGCCCGCACAGGTGGTACAGGTGGTCGCGTTCGTCGTCGGTCAGCCGCAGGGCCCGGGCCAGCGCACCGAGTACCTGCACCGACGGGCGCGGGCCGCGGGCCTGCTCCAGCCGGGTGTAATAGTCGGTGGACATTCCCGCCAGCAACGCGACCTCATCGCGGCGTAAACCGGGCGTGCGCCGCCGCAGCCCGGGCAATAAGCCCACGTCCGCGGGTTGCAGTTGCTCGCGGCGGCGGCGCAGGAAATCGGCTAGTTCGGCGCGGTCCATACCGACCACTGTCCTCCGGCGCGGACCGCCCAGCCAGGGATCCCCGATCCCCCGATAGCCGATCTCTGCCGCTCCCGGGGCGCCCGGCGCAGGATTGCCGGTATGACAGATATCGAGAAGGTCCAGCTCGGGGCCACGGGGCCCACGGTCAGCCGCATCGGACTCGGCGGCATGAGCATGTCGGGGGTGTACGGCGCGGCCGACGAAAAGGAGTCGGTCGCCACCATCCACGCCGCCCTCGATGCGGGCATCAACCTGATCGACACCGGCGACTTCTACGGCCAGGGCCACAACGAGATGCTGATCGGGCGCGCGCTGGCCGACCGCAAGCGCGAGGACTATCTGCTCAGCGTGAAGTTCGGGGCGATGCGCGGGCCCGACAACAGCTGGGGCGGCATCGACAACCGCCCCGAGGCGGTGCGCAACTTCCTCGGATACTCCCTGCAACGGCTCGGCGTCGACTACATCGACATCTACCGGCCGGCGCGGCTGGACCCCAAGGTGCCGATCGAGGACACCGTCGGGGCCATCGCGGAGATGGTGCAGGCCGGATTCGTGCGGCATATCGGACTGTCGGAGGTCGGCGCGGACACCCTGCGCCGGGCCGCGGCCGTGCACCCGATCGTGGACCTGCAGATCGAATATGCGCTGATCTCCCGCGGTATCGAGGAGCAGATCCTGCCGACCGCCCGCGAGCTGGGCACCGCGATCACCGCCTACGGCGTGCTCTCGCGCGGGTTGCTCAGCGATTCGCTGCGCAACCGCCGGGCCTTCGCACCCGATGACTTCCGGGCACACAGCCCGCGCTTCCAGGGCGAGAATCTCGAGGCGAACCTGCGCCTGGTCGACGCGCTGGCGAAGATCGGCGAGGGCCGCGGGGCGAGTGTGGCGCAGCTGGCCATCGCCTGGGCCCTGGCGCAGGGCCGGGACATCGTCCCCGTCATCGGCGCCCGCACCACCGAGCGCCTGGCCGAAACCATTGGTGCGCTGGATATTCGCCTGTCGACGGACGAGCTTGCGGCCATCGAGGCGGCCGCGCCCGCGGATCAGGTTGCCGGGGAACGGTATGCGGCCGCGCAGATGGCGATGCTGGACAGCGAGCGCTGATCCCATCCGGCCGGCCCCTGATACTCGCTCGGGTGCACCCGGGGGCCGGCCGCTCCTGCATCTTTCAAAAAGCGGGCTGCCCCCCTTCTCTTCGCCTGGTATCTTTTACAAAGCGGACTATCCCCTACTTCGGGAGGATGGTAGAAGGCGAACCGGGAGCACCAATGAGCGGTACAGATACTGCGGACGACCGGACAAGCCCATGGGACACCGTGGATGCCGATGCCCATAATGGCACCCTTGGGCTGAATCCGATCACCATCGACGTTAAACTCTTCACCAAATGCATCGAGGATTGCAAGACCACGATCGCCCGGCTCGAGTGGTATCAGAAGTATATTCGCGACAATAGCATGGATAGCCTTCGGCCATTCTCCAACGAGGGTGGCGGGACGGGGCTGTCGGGACTCTTCAACACCCGCGCGCAGGACATCATCACCGCCATGGGCTCCATGAAGAACACCATGGAGAGGATGGGCGACGCCTTCACCACGGCACTGCAGACCTATCTGAACCACGAGCACATGTCGAGTTCGGACCTGGACCGCATCGGATCGATGTCCAACGTCGCACCGGCGCCGCCGCCGAGCGCTCCGCCGGCCAATCTCACCCCCTCCGCATTCTCACCGCAAATCGGCGCCGCCCAGCCCGCAGGTAATTCGAGCAACGACCTCTACAATTCTATCCGTCCCGCCGCGAATATGATGTTCGACGATTTCTACGAATTCGGCCGATCGCTGCTGGGCTCGGATTCCGTCGCGCGGACGGCGGGCATTCAATATTCCTGGATGGCCGATCAGGTTCACACCGACATGTCGACCCTGCACGACGATTTGGTGCTCCTTTCCGACGACGGCTGGACCGGTTCGGGAAAGCAGGCCGCCGTCGGAGCGGTCGCGAGCATCCGCGACAATTCCGCGAATTTCTCCGATACGATCCGGACGCTGGGCACGAATTTACAGCAGTGCGCAACCTGGCTGCTGACCACCCACAACGGCATGCCCGTGAATAATGCGCTCGGCTATCTGGCGAGTGGAACTCCCGGGGCCGATCTGCTCGGCATGCTGAACCAATACCGGGACCTCTACAACCACACCTACGTCCCCGGAATCACCACCGCCGCAGCGGATATGCCCACGGTGCAGCCGTTCGCCGCTAGCAGCCCGCGAAACGGCGCCCAGCCCGGCGTCGTGACCGCGGGTGCCACCGGCGGTGGCACCGTAGGGAATTCGAGCCCCATGCCGCAGAACGCGGTCGCGATACCGGAGGCGATGCCGAGCGGCGATGTCCGGGCCTGGATGGATCAGGCCAGACAGATATTGCTCCAGATGGGCTACTCGCCGAATCAGATCAACGAGAACGCCATCGCCACCATCATTGCGCACGAATCCGCCGGCAATCCCCACGCGGTCAACCTGACTGACAGCAATGCCGCCGCGGGCCATCCGTCGAAGGGATTGATGCAGACCATCGACGGCACGTTCAATGCGTATATGGCGCCCGGCCACGGCGATGTGTGGAATCCCGTCGACAACATCGTCGCGGGGGTGCGCTACGCGATCGCGAGATATGGTTCGCTGGACCACGTTCCCGGCGTCGTGGACGTGGCGGAGGGCGGGGCCTACCAGGGTTACTGACCATCGGCGCCGGGAATCGTTCGGCTATTTGCGGCGGGGCCGAATCACCGCGGTGAAACTCGCTGCGGCAACGGATTTTCCGGTGTTGTCGGTGATATCCACCGGCACCGCGAGTTCGACCGGCCGCTGCGCCTTGATATCCGCGCGCACCTGGTCGAGCAGCTCCGAGGACAGCTCCGAGGTCGCGCGGATCGGGCCCGCCTCCCCCTTGGCCCGCGCCAGGTATTCGATGCGGCCGTCGCGGGCGACGATGAACGTCTCGCCCATCAGATCCACGATCCCGGAGATCGACGCGCCCATCGCCGCGGTCTCGGCCAGCCCGAACAGCATCGCGGCATGCAGGTCGCCGTTGTGGTTCAGGTGTTCGGGCTTGGGCATCATCTGCACGACGTTGCACCCCGGCCGGTACTCGACGTTCTCCATGCCCGCGAACTGCACCAGCCCCAGCTTCGCAAACCCTGCCCACACCAAATCGCCCACGGCGCCGTCCATCGTCACTCCGATCACATTGAAACACGTTCTATTTTCATACAGTGTATGAGCCGCCCTGCCCACGGGCGTGGCGACCCCGGCGAGACCCGGCCCGAAGCCGATTTACCGGCTAGTTCGCAAGCACCGCGAGGGCAATCAGCGCAACGAAGGCCAGCGCATCCACCACCAGCCCGACGATCGCCACTGCCTTCGCGCGGTGCGATGCCCGGACCGCACCCTCGAAGTCCCCCTTATCCCACCGCGGATTCACCGTGTTGGCGTCGATCAGCGCAACCAGTCGGAACCCTGGCATCTCCACCACCCGGCGCCGGATTCCACTGCTGACCCATCGAATAGTTCACGGCGAACGCACCTCCCGTACGCGTTCAGCTCAGTGTAATCACCCGCCATGCACCGTGTAGTCGAACGAAATCCTCGGAGCACATGCCCACCCGAGGCATCATTACACTCAGTTTCAGCAAAACTGAGTGTAAAGTTGGGGAGTGCACTCAGTTTCTTCTTGGCCGCCTGTCGAGTGGGAGGAACACGCCTGGACTCCGTCGATCCCCGCCGACCTCGTTTCACGACGGATCCGGGAACGACATCGCGGTACCTACCGCTCGGCAGTGACGGCCGGGATCGCTGGGCAGACGGTGCATCTGCCCAGCGCGGTACTGGCGGTCGCCGATGAGGCCTCAAGCGAGATCGCCCGCTTCGACGCCGAGACCGGGGCTCGATTGGCCCCCTTCGGGGCGATTCTGCTGCGATCCGAATCGGCATCGTCGTCCAGGATCGAGAATCTCACTTCCGGCGCGAAGGCGATTGCACTGGCCGAGATCGGCGCCACCCAACAGCGCAATGCGGTCGAAATCGTCGGCAACGTACACGCCATGCAGGCCGCCATCGATGTTCGCAGCGATCTCGATGAGGCCTTGATACTCACGATGCATGCGGCGCTGATGGCCGACCAGCACGCCGAGACACCCGGGCAATGGCGGACCCAGCAGGTATGGATCGGTGGGGACAACTACGGCCCGCACGGCGCGGCATTCGTGCCGCCACACCACGATCGCGTGCAGACTGCCATCGGCGATCTGATGACGTTCGCCCGGCGCGACGATATACCCGTCCTGGCGCAGGCGGCCATCGCACACGCACAATTCGAAACCATTCACCCGTTCACGGACGGCAACGGACGCACCGGCCGGGCCTTGATTCATTCGATGCTGCGCAAGAAGGGGCTCACCCGCGCGGTCACAGTCCCCATCGCGGCCGGACTGCTGACCGACATCGACACCTATTTTTCCGCATTGACCGCCTACCGAGCCGGCGACCTCACTGCCATCGTCCAGCGAGTAGCGGAGGCGTCCTTTGCCGCGATCACCAATGCCCGCCAACTGGTTTCACACATCACCGAGATTCGGCAGCAGTGGGATTCCACCATCAAGGCCCGACCGCAAGCGCTGGCGTGGCGAGTTGCCGATCTGGCCATGCGGCTCCCCGTATTCGATGCGTACATCGCGTCACGGGAACTCGATATCCCTGTTTCGAATGTGATCCGGGCCCTCGCTCCGATTACCGAAGCCGACGTCCTCACGGAGTTCACCGGTATGCGCCGAAACCGCATGTGGCAAGCACATGAAATCCTCGACGCACTCGACGCTTTCGCGTTTCGCGCTGGCGGCCGAATCTGAGCTGATCGCCAAAGCATTCGGCCCCCACTCCAACTGGAAAGGGGCAAATACGCTGTCTCCTACAAGATTACTGGTAGTCACTGAAACTAAAGCAACGGGAGCCCGCGAATTCGGTCGACCGCCCGACGCAAGCTCTCGCTGTTCTCCATCGCGGCCGAAACATCCCAGTGAAGACTCGCAAATTCATTGATCCTTATTACATATAGCGGACCAGTCCGGCCACCTGCGACCACCATATCGTCTCGGATTTCTCGCGAGCGTGATCGGGAACAGATACTCAGCACTGTATTTTTCGGATGCATGAGTGATTCCGGGTCTCTCGGAATATCGGCGGTCCTAACATGAAAGTATTTAGCAAATCCTTCCGGATCTGCAAGCAGCCATCCTTCGGACATTGGGTGCACAATTCGCAAAAGAAAATTGGCGGAAACCCCGCTAAGCGCTCGGGTTAATTTCGAATATAACTCAACAGGGCAATCGGTATCGGAATCACGAAACACAACCCACTGGGCGCGGGACGATTATACTTTGGAATATCTGGGTCAAGTCTAGTCTTGCCGCCCTTTGCAACAATTTTACCAACCTCACGACCAGCGGCACGGACCACCGCCCTGGCGATACCTCGATCCGAGGCCCCTTCGACAACCACATTGATCATCGGCGCCGCCCAGGGCGACCGACGTCAACTAAACCATCGAGATCACCCGGAGCGATGAGCCCATAAACAACTTCAGAGTTTGGCAATCCCGCGTCCACTTCATCGACAACCTCATCAATCTCCGAAAGAAGCGCAGCGGTTGAGCCGTCACTGGTGACTCGCAGTAGTAGGACTTCATCCGCTAACACACCCTCATCGTCAAGCAATTCTGGCGCGTGAGTGGAAATAATTACCTGGAGGTCCCGATCCCGCTGAGTCATGGCAAGCACGGTCGGCAGCGTGCGAACAATCGCAGAATGAAGTGATAGCTCCGGCTCCTCCAAGAGGAGAATGCCGCCATTAGCTGGCGCACTGACGAGCGTCCAAAGGAGTCCGATCAAACGTAGCGTACCATCGGAAAACTCAACCTCAGTCTGCTGAGCAGGGGTTACACGCCAGTTTCGATATCCGGCGACAAGATGAGGATGTCCAGTGGAGTCTACATTGATCGCCAGCGATTCAAACCCAGGAACCGCCGCCCTGAGTGCATCCTCCATCCGCTTGAACCAGGCATTTCGAGTTTTAAGCTGCACGCTGTTCATCTGCGCAATGAAATCACCCCCGAACGGGTCACCTGGCCGCCCCGCACGAGATGGGTCACGAATTACTTGCGGAACTAGATGGAAGTACCTTACTTTAGCAAAATATTCGGCAATAGACCTGAATTTCTGATTTGCAGAAATTTGCTCCAAATGAGTCTGAGTCAAACGTTCCGGATCCGCCTCATCCTCTTTATCTGGACGGTTCAGGATTTTTTTACCATTAAGCTCCACCAGTTCTTCATCGATAAATGGCCTGTGTCGCCCTTTACCCTCACTCCTGACTGCTAAACGGTACCGCCATATGTCAGTACCATCCGAGAGGTCAACGTCGATGATAATGCGCCCTTTTTGATTATTACGAGCAAAAAGGCTGCGAACCTTCCCGAAACCTGAGCGATTTTCGAACGCCAAAGCAAGCCCTCCGGCAGGACTGGCTATATCGCCAAGAAATCTGAAAAGATCTAACAGGTTGGACTTACCGGCCGCATTAGGGCCAACAATGAACAAGCGGTTTCTGACAGCGAAGTCCAGGTTTTTGAAGTTGCGCCAGTTATTTGCATTTACATGTGTAATGCGCATCCGCTCTCCGCATTCGTCGTCGCAGCCGTCCTCTGATCGTACCTGAAATCCAGATGCAATCGCGGCTAGCGGGTTTCACTTAATCCTCTGTGCCCGATTCTTTTTCCCAGGTCCATACACACTTCGGCCCTCGCTCCAGTTGGAGCGAGGGCCGAATACTGGCTTCGTACTGACGCAGCGACTACCGGTAGTCGCTGAAACCGTAGTCGTCCAGCGGAACCGCCGCACCCGTGGACTGGCCGAAGCCGTCCGGGGTGTAGTAGGTGTCGTCGTAGGACGGCACCGCGTAGGCGGCCGCGCGGGCCTCCTCGGTCGGCTGCACCTGGATGTTGCGGTAGCGGTTGATACCGGTACCGGCCGGGATCAGCTTGCCGATGATCACGTTCTCCTTCAGGCCGATCAGCTTGTCGGAGCGGCAGTTGATCGCCGCATCCGTCAAGACACGAGTCGTCTCCTGGAAGGAGGCCGCCGACAGCCACGAATCCGTCGCCAGCGACGCCTTGGTGATACCCATCAGCACCGGGCGTCCCGCCGCGGGCTCGGCGCCCTCGGAAACGACGCGACGGTTCGAGCCCTCGAACTCCGAACGCTCGACCAGCGAACCGGGCAGGAACTCCGTCGCACCCGAATCGATGATCGTGACGCGACGCAGCATCTGACGGACGATGACCTCGATGTGCTTGTCGTGGATGGACACACCCTGCGACCGGTACACCTCCTGGACCTCGTGCACCAGGTGAACCTGCACCTGACGCGGGCCCATGATCCGCAGCACCTCGTGCGGATCGGCCGAGCCCTCCAGCAGCTGCTGACCGACCTCGACGTGATCGTTGTCGGTGAGCAGACGCTCGGAGCCGTCCTCGTGCTTGAACACGCGCAGACGCTGACGCTTCGACAGCTTGTCGTAGACCACTTCCTCCGAACCATCGTCCGGAATGATCGTGATCTTGTAGAAGCGGTCGTCGTCCTCGAGCCGAATCCGGCCCGAGACCTCCGCGATCGGCGCCTTGCCCTTGGGCACACGAGCCTCGAAGAGCTCCTGCACGCGGGGCAGACCGCCGGTGATGTCGTCGCCCGCGACGCCACCCTGGTGGAAGGTACGCATCGTCAGCTGGGTACCGGGCTCGCCGATGGACTGCGCGGCGACGATACCGACGGCCTCGCCGATGTCGACCAGCTTGCCGGTCGCCATCGAGCGGCCGTAGCAGGTCGCACACACGCCGGTGCCGGTGGTGCAGGTCAGCACGGAGCGGACCTTCACCTCGGTGATGCCGGCGTCGAGCAGCGCCTCGAGGGCCGGGTCACCGAGATCGTGACCCTTCTCGACGATGACCTTGCCCTTGGTATCGACCGCATCCGACGCCAATGTGCGGGCGTAGGTGGAGGTTTCGACGTGAGCATCGCGAATGAGCGAGCCGTCGGCCTGCTTCTCCGCGATCGGCACCACGATGCCGCGCTCGGTGCCACAGTCGGTCTCGCGCACGATGACGTCCTGCGACACGTCCACCAGACGACGGGTCAGGTAACCCGAGTCCGCGGTACGAAGCGCGGTGTCGGCCAGGCCCTTTCGCGCACCGTGGGTGTTGATGAAGTACTCCAGCACCGTCAGGCCCTCACGGAACGAGGACTTGATCGGCCGCGGGATGAACTCACCCTTCGGGTTCGTCACCAGGCCCTTCATACCCGCGAGGGTACGAGTCTGGGTGAAGTTACCCGTGGCGCCCGAGTCGACGATCGTGATGATCGGGTTATCGGACGGGTAGTGCTTGCGCAGGGCGGTACCGACCTCCTCGGTGGCCTCCTGCCAGATCTTGACCAGGGCGTTGTTGCGCTCCTGGTGATCGAGCGCACCACGCTGGTACTTCTTCTCGATGCCGTCGGCCAGCGCCTCGTAGCGCTCCATGATCTCGGCCTTCTCCGGCGGAACGAGCACGTCCGACATGGAGACGGTGACACCCGAACGCGTGGCCCAGTGGAAGCCGGCGTCCTTGAGCTTGTCGACGGTCTGCGCGACCACGATCATCGGGTAGCGCTCGGCCAGATCGTTGATGATCGCGGCCTGGCGCTTCTTGGCCATCGGCTCGTCGATGAACGCGTAGTCCGCCGGGAGCAACTCGTTGAACAGCACACGACCCAGCGTGGTCTTGGCGATCCACGCGTCGCCGCGCTGCCACCCGTCCGGGAACAGCTCGGTCTCGATGTCCCGCTGCGGACGCTGCTCGGTCAGGCGGACCTTGATCAGCGACCGCACCGTCAGCTCGTCGCGGTCGACGGCCATCTGCGCCTCGGCGGGCGAGGAGTAGACGCCGAACTCCGCGGTGTCCTTGGCGGCCGCGCGGTACTCGCCCTTCGCGCCCTCTTCCAGGCGGGTCAGGTAGTACAGGCCGGTGACCATGTCCAGGCGGGGCATGGCCAGCGGTCGACCCGAGGCCGGGGACAGGATGTTGTTCGAGGACAGCATCAGGATGCGGGCCTCGGCCTGCGCCTCCGCGGACAGCGGGAGGTGCACGGCCATCTGGTCACCGTCGAAGTCAGCGTTGAAGGCCTCACACACCAGCGGGTGCAGCTGGATTGCCTTGCCCTCGACCAGCAGCGGCTCGAAGGCCTGGATACCCAGACGGTGCAGGGTGGGTGCGCGGTTCAACAGCACGGGGTGCTCGTTGATGACCTCTTCCAGCACGTCCCACACCTGCGGGCGCTGGCGCTCCACCATCCGCTTGGCGGACTTGATGTTCTGTGCGTGGTTGAGATCGACCAGGCGCTTCATCACGAACGGCTTGAACAGCTCGAGCGCCATCAGCTTGGGCAGACCACACTGATGCAGCTTGAGCTGCGGGCCGACCACGATGACCGAACGGCCCGAGTAGTCAACGCGCTTGCCGAGCAGGTTCTGACGGAACCGGCCCTGCTTGCCCTTGAGCAGATCCGACAGCGACTTGAGCGGGCGGTTACCCGGTCCGGTGACCGGACGACCGCGGCGGCCGTTGTCGAACAGTGCGTCGACGGACTCCTGCAGCATCCGCTTCTCGTTGTTGACGATGATCTCGGGCGCGCCCAGATCAATCAGTCGCTTGAGGCGGTTGTTGCGGTTGATGACGCGGCGGTACAGGTCGTTCAGGTCGGAGGTCGCGAAGCGGCCACCGTCCAGCTGCACCATCGGGCGCAGCTCCGGCGGGATCACCGGGACCGCGTCCAGCACCATGCCCATCGGCGAGTTGCCGTTCATCTGGAACGCCGCGACGACCTTGAGTCGCTTGAGCGCGCGCAGCTTCTTCTGGCCCTTACCGCTGCGAATGGTCTCGCGCAGGTTCTCGGCCTCGGCCGGGATGTCGAACTGCTGCATCAGCCGCTGGATCGCCTCGGCGCCCATGGCGCCGACGAAGTACTCGCCGTAGCGGTCCTGCAGCTCGCGGTACAGCACCTCGTCCACGATCAGCTGCTTGGGAGCCAGCTTGGTGAACGTGGTCCAGATCTCGTCGAGCCGGTCCAGCTCGCGCTGGGCACGGTCGCGCAGCTGACGCATCTCGCGCTCGCCGCCGTCCTTGACCTTGCGGCGCACGTCGGACTTGGCGCCCTCGGCCTCGAGCTCGGCGATATCGCCCTCGAGCTTCTGGGCGCGGGCCTCGAGATCGGCGTCGCGCTGATCGGCGACGGCCTTCTTCTCGACCTCCATCTCCGCCTCGAGCGTGGACAGCTCGTTGTGGCGCAGATCGTTGTCGACGGCGGTGATGACGTAGGCGGCGAAGTAGATGATCTTCTCGAGATCCTTCGGCGCCAGGTCCAGCAGGTAGCCCAGGCGCGAAGGCACGCCCTTGAAGTACCAGATGTGGGTGACCGGCGCGGCCAGCTCGATATGGCCCATCCGCTCGCGGCGCACCTTGGCGCGAGTCACCTCGACGCCGCAACGCTCACAGATGATGCCCTTGAAGCGCACGCGCTTGTACTTGCCGCAGTAGCACTCCCAGTCCCGGGTGGGACCGAAGATCTTCTCGCAGAACAGGCCGTCCTTCTCCGGCTTGAGCGTGCGATAGTTGATGGTCTCCGGCTTCTTGACCTCACCGAAAGACCAGTTGCGAATGTCTTCGGCGCTGGCCAGGCCAATCCGGAGTTCATCGAAGAAGTTGACGTCTAGCACGTAACTTCCTTTCCCCTGTTCGGGTTGAGTTTGAGCAAAAGTTCGCTAGTTCCGCTGCCCCGCAGCTCCTCCGAGAGGAGCTGCGGGACCAGTCGCTCTACTGCGCCAGGTCGTCGACCGTCGCAGCCTCGTTGCGGGACAGGTTGATTCCCAAGTTCGCCGCGGCGCGCTCGAGATCCTCGTCGTCGCCGTCGCGCATCTCGATGGCGGCGCCGTCCGAGGACAGCACCTCCACGTTCAAGCACAACGACTGGAGTTCCTTGAGAAGCACCTTGAACGATTCCGGAATACCGGGCTCGGGGATGTTCTCGCCCTTGACGATCGCCTCGTACACCTTCACGCGGCCCACCACGTCGTCGGACTTGATGGTGAGCAGCT